>ERZ772971.190-NODE-190-length-40042-cov-5.952560_pt1 | contig 40042 bp, 29 predicted proteins | sample MGYA00511943_ERZ772971 | MGnify/ENA primary metagenome ERZ772971 (study PRJEB29015, sample SAMEA2737929) | human oral metagenome | biome: human oral; feature: human-associated habitat; material: dental | place: China | collected 2144 ... | reverse complement strand
CCGAAGGCAAGGGGCAGCCAAGTGTGCCGCAGGAACAAAACGGGGTGCAGCAGCAGAAAGGTTCGGCTCAGGGCGGTGGTACCGAAGGCAAGGGGCAGCCAAGTGTGCCGCAGGAACAAAACGGGGTGCAGCAGCAGAAAGGTTCGGCTCAGGGCGGTGGCGCTGAAGGCAAGGGACATCCGAGCGAGCAGATGATGCGCAATGTGTCGCAAGATGGCAGGTCATCTGAATTTGCAGAATCGCGCCAAGATGGGCAAAGTGCGAATCCGCAGATGACGAGAAAGTCTGGAAGTCCGCAGAATACAGCGCAGGAAAAAGCCCTGCAGCAGGGGCAGCGTCCGAACAATGCGTCTGCAAATATGCAGCAGGGAGAGGCGAAGTCTGCCACGCGGCAGATGCCCGTGATGCAGAATACACCGCAGCTCATGCAGAGTCTGAAAGATACGGCGTCATTCATGCTGAAGAATATGCCGCTTACGGAGAAGGATGCCGCCTTGTTGCGCGATTTTATCAACAACGGACAAAAGCTCTTGCCGGACAAGGAGGCGAAACAGCTGCAGCTTCTTCTGCGCCTCAGTCAGAACAATGTTCCAGCGGCCGTCAATCAGGCTGCTGCGCAGAAAAATCTCGGTGATCTGCCACGCCTCTGGGCTTTCATGCAGCTCTGCGACATGACGGCAGTGAAGGACATGAAGGAGCAGCAGCTCAAGCGTGCGGGTAAGGATGTTGCAGAGTTTGCCGCCTCGATGAAGCGATCCATGGAGGGAGGAAGCCTTTTCCAAACGGATGGCAAGGGCAATACGCACCGCTCGCTGAACTTCATGATACCCTTGTATATGGGCGAAGGAGAAAAACAAAGTTTCCCTGCTTATGCCAATGTCTACAATGAGGAGAAGTATTCGCCTGAGGACGGACGCATGCACAAAGAAACGTGGCTTAGACTATGTGTGCTTACAGACCACATCGGTGCAGTGGAGCTTACTTGTCAAGTGTACGATGCGAAGAGTCTCAACATGCGCGTGCTTTTTTCGGAGCCGTCTGCCGTAGAGGATTTCAAGGCGTATATTCCCGAATTCAGAGAATCGTTTCGTACGATGACGTTGGAACTTTCCGATCTCAAGGTCAGTGTAGCAGGTAGTAAAGAATGATAAATATGAACAGTGAAAACAAGGATTTGTCTTTGGATGAGCACGAGGATGTCGCTGACCAGAGAGCTGTGGCCTTGCGTTATGCGCCGGAAAAGCAGCATGCTCCGAAAGTCGTAGCGAAGGGGCGCGGCTTTGTCGCGGAAAACATCCTCGCAGCGGCACAGAAAAATGCAATTCCCGTCTATCAGAACAAATCGCTCGTCAATATGTTGATGGCGCTGGAACTCGATCGCGAGATTCCGCCGGAACTTTATCGCGCAGTGGCGGAAGTGCTGGCTTATGTCTATCGTATAGACAAGCGCCATCAAAAGCCGGAGCTGTTGAGATGACGACGAAGAGTTTTGGCGATCGAGGCGAAGATCTGGCGGCGCAGTATTTGGAGAAACGCGGCTGCCGCATATTGGAGCGCCAGTTTCGCGCTAAGACAGGCGAGATTGACATCATCGCCGAGGATAGAGGCGCGCTGCTTTTTATCGAGGTCAAGACACGCCGTCCGACGCGTTTCGGTGCACCTGCGCAAGCGGTAGGATATACGAAGCAAAGGCGTATTTTTCGCACGGCACTTTTATATATGCAGCAGCGCGGCATGGGAGAGCGATTCTGCCGTTTTGATGTCCTTGAGGTTCTCGTTATGGGTGAATCCTATACGGTGAATCATTATGAAAACGCATTTGAGTTTGACGGTCTTTAGGATAGAGGAACGTCCCAAAGGAGATTCCGCCAGGGAATTCTGCTTCCGACGCTTTCCTCAAAGGAAACATCAGTTTTTCCATAAGATGCGACGTTGTTGGAACTCGCGTCTGAATATTTCTTGTGGGAGAATCTTCATCAAACATGCAGATTGTATCCTGCGGTGTTGTTTTATGCGCAAAACATTCTGCCGCAGATACTTCTGCTTGTTTTTGGTTTTATTCTATATGTTACGGGGATACATTTTGTGTCTAGGTAACATAAGCTAAAAAAAGATGTTACGAAGATACATTTTGTATCAATGTAACATCTTTTTTATTTTGACAGAAAGGAGGCATTTTATGACGCCAGAGGAGTTTATTGTGTATGTCGACAATCTTCCTGATGCTTGCATTGAGAAGCGCACGGCGGAGGAAGTGATCTTTCATTTACCCAAGAAGAAGTACACTTGTCCGGTGTGCGGATCGCAGCATACTCGTGTTGATCAATATCGCAAACAGGTGTTGAAGGGGATTCCTGATACGCTGCTGCGATATATCTATCGCGCTCGCCGTTATCGGTACATTGCCTGAGGGAAAACCTTCACGGAAGAAAATCCTTTCGTGGGGCGGACACAGCGTAAGCTTGGAAGTCCGCTGAAAAGTTTACGCGGGAACAAGAAGATCTCCATTGCCAAAATGATAAGGTTTCTTGGCGTACCCCAATATATCTATCAAGATATGGAAAAACCTGATCCGCTGCTGCCGCCTAGCATGGAGATTGCGGAGAAAACCGCGCATATCTTATCTGTGAGCATTGAAGAAATCTGGGGCGATCGTCAGAAACTCGCAGAGGACATTCAGAGAGCGGCAGAAAAGAAGGAGTTGAAGAAGAGAGAGAAAGAGCAGGAACACTATACCAATACCGTCTATCAGGAGAGCTTGAAGGAGCTGAAAGATTCGTTATCCTCGCTAACCATTGAAGAGCGTAGCAAGCTCATTCAATGGTGGGATAGGGATGTTCGGAATGCAGCATTGGAGAACGGAGATAAGGCATGAAGAAATATTATCTGAGCCATCCCTACACGGGAAACGAGACGGAAAATATTGCAAGTGCAAGGCGCAAGAAGGTAATGATCCAAGCCAGCTGCATGGACGCCTTGGTAATCAATCCACTAAATTTTTTCCTTGGTATCGACGAAGTACTGACTCACGCCGAGGTCCTGGAGAAGGCGATCTTTCTCTTGAAGGATTGTGACGCCATGATCCTTTGCGCCGGTTGGCAGGATAGTAAGGGCTGCCAAGAAGAGTATGTATATGCGAAGGAAAATGGGATTCGCGTGATTCCCTTAATATTGACGAGAGCATCTTGGCGGTCGATGGCGGCTACAACGGCATCGTCGGCAAGGTCAACCGTCACACATCAAGAGTGGTCGGCGCGGGCGTTTTCTCCAGCGCGATCGCCGCACTCGGTTCGCTCGCGAGCGGCAACACGAATACGACGAATACCTATTCCGCAGGACAGCTCGCCATGCAGGGCGCGATGGCCAACCTCATCCAAACGACATCGAAGCTCTTCGAGGCGGGCGCGAACGTGCAGCCGACCGTCACTGTCGAACCCGGGCATACGTTCCAGCTCTTCGTCGCGCAGCCGATCTCCTTCGGCAGCAGCATTTGACATAGGAGGGACGATCCATGCAGGATATTCCCGAAGAGCAGCGCCCGAAATTCTTCCTTGCGTGCATCGTCGTCCTGCTCTTGGCCTATGTCGCGGGCAACTGGGCAGCGACGCAGTACATCGCTGACCACTACGCATACAGCGAAAATCTCTCCGGCGCATTGTTCGGCTCGAAGCTCTATCATCCGTTCGCGCTCAAGATGTGGCAGGAAAACGCGGAAATGATGACATACCTCGGGCCGACCGTGCGCAAATACTTTTGGATTCCATGGCTCTTCTACGCGGCAGGCGTCTTCTTATGCTTTCAGATCCATCAGATCATGAAGCGCATGACGAGCCACGGCACGGCGGGCTGGGCGAAGAAGAAAGACATCGCCAAGGCCGGCCTATGTGCGAAATCCGGCTTCGTCGTTGGGCGCAATCCCTTCACGAAAAAGATGCTGCTGCACGATGGTCCGGAGCATATCCTGCTCGTCGCGCCGACGCGCTCGGGCAAGGGCGTATGCAATATAGTGCCGACCAGCCTTTGCTGGCGGCACAGCATCTTCCTCTTCGACCCGAAAGGCGAGCTTTGGAACTTCACGGCTTCATGGCGGCAGAAGCACTTCGGGCAGAAAGTCATGAAGTTCGAGCCGCTTTCAAAGGACGGTTCGTCGGCAAAATGGAATCCTTTCGCCGAAATTGACTTCCAATCCTTCGAGGAACTGACAGACACATCGACCGTATCGGAAATGATGGTCAAGACCGGCGGCGAATCGAAAGATCCCTTCTGGGAAAATTCCGCTGTCGCCCTCGTCAACGGCGTGATCCTGCACCTGCTCTACAAGCACCATCAGGAGAACCGTCTCCTGCCCTGCCCGTCCGATGTCATGACGCTGCTCTCGTCCCCGACGATGAGCACGGCGCAGCTCTTCGCGACGATGAAGATGTACCCGCATATTTCCAAAGAAGAATTTCTGGAAATCGACGGCAAGACGAACATCCTCAAGAAGATCTACGGCGAATACGTCGAGAACTTCGAGCCGTTTAGAAGCTATGCCCAAAAGCATGGCGACGACCTCATGCTGCTTCAAGAGCGCTTCAAAGAGAACGAAGCGCAGGGCGCGAAGTACGCCGAAGCGCTGAAAGAAGGCAGGGACGACGCGCCCGCACCCAAGAGCAATCTCGAAATCTTGCAGGAAACGCTGCGCTATATCGAGTGCGAGGCGCCCGCAGTCGAGAGGCGTACATTTGACTTTTCCTGCCCCGACCTTGCGGGAGCGACAGAGAAGAAGCAAATCGAGGAGCGCATCGCCAAGCACATCGAAGAAAGAGGTCCGTGGTTCTTGCTCCTCGTGCATCCAAAAGTCGCTGAGGCAGCAGCGAACATCTACAACGGCGCGAAGGAGACGTCGGCATCCATCCTGCAAACGGCGCAGACGGCAATGGCGGTCTATCAAGATCCGCTCATCCGTAAGAACACAGCCGTCTCCGACTTCACGCTGCGCGACCTCCTCGACCCGCGTCAAGAAGTCTCCCTCTACCTCGTCTTGCAGCCGAACGACATCGACAAGCTGCGTCCCATCCTGCGGCTCTTTGTCAACACGATGCTCGCGAAGCTCGTGCGCGATATGGATTTCGAGGAGCAGCAGAAGGGAGCACAGGGAAACGCAAAAAAGAAGGACGCGCAGCCGAAAAAGCAGCGTCTCTTGCTCATGCTCGACGAGTTCCCGCAGCTCGGCAAACTCGATGCCATCGAGAAGTCCCTTGCCATCTGCGCGGGCTACGGCGTGAAAATCTGCATTGTCGCGCAGAGCATGGGGCAGCTCAACAAGATTTATACCAAGGACAACGCCATTCCCGGCAACTGCCACGTCCAGATTTACTTCACACCGACGCTGGAGGACGGAGGCGGCACGGCCAAGACGCTGTCCGAAACGCTCGGCGAGAAGACGATCCACTCCTTCTCTCGCTCGACGACAGGCGAAGCCTTCAAGGGATCGACGTCGACCTCCAACATGGCGCGAAAACTCATGACGCCGGACGAAGTGCGGCGCATGGACGCGGAAAAAGAGCTTGTCTTCGTCGCGGGCTTCCGTCCGATCTTCGGCGACAAGATCCGCTATTACAAAGAGAAATTCTTTACGGACAAGATCACTACGCCGCCTCTGATCTCCGATACGGCGACAGAAATCAAGAGCTATGCGAATCTCTTCCGTGTCCACGCAGCGGAGCGCCGGAAGATCGAGGAAAAACAGATCGCCGTCGCCAAGGCGCGGCAGCAAATGGAAAAGACTGCAAGAAAGGAGACTGCACCCGATGAAGCAAAACATTTGCAAGAAGGAGACGCTGCAGCAGAAAATCCGAAAGTCGTCTTGGACAAAACCCCGTCTCAGCGAAGTCAGGCCGCTTCGCCCGCCAAAGGTGCGCAAGAGGTAGAAAGAGCGCGAGACGAACAGGCAAAGAAGGAAGGACAGGCAGAGCCGGCAGCACAAACAGAAGAATCCGAGCCGCAGGACTTGCAGTCCATCCTCTACGCCGAAGTGGAAAAGATCCTGCGAGAAGAGCAGGAAGAAGAAAAGAAGCAACAGGAAAAATTACAGGAGAGTGCGTAACATGGCAGAATCCGATGAAATCGTAAAAGAGCGACGGCTGCAAATCCTCGAAATGAGCTTAGGGCGAGACGTCATGCGCTACATGCACGACGACAACGTGACCGAGGTCATCGTCAATCCCGACGGCAAGCTCTGGATCGACACCTTCGACAAGGGCTTCCAGCACACGGGCATCACCATCGACGAAGACGAGGCGAAGCGCGTCATCTACGCCGTCGCCGACCTTTCGGGGCAGGTCATCGACCTCAAAAAAGACCCGTCGCTGCAAGCGGACATACCCGCCTCGCGGCTCTTCTCCAACTGCCGCTTTCAGGCCGAGCTTCCGAACATCGTCGAGGCGCCGAGCTTCAATATCCGCAAACATTCCAAGGTCGTTTTCACGCTGGAGAACTACGTCAAGCAAGGCACGATGACCGAGAAGCAATGCGAGGTCGTCATGGAAGCCATCCACAAGAAGAAGAACATCATCGCGGCCGGCGGCACGGCCTCCGGCAAGACGACGTTCCTCAATGCCATACTTGCTGAAATCTCCAAGCTCGACGAGCGCATCATCACCATCGAAGACACGAAGGAACTGAAGTGCACGGCAGAAAACAAGGTCGCTCTGACGACGACGGACACCGTAGACATGGACAATCTTTTGCGGAAAACCCTTCGCCTCTCGCCGAACCGCATCGTCGTCGGCGAGGTGCGAGGCAAGGAGGCGCTGATCCTCATGGACGCATGGTCGACCGGCCACCGAGGCGGCTGCTCCACCGTGCACAGCGACAGCGCCGTAGATACGCTGTTTCGCTTGGAAGATCTCGTGAGCCGCGTATCGCTCTCCACGCAGCAGGCCGGCATCGCACGCGCCATCGACGTCATCGTCTACATCGCGAGGAGAGCGACGTCGAGAAAGGTCGAAGAAGTCCTCGCCATCGACGGTTGGGACAGGGAGAAGGGTGAATACATCACGCATCGGCTTGACGTGTAAGGCACGGAAAAGGCGAAGAAAGTCGCTGCATCCCTTAAAATACGGCACTTTCTCGCCTATCGGCAACAGAAACGAAAAATTTTTTTCAAAATCGGAAAGTGTGCAGTTTTTTAATACTGCAAGCATTTATACTTAATACCAAGGGTGAAATCGCCCGAGAAATCAAACGTCTCTCTACGAAAGGGGAAAAACGCCATGATTACACAGAAACTGAAGAATGCCGTCAAGAGCCGCATCGACGCTGCAAGGGGAATCACGAAGGCGGACGTCAAGCAATTCGCGAAGGACTGCATCCCGACACTCCTCTGCCTCGGCGTCTATATGCTGCCGTCTGCCGTCGGCCTTGCGAATACCGCATCCGAGGTTAAAATCACGCCGTTGCAAAAGCCGCTCGAAACGATCACGTCGGCTCTCACGGGTCCGATCCCTATCCTCGTCACCGGCGGTGGCATCGCGCTCGGCGGCATGGCATGGGCGATGGGCTGGGAGCAGCAGGCACTCATGCGCGGCGTCAAGGTCGCCGGCGGCGGTGCGATCGCCATGGCGGCAGGCGAGTTCATGAGGTCGACCATCAATACTGGCAAAGAGCTTTCGGGCATCCTGTTCTGATGGCTGACACATGTACGCTACTTACCAAGGGTGAAATCGCCCGAGAAATCAAACGTCTCTCTACGAAAGGGGAAAAACGCCATGATTACACAGAAACTGAAGAATGCCGTCAAGAGCCGCATCGACGCTGCAAGGGGAATCACGAAGGCGGACGTCAAGCAATTCGCGAAGGACTGCATCCCGACACTCCTCTGCCTCGGCGTCTACATGCTGCCCGCAGCGCTGGGATTTGCGAATGAAAAGGTCGAGATCACACCGCTTGAAAAGCCGCTCCAGACCATCACGAAGGCTCTGACGGGTCCGATCCCTATCCTCGTCACCGGCGGCGGCATCGCGCTCGGTGGTATGGCATGGGCGATGGGCTGGGAGCAGCAGGCTCTCATGCGCGGCGTCAAGGTCGCCGGCGGCGGTGCGATCGCCATGGCGGCAGGCGAGTTCATGAAGTCAACCATAAACGACCAGAGCGTCACGGGCATCCTGTTCTGAGGGCTGACACATGGAAGACAAGCAGCAAGGCTTTTCGTGGACGAACCTGCCGATCTACCGCTCGCTGACGGAGTACATCCTCTTCATGAACGTGCCGCGCAGTTTCCTTATATGGAACTTCGGTATCGCGGCTTTCGTGCTCCTCTGCTTCGGCTTCGACTATTGGCTCGTGCTCGCCGCGAACGTCACAGCGCACTTCGTCGTGCGCTATTTCTCACTCGAAGATCCGCAGTTCTTCGAGTGCTTCAACGCCTACTGGGCGAAGAAAGACTATTATTCCATCTAGGGAGGGATCGCTTTGAATGACTTGGCACGAGGAGAAGTCCCATCGTGGAAGGAGTACAGCCTTGAAAACAAGGAAGTCCAAGACTGGGTGGTGTGGGAAGCGCTGACGCATGAGAGCGTCCTGCGCAGCAAGGACGACAGCGTTCTCGGCGTCATCCGCTACAAGCCCTTCGAGCGAAAGGAAGGCGCGGGCATCTCCCTGCCCGCCTTTTCCCAAGGCTGGGTCATGAACATCGAAGAGCAGCACGGGGACGGGGACGAGGGCGAGGCCTGCTTCCTCACGCTGACTTGGAATCCCTTCCTCAGCCTGAAGGGCGACAAGGTGGAGAACGCCTTAGGCGAGAACGCCGCCATGAGCATTGATGCGATGGAGCAGCACATGTTCTCCGTCCTCGATACATTGGCGAGCCGATTTCCGCCGGAAGCGGAAGCGAAGATTTTGAAGTATCAGGAAATCATCGACTATCTCGCGTTCTCCCTCTCGCATGGCCGCATGTACGTCGAAATGCCCGACGTTCCCGTCGATCTCGACGTCTATCTGACGCAAGACTTCACGGCCGACTTCTCGAAGAACCTCATCACCTTCGGCGAGGAAACCTTCCTCATCCTCACGCTTCCCGCCTTCCTAGGCGCGATGGAAAAGACGCTTCGGCGCATCATCGAGGAAATGGAGCACGCACATATTCCGTGTCGCCACGTCCAGCGCATCCTCTTCTTCGACGAGAAGGAAGCGCGAAAGGAGATGGAGCGGCGCGACCGCATGGGGCTGTGGTGCAGGTCAAGGAAATACATCAAGGAGCTGATCGAAGCCCCCTTGCACGGAAAATTCCACGGCTACTACAACAACACGCTCGTCGCCCTCGTCAAGACGGAGAATTACGCGAGAACGGTCGCCTATCTCCGAAAACTCTTCTATGAGACGCAGGAGTTCTACGTCATCGAGAACTTCAACGCGAAGCAGCGCTGGTGGGGCACGATTCCTGCGCACTTTCGCGCAGGAGTCACCGCGCCGATCTGCGCCTTCCAAAACCTCGAAGATTTGCTCATGGCAAGCGGCAGCGCCAAAAAAGAAGAAACGGAGACGCTCATCTCCGTGGACGAAGACGAGAGCGGGAGGGAGGAAGCCCATGTACCGACTTGACCTTTTCAAGGAAAAGAAAGACCCCATATCCGACTATGTGCCGTTCGCACGCTTCACGGCGATCCGCGTCGCAGGCGAGCGCTGCGCCATCTGCCTCAACAAGGACGGCTCGATCATGGCGTCGTTTCGCTATCGAGGTCCCGACCTCGATTCCTCCGTCGAAGAAGAACTCGCTATCCTGACAAATCGGCTGCAAGCGGAAATCGGCTCTTTGCGCACGAACAACATCTTGTACTTCGAGGCGCAGCGTTTGCCGACGACGGCCTACGAGACGACCGAGAATTTTCCCGATCTCGTCACGCGCGGCATGGATGCAGAGCGTGCAGCGCTCTTTTCGAGCGGCGCCTACTTCGAGTCGCGCTTCTTTGCGACGCTCTGGCACATGCCGCCGAAAGACCGACAGGAAAAGCTCAAGGAATTCATCGTTGAAGGCCGAGAGAAGAAAGTCACGAAAGCCGACGACGTATTTCAGAACTTTGGCGAAATGCTCTACAAACTCACGAAAATGATGAAGAACCTCGGCGTCGAAGTGGAATTCCTCGACGAGGACGGCCTCATGACCTACCTTCATTCCACCGTCTCCGTCGACAATCGACCGATGAAATACCCGCGCGTCCCGTTCCTCATCGACAAGTACATGTACGATACACCTTTTTATGGCGGCCTTGAACCGCAGCTCGGACACAAACACCTGCGCGTCGTCGCACCCATCTCCTACGGCACGGATTCGACCTTCGGACTCTTCGACGAGTTCAACCGACTCGACTTCCCGATCCGTTGGGTGACGCGAGCCGTCACGATGAGCAAGACCGACGTGGCGGACGAGCTTTCGAGCGAACGGCGAAAGCTCAAGGGCAAGACGCAGTCTTTGACCGCGACCATCGCCGACGCCACCGTGCGCAGCGGCCAACAGAACATAGACAACATCGACGACGTGGCCGTCGACCGTCTCGCCGAAGTCCGCGACGCGATGAATGCCGTGGAAGGCGATCACATCTCTTTCGTATACTACTCGACGGCGGTGCTCGTCATGGACGAAGACCGTGAAACCGTCGAGGAAAAGGCAAAGCTCATCCGGCAGATCTTCATCGAGCGCGGCATCAAGGCGGCGAAGATCGAAGACTTCAACGCCGTCGATACATGGTTCTCGTGCATCCCCGGCAAGTCTGGCAACGTGCGTCAGCCGATGCTCTCGACGGGCAATCTCGTCCACATGATGCCGCTCGCGCTCGCGTGGAGCGGCAGCGCGTGGAACAAGCATCTTGACGCGCCTCCTCTTCTTTACACGCAGACGGAAGGAGCGAGTCCCTTCCGTCTCAACCTGCACGTCAAGGACGTCGGCCACAGCCTCATGATCGGTCCGACGGGCGCGGGCAAGTCCGTCTGCCTCAACACCATCGAAGCACAATTTAGAAAGTACAAGAACGCCCGCGTCATCATCTTTGACAAGGGTGCGAGTTCCAAAATCCTCACGATGGGCGCAGGCGGCAAGTTCTACGACATCGGCAAATCGAAGTCGCTTTCCTTCCAGCCGCTCTCGCGCATCGACGACGAGGACGAGCGGCAATGGGCGCTCGACTGGCTCTGCGACTTCCTCAGAGAAGAAGGCGTCGAAACGACGCCCGACCAGAAGGCCATCGTGCGCGATTCGCTTGCGACCGTCGCCGGCATGAAGCCGCAGTACCGCACCATCACGACCTTCATCAGTTTCCTGCAGAACCGCTCGCTGAAAGAAGCCTTCTATCCGCTCGCGCTCGCCGACGACGGCGGCAACAAGGGCGAATACGGCGAGATTTTCGACAGCGACGAAGACCATCTCTCCATCACGAGCTGGCAGTCTTTTGAAATGGAAGCCCTGATGAACGCCCGCCGTATCGTCGGCACGACGCTCATGTATATCTTCCACCGTATCGAAGACGTCGTGAAGAACGCTTCTGAAGGCGCACAAGGACCGACCCTCATCGTCCTCGACGAATGCTGGGTGTTCTTCCAGAACCCCATGTTCGCCGAAAAGATCAAGGAATGGCTCAAGACGCTCCGAAAGTACAACACATCGGTTCTTTTCGCCACGCAGTCCCTCGACGACGTGGCGAAAAGCGCGATCTTCGACACTGTGCTCTCGTCCTGCCAATCGCGCATCTTCCTGCCCGACAAGCTTGCCATCACGCAGAACCGCAAGGAACTGTACCATCAGTTCGGTTTGAACGACCAGCAGATCAACCTCCTCGCTCATGCGCAGCCGCAGCGTGAATACTACTACGACGGACCGATGGGCAGCCGTCTCTTCAACCTCGCCTTGGAACGCTGCCCGTTTACGCTCTCCTACGTTGCCGTCGGCGACGTGGCGCTCGCCAAGTGCAAGCGCATCTTGGACACCTACGGCAAAGAGCGCTTCAACGAGAAGTGGATCGAAGAAAACGAACTCGTCGTTCCCGAATACCCGCGAAGAGAAGAGGCAGCGCTATGAACGAGCTTCTCGTGCTCCTCTATCTCATCATCCTCGGCGCTGTCATCCATATTGTTCTTCGCAGTCTGCAAAGGAGGCAAAGCAAATGACCGAACTCGTCATGCTCTTCATCGTACTGCTGCTCTTCTACTTCGCCCTGCGCGTCAACCGCATGGAACTGCGGTTGAACGTCATGGAACGGGCGATCAACGAAGCCGTCAAGGAAGGAAAGCTCGACACCGCATATCTCGGCAAGCCCTTCGGCGGCGATGCCGGCGGCCTTCGCGACTTCTTCCGCGCCGTCAAGACGACGTGGAAAGGCTCGAAGTGACATGGACGCAGAAAGAGAATACCGCCGGCTCGCCGGAAACGAAGCCGTACTTCGAGCCGTCGAAGAGACGGAAAGGCTCATCCTGCGGCAGATGGCAGCCGAAGGCTACAGTCAGAACCGCCTCAATGCCGCGCTCTTCGTCAGCCGCTATCTCCTCGTCACAGCGGACAAGGAAGGCGCGGAAGACTACTTCGCTCGCATCATGGCCGACGGCGCAGACAAGGAAGCCCAAGGCCTTCCTTCGCCCGTCGCCCGCTTCAACGAACTCTACGAAGCGCACATGGCGGACATAAAAGACGCGCTCTTTCAAAACGACAAGGAAATCCTTGCCGAGATGCAGCAGAGCCTCGCCTTGGAAGACGTGCGCGAAGCCTATCTCGGAGGAAGCCTCTATCGCGACCTTTGCGGCAGCGACAAAAGGGCGACGCCCTACGAACAGGAGCTTTGGCGTATCTATCGAAAAGAGCGCGAGGACGAAGCGGCAGAAGAAGCGCATACGCTCGAATCCCTCTTTGAAAAGCATTGGCAAGAGCGCAGCCAAAGAGAAGACACGCCGCTCGCCTATCGAGAAGGCGAGGCTTCGCGCGAGTTCCTGCGCGACAGCGGCGCGAAGGAAGAGACGCTCCGAAGTCTCCTCGAAGAGCGCACGGAATACGACGGTCGCGACAAGACGGCCTACGTCCGCAAGCTCGCAGCCGAAGCCCTGCGCGAAAAGACCGCCTATGAAAACCTCAAAGAACCCGCAGAAGAAAACAACTTCGCCATGGCACTTTGTGCGCTTGTCAAAGGACGAGACGGCAGAGCCGTGCGCTTCCTCGATGAAAAGCGCCTCGCGAGACTCTGCCTCGCGCACGGCATGGAAGCTGCCGTGCTGGAAAACCTCCTCTTGGCGGCATCGCCCACGCTCCAAAGAGCCGGGCTTGACCATAGAAAGGCGCTCGCCTCACTTCTAGGAGAGACGGACGCCGTGCCCTTCTTCCAAGGCGATTACGCGACGCTCAAAGACAGCTACAAGCGCATCCTCGTCGACTACGATGAAGCCCTCGTCCAAGAAGGCAAGGGAAGAAGCGTCCACGAAGAACGCAGCTACTACAACAAGCTCGCGGTAAGAGAGATGCTCGACAGCGGCGCCTCCGAGGAAGAAATCCAAGATGTCCTCGAAGAGATCGGCGGCATACCGGAAAAAGAGCGGACACGAGAGAACCTGAGCAAGATTCTTGCTGAAGCGAGAGAAGCGAGGGAAGCCGCTCAAGACATACCGACGCCCGAAGAAGCCGCCGCCTCTATCGAGGAAAAGGCAAGGAAGAAAGAAGAGAACGCGCCCGTGCGCAAGGCATGGGAAGCGCCGCAGGAAGAAAGGAAGGAAGAAGAGCAGCCGCATCTCACAGCGCGTGACATCCGGCGCGAAAGGGCGCGTGTCAAGGACTTCGAGCTGCAAATCGAGCGCGAAGACGGCATGGAAGCTGATGAGATGTACGCGCGCTGCGCGAAGGAATACAAAAAGGACTTCCAGATTCCCTTCAACGATGCGATGGACGAGCAGATCATCCTCTACATGTTCAACCAGGGCTACGAAGAGCGTGAGATCGAAAGCGCCGTGCAAAGGCTCAGCGAAGCTCCCTCCAACCATCGGCAGACACAGTACGCCAAAAGGAAGATGACCGGCATGAAGAAAGATCCGCGCCATGCTGCTGTCTTGGGAGCGAATGCACAGAAGATCCAAAACGCGGAAAACAACTACCTGCAAACCAAGTACCAAGAAGGCAAGTCCCTCACGGAACACGACCGGGCGCTCGTTCGCAAGCGGGACACCGTGGGCGTGCCGCAACGATGAAAGACAGAAGGAAAGGAAGTGACGACCATGTTCAACCGAATGCAGATCGCCGTCCTTATGGGCGTCGTACTCGGCATCGGCACGCCGCTTGCGGCGATGACGCTAGAGACGCACAAGACCGAGGCGGCCGTCGCCGTCTTTGACCAGAAGAACATCGAGGAAGCCATCAAGACCGCCGTCCAGACGGCGAAGATCCTCACGACGGAGCAGAAGGAACTCGCTCTGATGATTCTTGATGCCAAGAAGCTCGACTTCGGTATGCTGCAAAAATGGGGGCAGAAAAACAAGGATGCCGGAGGCTGGTGCAAGACGCCCGACCTCTACGGCAACATCAGCGTGCTGAAATCGCAGGGCAAGACGCCGAGCATCCTGAACGTCAACACGACGGTCAAGGACATCTTCAGAAATGAGATCGGCACAATCGAGGACGCCATGACAGGCAAGAAGACCCTCGTCGACCTCTACCTGCAAACACAGAAAAATCACAAGGCGCTCGACGCGACCTATCAGGCGGCAGCCGAACGCGCCCAGGCTTCGCAGAAAGTCACGGACAACACGAACGAAACCGTCAAGGAAGCCGTCGAGGCGGCGGGCAAGGCGGAAGGCCAGCAGCAGATCATGCAGGCGCAGATCCAGATTGCCGCAGCCGGCGTCGTGCAGCAGACGGACATGAAAGACCTCCTCGCGCAGATGCTCGCGATGGAATCGCAGAAATGGTATGTGGAAAACACCGAGAAAGCCGCAGCCGAGACGCGCGACCGCGCCGTTGGCCAACGCATGAGGAATTTCGTCGGCAACTGAAAAAAGGCTCTCCCGCGAGCGTCCGCAAAGGACGCTCGTGAGGGAAAGTCAAAAGATGAATATGGATAATGAAAATTCATGTGTTCAAATTGAACACATTTGTAAGAATAAATAATAATAAAGGAAATAAAATCATAGAAAAAGATTCAAATCATAGAAAAAGATTCAAAACATATAGAAGGAAGTAGGAGACTATAAAAATGAATTTATCAATATAAAAGTTCATGTGTTCAAATTGAACACATTTATAATAGCTATAAAGAATAAATCGAATAAAATCAATATGAACAAATCGAAAACTATAAAACAGGGGGGCAGAAGCCTGTAAAATAAATGAATATATCGGTAAAAAGTTCATGTGTTCAAATTGAACACATTTATAATAGTAATCAATCGGTAACAATAAACTAAGTCGATAATAAACAAATATAAACAAGATGGAGGGAAATCTATGACGCAGAGCAGAAAAAAGGCGGGGCGATGGATGCGAACGGGGCAGATCATGCTTGCCTTCTCCGTCCTCGCCATCATCCTCTTGCAGGCGACGGGCGTCGGCCTCGCAGGCGACCCCGCCACCATGAAAAACGGTTCGGAGGAAATCATCGCGCACGGCACAGGCCTTGGCGGCAACTTTGATACGAACCTCACGCTGCTTGCCAAGGGCGCGGTCAAGGCGATGCACGTCATCCTCATCGTCATGACGGCCATCGCGGGCATGATGATCGTCTTCGGACTTGAAGACGGCAAGAAATTCCTCTGGCAGGTCATGCTCGGCGCAGGACTCGCCTTCAACTTCGGCGCGTTCATGCTCGATACGGGCGTGTGGAGCATGGCGAATCAGACGCCATCATCTGCCGTCGTCGAGCCGTTCAAGCCGAAGATCGTAGAAGGCAGCGACGACGCCAAAGGTGCGGCGCAGGTCGATCAGGTCACGATCCTCGGCGATTTCGTCAACCACTACCGCGACAAGGTCATCACGCCCGGCGCGGGCAACATCACGCCTTACTGCCTGCGGCTTCTTGTCATCCTCACGATCGTGCAGGCGACGTGGGAGCTGACGATGAAGTTCATGACGGGCGACAAGATGCAGTACCTCATCAGCATGACGCTCAAGATGGGCTTTTTCATGTTCCTCATGATGAACTGGATCAAGTTCATGCGTGCGCTGATGGAAGGCTTTCAATCGCTCGGCACAAAAGCTGGAGGCAGTTCGCTCGCAGCCGGAGGCGACCTCATCTCGGACGCAGCGAATTCCATCGTGCAGGTCTGCTTCAAGATGTATGTGGCAATCTACTCGCCGATCACAAGCGACGGCTCAACGTCCGCATGGCGTGTCGTCAAGACCGTCGTCTCCTTGAGCAATCCGGGGCTTCAGGTCATCATCATCATCATCTTGGCCGTGCTCGTCTACTGCCTCTTCATGGTCGCGCTGGAAATCACGATGGCCTACATCGAGTTCTACACGATGGCGCTTTTGACCATCCCGTGCCTTTCCTTCGGCACGATGGGCAAGTTCAGCTTCCTCACGGAGAAGGCGATCGGCTGTATGTTCAACTGCGCCTTGAAGGTTTGCGTCATCGCCTTCATCGCCGTCTTCTCAAAGCAATATCTGAACTCACTTTCTGACGAGTTGGCGAAGTCGAAAGACCCGTCGCAAGACCTCGCGCTTCTCCTGCAAGTCCTCTTGGCCTCCTTCCTCATCTATCTGCTCACGAAGAAGATTCCGCAGCTCGTATCGGGACTCCTGAACGGCTCGCCCCAGCTTTCAGGCAGCGATATGACGGGCGCATTGAAGAGCGCAGGCGACTCGGCGATGAGCGCCGCTACGATGGCGACGGGCACATACGGCAAGTATCAGGCGGCGAAAGCCGCAGCACAAGCCGCAGGAGGCGGCGGACTGCGCGGCACGTTGACGCAGCTTGCAAGGAACAGCGCGATGTCAACAAAGCCCGTGCGAAGCTATCGCGATGCGATCGACAGCTTCCGCAAGACGAAGGACTACACGGGCAGCTATAACCTCAACGAAATTCGTTCGGGCAGGAAGCTGACGGATAAGAATGGTGGCGACAGCAAAAAACTGTCGGAAGATGTGTCCAGTTCGGAAAAGAAAGATTGAGTCACGATGGATATATTGACTGACGATAAGATAGAAAAACAGCAGGGCATGAAGCTCTGCCCTGCTGTTACATTGCTCGTTCCAATGGAGGATTTGTACTTTGCTGCACTTGCTTTTCGAGGGTTTCCATGCGACTGCGCATCTCTTCATTTTCCTTGAGAAGCTGCTTCACCATATCGTACATCTTTGCAATCATGGAATTGTTATTTCTAACAGCCTCGTGCATATCGCGGAAGAGAAATCCAAACTCTGTACCTGCGGCAGCACCGCCGCCTTGGCTCAGTACATAAAGCGGCTCTAAGCGCTTGTCTTTTTTCTCTGGCTTTGCGGCTTGTGGCTGCTGCTGCTGCTTCGTTTTGGCATCGTCATTGCCCCAGAAAAGTCCCATAAGAAACACCTCCTAGATTATTTGCTCAATCATCTCGTTGTATTCCTTCACACCACGATAGCCGAGATAGACTCCGACGATGTTGGGGAGGAAGTACAGACCGAAGTAGTAACAGATCAGCGATGCGGGAAACATCAAGGCAAGCGTGATCAGAACGCCGCGCAGGTTGAAGCCGATCGCGTAGGGAAGCCCGAACAGAAACCACCCGAGGATAATGCCGAGCGGCATACTTTTCTTCTCCATCGCCATTCCTCCGTTTCCTCACTGTAACAATATTGTACCACAAATTCCGCGCCTCTCACAAGGGGCTTTCCATCTGTATTCCGCACTTCTGAAAGGAGCGTGTCCATGACAAGGAAAATCCCCCTGTTCCTGCTTTTATTCCTGCTCCTTCCGGCAGTCGTCTTCGCGCAGCCGACGTTCATCAATCCGACGAGCGGCATCATCTCATCGCCTTTCGGCTGGCGCATCCATCCGATCACAGGCGCAAGCCGTTTTCATTCGGGCATCGACATCGCGGATGACTACTATACACCCGTCGTCGCGTCCGCTCCCGGCGTCGTCACACATGCGGGCTGGATCGACGGCTACGGCAACGCTGTCATCATCGAGCATGAAGGCGGCTGGTCGACGCTCTACGGGCATTTCGCGGAAATCCATGTCATGGCGGGGCAGACCGTCAGCACGGGGCATCTCATCGGTGGCCAAGGCTCTACGGGCAACTCCACGGGACCGCACTGCCACTTCGAGATCCGCGATCCGAGCGGCACGCCCGTCGATCCCGCACTCTTCGTTCCCGAACTTGGCGGAGCTGTCTCGCCCCACGGTGGAGCAGACTTTGAAGGCCAGTACAAGGACTGGACGTTGACGAACGACTTCGCAAAGCCCATCAAGGAAGTCATGGACAAGCTCGTCGAGGTCATCACAAAGGGACTCGACCTCTTGCAGAATGGCGTTGCAAGCCTCTTCCTCGTCCTCTGCCTCATCGACATCGCGCTCGGCGCGATGAGCAAGGTGCTCACACCGCCATCGGAGGACAAGGAAGGACTCATGCCGTGGATCATAAGGAGAAGCCTCTTCTACGGCTTCTGCCTCTTCTTCCTCTACAACTGGAGCGACTTCATCGGCAACCTCGCGCTCTATGGCTTCCCGCAGCTCGGCGGCCTCGTTGGCGGCGACCCTGCGGCAGCCGAGGCTGCCGTGTCCGATCCGACGCAGATCGTGCAGAAAGGCATGAGCATCGTCGCTCCCGTCGTCAACGCGACGCTTCGCGCAAGAGGCAGCATTCTCGACCTCATCCTCGGCAATCTGATGTCCGTTGTCTGCATCCTCTGCGCCGTCGTGCTCTTCTTCCTCTTCTGCGTGATCGGTTTCTACATCGCGCTCGCCTATATCCAGTTCTACGCATCCGTCCTCTTCAGCTTCACGACCTTCCCGCTGGCAGGGCTGAAGCACGTCCGTCATTTTGCGTCGAACGGCATCTCGGGCGTCATCGCGTGCTCGATCAACCTCATGTTCTTCTGCTTCTTCTCCGCTGCCTTGCAGGCATCGCTGGAGAATATCACCATTCCCGCGCTCGTCACCACGTCGAGCGTCGCCACGGCAGCCGTGCCGAGGAGCAGTACGCCGGCCACTCCCGGTACGGGCACAAGCACGGGCACCGGAACTACTGCAGGCACAAGTACGGGAGCGTCGCCTGCGACGGGAGTCGTCGATATATCCGATCGCCCCTATGCGCACATCGCCATCGCCATCTCCCAGCGCACGGGCATCCGCGCGGATTTCATCTACGCGCAGCTCGCGCTCGAATCCTCGCATTTCCAGAGCGACGTCGCCATCGCCGATCACAACTACGGCGGTGTGAAGTGGACAGGTGAGGGCATACGCGGCAGCATTGCCGACGATGGTGACTACTACCGCCACTTCAACAGCGACGAGGAGTTCATTGAGTACCAATCGAGAAACCTACTCGCCTACACCGAGGACGGCATCATGGAAGCGCAGACGCCCGCAGAATACGCGGCAGCCTTGAAGCGCGGCCATTACTACACCGCTACGGAAGAGCACTATACGAGCCTCATCGCGGGCATCCTCGACATGGATCCGGGCGCTTCCATCGGCCGGGCGCAGACCGTCGTGAACGTCTTCCTCATGCTGCAAGTCATCCTGCTCGTGCTGCTCTTCATGTTCATGGCCGACCGCGTGTCGAAGCTCGTCATCGAGCAATTCGGCAGCGGCGGCTTCCATCTGACGGATGACGAAGGCATATTCAGTCGCTAGATATAGAAAGGAGAAAGCATCATGCTGCAAAGACTATCGAAGAAAGCAAAGATTTTCGGTTCTGCCGCGATCCTCTGCGCCGCGACTGCAGGTGCGCTTGCGGGAGCGCCGCGCTCAGGCGAGGCGTGGGGCTGGTGGGGGCCGCTTGATCCGGCGAACTATTGGAGTCCTACGAGCATCTCGTGGGCAGACACCGCCAACCCCGGCCATTACTTCTACAAAGACTTGAGGGGGCAAGGCGGGCAGGTCTATGACTACACGCGCATCCTGAAATCCGTGCTCTTCGCGGGAAACTTCGAGAACATTCTGAAGGTCATCAGCGAGCAGTTCGGCATCGACATCCTGAACCGCAAGCCGCTCGACGCGGCGACGATGGAACAGAGCGGCCACACCGTCATCTACAAGGGGCAGACCGTCCCCGTCCTCTACGCCTCGATAAAGGCGAACACGCTCCAAGGCTCGCCCGAGTTCCACACCTTTACCGAATCCACAGCGCATCACGACATGGATCGCGATCGTATCAAGCAGCGGCAGCAGATCGCAGCCGCAGCCGAAACCTACGCCGAGGTCGCCGAGGGTGCGACAAGCGACAGCGATGAAACCCGCGTTGCCGTGCAGGCGCTTCTCGACGCTGCCGCCAGGGCGCAGGGCGAAACCGAGCTTCGCCAGATCCTCTCCCGGCTCGAAGCCCTGCAAGCGAGCGGCGCGACGCAAGTCTCCGCACTTCTCGCTGCAAGGACGCACCTCCGGCGCGATCAGCAAGCCGAAGAACTCGATACAGAGATCGAGCGGCAGAAAGAATATACAAAAGGCGAACTGCTGATCATCGATCCCTACAGCGAGGAATTGAAGAAAAGCTATCCTTACGAACGCGAAAAGCCAAAGGGCTTCGTGCCGTTCAAGTGAAAGAATGAAAAGAATCCCTCCAACGGCAACCCCGTCGGAGGGATTCTTTTTTGGCATCTATATGTCCTGCACGGATTCGTTACTTTCCGTCCTCGTCTTGGATTGCCGGCATCAGGTCGTTGTCGTCCTCGATGCGCAGCATCCGAATGTCGCGCACGCTCGGCGCAAACCAGACGTACTTCGTCGAGAGCTTCCGTGCCGCCATGACTGTCCGCACAGCATCCACTTTGTCATCGCCGAAGTACACGCTTCCCTGCTGACGCGAGAAGCCGTACTTTTCCAACGTGTTCTTGATGTCGTTATAGGCGTTCGTCGGACTGTTCCCTGTGTAGGTTTTGGACAAGGTGTCCGTGTCCAAGTCGAACGCAATCGCGTACTTTGCCATGCTCATCGTTCCTTTCCTGTCAGTCCATGACGCCCATCTTGCGTCCCCATTCTTGAATCTCTTCGGGCGTCGGCGATTCGTCGATCGGCCAGAAGTTCGGCGGACCCCAATCATGGCCGAATTCCGCGACCACTTCGTCCATCGTCAGAACATCGCCCGCCATATCAGGATCGTTCAAATCATGCACCTGCGTGCTTGCCTGCTCCATCATCGTCCGCGCTCCTTTCCATCATAGCACCTGTTTCACTCCCAGTATACAGGAAAATTCGCCCTTTGGCAAAGCCTCGTGAAAAAATTCACATCCGTCGGAAAGTGTGCAGTATTTAAATACTGCAAGCATTTACAATAGAGGAAGAGAGAAAAGGAGGGACGGCAGATGACGGAAGAACTGAAAGAGTTGCTCGGCGAAGACGGCAGCCGCGTCTGCAAAGAAGTCGAGAAGGCGCTGCAAGGCGGCAATGCGAGGGCGAAGAGCGCCGCAAGCGTCGGCGCGGCGATCCTCGCCGCTCACGCCGCGACATGGGCAGAGCGCGTATCGCGTGCGACGGGGAAGTCTTTCACGGCAGAGGACTACATGAAGAGCGTGACGATCGATGCCGACGGCACGGTGCAGGAAGGCGCACTCAATGCTTTGCGCTCAGGCGTCGATCTTGATGAGCGCGTTCCAGTGCTCGATATTGATGCCATGGACAATCGGCTGCGTGGCATGACAAATCAGCAAGCAGCGACGTTCATTGCTCAGCTTGCACAGCAAAGCCCCATACTCACGCTTGATGCTTTGGCTAATGTTGGCATTTCGAGCAGACCTTATGGAAAGAGGCATGTTGTTCACAATAAGGCGACGGATAGGCGCAAAAATCTTGTGGCTACGGGAAAAGTATTGAGTAACATGGAAGATTTCATAAAAAGTTCTGTCGTCATAGAGATCGCGCCAAATCGCAAAGCAGGAAGAAACCTCTCGGGCATGTCCGATGGACAAAAACGCGCACAACACCATAAAAATACGGTAAATGCGTATTATTACATCATGCTTCCCGTCAAGCACAATAATCAACTGAACACGCTTGTCTTGATTGCGGAGGAACGAAACGGCTGCCTTGTTGGAGAAACAGCGCAAGTGGAGCTGTATCAAATCCAGTACGCAAATAAGGAGCGTGATCCCGCGTTGATGCCCACCCAACATAGGGTTAGCATAAACACGCGGCAACACGCTCCTGCTACCGTCAGTATACGCGAAATGCTCGCCGGTGTCAAGACTTCCGATGGGAATTTCTACTATCAGCAAGCGTGGCATGGCGCGGCGAAAAAATTTGACGCATTCTCCCTCGATTACGTCGGCACGGGCGATGGAGGTTCCGCTCATGCGCATGGGCTGTATTTCGCAAAAGAGCGTTCCTTTGCCGAAAGCTATCGCGGCGAAGACGGGGCGCTTCTCGAAGTGGAGATTCCCGATGACGAGTACCTCTTGAAAGAAAACGCCTATTTCAAAGAGCAGTCGCCTTCTGTGCAGCAAGCTCTGCGCGAGATTGCGGAAGGCTGGGGCGAGGTCGAGCGCGGGGAAAAGAGCGTGGACGAGGCTCTGGCAGGAAAATCCGGCCGAGATCTGTACTTCAAAGTCATGGAAGAAGTCGGAGAGTTTGCCCGCAAAGAAAAATGTATGCGCGACGATGGCACATTTTTCTATATCTGCAGCGATCCGCTGGAAGGCACGGAGGCGCGTGTTTCGGAGCACTTCTCCAAGCATGGCGTCAAAGGTGTCTCCTTCACCGATTATGGCGATCCGGGCTTCGTGATCTTCGATCCGCACGATGCGGAAATCCTCGCAAGATACCAAGAATCCCGAGGACAGATTCAAGGGCAGTTCTCTGTGCTGCAAGAAGGCAGCCGTCTCGTCAGCCTCTTCGAGGCAGCCGACGAAAGCACTTTCCTGCATGAGACAGCGCACATCTTCTACGACGATCTCGCGCGTCTCGCGCCTTTCGATGAAGAGACTGCCGAAGATCTTGCCGAGGTCGACGCTTGGGCGAGCTGGTACGAGGGCGCGGCAAAGGAATACGAAGATACGCCGTGGGCAATGGAATTCGTCGCACGCGAACGCGCGATCCGCGAGGCGATCCGCACGCATGACGAGGCTCTGGAAGAACGCCTCAAGGCCGAGTGGCGGGCAGAGCGCTTCGCAAGAGGCTTCGAGCGCTATTTGGAAGAAGGCAGAGCGCCCACATCGACGCTTCAGAAGGTCTTCGACAAGTGCCGCACCTTCGTCAAGACCGCTTATGCAGCCTTTCGAGGAGGCGCGAGCGGCGGCAGAGCATCTCTTGCCGTCGAGAAGGTCATGGCAAAGCTCATCACACCGCAGGAGAAGGAACTGAGACAAAGGAGGCAGAACCCTATGACGAATGAAGCGCGGCTCTTGGCCGAGCGCGATCGCCTTTTTGCGACGGTCAGCGTGTCGAAGGAGCGTTACCGGGATTTCTTGGAGACGATGGCCGACCACTACAAGCAGCCGCTCGCTGCGCAGGTCGGACTCTTCCTGCACGCTCCTGCGAGCGGCAGGGCGTATGCGCCGGAAGAACTCTGGCGGCGCATGGGAACGTCGCTCAAGCCGAACGCGAAGGGCATAGACGTGCTTTCCGCTGCGGGCGAGGTGACGACCGTCTATGAAGTGACGGAGACGGAAGACGCGGCGCGGCTTCATCATCTCGTCTGGCAGTACGACGACGCGAAGGACGGGGAAAGCATCTCTTCACTAAACGACATACAGAAGAATGACGATGAGAGCACGGAGGACTTCATCGTGCGCCTCTGCCGCGAGGAAGCGAAGAGGACGCAGGAAGAAGGACGCGCGAACCTCGTCGGCGTCGGTGCGGCGTACATCGCGCTTTCGCGCATGGGCTTCGACGCCGAGAAGAAGCTTGCACTGCCGCTCATCATCGCGCCCTACAAAAAGATCGACGGCGAGGAGCTGCTGCGCTCGACGATGCAGACGGCGGCGAAGATCCTCGACCGCGTGGCGAGCGCCGTGCGCACGAGGGAGCGCGAAGAAAGAGAAGCGATCGACGCCGCACGGGAAACGACAAAGGAAACGGAGGAAATAGAACATGGAAAAGAACGAGGAGAGGAAGGACATGACGCTCAGGACGGAAGAGGAAATGAACTGGGAGGAATATCTGAAGAAGATTCACGCGGAAGCACAGGCGGAGATCGAGCAGGAGGAGCGGGAAGAGAAGGAGCGCCAAGCACTGGTCGAGCGGGCACTCGACGTGACGGAGAAGCCCGAGGTGATCGGGCAGTGGGCGCAGATCCGCAGGAAGTTCCTCCAGTACAATCGGCCGGAGGAGTGGCTGGCGATGACGAAGAGCGGCGAGGCGACCGAGTACCTGCAAAAGGTGCAGGAGAAGACGCAGGAAACGTACCTGAGGATGATCGAGGAGCGCGAGGAGAAGGAGCTTTGGGGGCAGGATCAGTCGGGACTCAAGGGACTCCATATTTGCCGGAGGATCGCCCGCGAGACGAAGGAGGAAATGATCGAGAACCTGTCGATCTAGAGCCGACGAAAGACAAAGAGGCTGCCGATGCCGAGCTAATCGACCTCTCTCAAATTGATTACGAGGCCGATCTTTCCACGACAAGAGGAAAGCGTGCGGTATTCCAGCGCAATCTCGCAGCGATCCAAGTGATGCGGAGCATCGAGGAGACGCACCGCACGGCGAGCGAGGAAGAAGCGAAGCTCCTCGGAAGCTACAGCGGCTTCGGCGGTCTTGCCGAAGTCTTCGATCCACGCAACGAAGCATGGCGCAAGGAATACGAGGCGCTCAGACAAGTCCTGACGAACGAGGAGTACACGTCGGCACGCAGCACGATCCTCGACGCCTTCTATACGCCGCCGGAAGTCGCCGAAGCCATCTGCAAGGGGCTTTCCCACATGGGCTTCGCGTCCGGCAATATCTTGGAGCCGTCGTGCGGCAGCGGGCGCTTCTTCGACGCGATGCCCAAAGAGATGCGTGAGGAGAGCCACGTCGTCGGCATCGAGATGGACGCTCTTTCCGCACGCATCGCGAAGGCAGCACATAAGGACGTAGAAATCTTCCATCAGAGCTTCCAGAACTCGCGCTTTGCCAACGGCAGCTTCGATCTCGCGATCGGCAACGTGCCCTTCGGCGATTCGCCCATCTACGGCGACAGCGCCTACGAAGGGCAAGGGCTTCTGCCGCACGACTACTTCCTCTTGAAGATGCTCGACGAGGTACGGGACGGCGGCCTCGTCGCGGCGATCACATCAAGCGGCACGATGGACAAGGCAAGCGCCAAGGTTCGCGCTCGTCTCGCCGAGAAGGCCGATCTCGTGACGGCACTGCGTATGCCAAGCGAGGCCTTCAAGGGCGCGGGCACGGCGGTCACGACCGACATCCTCGTCTTCCGCAAGAAAGGCGGCGTGCTGCCTCCTGCCTTGCAGCAGAAAAATGCTCTTCCCTCTGCCGAGAGCTGGCAGAACATCGAGCGGTTCTTTCCGTCCTATCCCTCGTCCTTCGAGAAGCAGCACACGATGAATGCCTATTTCGCCGCGCACAGGGACAACATTCTCGGCGAAGTCCAAGAGAGAAGCGGCAAGTTCGGCAAGGAGCTTTACGTTGCGGGCGACGCAAAAGACCTTGCCGGACGTATCGAAGAAGCGTTTGCCGCACTTGGCGAAGGAAGCTGCTATGCGCCCTCGGATGCGCCGCTCGCACCGCCGGTGCAGGCGGAAGCGAAGAACCACAAGAGCATGGGCTTTACGATCGAAGGCGGCGAAGTCGTCTTCACCGACCATCGCGGCGAGACGAAGAAGAAGGATTTCACCGAAGAGCAGGAAGAGCGCGTGCGCTTCGCTGTTCTGATGCGCGATGAAGGCTATCGGATTCTCGACGCACAGGAGCAAGGCGTATCGAACGAAGACCTGCGCGAGATGCAGAAGAAGCTGCGCAGCCTCTATGACACTTATACAGAGAAGTTCGGCTATATCCGAAACGACAGGCAGCTCAAGATGCTCTTCGGCGACGATGCAGGCTATCCGTTCATCGGGAGCTTCGAAGTCATAGGAAAGGACGGCGCCGTCGAGCGTCCGGCCGACATCTTCACGGAGCGCACCGTCCAGACGGCAGCAAAGCCCGAGCACGCCGATACGGCGCAGGATGCGCTCGTCATCTCCATGCAGCAGAAGGGCGAGGTCGATCTTCGCTATATGGAAGAGCTGACGGGCACAAGCGAGCGTGACTTGATGGAAGAACTCGAATACACGCATCTTTTCTTCGATGAGAAGGAAAACCGTGCCGTCCAAGCCGACGAATACCTGTCGGGCGACATCTATGCGAAAATCGAGGAGCAGGACGCCATCATCAATGCGACGGCCAAGGGCATCGATCATCTTCGCGCCGCTGCCATATACAAAGGAGACGTGCAGCGACTGGAAGAAGGCGTCGGCGCCCTCAACCTTGACGATGTTGCCTCACCGCTCGCGCAAAGGCTTCATGAAATTCTGAATGACACAAAAGCACAGGAAGCGGAAGAGATGCTCGGCTATTTTACCGAGCGGCGCGAAGCCCTCATGAAAGCCGCATTGAAAGAGGCAGACTTCGAGGCGCATCCAGAAGACCGCGAAACGGTCGCGAAATACGCCGTCGCGCTCGCCGAGCACCGCAATGTCCGTCTTTCCTATCGAGACATCCTGCCGTCGAACTGCCGTGAAGACAGCGAACTCCTGCTGGAACTCTTCAAGGTCGATCCCCGTTTCGATGAGCGTTCCTACGGCAGCCGTTACAACAAAGCTTTTGAGGCGATGGACTTCATCGGGGCGTGCTACAAGAAGGCTTTCCTTGAGGAGTCGGTCGACAATGACGTCTTCCGGAAGATACGCGAAAACCTCGCGGACGGCGAGAACACATTAAGGAAGCTGCACCTCATCCACTGTGCAGCCGCATATCTGAAAGAACACAAGGAGAAAAAAGATGCGGCAGCGCCCTCCGTCTCCGAAGCGCTCGAACGCTTTCAAAGCGAGGCCGAAGGCATCGAGGAGCGAGCAGACGCTGCGCTTTCCCCGGAGGCGCGGGAAGAATTTCAAGGCCTCTTTCTGCGCCGCACCCGTGCCGAGAAAAACCGCGCTGCTTTGGAAGTCGTCAAGCCCGATCCCATCCCTATCGGCGACATCTCCTTTTCCCTTGGCTCGACATGGCTGAACCCGCAGCACGTCCAAGACTTCATCTACAAGAAGCTTGAAATCGACCGCACATGGTACAATCGCCAGCAATACAGAGACATGCCGACGCTGGAAATCTCCTATTCGCCTGAGACAAGCAAGTGGAAGATCGAAAAGACCGCCTATTTCAAGCGGGAATACGGCACGCGTCCTACGCCTGGCATGGCGGTGTTCTCGACGGCGCAGAAGGATGCTGTCGAGCTTCTGACCGACTGCCTCAATCAGAATAATACCGTCGTGCGCGACGCCGAAGGCAGGAAAGATCCCGAGTTCACGGCACAGGCGCAGATGAAGCAGGAAGAGATCCAGCAGGCCTTCCGTGACTTTCTGATTGAGAATCCACTGCGTGCCCAAGACGTCGAGAGAACCTACAATCGCAGATTCAATAACATCCGTCTTCGCCAATACGACGGCTCGAACCTCTCCTTCCCTGGCATGACGAATACCGTAGAGTTGAAGCCGCACCAGAAGGACGCCATCGCGCATCACCTTTATGGCGGCAACACGCTTTTCGCGCATTGCGTCGGCGCAGGAAAGACATACGAGATGATTGCGGCCATCATGGAGTCAAAGCGCATGGGGCTTTCTGAGAAGGCGATGATGGTCGTGCCGAACCATCTCGTCGCGCAGACGGGCGACGCCTTCCATGAGCTTTATCCACGCGCAAAAGTCCTCGTGCCGACGGAAAAGGATCTCAAGGAGATGAATCGCAAGCGATTCACCGCGCAGATCGCCACGCAGAATTGGGATGCCGTGATCGTGCCCTTCTCCGCGTTCGAGCGCCTGAAGCTTTCGGCGAAGCTCGAAGGCGAGATGACCGAAAACGAAATCGCCCGCCTCCAAGGACGCTATGAAGAACTTACGGCGACGAGCATGAAGAACAAGCCGGAAAAAGACTTCAGCATCAAGGAAATCGTGAAATCCATCGAAAAGCTCACCGCGAAGGCTAGGGCGCTCGAAAAGAAGAACCAAGCGAAAGGAGACGGCAGCATTCCTTTCGACAAGCTCGGCATCGACAAGCTCGTCGTCGATGAAGTTCATTACTACAAGAACCTCCAGATCGAGACGCGCCACTCGAACACCGGCGGCATCGGGAGCAAGAAGCACACGGACATGACGTGGGATCTCTATATGAAGGCGCAGTACATGAACGAGAAGACGAACTATCGCGGCCTCATCTTTGCGACCGGCACGCCGATCTCCAACTCCATGTCGGAGCTGTATACGCTTCAGCGCTACTTGACGCCGCAGGTCTTGAAGGACAAAGGCATCGCCCACTTCGACGCATGGGCAGCGAACTTCGCGGAAATCTCCTCGCAGATGGAACTGCGCCCCGAAGGCATGGGCTACCAGATGAAGGAGCGGATGCGAGCCTTCAACAACGTGCCCGAACTCATGACGCAGTTCAAGCTCTTCGCCGACGTACGCACGGCGGACATGCTGCCCGACAGAAAAGTGCCGAAAGCCGAAGAAAAGGCGGACACGGAAAAAGCCTCGCCCTTGCAGAAAGAGATGATCCAAGCCCTCTTCCGACGCGGCGAGGCGGTGCGGCGCGGCGATCCCGAAATGGTCACGAGAGCGGACGGCACGCTGACCGAAGACAGTATGCTCATGATCTCGCGCGAAGGGCGTATGCTCTCTTTAGATCCGCGCATCATCGACCCGTCGGCCGAGGACTTGCCGACGAGCAAGGTCAACCGCTGCGCGAGGAACGTCCTCGCGAAGTACAAGGAGACGACGGCCTTCAAAGGCACACAGATCATTTTCTGTGACGACTCGACGAGTACGGGCGTCGCCAAAGCACGCGGCGCCTTCAACGTCTACGACGACCTTCGGCAAAAGCTCGAAGCCGGAGGCATCCCGAAAGAAGAGATCGCCGTCGTGCAGGAATACAAGAAGGACGCGATCCCTGAGCTTTTCGAGAAAGTCCGCGAAGGCAAGGTGCGCGTTTTGCTCGGCTCGACCGACAAACTCGGCGTCGGCACGAACGTGCAAGACCGTCTCTGCGCCTCGCATGACCTCTCGATCCCGTGGCGGCCGGCGGACTTGGAGCAGCGCATGGGGCGCTCCATACGTCCGGGCAATCAAAACGAGAGCGTCGAGATCTACCGCTACATCACGGAAGGCACGTTCGACACCTTCATGTGGCAGACGCTCGAAAACAAGCAGAAGCTCATCGCGCAGATGATGACGAGCAAGACGCCGTGCCGCACCATCGTCGACATGGACGAGGTCACGCTGACCTTCGCTGACCTCAAGGCAATCTCGACGGACAATCCTTTCTTCAAGGAAAAAATGGAACTTGAAGCCGAACTCGTGCGCTGCCAGATGGCGCGAGCCTCTTACGAGACGACGAAGAAGAAGCTCACAGAATTCGCCGAGATCGAAGGTCCGAAGACGCTCAAGGCGCACGATGCGAGGATCTTCAATCTCATGAGCGACAAGATGCTCATCGAGCAGAATACGGAGAAAAACGACAAGGGCGAAGAACTCTTCCGCATGAGAATAGGCAAGGAAGTCTTCACCGACGCGAAGAAGGCGGCGCTCTTCCTGCACGAAAAGGCGAAAGGAGGCTTTCAGGAAGCTGCCAAGGCGAATGGCGAATACAAGGGCATGACACTGCGCGTCCAGATCGACTCTCAGACGTATCTGCCGTACATCAGCCTGCAAGGCAAGATGTACCACACGGTCGCCTTCGCGCAGCCCGGCAAGGAAATGAACACTATCCGCCATCTCGACAACGTGAAGGACGCGATCGAGAAGAAGCTTCTAAAGCTTCAGGAAGAGCGCGAGCCGATCCTCAAGAAGATCGAGTCGGCCAAGGCGAAGATCAAAGAGCCGTTCGCGCAGGAAAGACGCGAACAGGAAGTAAAGAAGCGACTCTTGGAAATCAACGCGCTCATCGAGAACGCGCCAAGCGGAGAAACGCTCGCTGCACGCACAACGTTTGAAAGACGTGAAGAAAAGGACGTCAAGGAAGAGAAGAAGGACGAACGCAAGGAAGCCGCGCAAAGGTACGCCGAAGACTACGAAGAAGCCGCCATGGCACGATGAAAGGAAGGAAAGCAGAATGAAGCACCCGAAACGCGACGTCTATATGGAAACGACGAAGAAGATCGTCGAGCTTTTGGAAACTGGCCGGATTCCGTGGCAGAAAGGATGGGACGGCAAGATCGGCGCACAGCTCGTAGGAATGCCCATCAACGGCAAGACGAACCGACCCTATACGCGCCTCAACAAGATGTTCCTCTCGATGGTCATGGCCGAGAAGGAGAGCGCCGATCCGCGCTTCTTCACCATGGCGATGCTCCGGCAGCAGAACAAGATCCATCAGGAGAAGGTCGAGCTGATGAAGGCGGCAGGAAAGAAGTACCCTGCCGAACTCGAATGGGAGTACCGCGTGAAGAAAGGCTCCCACAGCTACGCTGTTTTCTCTCATTGGAAGGTGGACAGGGACAGGCACGGCAATCTCCTGCCGCCGGAAGATCAGTATTGGGCGAAGAAGCAGATCGCCGTCTTCCATGCTTCCGACTGCCTTCGGCGCGAGTACAAGCTCGACAAGGACGGCAGTCGCCTCTTGGACGAAGACGGCAAGCCGATCTATGAGGATCATCCGCTCAAGGAGTGGAAGCCGAAGTCGAAGGGCTATACGCACGAGGAACAGAGCGAGATCTGCGAAGCGATTCTCGCAGCAAGCGGCGCGAAGATCCTCCACGACATCCCGCGTTATTCCGATACACCCTGCTACTCGTCGAAAAGAGACGTCATTCACCTCCTGCCGAAAGAGGCATATAAGGACATCAACGAATACTATGCGACGGCGCTGCACGAACTCTGCCACTGGACGGGACATAAAAGCCGCATGGATCGCGAGCTTGTCGGGGAAAGGGAGAACAAGGAGCTGTACGCGAAGGAGGAACTTCGCGCAGAACTCGCCTCGACCTTTCTGGCGATCGATCTTGGCATCCCGATGAATACCACGAACCATGCAGCCTACGTCCAGTCTTGGGTAAAGGCTCTAAAGGACGACAAGAAGGAAATCTTCAAGGCCTCGAACGAAGCCGTGCAGATCGCCGACTATGTGAAGCGCTTCATGCCGGAGCGCTTCAAGGAAAGGGACGAAACGCTCGTCAGTGCGCCCGAAGGCGTGATCGTAGACGCCGAGCCGGCAGTACCGACGACGGAGGAAGCGCAGGAAAAGCCGACGGACGAGAAGACGACGCAAGAAGTGCAGCCGATCGGCGACCGCCTGACACCCGTCGACGACCCATCGCTTCGCACCTTGCCCTTGTCGGCACAGGCAAAGGAAACGGCACGGCTCTACCGCTACTTCGTCGAGCGCGTCACGTCGCTTGTCGGCTCTATTCCGACAGACAATCTGCATTCCATCGAGAAACATGCAGAAGACGCGCCCTATAAAGGCGGCGACGCCATCTATTTTGAGAAGCAGCTTCCCGCGAGCGTCGTTGCAAAATGCTCGATGACGCCCGACTACCGCTATTTCGCCAACAAATCCGTGCACATCGAGATTTATCGGCAGAAAGACGACGCAGCGCTCGTGCCGGGAAGCCCGCCTTTCTTCGAGCGCGACTATGAGAAGTCCTTCGAGGGCAACTATGTGCGCACGGCGGCCTCGTCGCAGGAGATGTGCGCCAAGGTGTTCTCTGAGCTTTCCCAGGCCTCGAACGACGAAGCGACTGTACCGCGCCCCATCCGAGAGGGCGACCTCATCGAGGTTGACGGCCAGCTTTGGAACGTGGACAAGGCGGGCTTCACGCGCGTGCAGCTTCATCCCTACGAAGACGATTTCGTCATCACGCCGCTCGAACTCCCCGAGGTCAAGGAAATGCTCGCTCAAGTAGAAAAGACCGTCAACAGCGAATCGTATGCCGTCTATCGCCAGATCTTCCGCGAAAACAGCTACATCGGCGCACAGTCCGACGGCACGCTCGCCGTCCATCCGGGCGCGTTCAAGGCGACGGACGACGCGAAGGAAGGCATCGAGCTGGAAATGCAGAAAGACTACGCACGCAATTTCCGCGAGAACACCTTCAAGGAAGGCCTTTCCATCTACACGCCGACCGACGAAAAAGGCTGGCAGAAGCTCGATGAAGACTTCGCTGCACGCTTTTTGATCGACACGCTCCGAAACGGCAAGTACGACGATGGCCGCGTGGATGCCGACCTCCTTAAGGAAAACATCTACGATTTTGTCGGCAAGGCGATCCAAGAAAACAGCCCCTACAGCGTCATCTCGCAGGATGCGGGCTACGGCTACGACCGCGCCGTCGCCGCCTTCAGCCGCAAGGATGTGAACGAAGCCTTCGAAGCGCACCAGAAGAAAAGCGCAGGAAATTTCGTCGAGCAAGAAAAAATCGCGTCCCAAAGCGCACCTCCCGAGGAAAGGGAAGAAGACGCAGGACGCGGCAGATAAAGAAAGAGGCGTTCCCTTCTATCCCAGCCCCCTGGATAACGCTATCCGCAACTAAGAGGAACGCCCCCTTACAGGGCTACGATAAGCACCGACCGAGCCAAGTGCAACGCGAAAATTTGAGTTCATCGGCTTTGTCGTTTACAGCAGAGGAGGCTATCAATAAAATATATGGTGAATGAAACGCATAGCATAAAATGGAAGGATCTCCTTGGCATATATTCAGCAGGAAATTTCAATAAGAGAAAGTCTTATAAGGTAATGAATACGCCGCTCGCATGGCAGCTTATTGGGATGAATCCACTGCCCCTAGAAATTGACGGAGCACGGTTTGACCATATCTTGAGTCACGATGGTATGAATTTAGAAGTTCTGAAGAATCTACCGGAAGTGCTGGAAAATCCGTTAATGATTTTAGACACATACGCAGACAGAAAAGTTGTTGTCGTAGAACTTAAGGATCAAAATGACGCCACAATCATTACACCTATTGACGTGAACCAAGAACGACATCGCACACTCGTAAACATCTTGAATAATGCCTATGGGAAAAATCCTCGCAGACAAGAGTTAGATGGTACATGGATACAAGAAAAAGGGACAGACTTTAATTGGTTCATTCAGCAGAATATGGAAAAAGGGCGTGTACTCTATATAAACATAAAGAAAAGCATCCAATGGATGCAATCGGAAAGGGGCGATTCCCCTAACGGAGGCAAACTTTTGGATGCTTTATCTGCTTTTATTATATCAAAAGCTTTTCAAGAAGTAAAGACCGAAGAAGATCTTGTCAAGTTCAAACTACAAAAAGAAGAAGAATACAAGGCCGCAGCGGCTCATGAAGCCGCCAATGAAAAAGACAGTTCCCTTCAAACCCATCCTGCTGACGAAAGCCACCTACAGCTGAGAGGAACTGCCTCTTATGAACCTATGGTATCAGATTCCATCAAAGCAGTGCACAAGGAGGAAGCTAAAATGACCGCAGAAAATCAAGCACGCAAAGAAGTCGTTTCCGACTACGCAGATTCCTACCGCGAGGAGCTGGCCGACGTATGTGCCGCCTCAGAGGAGAGCTTCACGCCTGCGCAGAATGGGAAACTGAAAGAGAGTGCCGATCGGCTCTACAAGGAGATGTGCGAATTTGAGCAAAGCGAAGGCGCTTGCGGTCCCGATCAGGACGCATGGGATGCCTTCGCAGCGCTGCATGAGCGAAACGTCCGAAGCATCCTTGCCGCTAAAGACATCAGTGAAGCGACGGGCAGGGAGAGCAAGGCGAGCGAGGAAGCCGCAGGAGAGGCCGTCCGGAGTATCGAGGAGAGCATCGTGTTCATAAGCCGGAGCCGCGTCGATCTGCTGCATAAGCAGAAGGTTTACGAAGATCAGATCGAGGAACTGCGCCGCCGCGTCGAGGACATTTCCGAAGCGAAGACGCTCGGCGTCGGCAAAGAGGAAGACTTCACCCGAACGCTCGCTGCAGCAGCGGGCTTTTTCAAGCAGATCGAAGGACTGCGCAGAGAAGCTGGAAATCTGTCGCGAAAGCCGGCATCCGAGATGTTCAAGGCGTCGCGCAGCAGCGTCCGCAGAGCCTACTTCGCCGTCCAGCTCACGCCGCCGCATCTTCGTCGTCACATCAAAGAAAACGCGCCGCAAGAAGTCAGCCGCGTTCTGCAGCAAGCCGCCGTCGCTTTCGTGCAGGGAAGCGAGTCTCTCGGTCAGGCAAAAGAAGCCATCATCCGAACGGTGCGTTCCCATCAATCGGCAGCAGCCTTCTATCGCGAAGCATGGATGGAAGAGGCGAAGGCGAGCGGCATCTCGCCGGAAATAGAAGAACGTGTCGCCTTGCGCATGGCGAAAGCCGGCATGGGCGCATATACGATCCGCATGACCTTGGAACGCGAATCGCCCTTGCGTGAAGACCTGAAGACGGGCAAGGCAAAGGAGATCGCCGAAGCGGCGAAGGCGAAGGTCGCGGATGAAAGAGAAGCGGAGCGGGAAGAAGACCACCGACGCTGAATCAGCGCCCGCGCGATTCTTCTTCCAAGATTTCGTCCTTGTCGAACGAAGAGACAAGATTCCAGTTCTCGACGAGCGTCTTGTCCTCCTTCGCGCGTGCGATCAGAGCGCCGTGCTGCATCGCCGAAAGTTCCTGTGCGATGCCTCGTGCCTTCTCGATCGACGAGCGCCTGCTGCTGCCTCCGCTGCCGCCTCCTCCGCCGCCTCCGGCTTTCGCGCCGCGCTGCACGACCTTGTAGCGTCCGTTGCCGCTCCTTGCCATCTCCGTCTCGACGGCTTCGGTTTCGCCGCGCATCTCCTCGAATTCCTGCCGCAGGGTTTCAAGCTCTGCGGCGATTTTTTTCGCCTTCTCGACAGCAGGGCGATTCTTCTTTAAGACGCCGAGCGCGATCTGCTGAATCTTGCGCTCGGCTTCGGGCGTATCGCGCCGCTTTTCCATCGCCTCGCGCTTCTCTTGGTTCTCGCTGCGCCATTTCACGAGACGCTCGCGCCGCTCGTTGAACGTGCGCAGCTCTTCCATGAGCTGCTCCTTCTCTTGGCGATAGGCGGGCGAATCTTCTTCCGGGCGTTTTTTGAAATCTTCCTTGCGTGCCATGAAGCGTGCGAGGTCTTTTTCAAAAAGCGCTTCTTCCTTCTTGTACTTGCGCTCGCTTTCGCGCAGAAGTTTCCAACCACCTTTTTCAAAAATATTTTCCGCGATCTGGATGATGCGTTCGTTCGAGAGAACTTCTTTTCGTGCTTCCTCAAGCTCTCGCGTTTTCGCGCGGATGGCGTTCGTCTGATAGTAGCGTGCGACCTGCACGAGCTTCTTGACCTCTTCGAGCGTCAGAGAAAGATCCGTGCGCATAGCATCACCTTCGGCTGCATGGAAACGAGCGGCACGCGCCTCTTCGAGACGATGCTTGAAAGCGAGCGTCGCTTTCTCGAAGTCGTTCACTTGACGAATGCAGCGCTGCTTCTCCATCTTGCTTCGGAAAAGATACTGGTTCAGGCGGTACTGTATGCTCTTGTTCGTGCCGCGCGTCGAAAGTTTTTTCAGATGCGGCTGAAGCTTTTTCGCCGCTTCCTTGTATTCCTTCGTGAGCAATTCAATGCGTTCATTGAGCGCGATCTCCAGTTCCGTGAGGGCGACTTCCTCGTCGAGCGAAGCGTTCTCCGGCGTCTCCAAGGAATACCAGAAGTCCTTCTGCTCGTGCAGGTCGCGGCGCAGATTCATCACGTTCTGCCAAAGCTCGCGCCCGTCCTCGCCGAGATGATCAAGACGCGCTTCTTCCAAAGCTTCGCTGCCCCACATCACCTTCGAGACGGCAAGCCGGCTTTCTTGCTGCTGCTCTTTCATCGCTCTTTGCAATTCGGCAAGTTCTTCCTGCGTCTTTTCGTCAAATCCTGCAAGCTCCGCCTCGCCGAGTCCGTCGGCAATCTTTTCCGCACGCTCGAAAAATTCCCGCGTCTCACGTTCCTTCTTTGCATCCAAACGAAGCTCGCGCCGCATGATGGCGTCGAGCCTTTTGTCGTTGAACGAGCGAAGCTGTTTCTGCTGGCGCACAACATCGTCGTCGCGGATGATGGAGATCGGATCGGTCGGTCGCTCGGGGAGGCGCTCCAAGATTTCAGCGAGCACATAGTCGCCGCGCATCTCGGCGTGCATCTTCTGCGCTTCCAAGCACAGATGGCTGACGCGCGAGGGAATCCCATGCTTCTCCAGAACGTCGTTCTGAATGCGTGCGAAATCCTCGCGCAGATCGAAGAGATAATCTGCACGCTTGGCGTCGTTCCACTTCGCCGCTTTCTTGCAGCCGCCTTTCTCCGGCTCTTTCGCGTTCGCCCGTTTGAAGAAAACTTCCGGCGCACGCTCCTCGCGTCGCTCCACATCATCGATCTCGCGTGTGGAAAACATCAAGTGCACATGCGGATGGCGTTCGCCTGCCGACATCGCGCCGACTTTCTCGTGAATCGCCCAAGCATAATAGTGGTTCTTCAGATGCTTTTCGATGAAGCGGTCGAGGATTTCCTTGCTCTTTTCCACGGGCAGCTCGTTCGGCAGCGAGAAGACGATCTCCTTGTATCGCTCGCCGTTCGCCCGCTCGAAGCGATCGGCTGCATGGAAAAAGCGCAGCGGCGAATCTTCAGCCCACTGCGGCAGATGGTGTCCCGTCATCGAGCAGCCGCCGCGCTGCTCATAGGCGGCTTCGCGATTGATGTATTGCAGATGCGAAAATGCGAAATCGCCCGTCTCGTTCTTCTGCAAGATGCGCAGGATGGAATCGGCTGCTGCATTCACAGCCTCTCTTCGTTTTGGAGAAAAGGACCATCGCAGATCGAGATTGGAATCCCGTCCTCTTCGCTCGTCGAGTAGCTTGGCGCCGACATTGCGCGGCAATAGCATATTAGGGCATCGCCCTTTGCCAGCCACATTGCCTGCGGGCAATACATGCAGATGAAGTCCGGGGGCAAGTGCTCTTTTGGTATGTTCTGCAATGTTGGCGACAGGCATTGCTGCGAGTTCGGCGAGCTGGGCGAGATCTCGTTTTTCCTTTCGGTTTCGGACGATGCTGCGGGATTTTCCGTCAGCTCCGTCTCTGCCGTTTCCGCCTCGTCCGTCATCTCGCCGTCGAGCACAAAGAGCTGATCCTTCAGCGAGTCTTCTTCCGAATTCAATCTGTTCACGCTCCTCCATGTTGTGCGTATTTTGGATTTCCATATCGGCGTTCGCAAAATGTGCGCCAAGATTCAAGTCGCGAGAAGCTGCGAGAAGCTGCTCCTCGAACTTCGCGCTGCCGTGCACCGCGACCTCATCGCCGAAGATTTTCTGCGCCGTCGCGAGCGCAATCGCTGTCGTCTCGATGGAAGCGTGGTGGCTGACATGCACGCCCATCGCGTCGAGCTTGATCTTTCCGAAAGGCGAGGAGTAGAGGAGCATCGGCTTCTCGGGCAGCTTCATGATCGGATGATCGCCCGAAAGGAAATTCTTGTAACTCTTGTTTGCGCCCATCTCCTGCACATTGTCGATGTTGCGGAAACGGCCTTCGCGATTCACATAGGAAACATGCGAAGCGGAAGAGATGCGCATACCGTTCGGCTTCTTGTCCGTCTTGAGCCGAAAGTAAAAGCAAGCCATTTTCGCGCACCTCCTTCGCAAAAGTTTTTGCATTTTCGACGATCCCGTCATCCTTTGTTTTTCCAAAATGGCGCGACCGCCAAAAAAGTCTTCGTCCGTTTTTCCAAAATCGCGCATACGCAGGAAGAAAAATTTCTCCGTTTCGGCAGATGCCGTGTTTTCGTTTTTCCAAAACCGAAGGTTCAGGGAGCGAAGGCGACCGACAAAATGGGAAGATTGGAATTGCATGAAATGACGTTTTTTCGCGATGCACGCATTTTTGCCGCTGCCTCCGAGTTTCTCGCTTTGCGAGAAACTCCTAAATGCACCTGTAAACCTTGGATATGCCTCTATTGTACCGCAATCTTAGCCACTACATCAAGTAACAAAATTGTTACATGCCACTACATATTGTTATTGCGTGTGTCGCCGTGCTAGAATATGAAGGAACGGACAAAAAAGATTTTTCCGCGCAGCGCGATTTTTCCGATCGTGCTTTTTTGCAGAAGAGTGTTAGGAGGAAAAACTACGATGGACGAAAATGCAAAAACGAAAAAGAAGAGTGTTGAGGAAATGGTGAAAGACCTCGACACGAAAATTGAGAGGGAGGAAGATTTTCTCCAAAAGGCAGAGAAGACTCTTGTCGATACGAAGGAGAAGATCAAGAAGCTGAAAGCTGAGATCGCCGACTTAAAGAGAAAGAAGAGTGCGCTCTTCGGCGACAAGATGCTTTCGGTCGGCATCGGATCTATGGAAGAATTGGAAAGCCTCCTCGCGCTCCATCGCGAGAAGAATCCGCTGCATGAGGAGGAGGAAACCGTCGCGCCGCAAGAAGGTTAATTGTAAAATGAAATCGGACACATAAAAAGGACAAGCAGAAGCGCCTGTGGTAGAATGTTTTTGACAGAAAACAGAACCGAAAGGAGCATCCTGCATGTCCAAGAAACATTCTACCACAACTAGGCGAAACTTCAAGCATCTAACCGCTTATCAAAGAGGTGAAATACAGGCGCTTTTGAAGGATGGGCTGCCGAAAATGCGAATCGCCCAAAAGGTCGGCATCGCCCGTTCTACACTCTATGAGGAGCTTAAACGAGGTACAGTAGAGCAGATGAACTCCGATCTCACCAAACGCCGTGAATATTTCGCTGACACGGGGCAACTCATCTATGAGGAACATCGCAAACTCTGCCGCAAGCCCTATAAGGTGGATGCCGCATCCGACTTTCTGCGACATTTAGAAAAAGCTGTATTGGAGGATAAAATCTCTCCCGATGCGGTTTGCGGCAAGGCGAAACGAACTGGCGAGTTTGCCGTAATCATTTGCACCAAGACGGTGTACAACTACATCGATCTTGGGATCATCCACATAAAGAGCATCGATCTGCCGCTTCGCGTGAGGAGGAACAACAAGCGCCATCATTGTCGCCAGAACCGCCGTATCTTGGGAGAGAGCATCGAGAAGCGTCCAGAGGCGGTAAACGAGCGTCAGGATTTCGGTCACTGGGAGATCGATACAGTTGTCGGTCAGCGCACAGGCGGCGAAGTGTTGCTCACCTTAGATGAACGAACAACCCGTCGTCGCCATGTCATAAGGATTCCCGGCAAGACAAAAGCTGGCGTAGCGGCTGGGCTAGATATCCTGCGTCAAAAGTATGGCAATCACTTCGCCAAGGTTTTCAAGAGCATCACCAGCGACAACGGCAGTGAGTTCAGTGGACTTACAGATGCGTTCAAAGAGGGCTGTGTCTACTTCGCCCATCCGTATTCTTCTGGTGAACGGGGAACCAATGAGAAACAAAACTCGCTGGTGAGACGCTTCATCCCTAAGGGCAAGGACATTGCCACCGTATCCGACTATACGTTGCAGAAAACCGAGGATTGGATCAACAACTTGCCGAGGAAAATATTAGGTTACCGCACTCCGGAAGAGTTGTTTCAAGAACATCTCAACCGCATTGCTTCTGCTTCTTGAAAAATTTTGGGAAACTGTCCGATTTGCTATTGCAATTAACTGCATAAAATTTTTTGAAAAAATTTCACCGTAACTCTTGACAAAGAGCCCATATTTGGAAAAACTAGGACAACTGTGGAAAAATATGATATAATTATTCGTTAGTATGTGGTCAGGCAAATGGATTTAAACCAGAATTTGTTCAAGCTTGACGTAATCTCTGATGGAGGTAGGTTCTTTTGAAATACA
>ERZ772971.188-NODE-188-length-40065-cov-4.672757_pt1 | contig 40065 bp, 26 predicted proteins | sample MGYA00511943_ERZ772971 | MGnify/ENA primary metagenome ERZ772971 (study PRJEB29015, sample SAMEA2737929) | human oral metagenome | biome: human oral; feature: human-associated habitat; material: dental | place: China | collected 2144 ... | reverse complement strand
GAAAAGACATCTCCCGTCCTTACGGTTATGCACCACGCGGGCAAAAATGCGCAGGAGTATCCGGGTGGAGCAAGGCTCAAACCAACGTTATCGGTGCCCTGTGCGGCACGGTGCCATTTGCTTTCACTGCCTTTGATTGCAGCATAGACAGCGATGTTTTCCACACATGGGTGACAGAAATACTGCTGCCGGAACTACCCGCGTGCAGTGTGATCGTGATGGACAATGCCTCCTTCCACAAACGGCAGGACACGCTGGATGCGTTGCAGGCTGAGGGGCATACGGTGCTGTGGCTTCTTCCCTATAGCCCGGATTTCAACCCGGTAGAGAAGATGTGGGCATGGATCAAACGGTTGAGGAAACAATAGACCTCTTGCGAAACTACTTTCCCCGAACTGAAGACTGTCATAAACTTATTCAAAAACAATTGGATGGATTGGTGAAAATGGATTTTTGCAAGAGATCTAATGGCGGTTGGCCGATGTGAATGCCCTGCTGTTTTGGTTCTTTACTCTCGTTACTCTTTATTAGCGATTTAACTATAAGTGGAGTTTGGGCTGACTTGCCGCAAGGAGAAAGTTAGGGAAAAGAAGTCTTAGTAGTGGCACCGGTAGAATCCCCTGTTTGCAGCATTTATGCATAAAAAAACGGCTACTTGCGTAGCCGTTTTTCAAGGTAGGCATCAAGCCGTGGGAATGACTTGATGTTGTCTGGTGATTTAGTCGCCATACTTGTTAGTATAAGTTTTGGCGCCATCATCACCCTGGAAGGTGTTGGTTTCGCCGCGAGTCGCGCCGAATACACCACCCCAGTCGTTGGCTCCATAAGCGTCACCGTACTTATTGTCATCTTTGACGCTGTTGAAGGAACCACCCATTTCTTGGGCTTTATCGCCAAAGAAGGAGGCTTTGAAGGTTGCATCATCGTCACCATCGGCGTACACGCGGTCAGCTGCACCAACCACCGTGTTGCCGGTAATGCCACCCGCGAAACGAACCAAACGATCTTTGGTCGTGACGTTCTTGGCCGGATCCAGCAACCAAGTGTTATAAACTTCACCTTCAACGCGTTTTTTGTTGAAGTCCACGCGGGCTTCGACAAAGTTACCCATACCCAATGCTTGCTTGGCGGCACCGGACGGGGCAAAGGCGTTAGGCAGATCACGACCTTTATTGCCGGTGCTACCGTGATAACTGTTATCGATACCGTACATGAGGGCATGGCCGTTATAAACAGCCAATTGGTTGCTCGGCAGAGCGGCCATTTGCTCAATGCTGGTGGCATCGGTACCACGGTAGAAGTAGTTATCTACACCACCGTCATTATTCTTGTGGACGAAGTCGCTGCGCATGAAGTTATCCGCATAACCTGTTTGACCAGCATCCAAGTCAAGATTGTTGCTGACACGGCCATATTGAACTCGGGTCAAAGTAATCGGTTTAGCCCCCAAACTGTATTCAGTAGCTTTGTTCGGATTGTCTGTTTCGTATTCGGCAACAAACGTTCTGGCGCCGGAGTAACTATTCAGGGAAACCGGGTTGATGGTTTTAGCATTCGTATCGGCATAGGCCAAATGATAGCGACCAAAGATGCGGGTCGTAGTATTGTGGTGATCTTCCCATTTACCGGTTGAAGGATTGTATTTGGTCTCTTCACCCAAGGTAGAGAGACCTCCACCAACACGAATCAGGCCATTAGTTGCGGCGCTACTTATGTCTTCAATTGAGCCAGTAGAATCAGCCACCGCTTTCTGCATGTCATCTAACTTCGTGGGGTCTATTTTCTTGGCACCGCGACGGGTAAATTCATTTTCAAATGCGGTTTCCGGCGTACTCCACCAAACTAAGCCTTTGCCGTAGCGGGTAGCACTGGCAGTATTTGAATCATTGGCATATTCCCAAGTCGTAGTTGTCCTGATTGTCTTAGTACCTTCTTTGGTTACGCCGCGATAGGTATAAATATCTCTATCGTTCTTGTCAAGAGCCTTACCAGCATTAGCCAATATACCATTAGTTTCATCAGCAACCAACTTGTATGGCGCAGCATCAATAATAGCTGAAGGACCCTTACCTGCTTCTGCATAAGTACCGTCGGTGGCAATAGTTCCTGCGTTCATATCTGCTTTACGATACCCAACAGTAACCGCATCACCTTTATGAACGGTGTTGCCGCTAGGAGAGTTGTGCTTCGCCAGGTAATTATTGGCATCAGATGTTTGTGGGTCAGTACCAACGGCAACTACCGTGCGAGTTTTAAAGTCGTCATTAGTTTTATCTTTTGTTACATACGGAGCGTGGTAAGCATTATAACTAGTGTCATCTGTCACCACGGTACGGGAAATTTTTCCACTCTCAGTATTGTTTGTTGTCTGGTTGCCCGTGGCTCGAGGTTGATACAGCCCCGCCAAGATATCAACGTTCTCGAAGTTTTCTTGCTGCAAGCTAACCTTGTTCTGACTATCTAACTGGAACTCACCTGTTCTTGCTACTAACGGTTCCGGATTGCTGCTGCCAGCAAACTGTGCTTTGACCGGTTGGCCATCAGCACGAACCAGTTCTTGACGAGCAAGAACGATGTTGGTCAGGCTCGGGTTTTGCTCGTTCAGGGTTACACCCAACAACGGAGAAGCGGAAGCAGGTTTACTCGGGTTGTTGGCACGGTCATATTGAGAACCTTCGCGACGGATGTATTGCAGAGTACCGACAGTGGAGACTTCAGACAGGTCTTTGTTATCCACAACTTTGGTCCCGGTCGGGTCAACATGCTGTTGATCATTAGCCTGATTGTTATTGTTATTGTTATTGTTATTGTCCGGAGTAGACGGAGTTTTCGGGTCCACCGGACGGTTGCTGTTGTTGTCATCACTGCCACCACAAGCGGCAACGCCTACTGCTACCAAGATAGCGAGAGAGAGATTTGTCAGTTTCATACAGGATGTACCTTCTTGAACTTGAGTTGAAAGAAAATTTTCCATAGCCACAACTTGGCTGGCGAGCATATTAGCGAAAGCATTTTGGCTTTGCAAGTTTTCCGATGGGGTTTTTGTAGTTTTTTTGAGACGGCAGACTTGATAATCAAGTTTTTTATTGTTTTTTCAGCCGAGTAGTCTTAGGGAAGGTGATACCTCGCTGTCGCATGACGGATACAGACGGTTCTTCGCTTGCGACTAAATGCGTTTTCCATCGGCCCGGCTTCTTTGTGCGAATCCCGGGATTATGTGCGTCAAACGGCGTGGTTGAGCGTTCCTTGATTCTTTGGATTCGCCCTGAGGATGCCCTTTCCCCATCCGCTTGCGGGGAAAGGATGACCAGAGCGGGGAGTCCGCCAAGCGGGTCGAATACCGGGTTCGTGCCAAGATAAAAAAGGTGGACCAAGGCCCACCTTTGCGAATTGTGGCTATTGCTCGGCCATTTCACGATAAATGCCGCCCCGGTGGGCGGCACAAGCATGTGTTTTTATTCTTGCCGATGACGCCGCAAGTTCGACGTAGATTAGCCTCAGAAGTTGAAAAATGCTTCGTGTTCGCCGCTGGCAGTTTTAGCGATCAGTGCTTGTTTCAAAGTAGCAATGATGTGCTCGTGCGCTTTGCCGTAGCAGTTGGCGGGAAGGGTTTCTTTGAGTTTGTAGAGGGTGATGCGCGCCGAGGTCAGCGGTTCGGGTTCAAGCAGGAAACGGTAATACTCGCCGTGGAGGCGGAGGTAGTAGTGCCAGAGGAAGTCCAGCGGTGCAGTGTCGGCCGCGGGAGCCGCCCAGAGAGCAGCATCGTGGTCAGCATCTACCCACCAGCTGTTGGGAATGGCGGGCGGGGGAAATGGCAGGGTGCCGCTATCGATAACGTGTTGCAGGGCGGTGCGGTCGCTGTCACTAAGGGTAGCTTGATGGAAGGGCATGGCGTTCTCCTCAGGGCATTTCGCGACGCACCGCGCTTTGCAATTCTTCTTTGCGCGCGGTGACGGCGTCAATTTCCGCTTGCACTGCTTCTTCCGCGACGTAATCGCCGTTCGCGTTCCAAGTGCTGCTGTCGCCGCCGTCGTCTTCGCTGGTGCGGAAGTGCATGAGCGGGCTACCGTCAGCGCGGTAGTAGAGTAGTTCGAAGTTATCGGCATCTTCCAGGTCTTCAAAGGCCATGATGCGACCATCCGGGTAGTAGTAGCGGTTGCCACGGCTGATATCGCCGACGGCGGCATAGGGGTCGCTGTCTTCTTTGGCGATGTCAAATGGCAATGCACTCTGCATGGCAAGGATGCCGTTCTGGTAGTAGTTGTGGCGGCCAAGATCGGCGCCACCTTTGTAGTCCTGGGTGGCGAGAACGCTGCCGTCTTCGCGGTACCAGACGATTCTGCTGTCGCTCATGCCGCTGTCGAAGTCGTGCAGTTTGGCCTCTTTTTTCAGGATGATGGGGGCGGTTTGCGGCTTGCCGTTGTCCTGATAGTAGTCCTGAATGACGTCACGGCCATCGGCGGTTTTGCCGAGGACGACGCGGTAATAACCGCCAGCGGTTGCCTTGTTGACGGGGGCGCCGCCTGCGTCGAAGTAGTAGGTTTTTTCATCGCCCGGGCTGTAATCGAGGTTGATGATGCCCGCCTGTTCGGCGCGCAGGATGCCGTCCGGCAGGGTGGCGGTGAGGCGTGGCGGCAGGGTGTAGGTGTTGATACTGATGGTTGGCGTGTCGTCTACGGGGGCGGTTTTTTCTGGTGCAGAGGCGAGGGTTACGGCAAGGACAAGGCCGAGAATGACAGGGAGTTGGATCATGGTCATGGGCTCCGGTTGGGGAAGATGCGCATTATATGGGGTTTTTTGTGGTTATTTCGGGAAGAGATTGGCGCAGACAAGGGCGCAGAGGGCGATACTGAGGATGCCGCCGAGCAGCATTTTGCCGTAGTCGCCGAGGCCGGGCGGGTCTTCCGGGTATTTTGGCAGCAACAGGAAGGTGAGCGCGAGGGCAATGACGGCAAAGCGTAGAGTAAGCGGCAGCGGCGCGGCGCTCTCTTCGTAGCTGCGGTACAGCATGAAATGACCATAAGCGACGAAGGTGGCGACGGCAACCGCTTGGGGGATGCCGTAAACGCTGCGTCGCAACCGCCAGGCGGCGAACCACAGCGCACAGGCGAGATAGGGCACGAGCAGTTGCGCGCTGCGGTTGAGGAAAAAGTATTCGCTGAAACGGCTGGTGTCGCCCGCGACCGGCAGCAGTAGGTGGCAGATGACAGCGCCGAGGACGGGGAAAGCGAAGACGATGCGCCAGTAGGGATAGCGACGCGCGCGCCAGTCACGGCGGTCTTCAAAGGTCGGCTCCGGGCGAGGCAGAAGCGAATAGGCGAGCTGTGCGAAGGCAATCATCCTGATCGCGAGCACGATGAGGATTTCCCCCAGAAAGGGCGGCGCAAAATGGGTATATAGCGCCTGCTGGTAGGGGAAAAACGTCTGCGGCAGGCTGAAAAGTCCAATCAGCATCATGGTGCGGCCAACGCCCTGCTGTTCGCGTTCGGCGCGGCCAAAAAACAGCGGCAAGGCGGTGAAGACAGCGGCAATAACGGCAACGCCGCAGAGTACGGCGAGAGTACGTGGGTCAAACGGCATCATGCTGCCAGCGAGGAAGCCGGGACGGAGGAGGAGATAAAGCAGTGCGGTGAGGATGATATTGCCGAGGATGAAGCCACCAAGAATGCGGGCGTAAGGGTAAGGCGGGCGGTAGGACATGAGCAGTGCTAAAAGATAAGAGTGAACAGATAAGGGAATAGCCCAACAGTCAGCACGATGCAAAGCGCCGCCCAGCTGAGGCCAAGGATAGCCAGCATAATAAAGTCGACTGTGGTCGTGTGCCAGTGCGGTTCGGGTGGCAGGAATATCAGAGCCACAATCAGCACCGCAATGGCAAGGCGGGCGGTAAGGATGGCGGCAAGGTTCATTTCTACCCCGCTACCACCGTAATACACCGAATTTGCTGCGAGCAGGGGAAAAATGAACATCGCCGGCACAATGACGGCAGTCAGCACATGAATGATGCCTGTTGACGTGCGCCGCACCCGCCAGGCGGCGAGCCACAGCCCCAAAAACATGCCGGGCATGAAGAGCAGACTCATATCTTTGGGAATATTGCCCAGCCGGATCGAGCGGAAGAGGACGAGTATCAGCAGACAATACAGCACGCCGTAGAGCAGGCCCGTCAGCAGCGGGAAAACGCAGATAACGCGCACATAAGGATAGCCGGATCGGGCATCTGAATCTTCGGCAGGCGGCAGGAAACGGGTGGAGAGCAGGCCATAAATCACTGCTGTCAGTGTCACCTCCCCCAAAATAGGCAGAAGCTGGGACAGTAGCAACGCGAACGACCACTGTTCACCCGGCAGAAGGGGAAAATCTCGCAAGGAATAAACCATGATGCCTAAGTGCACCAATAGCCCCAGCACGACCGCCATCCATATCGTGCGACGGATACCGCCCCGGGTGCGTGTGACACGCCGCCACAGCAGCCAGGCGGTGAGCGGCAGGGCACAAGCCAGTTGCAGGAGGACGATTGATCGCAAAACGGGCAGCAGACTGCTAGGGCTGCCAAGAATAAACGGATAACGCAGGATAGCGGAGACAAAGGCCAGCAGGATGCCACCACCGATGAAACCGAGAGCGACGCGCATGTAGGGGTACGGGGCTGGATAAGACATAAAAACTCCCTGCGCAGATGAACGATACTCGCATGATACCGTGCCTGACGGCAGAGCCGCCAAGCGGGATAAATACTGGGCTCAAGCCGCCGCGCAGGGCCTGGTTAATGCAATAGTGCCAATCCTCTGCCTCGTCTTCCGTAACGGTATCAGGAAAAAATTAAAAGGCGCGTGATTGCGCCGCTTGGCAGCTGTTTAGGTGCACTTTTATCCGTTGCCCACCCGGCGGTTACTGCGTCATTCACCCGCAGGCAGTGCTTGGGGTATTAACAGGTGTTGCAGGGCGAAGCGCAGATGTGCCTGTTTGAGGGTGAGTTGCGGTTTTTGGCGGTAGTAGTTGGTGAGGCTGTTGTATAGGGTTTGCCGGTAGGGTCGCGCGAGGCGGCGCAGTGTGTCGCCGTGGCGGCAGAGTTGCAGGCTGCTGGCGGATGTGTCGGTGTTGAGGGGTTGCCATGCGGGCGCTTGGCTGAGTGCCGGCCCCTTCGTCAGCAGGCGCTGGTAGGTGCTTTGCGGGTTGGGATCATCGGGATCGTCGGCGGCGAGGTAGTTGTAGAGGTAAGCGATGGCGGTTTCGCGGGCGCGGTAGTCGTCGTTATTGTCGGGGATGCAGGTGGCGCGCCAGGCGAGGTAGGCAGTGTGTTCGTAGCGGCTGAGTTCGCCGTCGTGCTGGATCAGGCGGCGGATTATCGGGTCAAGGTAGCGTTTGGTGGCGATGTTGAAGTTCAGCGCGGCGCGGCTCAGGTAGGCGATGAGGGCAAGGCGCTGCAGCGGGTCGCTTTGTTCGATGGTGTTGTAGGCTCGGCGGCAGGCCGTTTGCATGGCCTCAGGCAGGAGGGCGGCTTTTTCGAGTTCGGCATAGGCCGCGCCGCTGTGGTAGGCGAAGTAGGCAAGCAGGGCGGCGACGGGATCGTCAGGGGCAGGTTGCAGCTTGGCAGCAAGGAGGCGGTCGTAGGTGGCTGGCGGGTAGCTGGGGTTGGGTTCGGGCAGTGGCGCGATAGGTTGCAGGGGCGCGGCGGCACGATTGTTGCGGCAGGCGTCAATGTTGCTCAGGATGACGCGCAGTTCGGCGCCGCTGATGTTGCCGCCGCCCCAGGTTTTGATGCGCTCGCGCAGGGTGGGATGGGTTTGCAGGCGTCGCCAGCCGGGGCGGCGGTAGTCGATGAAGTAGATGTGGGCGCGGTCAAGCGGCGAGCGACGCGGATGGATGCCCTGGGTATGCAGGGCGTAGGCTTTTTTCAGGGCACCGACGAGGGCACTGCTGTCACGGGTGTATTGCACGGCGCGGGCGTCCGCCATTTCTTCACGGTGCCGGGCGAAGGCCGCTTGCAGGAGGCGGCCATAGAGGTAGAGGATGCTGCTGCTGGTGATGAGGTTTGTTTCGTCGTCGGTCATGCGCAGGATTTGTCTGCCACCCCTGACTTCAGGGGTGTAAAGGTGTTCTTCGCCACGCCGGCCGCCGCCGTTGCTGTAATAGCAGGAAAGCATGGCGGTGAGGCGGTTGTAGAGGGTAGGGTCGCCGTTTTCGATGTGGCCGAATTCGTGGGCGAGGACGGCTTGCAGTTCGTCTCGACTGAGGTTGTCGAGTACGCCCTGGCTGACGGCAAGGGCAAGGTCGCCGTTTGTGTCGCTGAGGGCGAAGGCGTTGATGCTGTGGTCGTCGCGCAGGACGTAGGCGTCGGGGTCGTCGATGTCGGCAGCGAGGCTGAGTTCGGCGATAAGGTTGGTGTAGCGGCGTTCTGCCGGGTTGTTATGAGGGCAGGCAGGGGTAGCACCGAGGGACGCCGCCTGTTCGTCCACTGTCATGGCATCCAGAGTGCGCCGCATGGTGTGGTAAGCGATGAGGATGCGGGAGGTGGGATAGAGCGCCGCGACCAGGCTGATGATGACCGGCATGGCAAGAAAACTGATGACTCCGCCGCTGGCGATGATGGGGTGGGGGGACTTGCCGAGGGTGACAAGGCCGATAAGCGGCAGGAAGAAAACCGAGGTGTAGCCAAGATGGGCCAGCAGCAGGCTTAACCAGAAAGCAAGTTGCAGGCGACGGCTGGCACGCTTGGCGCGGCGGTGTTTGTCGTGAAAGCGGGTGGGCATGGCGGTCTCGTGGTGGGTGAGCAGGCGGAGTATAGCGGGGTCTGCTTTTTTCGGTTTAGCACTGCGACAAGCGGGGTAAACTGCTGGTGTTGTCCGGCAGCAGGTGTCGGCAGCGTCATCTGGTTACAAGGAGTCATTACATGGAACCCATCCGTCAAGCCTTCGCGCAACTCATCGCCGCTCACGACGGCGAGTTGCGTCAGCAACTGCAACATGCCGCTGCCGCCTGCGCGCAGCAGGATTTTGCCCCCGCCCATACCGTGCTTGCCCCGCTGGCTGCCGCCGGCGAGGCGCAGGCGCAGTTCATCCTCGGCACGTTTTATTTGTATGCGCAGGGGGTGGCGCAGGATGTGCATCAGACTATTGCCTACTGGCAGCAGGCGGCGGCACAGGGCATGGCGTTGGCGCAAACTTCCCTCGGTGCGCTCTATGCAGCGCAGGGGCGGGACGATGAGGCACGCGGGCTCTTGGCGCAGGCGGCCGCTCAAGGCGAAGGTTATGCGGCAAGCGCCTTGCAGATGTTCGGCGAACAGCCGTCGGCAGCGGTGCAGCGCGCTATCCACATTTTGCGGGAAGGGGATGCAGACGGCGCCCGGCGCAAGCTGGAAGCGCTGGCGCGCGAGGGTAATGTGGAAGCCATCCGCTATTTGGCGGTGATGTTCCAGCGCGGCATCGGCGTGGCGCAGGATTATGCGATTGCGCGTGAGTGGTGGGGCGTCGCCCTGGCGTTACAGGATGATGTGGCGCAGTACGCGATGGGCGAGCTTTATTTCAACGGTGATGGTGTCACGCGTGACTATGCGCAGGCGCGTAGTTATTGGGAGCAGGCAGCGGCGCAGGGCAACAGCGAAGCGCAGCGCGGCCTGGGCGTGCTTTTCCGCGACGGGCATGGCGTGGTGCAGGATTATGCCGAGGCGCGGCGGTGGCTGGCGCAGGCGGCGGAACAGGGGCTGGCGGTGGCGCAGTATGAGTTTGGCGCGCTGCATCAGGCGGGCTTTGGCGGCGCGGTGGATGAGGCGGCCGCGCAGCACTGGTGGCAACTGGCGGCATTGCAAGGGCATGTGGATGCGCAGTTGGCGCTAGGTTCGTTGTTGTTGCAGCGACAGGATTTCACCGGCGCACGCGAGTGGTTACAGCAAGCGGCGGCGCAGAATGACACGCATGCGCAGTATTTGCTGGGCCTCAGTTATGTGTTTGCCGATGATGTTGAGGAGCATCTCGACGATATTCATACGCTATGGCACCGCGCCGCTGCTCAAGAACATGAAAAGGCGCAGGAGGCGCTACGGAAACTGCACGGGGAATCGTAACGGGTGGTGCCGCAGGCGAGGTGATGACGCGGATGTATCCCGCTTGACGCGAGCCCAGGTTTTATCCCGCTTGGCGGGCTCAGTATTGACGCCGCTTGGCGGGCATGGCTGCGTCAGCGGCATGGCGTTTTATTGGTTTGTCACGCTTTTGCGTTTTGCGGGTGCCTGCGTGAGGCGACGGCGGGCGCGGCGGCGCAGGTACCACGGAAGGAAGGCCCAGAGGATGAGGAAAGGAGGAATCAGGTCTGTTAGCCAATGAGGAACTTCGGATGCGAAATCGGTCGTGAGGTTCAGGATGAACGCCAGTAATGACAGGAGGTACAGGTACACTGGCAGGAGGTATAGGTACACCCGCCCGATTTGCCGCCAATGAAGCGGCTGTTTTTGTATGTGGCAGCGGCTGGTATTGGTGTAGGGGATTAGCCCGAACAGGCGCCGTTCTTCGGCAATTTCCCACACTCGCAGACTGTGTAGCGGGATGAGCGGGACGTATAGGGCGATGATCCAGCAGGTGGTGATGTGGCTGCCGTCTGTATGGAAGTCACTTTTGCCGTACCAGGTGATGCCGAAGCCGTTGTATTCAGTAATGGGGGAGTTGAGGCCAAACATGGTGTTCAGGTGGTGGTTATAGCTGCCCGTGTTTGAGGGCGCGGATGAGGTAGCGGGTGGGGTCGATGCGTTCGAGTTGCGGCGCAGGCAGCGGGATGGGGGTGGCGTTGATGATGGCGGTGAGGATGTCGGCGTTCAGCCAGGCGTAGGTGCAGCCTTTGGAGCCGAGGCCCTGGTGGATGTATTGGCGCGGGTGGTGGGCGATGTCGCGCGTGATGGGTTTGTGGGCATCGCGGCGCAGGGCGGCGTATTCGCGCAGGACGCTGGCGGTGTCGCCGATGGCACCAACAAGCGGCATGTGGTCGCGGCTGGCGCCACGGATGCCGACAAAGTGTCCGCGCAGGCGGGTTTGTGCACCAGGCAGGTGTTGCAGGATGGCGGCGAGGTTTTTGGCATCGTCGCTGTCGCGGGGGGTCAGGTCGGTATCTTCCGGGTCGAAGCCGGCGCCGCTGTAGATGCTGTCGTCATCAGGGATGAGGGTGCGTTCGCCGCAGTACACGCCTGGCGGCACACGGTCGCTGTAGTAGGTGCTGCCCTGTCCGCGCAGGGGACGGATGGTGTCGCGCAGTGCGGTTGCCGGGTTGAGGGTTTGTTGCCAGCCGCAGCAGTGGATGATGGCAGCGTAGTCGTCAAGCGCGGCGAGGTTGGTGATGGTGGTGTTTTCGCAGTGGATGTTGGGATGGTCGGCAAGGGCAGCGAGCAAGGCAGGCAGGTGGATGACGCCGCCGCGCGGGTAGGTGAGGTCGGTGGCGTTGCCGCTGATTTCGTCGGCATTCAGCAGCTGGGCGTTAAGCAGGGCTTGCTGGCGTCGGATTTCGCGCGGGTTTTCGGCGTGGTTGGTGACGCCACAGGGGTTGTAGATGTTGCGCGGGTAGGTGTGCAGGGCGCGCATGGCGTGATGCCAGGTAGCGAGCTGGTAGGGGCGGTCGGGCGAGTCCTCGCTGTCGGGGTTGAGGTAGGGTACGGCAAGTGGAACGTGGCTGGCGGCGGGGTGGGCGTCGCTGTGGTAGAGGGTGACGCGGCGGCCGCTTTCGGCCAGGGCGCGCGCGGTGGTGCTGCCGGCGATGCCCGCGCCAATGATGGCGACGGGGCCGTCTGCGGCGGCGGGCTGGTTGTTCCAGTGCGGGCGCGGTGCAGTCAGGGTGGTGAGGGTGGCGGTGAGCATGTCGCGTTTCGCGCCGTAGCCGGGGATTTTTTCGGGGGTAAAGCCGGCCTGGCTCAGGGCGTCGCGCACGGCGGCTGCGGCGCTGAAGGTGGCAATGGTCGCGTTCGGCGCGCTGTGGCGGGCGATTTCCTGCATGAGCGCAGGCGTCCAGCAGTCGGGGTTTTTCGCCGGTGCGAAGCCGTCGAGGTACCAGGCATCCACACGAGCACGTAGCGGTGGCAGGGTATCGCGGATGTCGCCGAGGATGAGATGCAGGTGGATGCGCGGGTGGATTTTGAGCAGGTGGTGGCCCGCGTGGTTGTGCGGGTTTTGCGCCAGGATGGCGGCACGGAGGGCAGGCTGCGGCCAGTTTTGCCAGAGGCGGGCGAGATCGCTTGTGGCGATGGGGTGGCGCTCGAAGCTGAGGTAGTGCAGGCGGGCGCCCGGCGGTGCATCGTGCAGGAAGGCATCGGCGGTGTGGATGAGGTTGAGGCCGGTGCCGTAACCAATTTCGCCGATGGTGATGTTGTCGGTGCAGCGGGCGAAGCGTTCGTGCAGGCGGTTGCCGTTGATGTAGGTGTGTTCGGTTTCGGCAAAGCCGTTGCCGCTGTAATAGATGTCGTGGTAGCGCTCGCTGCGCGGGTTGTCCGCGTCATCCAGGTTGAGGCGGGCGTAGTCGAGCAGCATGGTCAGGCGATGAGCTGGCGGATGTGTTGCGCCTGGTGATTCAGGTAGTGGGTCAGGTTCTGCGGGTCGTCAATGGCGCTCAAAGCGACAGACAGCGGGCGCTCTTCGGGTTTGATGTCGAAAGCGGCGGCAAAGAGGGCTTCGTCGCCGCGCAGCAGTTCTTCGTTTTCTTTGCTGAAGCCGTGCCGCAGGCAGCGCAGCGGACGGAGGGTGTACTGGCTGCTGATTTCGCTGTCGTATTCGCTGGCGTGGATGATGCGTTCGCGGATTTCCGGGTCAAGGCCGTTTTCGCCGCAGGCGAGGAAGGGACGATCGAGCATCACCGCCTGTGCGCCGCTGATGATGGCGGCGACGATGTCGGCACCGTCGGTGAAGTCGCCCCAGAGGACGAGCGGTTTGTCGCTGTATTTGCGCACTTGTTGTAAAAGCGAAAGGGCGCTTTGTTCGACGCGCGGCAGGTCGTTGCTGAAGTAGCTGCGTTCACCGCCCGCTTCCATGCCCTGCAGGACGAGGGCGTCTACGCCGTAGTCGTCCGCGCTGATGGCTTCAAGCAGGTTGCCGACGATAGCGAAGGTGAAGATGTTTTGTTCTCGGATGAGGGAGAGGGTTTCGCGGTCGGGCAGACCCTGGGCAAAGCCGATGGCGCGTGGTTTGGCGGCTATGGCGATGTCGAGCAGATCAAGGAAGTGATCACCGCGCTGCGCCGTGAGCGGCTCGGTGAAGAGACGACGTTGCAGGATTTCGGCGGCAAAGCTGTCAGGGTTGTCGCCCTGCGGCTGCTGCGGCAGCAGGTGGGCAAAGCAGAAAGACGGCGCACTATGGTGTTTGCGGTAGGCGTTGATGCGGGCGGTGAGGCTGTCGCGGTTGTCATGCGCAGCGATGCGGATGATGCCGTGCGCGCCGTGAGCGCTGATTTTGCCGGACATTTCGGCGTCGATGAGGTCGAAGGGCAGCGGCGCCTGCCAGAAGGGATATTGGCTTTCCAGTTGCTGGCTAAGGGCGTTGGGGACGAGGTACATGCGTAATTTCCTTGATTGGTGTATCTGCTGGAAATTATAGCGGAAAGCCGCTTGTTCAGCCGCTCATGCGGGATGAGTGCCGTTTTGCTAAGCCATGTGGCTCCGCGCTGCGATTAAAGGCGGCCGGGCTTGGTTTACAGCATAAGGCGATGCTTGCGCTTCAAACGGACATAAAAAAAGCCGGGCTTTGCAGCCCGGCAAACAACCACCAAAGGAGGATATAGAGGAGATAACATCAATGATGTCGGGCGTGGATTATAGGGAGGAGCTATGGGGGTGTCAAGCTGGTGTGCGTTTGTTTTATTTTAATATCACTATTGCTTGTTTTTGCATCGTTTTTTATAAAGTTTTGAGGCTTTCTCCAGTCTGTTACCAACGATTTTTTGTGAAGTTGTTTGTTTTTTTGAACTTTGTTTGCGCCTTTGTTAGGTATTATTTGAATTATTTTGATGCTTTTTGTGTATTTGCAGACGGCAGATAGTGTTCATTCGCCACGCAATATAAGTTTCCTGTGACTTTGTTATGAATTCTGATGATGCCATGTTTGTTCTTGTCCACAGCAGTGTCTGCAATACGGCCATGTTTAACTGGTGGGTTGTGCCGCTATTAAGGTTTGTCGCGCAGGATTAGACGGCCGCTGCGTTGACTCGGCGGCCGTCGGCCGTTCTATTAATCTGCGCTCAGAGCGTTTCGGCGATAGTCTCGCCCATATGGATTTTCCGCCCGTCGTTCAGCGCTGCGCGTTCCCAGCCAATGACGCTGTTTTCGAAGAAGAGGATGACGGTCGAACCAAGGTTGAAGCGACCGATTTCTGCGCCTTTCGGGTAGTACAGGTTATCGGCGCGGTAGTCATAGTCGTTGTGGTTGTCGCGATTAAGGACGACGCCGTGCCACACGGTTTCGATGCTGCTGACGTTCAGTGCACCAACCATAACAAGAGCCATCTTGCCAAAGGGGGTTTCAAAGAGGCAGGCAACGCGCTCGTTACCCGCGAAGATGCCTGGAACTTTGTCGAGCAGCGGCAGGGCAACGCTGTGTTTATCGCCGGGGCAGAAGCGCATGGCGAGCAGTTGGCCGTCGCAGGGCATATGGATGCGGTGGTAGTCGTCCGGGGCTAGGTAGAGGGTGGCGCTACTGCCACCGGCGAAGTATTCCGCCCATTCTGGGCTGCCGAGCAGGGCGGCGACACTGTATGGCAGGCCTTTCGCTTGCAGGATGGTACCGGTGTCCACCGTGCCGTAAGTGGCACAGCGTCCGTCCACCGGACTGGTGATGGCGCTGTTTTCCGGAGCGACGGGGCGTGCGCCATCAGCGAGGGCACGGGTGAAGTAGTCGTTCAGGCTGCGGTAGGCGTAGGGATTCTTTTCAGCGGCGAAGTCGGTATTCGCGCCGGTAATGCGGCTATAGGCGGCGATGATGCGGTTTTTCAACCAGCGCGGTTTCTCAATGCGCGCGAGACGGTGCATGAGGGCGCTCGTCAGGCGGCGCGGGATAAGGACATAGAGGTGGATGTTCATGTCTGTGACTTCCTGTGGTTTGGTGTGCGCAGTGTATAGCGGGAGTGGGGGGAATGCTATATGGCCCGAAGCGGTGTTGAAAAAGCCGACGCAGGCGTCGGCTTGTCGGGTGTTTATTGGACGGTGGGCGGAGGTGGTGGCGGGCTCAACGGATGCGGTGGCGGTTCCGGGAGCGCCGCTTCTTCGCTGTCGCTTTTTTCGTTCTCGATTGGCTCGGGGTGTTTGTTCAGAATGGTTTCAAGGTTGGCAGGGGCGACGAAGCCAGGGATAAGGGTGCCGTCTTCAAGAATAATGGAAGGTGTGCTGCTGATGCCGAGTTTTTGCGCGATGGCGTATTGTTCACGAATGAGTTTGCTGCAATCGCCGCGCGAGTTGGGCAGAGGCTGGTCAGTTTGGGCGAGGAGCAGGGCACTCAGGCGGTCGGATGTGCACCACACTTGTGCCATGCGGAGGGCGGCGCTGCTGTTCGGGCCGCTGCGCGGGTAGGCGAGATAGTGGATGGCGATGCCGCGCTGGGTGTATTCGAGGATGTTTTGCTGCATCAGGCGGCAGTAGGGGCAGTCCACGTCGGTAAAAACGGTGATGTGGTACGCCGGCGCATTCGGCAGGACGCTGATCATGGTTTTTGGGTCAAGGGCGGCGAGGGTTTTTACCCGCTCGCTGGCGCGGAAAGTTTCAGTGACGTTGATTTGGGTTTGCAGGTCGATCATTTCACCCTGCATGACGTAGCGGCCATCGGCACTGATGTAGAAGACTTCGTTGCCTTGAGCGAACTGGTAGAGGCCGGGGACGGGGGATTCGACGGCATTGCTCATGATGCGCGGGTCGAAGACGGATTTGGCCAGTTCCATATTGGGTGAAGCGGCGTATGCCACCGTTATCCATGCGGTGGTCAGCAGACTGAGGAGGATGCGCATTGTGTGGGTGTTTCCGGACGGTTCTTGCCGTGTATCTTACAGACAACAAAAGCGCCCTGTCATGAGGTTATTTTTAGATTACGATCTGCGACCTTTGCAAAAATCGCTTTCTCTACTCCATCACCCACTCCTCTTAAATTTTCTTCCATTCCCTAAATTTCCTAGACCCAGAATTAGCGCACCATTCCAGCCCTCCCCCTCTATTTTCTCTTTCGTTATACGTATCGCCCCACCAATACCAGACAGCTTTCTTCATATTCGCCGCTTTCAAGAGGCTTAAGCAAATCGCTTTAAATTGATCCCGCTTGAGGCGAGCCCGGATTCACCTGTCGGGTCGCAGAAGTTGCGTTATTGCCGTTCGAGGCGGAAATCTTCGTCCGGCTGTTCCGGGTCGATTTTTTCGCCGTCGGGTTGGCGCAATTCGAGGTAGCCGTCGCCGATGTAGAAGGTGAGTCTGTCCGTCTGGTTGTCGAGTTGCAGGTATTGTTTGTCGGTGGTGGTGCGGTACGCGCCGCTGATTTCTTCGCTGTCTTCGTCCAGTCCGAGGCGGATGCGGGTGAGGTGGTAGTGGCCGTCGTTGAGGGTGAGTTTGGTCTGGATGCCGTCGCAGACGGCGCAAGGCAGGGTGCCGCTGTATGTGCCGGTATGGTTGAGGGCTTGGGTTTCGGGGCTGTCGTCGCTGGCAGCCTGGACGCCGGTGGTAGCGAGGAGGAGGGTGGCGAGGGCGAGGGTTTTCATGGGGTGTGCGCCTCTGGCTGTGGCCGTGCCGCTGCGTTGTCTTGCAGGCTGCCGCCGAGGGCAAGGTGCAGGGTTACGCTGCGGGTGAGTTGTTGGTAGCGGTTGGCAAGCAGGGTTTCTTCAACGCTTCTGGTGGCGTCTTCTTTTTCCAGCACGTCTTGCAGGCTGGCCGCGCCCGCCTGGTAGCGGATGCGGGTAAGGGCTTCGATGTCTTTGGCTTGTGCCAGGCGTTCTTGCAGGTTTTGTGCTTCTTGCTGGCTTTGCGCAAGGTTCAGGATGGCGTTTTGTGTTTCGCCGAGGGCACGGTAGAGGGTCTGGCGGAAGCTGGCGAGGCTTTGTTGGTAGCCGGTTTCGGCTTCGCGGCGCGCGATGTCTTTTTTGTGGTAGTTCAAGAATGGCAGGGTGATGTTAGCACTCAGTGCGGCGACGGGGTTTTGCAGGATTTGCAGGATGCGGTCGGCGCCGGTCGAGAGGTTCGCGCCGAGGCTGAGGTCGGGGTAGTAGTCGCGTTCGGCGATTTGGATGTTGCCGATGTTTTGTTGCAGGCGGTATTGGGCGGCGCGCAGGTCGGGTCGTTGTGCCAGCAGGTGGGCGGGGATGGCGGTATTTATCGGCGGGACGGTGAGGCGGCTGAGGCTGGGTTCTTGGGTGATGACGCGCGTCAGTGGCTGGCCGCTGAGGCTGGCAAGGGTGGTTTCGGCCTGCTGGCGCTGGTTTTCGAGGGTGTTGCGGGTGTTTTCGAGGTTGGTGCGGTTTTGTTCGGCCTGGCGCAGGTCGAGGCGTGAGGCGCTGCCCGCATCCACTTTGGCCTGGGTGAGGCGCAGGGTTTCGGCGGCGTTTTTTTGGTAGGCGGCGTTCAGCGCGAGTTGGTCGTTGGTGTAGGCGATTTGCAGGTATTGGTTGGTGATGTCGCCGATGAGGCTGAGGCGGGTGGCAAGCAGGTCTTCGGCGCTGGCTTCTGTTTCCCAGCGTGCGTTGTTTTCGGCGAGGCGCAGTTTGCCCCAGAGGTCGGTCTGGTAATTGATGCCGAGGCCGGTTGTGTAGTTTTGTTTGGTGCTGCCGCCTTCGCTGAGGTTGCGGTTGGCGCTTGCGCCGAGGCTGCCGTTGTAGTCAGGCCCCCGGTTTGCGCCAGCATTTTCCAGCGTCAGGCGGCTTTTTTGCCAGGCGTAGCCGGCGGCGGCGAGGTTCTGGTTGTGGGCGAGGCTTTGCGCGATGAGGTTATTGAGGGTGGGGTCGCCGTAGTCGCGCCACCATTCGGCCTGGCCGTTTTTGTTATCGGCATGGGCGAACATCCATTGTTGCGGGATGGCGCTGGTCTCAATGTCTTGTTGCAGGTTGTGCGGGGGGGTGGTGGCGCAGCCGCTGAGGAGGAGGGCAAGGATGAGGGTTTTGCTGTTTTTCATGTGGGGTCCTTTGTGTTCGTGTCATTCGCGGCTGAGGGCTTCGACGGGGTCAAGGCGGGCAGCGTTGCGCGCGGGCAGGTAGCCGAAGAGGATGCCGATGCTGCTGGAGCAGATGACGGCGGCGATGACGGAGCTGGTCGAGTAGATGAGGCGGATTTCCGCGCCGCTCTGGTTGAAGAGCCAGCCGATGCCGTAGGCCAGCGCGATGCCGAGTGCGCCGCCGAGCAGGCACAGCATCAAGGCTTCGATGAGGAATTGCATGAGGATGTCGCTCTGGCGCGCGCCGACGGCCATGCGGATGCCGATTTCCTGGGTGCGTTCGGTGACGGAGACGAGCATGATGTTCATCACGCCGATGCCGCCGACGACGAGGGCGATGGCCGCGATGGCCGAGATGAGCAGGGTGAAGACCTGGGTGCTGCTGGTGATGGCTTTGCGCAGGCTATCGCTGTTGAAGAGCGAGAAGTCTTTGCTGCCGTGACGGCGGGTGAGGATGCGGGTGATGGCGTCTTCGGCAGCGACGGGGTCGGCATTGTCGCTGATGCGCAGGGTGATGCTGGAGACGTTGTTGCGCCCCAGCAGGCGGTTCATCGCCGAGGTGTAGGGCATGTACACGTTGATGCTGTTGCTGCCGCCGAAGCGGTTTTGTTTGTCGGTGTCGGCGATACCGATGATGCGCACGGGGACGTTGTTGAGCAGCAGCACCTGGCCGAGGGCGCTGGCATAGTTGTCTGCCGCCGTGCTTTTATAGAGGGTTTCCGCGCCTTTTTTGTCGAGGATGGCGAGGGCGGCGTAGTCGTCGATGTCGCGCGCGCTGAAGTTGCGTCCGGCGGTGATGGGGATGTTCTGCACCTGGAAGTATTGGTCGCCGACGCCGGTCAGGCTGCCGGTGTAGTCTTTGTTGCCGTGGCGGATGGTCGGGCTGGCGTTGACGGTCGGGGTGGCGCTGTCGATGAAGCTTTGCTGTGCAAGGATGGCGGCGTCCGCCGGGACGAGGGTGCGGATGCGGCCGGCGCGGCGGTCGCCGAAGCGGCCGGGGAAGATTTCGATGGTGTTCGAGCCGAGGTCGCTGATTTGGCTGAGGACTTGTTGTTGCGCGCCCTGGCCGAGGGCGACGACGCTGACGACGGAAGCGATGCCGATGATGATGCCGAGCATGGTGAGAAACGCGCGCAGTTTGTGGCCGAGGATGGCGCGCCAGGCCATGTGGATGGCCGAGGTAAAACGTCCTGCCGCGCCGAAGGCGGTTTTTTTGCCGGTGGGGGCGGTGTCTGTTTCGCCTGTTTCGGCGGTGCTCCCCTGCTGGCGGTGGTCGGCGATGATTTTGCCGTCCTTGATTTCGATGACGCGGTCGGCGTGTTCGGCGATGTGGCGGTCGTGGGTAACGAGGATGATGGTGTGGCCTTCGGCGTGCAGTTCGCCGAGGATTTTCATCACTTCTTCGCCGCTGTGGCTGTCGAGCGCGCCGGTGGGTTCGTCGGCGAAGATGATTTGTCCGCCGTTCATGAGCGCACGGGCGATGGAGACGCGCTGTTGCTGGCCGCCGGAGAGTTGGCCGGGTTTGTGTTCGGTGCGTTCACCGAGGCCGAGGCGGGTGAGCAGCGCTTTGGCACGTTTTTCCCGTGCTTCGCCGTCCGTACCGGCGTAGATGGCGGGGATAGCGACGTTTTCCCAGGCTTTGAGGTCGGCGAGCAAGTGGTAGCGCTGGAAGATGAAGCCGATATATTCGCGTCTGAGCGCGGCGCGTTCCTGCGGGCTGAGGTCGGTGGCGTTTTTGCCGTTGATGTAATACTCGCCGGCGCTGGGGCGATCGAGGCAGCCGAGGATGTTCATCAGGGTGGATTTGCCCGACCCCGACTGGCCGATGATGGCGACCATTTCCCCCGCTTCGATTTCCAGGTTGAGGTCGTTGAGGATGGTCACCTCCCCTTCCCCGCTCTTGAAGCGGCGGTAGAGGTTTTTGATGCGGATAAGTGGTTCTGCCATTAGAACGGGCCTCCCGGTCCCATCGGAATGCTGCCTTCGCCGCTGCCCGAGCTGATGACGACTTCCTCGCCTTCTTTCAGCCCTTCCTTGATTTCGGTGTTGACGCCGTCGTTGATGCCGAGTTTCACCACGCGCGGCTGCGGCTTGCCGCCGACCATCACCTGCACTTCGTCCTCACCCTGGGCGTTGGTTTGCAGCGCCGTCATCGGGATGGTGAGGACGCCCTTCGCTTCTTCCACGGCAATGACCATATTCGCGGTCATGCCGATGCGCAGTTTGCCGTCGGGATTGGGCACATCCATCTTGCCGTAGTAATAGACGGCGGTATCGCTGCTGCCGGCGGTGGCGGTGGTGGTGTTTTTCGAGGTGGCGAGCGGGGCGGGGTCGATACTCTTCAATTTGCCCTCGTAGCGGGTTTTGTCGCTACCAAGCAGGGTGAAATAGGCATTCATGCCGGGTTTCAGCTCGCCGACATCGGCTTCGGCAATCTCCGCTTCGACCGTCATCGTCTTCGTCTGGGCGATGGTCGCCAGCGTCGGGCTGTCCTGCACCGCGTTCACCGTCTGCCCCTTTTCAACCGCGACGGAAATCACCACACCGTCCATCGGCGCCGTCACATTCGTATAACCGAGGCGCAGTCCGGCATTATCCAGTTCCAACTGGTTGCGGCGGATATCCGCTTTGGCCTGCTCAACGCTGCTCTGCGCCGCTTTCAACGTCGCCTGCGCCGCATCCAGCGTTTCCTGCGCTGCCGCACCCTTCTTCACCAGCTCCTGCTGACGGTTGAAATTCTGCTGCGCCTCGCGCAACTTCGCCTGCGCCGAAGTCAGCGCGGCCTTGCTGGAGGCAAGCGAAGCGGCGGCGCTGTCGCGCGTGTTCTGCTGCGTGCTGGCATCAATCTCCGCGACTGGATCCCCCTGCTTCAACTGATCACCAATCTGCACATAAAGCGCGCTGATCTCGCCGGACACCTGCGCACCGACCTTAACCGATTTCAGCGGCTGCAACGAACCGCTGGCCAGCACCGTGTGGGCAACATCGCCCTTCGCGACCGGGGCGGTGATGTACTTGATACCGCCGTTGTCATCGACGGGTTTGTGGCTCGCCTGCCAATACCAAAAACCGCCCGCGCCCAACACGAGCAGGAAGAACAAAAACTTCAAGGAAACGCGACCGGATTGCTGACGCAGCATAATGACCCTCTGTAAAAGTCCGTGAGAAAATACCGATTGTAGCGGAAAGCCCTAAAGCGAAAATTAGCTGATAATTAGAAAGCGGCGAATCCGCATAACATTGCCTAGCCTTCATCCAAACACAGGAAAACCTCCATGAAACACACCCTCCTCGCCCTGGCTCTCGTCGCTGCCCTGCCCGCTGCAGAAGCTGCCGGACGCCTCACCATCTATTGCAGCATGCAGAACGAAGTCTGCGAAAAAGCAGCCAAACGCTTTGCCGCTGAATACGGCGTGGAAACCCAGTTCATCCGGCAAAGCACCGGCACCATCCTCGGTAAAATCAAAAGCGAAAAAGACAACCCGCAGGCGGACGTGTGGTACGGCGGCACCGTCGAGCCGCACCTGCAAGCCGCCGACGAAGACCTGCTCGATTTAAGCGTGACCTCGCCCAGGCAGGCCGACATCCTGCCGCAGTTCCAAAAACTCGCCGAACAACCGCACGGGCGCCATCTCTCCCTTATCTACCTCATGCCCTTCGGCATCGGCGTCAATACCAAAAAACTGGCCGAACTCGGCATCGAGCCTCCCAAATGCTTCGCCGACCTGAAAAATCCTCAATACCAACACCTCATTCAGTACGCCGATCCGCGCACCACCGGCACCGGCTACACCACCCTCGCTACCCTCATCACCCTGTGGGGTGAAGACGAGGCCTTTGCCTACCTCAAAGCCCTGCGCCCGAACATCGCCGAATACGTCAAAAGCGGGCTTGCGACCAAAAGCCTCGCGACCGGCGAAGTTGCCGTGGATATCGGCTTCCTGCACAACTACATACACGAAAAAGAACGCGGCGCGCCGGTTGCCGGCATCCTCCCCTGCGAAGGCGTGGGCTACGGCCTGGGTGCGGTAAGCGTCATCAAAGGCGCCCGTAACCGTGACAACGCGGTGAAATTCGTGGACTGGGCACTCGGCGTGGAAGCGCAAGAACTCGCCTGGCGCGAAACGAACTACTACCAGCTGCCGACCAACCGCCACGCCAAAGCCCCGCCGCAAATGATTCCGGGCACCGAACTGCAACTGATCGACATCGACTTCATCGACCGCTTCGGCGCTGCCAAAGAAGGCAAACGCCTCACCGACAAATGGCAGAAAGAAATCAAAGACGGGGAATGAAAACCGCTAAGCGGCGTAAATACTGGGTTTGTAGAGACGTTGCCTGTAACGTCCCAAAATCAGAAAACACGTAGCGTAGTTTCCCCGCTTGACGGTACGCTTGCCCGGAACGCAAAAAAAAAGCAGGTTACGCCCGCCCTATGCCCGTCAAGCGGCGTAGTTATTGGGTTCGCCAAGCAGCGTCAATACCGGACTCACCGTAACGTACTTTGCGCAGCATGAAAAAGCCCCTCTTGCGAGGGGCTTTGGCTGACACCGTGCTTTATTTCCCATTGCTGACATCATCGAGCAACTGCAGCACCCGCGTCATCGCGGCATCCAGTTCTTCTTTTTTCACGCTCTCCGGGCTGGCGGCAGGTTTGCCTGCGCTGTCCCAGATATTGAGATCCAGTTTGCCGTTGCTGACAGTTTGCCGCATCAGTGGGCTGCCGTCTGTGCGGTAGTAGAGCAGCACCGAAACATCGGGTTTGCTCAGGTCGCCCAAGGCGAGGAGGCTGCCGTCCGGGTAGTAGAAGCGGGTGCCGCGCGCCAGTTCACCTGCGGCACTGTACGGATCGTCTTTTTCCGGTGTTGCGGCGTCGCTTTCCAGGGCAAGGATGCCGTTCTGGTAGTAGCGGTTGCGGCTGGTGGGGGTGCCGTCCTTGAATTCCTGCACAGCCTCGATGCTGCCGTCTTTGCGATACCAGACGGTTTTGCTGTCGTTGATGTCGTTGGCAAAGCTGTGCGGATTCGCGCCTTTTTTCAGGATGACGGGCGCGGTTTGCGGCTTGCCACCGTCCTGATAGTAGTCCTGCACGACCAGACGGCCATCGGCGGTCTTGCCGAGGGTTTTGCGGTAGTAGCCACCGGCACTGGCTTTATCCACGGGTTCGCTGTTGGCGTCGAAGTAGTAGGTTTCGCCTGCGGCAGCGGTGTAATCAATGGCTGTTTTCGCCGCTTTTTCGGCGCGCAGGATGTCATCCGGCAGGCGCGCAGTGAGGCGGGCCGGAACCGCTGCTTCGGTCACAGAGGGCGCAGGTGCCTGCGGGGCGGCGAGGATCGGAGTGTGCGCGCCAACGGCAAGGCCGATGGCGGCGGCGAGGATGGTGCTGAGTTGTGGCATGGATAGGCTCCGGTTATTGAGGGGGGCGCATTATATGAGGTTTTTGTGATTTTTTCGGGAAGGAACCGGGTGATGCCGGGGATGTTGCGCTTGACACGGACCGTGCCACGGCAGCAGCCCCGCTATACTGGCATCATCACATAACCGCCCAATACCGGACCATCGCCAAGGAAACCCCATGCCGCCCAAACCTGCCCCGCGTCTGCTTACACCAGCCGATCCGCCCCGTGACCGCTCACGTTTCACCACCACCCACCTTACCCTGCTTGTGGTGCCTATCGTGCTGTGGTTACTTTACAGCTGGCTGCGCCCCGTACCGGCCATTGTCGTCCCGCCGCCGCCCACTGCGACCGCGCCAGCTGTAGAAACAGCGCCCGCGCCAGCCGTGCGGCAGAAAGCCGCTCCGCCAGCCCCGCCGACAGCGGATAACGCGGTGGCGCAGCAAGACCCGCTGGCGAACTATCCGCGTGCGGGCAATACCTGGGGCGACGTGCTCAATCCGCAGAAGCTCATCCCCGCCGAGGGTTACACCGCCTATTACCTTGACACGGGGCAGTCGCGTTCCCGCCACGACGATGACGATGGCCGGCCGCGCAGCATGTCGCAGACGCGGGATTACGTCATGCCCGCCTATACGCCCGAACCACACCATCTCCGCCACACAGAGCAGACCGAGCACATCCGCGTGCCCGATGTTGATGCGCAGATCCCTTACGGCATTCCGGCCTACCGTTTCGCAGCGTACTGGGTCGGGCGGCTGCATGTCCCGCAGCGGGCGCGGTATCACCTTAACCTGACGCAACGCAGCGGCATAAGCCGCGTCCTCCTCGACAAACACATCCTGATGACCGGCAAGTCCATGGACAGCCGCCTCTCCTTCGACCTGGAGGCGGGCGATCACCTGGTTGAAATCGAATACACCAACGATTGGAGCAGTGCCAATTTTCAGCTCTACCTTGACGTCGAAATTCCCGAAGTGCGCGTTGCAGACCTGCCCGCCACCCTGGCAGCCCTCGCCCTGCCAACGAATACCGTGGTCTATCTGGTCGATGTCCACGGCAGCGATGCCCCCAACGACAGCATCCGCCTGTACGCGCCGCTTGATGGCGCGCCCTACATCCTCCTCCTCAACAGCCGCCGGGCGGTGCAATGGACGCTGAACGGGCGCCCACCCGCCGTCGTCGTCTATAACCTGGCCAACCGGGGCAGCCGCGTCCATGCCGACGGCCAGGTGCCGCTCCTCACCTGGGGCGAAGGTATCGAAACCGCACCACCTGACGAAACCCAAAACCCGCCGCAAAAGCCCGAATGCGAATGCCAGCAAGACGGTTTCTATTGCCGCGAACGCAACCTCACCCTCTACGACTACGCCACCGCCATCCGGCAATTGGCTGGCTACCCGCTGGCGGGCTTCAACCACGACGACAGCGTGCGGGAGCTGGCCATCCCCGCTATCCCCGTGACCGCACAAGACCTCGCCCCCGGAGAAAAAATCGTGCGCGAGATTAACGAACAGCGTATCTATTGCTACCGCACCCTATCCCGCTGACCGGAGTCCCTATGCCGCCAAAGTCCCCCAAATCCGCCCCGCGCCTCATCACCCCGGCTGCGCCGCATTACCGACCTTCGCGCCTTACCGTTACCTACCTTGCCCTGCTCGCCGTACCCGTCGTGTTATGGCTGCTCTACGCGCTGTTTCGTCCCGTGCCGGAAAAAGTCGTCCCGCCGCCTGCTGAAATCACCGCTCCCGTACCCACCGCCGATACCACAGCACCACCTGCAACCACACCGCCTGCACCGGCGGAAGCCATGCCCTCCGCAGAAGAACGTGTCGCGGCGGCAGTCGCAGCAGCCAAGCAGCAAGCAGCGCCACCCGTGGTACCGCCCTCCGCGTCCGTCGATCTCGCAGCCGTCCTGCATTACAGCGAAGCCAGGGAAAACCCGCTTGACTACTTCCCGCGCGCAGAAAGCACCTGGGGCGATATCCTTAACCCCAGAGGCATCATTCCGGCCAGTGGCTACAGCGTCTGGTATCTCAATACCGGGCATTCGCGTCAGCCCGGGATTGGTGATGACGGCCGACCACGCAACCCGCAACCACAAGGTCCGGAGCCCATCCCCGCTTTTACCCCGCAGCCGCAAGACGTCGTGGCGCGGGAAAAAATAGGCAGCATCAGTGTCGATTACGGCTCGAACGAATTGCACGGCATCCCCTCGCGGCAGTTTGCCGCTTACTGGGTGGGCAGAATCCGCATCCCCCAACGCAGTTTGTACAGCATCAAAAACGATATGGGCTGGGCGCGGGTGCGCGTCATCCTTGACGGCCATATCCTCATTGACGGCGAGAAGGGAAAAGACATCTCCCTGGAACTCGACAGCGGCGACCATCTGCTCGAAGTCGAATACGTCAACGCCTGGCATACCACCGAATTCCACCTCGACATCGTCCCCGCCCCCATCCTCAGGAATTCGCGCTGAAGCAAGAGCCTTTAATCGACTCATCGCCGCCGATAACGAATGGATTCAACCCATACCGCTGCACGACCGCTATCCTTACCCGTTACCAGCGGCAGCACCCGGCAAAGTCAGTATTCCCTCGCTTGACGCAGTTTCGGCCTCTGTCGCACAAAGAGTTGGTTACACTGACTTCCCCCAATCACAGGAGAAAACATGAAGACCCAGCCCCTGACAGCCGTCCTTACCCTCTCCCTGCTCACCGCCTGCGGTGGCGGTGGTGGTGGCAACAATCTGCCTGCGGACAAACCTGCACCGGACAACCCGAATACGCCGACGCCGCAAGTCATCGATACTGTTGATGTCGGCGACATCAAACTGCCGCCGCATGCCGTTGCCCGGCCTCATGTCGAAATCCAGAAAAAGACCCAGGAAGCGCTCACCCTCGTCAATCAGGTGCGCACCGAAAAAGGTCTCGCACCACTGCGTTACAACGAAAGCCTCTCTGCCTACGCCACTCTGCGCGCGCAAGAACTCGCCACCCTGAATGCGCACAAGCGCCCGAACGGCGAAAATCCGCTGGACGAACGCACCCTGACAGGCGGTGGCAACAAGGCGGCGGTGGGCGAAAGCATCGCCACCGGTAGCCCGTTTGCCCAGAACACCGTCGAACAATGGCGCAACAGCCCGAATCACTACAAGAGCATGACCGAAGCCGCCTACACCGACACCGGCATCGGTTACTACTACCGCAAAGGCAGCCAACACCTTCATCACTGGGCGGAAATCTTTGGCAGCAGCGGCGTGCGCAGCCACTATTTCTACATCTCCCCGCTTTACGCCGTGACCATCCGCGCTGCCGTCGCCAAACTCACCAGCTATGACGCCAATAGCCGCCTCAGCCTACACGGTATGGAAAATGCTGCCAACGCCAGCAACCAGCGCGGCATATACAGCACTGCGCAAAGCCTCGCGCTGGATGACGAACACACCATCATCCTGCGCCCGCATCAGGCAGCTGGCTGGTCATACCAGACCTTCGGCGAAATCGCCTCAACCCGGAGCGGCATCCCCGAAGCCTACCTGAACGTCGGCAAACCCTTCATCCCCACAGAAAGCACCACCCTGCGCGCCAACTACAAAGGCAACGCTATCGGCGACATCAACCAAAGCAGCCGCGCCATCGCCGAAGTCAGCGCCAGCGTGGATTACAGCCGCAACAGCAAAACCATGACCCTGAGCCTCGGCAACAGCCAGAGCGGCAATCTTGACGGCAGCAACCTGCGCCGCGACAGCCGTCTGGATTTCAACGACACCCTGCACTGGGATAGCGGCACACAGCGCTTCCAGAGCAACAGTGGTCATGCCCGCCTCTACGGCCCGAATGGCGAAGAACTCGGCGGCCAGTTCAGCCGTAGCATCAGCGGCGGCGCCAGCTATCGTGGCGCTTACGGCGCAAAACGCGTCGAACCCTAAACGGCACTGCTATCGCCGGTTTTAGACATGACGCTGAGAAGGCGTTGCATTGCAGATAGTAGTAATCCCCCGCTTGCGGGGGATTTTTTTATCGCGCACCAAGCGGGATAAATGCTGGTTTTTTATCCCCCCCTTCCGCCCTTCGGGCACCTTCCCCCGCAAGCGGGGGAAGGGAGTTTTGTACGGGATTCGATATTGGGTAATCAACAAGCGGCGTGTGCTAGCCTCGCCAAGCGACGGAAATACTGGGCGCACCAAGCGGGATAAATACCGGCCTCGCGCGTAGGGCGAATTTCCGCCCACCTTGGCGTCAGCGTTGCGGTAGCCAAGTCCCACCCTACCTTAATCGGCCTTGCACCAAGCGACGTGTGCCGGGCTTGCCAAGCGGGATTTTCAGGCGCGGTAGTCGAGCCAGGGTTGTAGCAGCGGGGCGTAGGTTGTAAGGGCGGCGGCGATGTGGTCGGCGAGGATGGCTTCGTTGCCGCGCCACAGGTGGCGCCATAGTTCGCCGCTGTCGGCTTTGTTTTGGTCGTCGTCTATCCATTTGTGGATGAGGAGCCGGTTTTTGTCCGCGCCGTCTTTTTTGCCGAGGTTGTCGAGGTAGGCCGGCATGAGTTCGATGGGGGCCAGCCACAGTTGTTGTTGTGCGCTGCGGCGTACGGCCAGCCAGGTGCGCAGTTGTTCTGCGGCGTCTTCTGCCGGCAGGGCGCGCAGTTGTTCGTCGCCATCGGCGTAGTGGATATGGCTGTCGCCGCCTGTGCCAAGCGCGTTCCAGGCGAGGTGTTCGAGCCAGTAGCGGTATTGGTGTTTGGCTTTTTGGCGGCGGGCGGAGAGGCGCGGCCAGGTGTTGCCGCCCGTCGGCAGGCGGGCGGTGAGGAGGGTGTCGCCGAGGTCCAGGGTCTGTTCGGCAAGCGGTGGCGGGGTGGTGCAGCCGCTCTGGGCGAGCAGGGCGCGGTAGTGTGCCTGGTTTTCGGCGAGGCGTTGCGTGAGGAGGATGTTGCCGCTGATGCCTGCAGGGAGTAGGGGCAGGCGGGCGAGGCGGGCGGCAGGGTCGCGGCCTTCTTCGAGGGCGCGGTTGATGGTGTCGTTGATGTGGTAGTTGTCGAGGGCACTGGCGGACAGCGGTTCGCGGGCGGCGGGGGTGTCGTCGTGGTTGTCGTGGCTGATGTTGTGGGCGCGAGCGTAGGCAGCGGCGGGGCGCAGGGTGTCGCGGATGAGTTGGTCGAGCGGCAGGGTTTCGGGGTCGGCAGGGTCGGCAGCGGAAAGGGTGGCGTGGCGGAGGGTGAGGAAGGGCGGCGCCGGGCGGGACGGCCGCGCCAGGGTTTGCCGCACGTTGTGCCAGAGCGGCGCAGGGCGGGTTTCGGCGGGGTCGGGTTCGAAGGGGGTGGCGGGGTGGGTGATGTGGTAGTGGCGCGGGGCTTCTGCGCGCTGTTCGTCGAGGTATTGCAGGAGTTCCTGGATGGGGCTGGCGGGCAGGCGCGGTTCGTTGTCGCCGGGTTCGGCGGCGTTGTAGTAGATCCAGTAGGTTTCTCCGGCGCGGCTGATGCTGTCGAGCAGGGCGGCAAGGTCTTCTTGTTCGCGGTTGCGGTCGCCGGGGCGAGGGCGGTCGAGGTCGATGAGGTTGTAGCGTTCGTCGTTTTGTCGCGCCGGGTAGCGGTCGTGGTCGGCGTTCATGAAGGCGATGAGTTTGTAGGGCAGGTTGCGCAGGCCGGTGAGGCTGCCGATGGTGATGACGCCGCTGGGTTCGCGGCTGTTTTGTTGGGTGCTGAGGTGGGTTTCGATGTTGTCGAGGATGAAGGGCAGCGGCAGGTAGAGTTGTTCGTTTTGCGGGGCGAGGTCGTGGTGCGCGCTGAGTTGTTGTTCGAGGCTGGTGAGGGCGCGGTTCAGGGTTTGCCAGGCGGTGCTGTCGTGGGCGTGCTGGTAGTCGCGGTGCAGGGTGTCGCGGATGTCGGCAAGCCATGCTTGTGCCGGGGTGTGGGCGGCGAGTTTGCGCCGCAGTTCGCGGCTGCGGTTGGCGTGTTTGGCGAGGGCTTCGAGGACGGGCAGGTCGGCGAGGCTGAGGCCGGGCAGCGGGATGGTGTCGCGGTTGTCGTCGTCGCTGCTGTCGGGCATGAGGACGCCGGCGATGAGGCGGTCGAGGGCGTAGGTGTAGGTGTAGCGGTGGTCGTGGTCGTCGGGGTGCAGGGTTTGTTGTAGGTGTTCGCTGTCGAAGCCGCGTTTGTAGCCAGCCTGGATGAGGGCAGTGGTGATGCGCTGGATGTGTTCGTGGTCGCTGCCGAGGCTTTGTGCGGTGTCGTCGTTGTGCAGCCAATCGGTGATGGTGGGGGCGTCGTAGCGGCCCTTCAGGTGGGTGTAGTGGCCGGCGAGGCTGTGCCAGAGGCTGGTGGTGCCGGTGTCAGGGGTGCCGACGATGCGCGCGGGCAGGCGGTAGCCGTCGTAGTCGCCGCTGCTGGGGAAGACGGCGCGCAGTACGCTTTGTTCGGCGATGGGGTCGGGCAAGAGGATGAGGATGTCGGAGAGGCGGCGTGTCGGGTCGGCGTTCAGCCAGGCGATGATGTCGCTGCGCAGGGTTTCGGCCTGGCGCAGGGTGCCGTGGCAGGCGTGGATGCGCAGGCTGTCGTCGTGGGAATCGTGCGGAGCGGCAGCGGTATGGGTTTCGTTCTGGCTGCGGATGTCGGCCTGCACGGCGCTGAGGAGGTTGCTGACGGTGATGGCGGGGGCATCGTGCTGGGTGGTATTGTCGTCGGTGCTGTAGGCGTGCAGGAGGCGGGCGCGGTCGCGCTGTTGTTTGCCGTAGCGTGAGAGCAGGGTGTTGCCGTGGTCGTAGTGTGCGCCTTCGGCCCGCGCCGGGTCGCGCAGTTTGAGGCGGCGCAGCCAGCGGCTGTCCACGATGTCGCTGTATTCGCCGTCGGCGGCGGTGAGGTGGTAGAGACGGACTTCACTGTACTCGCCGAGGCGGATGAGGGTGCGCAGGGTGGTGTCGGTGAGGTTGGTCGGCGCGTAGAGCGGGATGTAGGGCGGGAGTTTGTCGCGCGCGGCGGCGTCGTGCGCGAGTTTGTGCCAGAAGGTGCGGATGCGTTCGGCGCGGGCGGCGTAGGTAGCGGCGAGAGTCGCGTGCCAGAGGCGGTGTTGTTGTTGGTAGTGCTCGCGGTAGTGCCCGGCCAGCCAAGCGGGTTGGCGCTGCAGGCCGCTGCCCTGGAGGAGGTCGTCCAGCGCGGGCGGCGGGTCGTGCTGCCAGGTGTCCAGCCAGTCGGGGCGCTGGTTGAGGTAGTGGCTGTACAGGTTGGCGAGCTGGCCGCTGTAGTGCCAGAGGCGGCGTGTCATGTCGGCGGTGAGGCGGGTGGCGTCCGGCCAGTGTTGGTGCAGGTGCGGGTGAAGCGGGTGCGCGGGGTCGGCAAGGATGGTGTCGCCGTGGCGGTAGAGGTAGGTGTAGAGATGCCAGCGGATGGCGGTGTTGTTGAGCGGGGTTTGTTCGCCGCGCGGGGTGTAGCCGGTGATGTGTTCGACGAGGTGCCAGTAGAAGCTGGTCCAGTAGCGCGGACGGACACCGCTGGCGATGCCGCGCGCGTCCGCCAGTTTTTGCAGGAGGATGTCGCCTTCGGGCAGGGTGCTGATGATGAGGTCGTATTCGCTGAAAACGCCGCCGGTGTAGCGGTCGTGGTCGGCAAGGTAGGCGGCAAAGAGGGTGTCGTAATCGGCGCTTTCGATGAGTTTGTACATGGTGGTGTTCAGCGGTCTTCGGCGAGGCCGTCCCGGATGAGATGGTAGTGGTCTTCGTGGAAGCGGTCGCGGCGCAGGTCGTTCAGCGGGTGCCAGTAGGCTTTGGCGGCGTCATCCGCTGCCTGCACGGGCGGCAGTGTGCCGTCGAGGTGGTAACGGTGCACATGGGTGATGACGCGGCCAATGGCGCTGCGGTCGGGGCGGTCGGCAGTGCGCACGCTGATGAGGTCGGCGGGGTCGAGACGCAGGCCGGTTTCTTCATGGAGTTCGCGCAGGGAGGCGGCATGCAGGGTTTCTTCGGGGTTCAGGAAACCGCCGGGCAGCGCCAGGAGGCCGCAGCCGGGCTGACCACCCCGTTCGACGAGGAGGATATGGCCGTCGCAGGTGATGAGGTTATCGACGGTAACGAAGATGGGCGGATAGGGGCTGGCCGCCCAGGAGGCTTTGTAGTCGCAGACGTAGCGGGTTTCTGCGGCTAGGCGGCGGTAATTGGGCGTGGAGCGGAAGGTGCGCAGCGCGGCTTCGACAGCGGGCGGTAGTTCGTCTTCGCTCCAGTCTTCGCCGTCTTTAAGCAGGAAGTAGCGCTCGCGCAGCGGCGTGGCGCTGAGATCGCGGTAGCGCGGCGCGCCGAGATAGCCCCACTGCGGGAAAAGGCGCAGGTAGTAGGAACTGGCGTCTTTTTCGTAGCCGTAGAGGGCGACGCTGGCATCCGCTGTGCCGCGCGCGGCGAGAACCTCGGCGACGGTGCGCTGGATTTGCGCCACCCAGCGCTCGTCGTGATAGGGATCATCGTGAATGGGGCGCAGGGTGATGCGCGCGTTTTCTTCCGGGGTGAGGGCGGCGCGGATCATCGCTTCACGTTCGGCGACGGTCCACGGATTACGGCTGCTGCGCGCCACGTCTGCCGAGCCGCAGAGGATGATGAGGTGGTCGGCGTGAGCGAGCGCACCTTGCACCATGTGCATGTGGCCACGGTGGAAGGGCTGGAAGCGGCCAATATAGATGAGGGTGTCGTAGTGGGACATGGGCTGTGGTCGGTTGGGGAGAAGGACGGCATTGTATAGTCGCTTGGCCGATTTTTTCCGCTGCGGCGAGAATCCGCCGCTTGGTGACCGTTCAGGTAGCACGACCGCACGACGGCAGAGAGAAAATGTAGAAACGTTGCCCGCAACGTCTCCCACCCTAAAACCCAGTATTTCCGCCGCTTGGCGAGCCCAGTAATGACACCGCTTGGCGGCATTTCTTCCGTGCCGCTAGCAAGAACACAAAAAGCAGGCTGCGCCTGCTCGGTGGGCCGAGGCCCACCCTACGCGAGCCCAGTGTTTACACCGCTTGGTGGCTGTTCAGGTAGCACGACCGTACGACGGTAGAAAGAAAATGTAGAGACGTTGCCCGCAATGTCTCCCGCCCCAAAATCCAGCATTTACGCCGCTTGGCGTCGTCCCAAAACGTGGGGCGGACTTTAAGTCCACCGCAAACGTTCCTTCACTTCTCTTATGGCGGGCTGAAGCCCGCCCTACGCAAGACGGATATTTACGCTACCCGGCACTTGTTGTTATTTCCGCCGCAGGTAGATGACGGCTTCATAGGGGCGCAGTGGGGTGTGGGCACTGAGGGCGGGGGCGGCAGGGTAGTTGCCGAGCAGCAGCTGGTAGTCGCCGGGGCGGGCGAGGGTCTCAAGCGGCAGTGCGGCGCTGGTTGCCTCGTCGTAGAAGTTAGCGAGCACGATGAGTTCGGCGTCAGCATTGTCGCGGCGGTAGGCAAAAATCTGCGGATCTTCGGCAAGCAGCAGGGTGTAGTCGCCGTCCTGAATGACGCTTTCCTGTTTGCGCAGGGCTATCAGCGCGCGGTAGTGATGGTAGATGGAGTGCGGATCGCGCACGGCATCGGCGGCGTTGATGCGCGGATAGTTGGGGTTGACGCGCAGCCAGGGTGTGCCGCTGCTGAAGCCCGCTTGCGGGCTGTCGTCCCACTGCATCGGGGTGCGGGCGTTGTCGCGGCTGCGCGCGCGCAGGAGGGTATGGATTTCCGCTGCCGGGCGGCCTTGCGCCGTGAGTTCGGCGTAGAGGTTGGTGCTTTCCACGTCGCGGTAGTCGTCAATGTCGTCGAAGTAGGCGTTGGTCATGCCGATTTCTTCGCCCTGGTAGATGTAGGGCGTGCCGCGCAGGCAGTGCAGCACGCTCGCCAGCATGGTCGCCGAGGCATGGTGGTGTTCGCTATCATTGCCGAAGCGGCTGAGGGCGCGCGGCTGATCATGGTTGTTCCAGAAAAGGGCGTTCCAGGCGTTTCCCGCCGCCATGCCGGTCTGCCAATCGCTGATGAGGGTTTTCAGAGCAGCGAAGTCGAAGGGTTGCAGCGCCCATTTTTGCTGGTTTTTATAGTCCACTTTGAGGTGGTGGAAGGTGAAGACGCTGCTCAGTTCGCCGCTCTCCGCCCCGGCGTAGTGGACGCAGGCGGCGAGCGTGGTCGAGCTCATTTCGCCGACGGTAAAGCTGTCCGGATCCTGCCCGAAGCTGGCGCAGTTCAGTTCTTGCAGCCATGCGTGGACGTGCGGGCCGTCGGTGTAGTACTGGCGGCCGTCGAAGTGGTTGGGGTCGTCCTCGAAGGCGCGTTTGCTGATGAGGTTGATGACATCGAAGCGGAAGCCGTGCACGCCTTTGCCGCGCCAAAAGTTGACGACGGCGGCGAGTTCGGCGCGCACGTCGGGGTTTGTCCAGTCAAGATCGGCCTGGGTTTCATCAAAGAGGTGCAGGTAATACTGCCCGACTTCCGGCGCGTAAGCCCAGGCGGGGCCGCCGAATTTGGACTGCCAGTTGGTCGGCGCACTACCGTTGGCCTTGCCGGGGCGGAAAAGGTAGTAGCGGCGGTATTTTTCCTCGCCGGCAAGGGCTTTTTGGAACCACGGGTGCGCGGTCGAGGTGTGGTTGAAGACCATGTCGAGCATGATGTGGATACCGCGTTTTCCGGCCTCCTCGCAGAGGCGCTCGAAATCGGCCATGCTGCCGTAGGCGGGGTCAATGGCGCAGTAATCGGCGACGTCGTAGCCGTTGTCGCGCTGCGGCGAAGGGTAGATGGGGTTGAGCCAGAGGTAGTCCACGCCGAGAGCGTGCAGGTAGTCGAGTTTGCTGATGATGCCGGGCAGGTCGCCGATGCCGTCGCCGTTCGTGTCGCAGTAGGATTTGGGATAGATTTGGTAAACGACTTTGTCTTTGAAGTTCATGGGATTCTCCATGTGATGGTGGCTGCGTGACGCGGAATAGCGGGATAGTGCGCCACGCGTACAGATAAGCCCTTGGAAAAGGATTTTTTCGCAAAGGGCTATAAGTAATCAACTGTACGTGTTTCGAGGGATGCGGCTGACCTTATGTGAAAAACCTTATATTGGGCGGCATATAACAGGATCTCTACACAATGCGTACAGACATGCTTTATAAGCATGTTATTTAAACTAAAAACAGAACAAAGATAACATCCAACTAACATGTGTAAATCGATAATGTTGTAACCTTGTCTAACCCGGAATAATTCTTAGCCACCACAAAAATATCACCTTAAATAGTTAGTTAAAAAACTATGCAATACAAGCGTAAGCACAGCAAGTAATCCTAGAAGAAATGTGTTAATAGTGGCGTTAAATACAAGTGCTCCCCAAGTAGCAAACTGGAAATTAATTATCTGATTTAGATAACCACTATAAAATAAAAAATAAAGCAAAACAGTTATTATCAAAAAAGCCTTTATCCCTCCTCTCTCTTTCCCATAAATTTCTACAGAATACATATAAAAGTCCCTATATTCGTCATTATTAAGACTATTATTATCCAAAGCAATTTCAGCCACTACGATAATTAAAGCAATGATAGGGTGTATATATAAATAGTAAGCAGTAAATACCTTCTCTCCGATAACGTTATTTTTATAACTAACCATAATTCCATTTACATCTATTTTGGTGTCAATCCATCTCAAAAGAGCCGATTTATCTACATCTGATAACTCTACATTAAAGGAAAAAATGACCATAAATGTAGATAGCAGTAGTGACAGTAGCAAAATCTTAATAATCAAGATTCGATAATATTTAATTTTTGCAAATTTATCAACTTTGTTTTTCATTTCAGGAACATCTATTAGAGAAACAATGCGCCACTGCGCGTTATTTCCGAAAAATTATTTACCTTTTAATGCCTTGGACGGTAAAGCATTTGCTCTGTTCTTTATATCGGTCAATATGCAGACAACAGTATTGCGCCGTTTTCTTCCCCCTGCCTCCGAAAAGGCAGAGGTTTTCCGGTGTTATAGGTCAATAATGCCGTCCTCGCCGCGTGTAACGTCCACGTTTTTCTGCCGCACGGTGATGGCTTCGCCGTCGGTGAAGACGATGGGGGAAACCAGCGGTTTGCCCTGCGCCTTGATGTAAGCGAGATCGACTTCGGCCAGCACGTCGCCCTGGCGCACGCGGTCGCCCTGTTTGACGCGGGCAGTGAAGCCTTTGCCGCCGAGTTCGACGGTATCCATGCCGATGTGGATGAGAACCTCCCGACCGTTGTCGCAGGCGAGGCCGTAGGCGTGACCGGTCGGGAAGGCAACGGCGACGGTGCCGCTGTATGGCGCGATGACGGTGCCGTCGCTCGGTTCGATGGCGATGCCGTCGCCCATGCTTTTCGAGGCAAAGCCCTGGTCGGCGACGTCTTCGAGGGCGATGAGGCGGCCGCTCATCGGCGCAATGAAGGTTTCGCTGCTGATGAGCTCTGCGGGCGCTGGGGCGGGCGTATGGCCTTTTTCGGCGGCGCTGAGACGGCGTCGGCCGACGAGGCAGGTGAGGATGAAGGGCACGACGATAGCGGCGGCCATGGCGAGGGCAAAGGTTTGCCAGAATTGCGGGTTGATGGAGAGGATACCGGGGATGCCGCCGACGCCGATACTAAGCGCCTGTACGCCACCGCCGACGGAGATAACGGCGGCGGTAGCCGAGCCGATCATGCCGCAGATAAGCGGGAAGCCGTATTTGAGGTTGACACCGAACAGCGCCGGTTCGGTAACGCCGAGGTAGGCGGAGACGCAGGCGGGTACGTTCACCTGCGCGGCGCGCGCGTTGTGCCGCTGCAAGACGCTCATGGCAAGCACGCTGGAACCTTGCGCGATGTTGGAGAGGGCGATCATCGGCCAGAGGATGGTGCCGCCGAATTTGGTAGTGAGCGTCATGTCGATGGCGTTGGTCATGTGGTGCAGGCCGGTCATGACCACGGGCGCGTAGAGGAAACCGAAAACAGCGGCGAAGAGGACGTTCCAGTCGGAGGTCAGGCCGTTATAGACGACATCGGCGATGCCGGAACCGATTTTCCAGCCGATAGGGCCGACGAGGACGTGAGCGATGATCACCGCCGGCACCAGCGAACAGAAGGGCACGACGATCATGGAGATGACGGCCGGGGTGATGCGGCGAAAGAGGCGTTCGAGATAGACCAGCACGAAGCCCGCCATGATGGCGGCGATGACCTGTCCCTGATAGCCGATCATGTTGACGCGGGCGAAGCCGAAATCCCAATGCGGGATGTCCGCCGGGGCGGTACCCGCAACGGCAAAGGCGTTCAGCAGTTGCGGCGAGACAAGCGTCGCGCCGAGGACGATGCCGAGGATGGGGGTGGTGCCCATTTTGCGGGTAATCGACCAGACGATGCCGATGGGCAGCATATGGAAGACGGCTTCGCCGATAAGCCAAAGGAACTGGTACATTCCCGCCCAGAAGACGGAGGTCTGCGCCAGCGTCTGCCCGTCGAACATTTTGATTTCCCCGATGAGGTTGCGGAAGCCGAGGATGAGACCGCCGCAGATGAGCGCAGGGATGATCGGCGCGAAGATTTCGCCGAGGGCGCTCATGATGCGCTGCAACAGGTTCTGCTGGCTGCTGGCTGCGGCTTTTACCGCGTCTTTGGAAACGCCTTCGATGCCGGCCAGCGCGGTGAATGCTTTGTAGAACTCGCTGACTTCGTTGCCGATGATGACCTGGAACTGCCCCGACTGGGTGAAGGTGCCCTTGACGCTGGCAACGCTTTCAATGCGCGACACGTCCGCCCGCTTCGGGTCTTTGAGGATGAAGCGCAGGCGGGTGACGCAATGGGTGATGGCATTGATGTTGTCCTTGCCGCCGATGGCATCAAGCAACAGGGCCGCGTCTTGCTGGAATCTGGACATGCAAATCTCCTTTTTTTCAGGGTGGTATGGGAAAACCGATTTGCCGGATTATAGCCGCTGCCGCAGGAAAACCGGCACCGCCGCCCGGCATGACTCCGGTCGCTGCCCTAACCCGTCAAGCGGGATAAACACGGGGTTCTGCTGCTATCGCGTTTTATGGTTAAGCACTTCATACATGGCAAATTTGTGCCACGCGGCATCAATACCGGCCCGCCGAGTGGTGAGATTTTATCGCTGCGCGGGTTGTCTACCGTTCCCATCCCATCTTTTATCCCGCTTGGCAACGTCCCAAACCATGAACGTATCCGCGTGGGCACTTGTATCCCCCCCTGCGCCCCAACCCAGCAGCCGCCGTACTCGATGCGACACACCCTGTCGTTTGTCTGCGTATCCTTAACCCTGCCCGCTATGAGGGTGTTTTCAGGAGTAAGCGATGAGCAAGCAATGGGCCTTGGGCAAGGCAAAAGTGAGCCCGTATGCGGAATGGATGATGCTGCGGTTGTTATGTGAGCTGGATGGGGCGTACCTGTTTTTTCAGCCCCAGCAACGGGTGAGGAGCAAGGCGGAGCAGCGTTTGCGCCGCATGAACGGCATGGAAGAGGAGGAAACGGTGGTTTTCTGCTGGTCGTCAAATGCGGTTGCGCGCGCCCTCGGTTTGCCGGAAGAACTGGCGTTTGCGCCGCAGGGTGAGGCGATAGCGCGGGTGTTGCTGGATGCGCGCTGGCAGGCCGTCCGCGATATGCCGCCGGAGCGGCCGGTCGCCATGCCCGAAGCGACGGACGATGAGGTACCGGAAGGCCCAGGTGAACCGCGCTTTTGGGCGGCGGCCTATACCAACCTGCATGTGGTGGCGGAAGCCCTGGCGCTGGATGCGGTCGAAATCGCGGTGCTGCGTCTGGTGCTGCATTTGGCCGTGGAAAGACCTTTGCGCAAAGCGGGGCAATTGGTCAGTGCGGACAATTTCTCCGCAGCGATGATGCAGATGGCGCATCTGCTGGATGTACCGCGCAAAGCGCTGCGCCGGGCGGTCGGCAAGCGCGGCAAGTTGCGCCGTTACGGGCTGCTGAGTTGCCGCGATGATGTACGCCGTGAAGTGTGCGACCTGGAAGATGCGCTGCAATGGGGCGATCTGTTCGACGCGGACGACTTCGTCCTGGAAAAACAGGAACGCGCGCAGTTGCTGCGTTCCTGCTTGCTACCGGTGGAAAACGCCACGCTCGTCTGGGACGATTTCGCCCATATCGGCGCGCTGCGCGAAACCCTGCTGCACTACCTGCGCCATGCTTTTGCCGGTGAACAGCGCGGGGTGAACGTACTGCTCTATGGCGCGCCAGGCACCGGCAAAAGCCAATTTGCCGCAGCACTTGCACGCGAACTCGCCGTGCCCTGCTTTGCGCCGCTGCGCGAGGATGACGACGGCGATCCGCTCGACGGCGAGGCGCGGCTGTGCAAGGCGCAGGTAGCGCAATCGCTGCTCGGCGGCGACAAGGCGCTCTTGGTATTTGACGAAGTGGAAGACGTGTTCGCAGGCGCCCTCTTTACCCGCTCGGTGGCGCAATCGCACAAAGGCTGGGTGAACGCCTTGCTGGAAACGAACCCCGTACCGATGGTGTGGATCTCAAACGATGTGAGCTGCATGGATCCGGCCTTCGTGCGCCGCTTCGACATCGTGTTGGAAATGCCGGATTTACCGGTCGTGCGCAAAGAAGCACTTTTCCGCGCGCGGGCGGTCTATCAGCCGGCGGCAGCGGTGGTGCGGCGTTTTGCCGAGCAGGAAGGGCTGTCGCCGGCGGTACTGACGCGCACCCTGCACGTCGCCAACACCCTGGCAGCGGATGCGGATGATCTGGCGACGCAGTGCCTCCTGCTCTGCAACCAGACCTTGCAGGCGCAGGGGCGCAAACCGCTGACGCTGCCGCCGACGGGGCAGGTGGATTACGCGCTGGACTGGGTCGCCTGTGATGCCGATTTGGCGCAAATCAGCGCCGGTCTGGTGGCGCGGCGGCAAGGGCGCATCTGCTGCTACGGCCCGCCTGGTACGGGCAAATCGGCCTGGGCGCAGTGGCTGGGGCGACAGGCGGATATGCCGGTGCTGCTACGCCGGGGTTCGGACTTGCTGGGGATGTACGTTGGCGAGACCGAGCGCAACATCGCTACCGCCTTCCACCAGGCCGAAGCGCAGGGGATGCTGCTGGTGCTGGATGAAGTTGATGGCTTCCTCTTCGCTCGCGAAGGCGCGGTGCGCAGTTGGGAACGCTCAATGGTGAACGAACTCCTGACGCAAATCGAACGCTTCCCCGGCCTGCTGGTCGTCTCAACCAATATGCTCGACGCGCTGGATGCGGCGGCACTGCGCCGCTTCGACGTGAAATTGCACTTCGGTTTCCTGCGCCGCGAACAAGTCCTGTCGCTCGCCGGCGCGCAGGCGCAAGCGCTGGGGCTTGCGCTGGGCGCGGCGCAACAACAGCAACTCGCCGCTATGTCCCATCTGACACCGGGGGATTTTGCCGCAGTCGCCCGGCGGCACCGCTTCGCCCCATTCGCCGATGACACCGCCTGGGTGGCCGCTCTCGCGGCAGAATGCACGCTGAAACCGCAGGCGGCGCGGAAAATGGGTTTTATCTAAGCGGCGCCCCCCTACTTAAATACAAGGAACTGACATGAAACTCGCCATCGTGGGTGGTCGC
>ERZ772971.187-NODE-187-length-40079-cov-5.138142_pt1 | contig 40079 bp, 38 predicted proteins | sample MGYA00511943_ERZ772971 | MGnify/ENA primary metagenome ERZ772971 (study PRJEB29015, sample SAMEA2737929) | human oral metagenome | biome: human oral; feature: human-associated habitat; material: dental | place: China | collected 2144 ... | reverse complement strand
AACGCTTGCACCCTCCGTATTACCGCGGCTGCTGGCACGGAGTTAGCCGGTGCTTCTTCTGCAGGTAACGTCACTACCATGGGTATTAACCATAATGCTTTCCTCCCTGCTGAAAGTGCTTTACAACCCGAAGGCCTTCTTCACACACGCGGCATTGCTGGATCAGGGTTCCCCCCATTGTCCAATATTCCCCACTGCTGCCTCCCGTAGGAGTCTGGGCCGTGTCTCAGTCCCAGTGTGGCTGATCATCCTCTCAGACCAGCTACGGATCGTCGCCTTGGTAGGCCTTTACCCCACCAACTAGCTAATCCGACATGGGCTCATCTTCTGCCGTGAGGCCTTACGGTCCCCCACTTTCACCCTCAGGTCTTATGCGGTATTAGCGTAAGTTTCCCTACGTTATCCCCCAGCAAAAGGCAGATTCCCATGCATTACTCACCCGTCCGCCACTCGACGCCCGGAGCAAGCTCCGTCGTTTCCGTTCGACTTGCATGTGTTAAGCATGCCGCCAGCGTTCAATCTGAGCCAGAATCAAACTCTTCAGTTTATTCTTTACCCAAACCGTATTACTGTCTCTCAAATAATCTCAGTTCGGATGTTTGTCTTTTTCTCTGTCAGTCAGTAAACCCAACCAACAAATCTACGGCAACAAAACACCCGCACAAACTATCTTCTCTCTTGTTAAAGATCCCGGCCCTCAGCCTTCCTAGAAGGCCTTGCACCGTGGCAAGGCCGCGCATTATAGCCACTCCAAATCCCCTTGCAACTACTTTCTGCTAAATCCCTAAACTTTCTTTATACCGGATTGTTTTATAATGGATTATTGACCCTCCCTTTATCCTTAACCACGTGGTTTGCTGCCTGAAACACGAGCTTTTAGCTTTTGCCCAGCCTTAAAGCTCACAACACGGCGGGCCGTAATCGGGATTTCTTCGCCGGTTTTGGGGTTACGCCCAGGTCTTTGTTTTTTATCGCGCAATTCAAAATTGCCAAATCCGGATAACTTCACTATCTCTCCAGCTGAAAGGCAAACTCGGACTTCTTCAAACAGCTCATCCACTATTTGTCTCGCTTCAGGCCGAGGAACACCAATTTGTGCAATGATGGATTCAACGATGTCTGCTTTTGTCAGTGTCATTTTGGCCTACCTTAACTCTGCATTGAATGTGTTTTTGAGATATGCAACAAGCATCGCAATGCTACTTTCAACCTCTTCATCCTGCAAGGTTTTTTCTGAATCCTGTAAATGCAAAGCTACTGCTAGACTCAATTTATCGCCAAGATTCTCACCTTGATAAACATCAAAAAGGTAGGCATCGCTCAGTCTCTTACCCATCTGCTCTTGGATCGCTGTAAGGATGGTGGTAGCGGCAATTTCCTTGTCTACCACAAAAGCCAAGTCACGACGAACCATCGGGAACTTGCTGATAGCTTGATAATACGGCAAATGCATTAGCGACAATATTGCGAAGTCGTTGATTTCAAAAACATATATATCTCCTCCACGCGCATCTAGCTTTTGCAATAGGTGTGGATGCAATGCGCCTACGCAACCTAGATACTGGCCTTTGTCATCATATACATCGGCACTTTTTCCAGGATGTAAATAAGGTTGCTGTGATGGCTGATAACTAACGCCATGTTTCAAAGCCAGTAGATTTTCCACAACAGCCTTAGCATCAAAGAAGTCTATTTTTCTCGCCTCAATCGCCCATTGTTCCGGCATTGCCAAGCCGCCCATCACGCCAGCCACACGCACGGGCTGGGAGCAATCTGCAATTTTTTTCTCTGTTTGCGGCAAAAACACACGACCACATTCAAACAACCGTAAATCCTGCTGCTGGCGGTTCCGATTGTAAATCACCGCGCTAACTAGCCCCGGCAGCAAGCTGAGCCGCATTTCTGCCAAATTTGCACTAATGGGATTTTGCAAGGTAATAGCAGGGCATTCTGGGAAAAATGCCTGATGGCCGACGTTATCAATAAAGCTATATGTAACCGCCTCTTGGAAGCCTTGCGCCACCAGCAGGTCACTGTAATAGCGTAAACTGCGACTTCCTCCAGCGTCTTGTTGATACTGCACGACTGGCAAACGATCCGGAACATTCGCATATCCATCAATACGCACAATTTCTTCGATCAGGTCTTCACCTATTGCCAAGTCAAAGCGCCAAGTTGGGGGCGTTACCTGCCATGTGTTTTCAGTACGTTGCACTTCACCACCAAGCCCCATCAAGATAGAGTTGATGGTGATATCGTCGTAACTACGGCCAATACGCTGGGTGATAGCCTCTCGTGATACCGCTACCGGCAGACGTTGCGGTAGATTTTCTTCACTAACAGCGCTACTAAAATCTTCCGCTTCGCCACCACAGATATCTAAAATCAATCGAGTTGCGAAATTTAAAGCCGTCTCCTGCAGCGTGTAGTCCACGCCACGCTCGAAACGTTGGGCGCTATCACTCGCCACACCAAAGCGACGAACCTTACCAGCAATGCGCGTTGGGTTGAACCACGCCGCTTCCAAAATGATGTTTTGTGTTGATGTTGAGCAAGCGCTTTCTGCACCGCCCATTACCCCTGCAATAGCTAGGGTTTTTTCTTTATCAGCGATGACCAATACGTCTTTATCCAAGACCGCTTCGCTATCGTTAAGCAAGCGCAGCTTTTCTCCCGCTTGTGCGTACCGCACGACGATGCCACCGCTGATTTTGTCTGCATCAAAAGCGTGCAAAGGTGTCCCAAGCGACAACATGACATAGTTGGTAACATCAACAACCGGATCATGCGTGCGGATACCTAAGCGACGTAGCCGCTCAACCAACCATTGTGGCGTTGCCCGACTAATATCAATGCCTCGAACGACTCTACCCAGGTAACGCGGACAATCTTGTGATGCTCGACTATCAATAGTTAATGAACTTTTACCACTGGTTTTGACCTCTATCGCTGGCAATGGCGGTAAAGAAAAATTCTCACCTAGCTCGTCGCGGCATAGCTGCGTAATTTCTCGTGCTAAACCTCGTATGGAGAAGCAGTCAGCGCGATTCGGCGTGAGATCAATATCAATGATGCTGTCATTCAGGTGTAGATACTCGCGAATATCCGTACCGACTGGTGCATCTTCTGGAAGGATTAGCAATCCTGCGTGTTCATCGCTTAGCCCCAATTCATGCGCCGAACAGAGCATGCCGAACGATTCAATACCACGCAGTTTTGATTGCTTGATGTGAACGTCACCAGGTAATACGGCCCCAATCGTTGCCAGCGGAACTTTAACGCCGACGGCCACATTGGGCGCACCACAAACGATTTGCAAAGCCTCACCACGACCCGCATTGACGGTAGCAACTCGCAATTTGTCTGCATCAGGATGGGCGTTCAAAGTCAACACTTGTGCCACAACCACACCGGAAAATGGTGGTGCCGCGCGAGCAACATTATCGACTTCCAATCCCGCCATCGTCAGGCGCTCGGCAAGCAACTCTGGCGGCAAGTCAATACCGTAGTCTTCTTTCAGCCATTCAGTACTTAATAGCATGGTTTATCCTCAAAATTCGTTGCGGAATTGTCGCAAGAAGCGTACATCGTTCTCGAAAAACTGACGCAAATCCTGTACGCCATAACGCAACATCGCTAAGCGTTCAATGCCCATACCAAAGGCATAGCCTTGGTAGATATCGGGATCAACATCCGAATTGCGCAGCACTTGCGGATGCACCATGCCGCAACCCAAGACTTCCAGCCATTTCACATTAGCCCCGTCGCCGGCGGTAAAGAAAGCAATATCAACCTCCGCCGATGGCTCGGTAAATGGGAAAAATGACGGACGGAAACGCACTTGCAAATCCTCGCGCGCAAAGAAATCGCGCAAAAAATGGATAATGATGCCTTTCAAGTCAGCAAAGGTACTGGATGTGTCCACTACCAACCCTTCTACCTGATGAAACATGGGGGTATGCGTTACATCCGAGTCGCTGCGATATACCCGCCCTGGTGCAATGATTCGCAAAGGCACCCCTTCCTGCTCCATAGTACGAATTTGTACACCTGACGTATGGGTGCGCAGTACGGTTTGCGGATCAAAATAGAAGGTATCCTGCATTGCCCGTGCCGGGTGATGTTCAGGGATATTGAGCGCGGTGAAATTATGAAAATCGTCTTCGATTTCAGGGCCATCTTTGACAACGAAGCCCAAGCGGGCAAACCAGTCTTCGATACGACGACGCGTCAATGTGACAGGATGCAAACCGCCTTTAAAGGTCTGCCGTCCGGCGAGGGTAACATCAACCCGCTCAGATGCCAGTTTCTCCGCCATTTCCTGCGCTTTGAAAGCATCCATTTTTTCTTGCAAGGCATGCTGAAAACGTGTTTTAGCATCATTGATGATTTTCCCCAGCTGAGGGCGTTCTTCTGCACTCGCCTTGGCCAGTGCCTGCATATGCGCAGTAAAGATACCTTTCTTTGAGAGATAGGTATTGCGCAAGGTTTCCAGAGCCGGTAAATCCAGTGTTTCTTTCAACGCATTTAGCCCATCCTGTAAGGCTTTTTCCAGCGTTTCTTTGACAGACGATTGTTCGCTCACGTTATGCTCCCGTGTATTCGACTATTGCCCAATAGTTAGTAATGGCCGATAAAAAACGGCTGCATCAAGCAGCCGTTTTTTGATAGGAAATAAGATCTTATAGGGCTGCTTTCGCTTTTTCTGCCAAAACAGCAAAGACCTGTTTGTTATATACCGCCAATTCGGCAAGTACTTTACGGTCAATAGCAATTTCGGCTTTTTTCAGACCGTTAATAAATCGGCTATAAGAAAGCCCGTGCAGACGCGCAGCGGCGTTAATACGGATAATCCACAGCTGACGGAACTGACGTTTTCTCGCTTTACGGTCGCGATAGGCGTATTGCCCCGCTTTGATAACCGCTTGCTTGGCAACGCGGAAAACTTTGCGGCGGGCATTGTAATAGCCTTTAGCTGCCGCCAGTACTTTTTTATGACGGGCGCGTGCGGTAACGCCTCTTTTTACTCGTGCCATGTGCTACTCCTTAACCAATCATTTGCTTTATGGCTTTTACATCACTGTCATGCACCATCGTTGTGCCACGCAGACCACGTTTACGCTTGGTGGATTTTTTGGTCAGGATGTGACGCGCATGGGAGTGGGAACGTTTGTAGCCGTTCGCCGTTTTTTTGAAGCGCTTGGCTGCGCCTCGGTGGGTTTTTAATTTAGGCATTTTAAACTCGCATTGTTTATTTCGGTTCCCGCAGCACATGTGTGCTGCGATACGGCTGGCAGGTTATTTTTTCGGGGCGAAGACCATCACCATCTGGCGACCTTCCATCCCCGCTTTTTGCTCCACTATCCCAACTTCGGCCAAATCGGCTTCGATACGGGTGAGCAGTTCCTGCCCGAGACCCTGGTGCGCCATTTCGCGCCCGCGAAAGCGAACGGTTACTTTGGCTTTGTCACCATCTGCAAGGAAACGGTTCAGGTTGCGTAGTTTGACCTGGTAGTCTCCCTCGTCCGTCCCCGGACGAAATTTGATCTCTTTGATTTGGATGCGCTTTTGATTTTTCCGCGCTTCCTGTTGCTTTTTCTGCTGTTCGAATCGGAATTTACCGTAATCCATGATTCGGCATACCGGTGGTTCGGCGTTTGCCGCCACCTCTACCAAATCCAGATCCTGTTCGTATGCAGCATTCAAAGCATCTTCGATAGATACGACGCCGAGCTGTTCACCGTCGGCGCCAATCAGACGAATTTGTGCGTCCGTGATTTTTTCGTTCACACGGGTTTCTTGTGGCTTAGCTATGCTAAATCTCCTGTGCTTTTGTGCTGTTTTGTTCTTGCATCAGGGCAATTAAATCGGTGACAGGCATCGCGCCGAGGTCGTTGCCGTCGCGCTTGCGCACTGCCACCGTTGCCGATGATTTTTCCCGCTCACCCGCGACCAGCAAATAAGGGACGCGTTGCAGGGTATGTTCGCGAATTTTATAGCTAATTTTTTCATTTCGCAAATCTTTTTCCGCGCGCAGACCTGCTGCAACCAGTTGTTCAGCGACTTCATTTGCGTAATCCGCCTGGGCATCGGTAATCGGCATGACGACCGCTTGCACTGGCGATAACCATAGTGGCATTTGCCCTGCATATTGTTCGATCAGGATGCCGATGAAGCGTTCCAACGAACCAAGAATGGCGCGGTGAATCATCACCGGTGTCTGCCGTTCGTCGTTTTCATCAATGTAGTGCGCACCGAGGCGTTCCGGCATGGAGAAATCAAGCTGAACGGTGCCACACTGCCAGCGGCGGCCGAGGCTGTCTTTCAGGGTAAATTCGATTTTCGGACCGTAGAACGCGCCTTCGCCGGGTTGTAGGCGGAACGGTTTTCCTTGCGCTTCCAAGGCCGCTTGCAGGTCGGCTTCGGCTTCGTCCCAAATTTCATCGGAACCTACCCGTTTTTCCGGACGGGTGGACAGCGCGAGTTCAACTTCGTGGAAACCGAAGTCTTTGTACACTTCGTACACCATCTGGCAGCAACGCTCTATTTCCTCGCGGATTTGCCCACGCGTACAGAAGATATGGCCATCATCTTGCACGAAGCGACGTACCCGCATCAGGCCGTGCAGCGTACCGGACGGTTCGTTGCGGTGGCAGATACCAAATTCGGCGTAGCGCACCGGCAATTCGCGGTAGCTACGCAGGCCCTGGTTAAAAATCTGGATGTGACCGGGGCAGTTCATCGGTTTGACGGCGTAATCATGCTCGTCAATGCAGCAGGTGAACATATTGCCGCCGAACTTGTCCCAGTGTCCGGATTTTTCCCACAGCGAGCGGTCAAGGATTTGCGGCCCCTGCACCTCTTCGTAGCCGTATTTGCGCAGTTTGCCGCGCATATAGTTCTCGATTTCGCGGTAAATGACCCAGCCCTTGGCATGCCAAAACACCATGCCCGGCGCTTCTTCCTGCAAGTGGAAGAAATCCAGCTGTTTGCCGATTTTGCGGTGATCGCGTTTTTCCGCTTCTGCCTGCTGTTGCAGATAGGCATCCAGCGTTTTCTGATCAGCGAAGGCGACACCGTAAATGCGTTGCAGCGGTTCACCGCTCGCGTCGCCACGCCAGTACGAGCCGGACAACTTCGTCAATTTGAACGCCTTGACGTGCCCCATATGCGGCACATGCGGGCCGCGACACATATCGAGGTATTCCTGATGGTGATACAGGCCAACCTGCTTGACGCTGTCGTCGAAATCATCGATCAGGCGCACCTTGAAATCCTCGTGGCGGTCGGAGAAAGCCTGACGCGCCTCGGCGACTGGCGTCCACACCTTCTCAACCGTATAACCCGTTGCCGCCAGTTCCTTCATCCGCTTTTCCAGCATTTCCAAATCCTCCGGGGTGAAGCGATGGCTGCTGTCAATGTCGTAGTAGAAGCCGTTTTCAATCACCGGCCCGATGACCATCTTCGCTTCCGGCCACAGTTGCTTCAACGCGTGCCCGAGCAAGTGCGCGGCTGAGTGGCGGATGATGTGCACACCCGCCTCGTCCTTGCTGGTGATGATGGCGACATGCGCATCGGCGGTAATCGCATCGCTCAAATCGCGTTCCTCGCCATTCACCACCACGGCGATGGCGGCTTTGGCAAGACCACTGCCGATAGCAGCGGCAATCTGCGCGCCGTTGGTCGGATTCTCAAACTGACGGACACTGCCGTCGGGCAACGTAATATTCAACATAAACATTCCTGACAAAAAAGCGGCGACTACCACACGCCGCCGGAAAAAAGAAGGCGGGCATTGTACGCCAACGCCCGCCAGCGGTCACACCGTCTGCGTCACCTTCTGCAAAAACGGCGGTTCATCCGGATTCAGGCCACGCGCCTCGGCGAGATGGGCAGCGGTGACATACCACGACAAAATCCCGGTCAACCCGTGCAACGCCTCGTGCCCGGCATCCACCAGCGGCAAATGCAGCGTATCTGGCACCCGCTTGTCGCTCACCAACAGCACACGCGCACCGCGTTCGGCGAAGTGGGCGGCGAGTTGCAACGCATCCTCCTGATAACGGTCAGGCGGGGCGAAGAGCAGCACCGGAAAACCGTCATGCACAATCGCCATCGGCCCGTGCCGCACCTCGGCAGCGGAAAACGCCTCGCCCTGCAACTGACACGTTTCCTTACACTTCAACGCCGCCTCCTGCGCCACCGGCAGACCTGTGCCGCGCCCGACCACAAACAGCCGCTCCTGCGACCGCAGTACTTCAATCGCTGCAGCCCAATCCGCCTGCGCCGCCTGATGCAACCGTTCCGGCAAGGCGTCCAGCGCCTGCGACAATGCCACATCGCCATGCCAGTGCGCGAGCAGCCGCAACGCCAGCGTGACCGTTGCGATAAAACTCTTCGTTGCAGCGACACTCTTTTCCTCGCCCGCCTGCACCGGCAGCACATGCTGACTGGCCTCCGCCAGCGGCGACGGCACCACATTCACCAGCGCGGCCGACTGCGCACCGCCTGCCATCAGCGCCTGCAACATCGCGATCACATCCGGCGGACTACCTGACTGCGACGCGGCGAGCGCCAAATAACCTTCCACCTGCCACGACGTGGCCAGCACACTACTGAGCGACGGCGGCAGCGACGCCACCGGCATCCCGCACGAATGCATCAATACATATGCCAAATACCCCAGAGCATGATCGGACGTACCACGTCCGACCGTGACCACCCCGCGCGGCGGGCGGGCTTTCAGCGCCTCAGCAAGCGCCAGCGCGGACGAAAAATCCTGCGCGGCAACCCGTTCAGCGGATTCACGCGCTTCCTGCAACATAAAAGACATACAACACCTCACAAAAACCAATACACAACTATCACCAAGCGGGATAAACACTGGGTTTCCAGACTGCCGCCAAGCGGGCAAAACCTGACCCGTCGCGTACCACAACAAAACACGCGGGACATGTTCAAATGCCCCGCACCGCTGTGCATCATAACGCAACCCCCGCCGCAGAAACCAACTGCACTACTGCCGTTCAACATCACGGCAAAACCCAAAATCTAAAGACAAAACAAAAACAAATGAAGGAAAATCCACCACCGTACCCCAAGATTAACCACAGAAAATTTCCACTTAACTCACAAAATTCCACAAAAATATTGACACCATAAACACGCAGTCATAACATCGAACTTCATCCCTTATTGCAAGGAGACGTCCCATGTCCTCATCTTCTTCCTCAATGAAATCTGATACCACCGTTGACCGGCGCGCGCAAATCCAGACCCTGCTCAACGAACAGGGTGTTGTCAATTCACAAGAACTCGCCGAGCGCTTCGAAGTCTCGCTGATGACCATCTACCGCGACCTCGACTACCTGCAAGAACAGGGCGTCGCCAAGCGGCAGCACGGTGGCGCTGTTTCAGCCGACCGCTTCATCTCGCCGCTCAAGCGCAGCATGCGTGAATCGCAGAACGTCAACGCCAAACGCATCATTGGCCGCTGGGCGGCAGCGAACCTCATCAACACCATCGACGACTCCCTCGTCATCGACTCCGGCACCACCACCCTCGAATTCGTGCGTGCCCTGCCCGATGCCTCCATCAATGTTATGGTCAACAGCCTCGATGCCCTGTCCGTCCTCGCCGCGCACAAAAACACCAACGTGTACGCGCTCGGCGGCGAATTGCGCAAAGACGTCATGGCCTTTGAAGGCGCGATCACCACTGACAACCTGCGCCAGTGTCACTTCTCCAAAGCCTTCATCAGCGCCGACGGCATCGACATCGAAGCGGGGCTGACCACCACCAACGAACAGCGCGCCCGCCTGACCCGCCTCATGGCCGAACACGCGCAAGAAGTGTACCTGCTCGCCGATTGCAGCAAATACGGCAAACGCTCCTTCCGCACCTTCTTTCACTTCGACCGCATCACCGCCATCATCTCCGAAAGCGGTGTGCCTGAGCTCTACAAACAACACTTCCGTCAGCACGACATCCGCCTCATCGAAGTAAACGACAATGACCAAGACAAAAAATAACAAAACCGGCGAAATCGTCGCCGCCCACAAACACAGCGGACATGGCGGCATCGTCTCCGTTTGCAGCGCGCACCCTGCCGTCGTCCGCGCCGCCGCCGAACTCGCGCGCGAATACGGCGCGCCGCTTCTGCTCGAATCCACCTCAAACCAGGTGGACCAGTTCGGCGGCTACACCGGTCTCACCCCCGCCGAATACATCGCGCAAACTCGTGCCATGTTGCCTGCCGACTGCGACGTTACCTTCGGCGGCGACCACCTCGGCCCGAACCGCTGGCAACATCTGCCCGCTGCCGAGGCCATGACAAACAGCGAAGAACTCATCCGCAGCTACGTCGCTGCTGGCTACGAAAAAATCCATCTCGATTGCAGCATGAGCTGCGCCGGCGATCCCGTACCACTACCGGACGCCACCGTTGCCGAACGCGCCGCCCGCCTCTGCCGCATCGCCGAAGACACCCGCGCCGCCATGCCGGATGCCGTGCCGCTCGTGTACATCATCGGCACCGAAGTCCCCGTACCGGGCGGAGCCAAAGAAGCCCTCGACGGCGTCACCCCGACCACGCCGGACGCCGCCCGCACCACCTACGCCGTACATAAAGACACCTTCGCCGCACACGGCCTCGGCGATGACGTCTGGGCGCGCGTCGTGGCGCTGGTCGTCCAGCCCGGTGTCGAATTCGACCACCACGGCGTCGAAGACTACCGCCCCGAACGCGCCACCGCGCTCTCGGCGGTCGCCCATGACTTCCCGCACGCTGTCTTTGAAGCGCACTCCACCGACTACCAAACGCCGCAGGCGTTCAAGGCGCTGGTACGCGACCACTTCGCCATCCTCAAAGTCGGCCCGGCGCTGACCTTTGCCTACCGCGAAGCCCTCTTCGGCCTGTGCCAGATTGCCATCGAACTCGGCCTGGAAACCGACACCGACCTGATTGGCGAAGCCGACATCGTCATGCGCGAAGACCCCGCCGACTGGCAGAAGTACTACCACGGCGACCGCCGCGAACAACGCCTGCTGCGGGCATACAGCCTGTCCGACCGCATCCGCTACTACTGGACCAAACCGCGCCTTGCCAAATCCGTACAAGAACTGCTGGATGTCCTCGGCACACGGGAAATCCCGCTCGGCGTTGCGCATCAATACCTGCCGCTGGGGGCGGAAGCCTGCCGCGCGCGTGGCGAAAAAATCACCGCCGATAACCTGATCAACAACACCATCAAAGCGGCGCTCGCCCCCTACTACGCCGCTTGCGCCTGACATAAAAAGCCCTTCCTCCACCTGCGGGGGAAGGTGACCAAAGGCTGAAAGGGGGAATCCCGCCAAGCGGGGAAAAACCTGGGATTCCGGCAAATAAGAGAAAACCTGCCCTGCCAGACAAAAGCAAACCCGATGAAACCGCACCTCCTCGCCCTGAGCCTTGCCGGCCTTACCGCAGCGGCCATCGCTGAAGACCCAAGCGTGACGAACGACATCGCGCAACTCACCGCGCAAGCGGCAGCAGGCGACGCCGGGGCACAATACCGCCTCGCCTGCCGCTACAGCAAAGGAGACGGCGTCACGCAGGACTACGGCAAAGCGATTGCGTGGCTGGAAAAAGCAGCGGCACAAAACCATCCCGATGCCGAGTACAACCTCGGCGCCCTCTACGGCGACGGCACCGTCGTGCCGAAAGATACCGCCAAAGCACGACAATGGCTGGAAAAAGCCTCCGTGCAAGGCCATGAAGCCGCCCCCATCGCCCTGCATATCCTTGACGAACAAGACGCCCAAACCCCGCCAAGCGGGATAAAACCAGGCTTTCCAACGCGCGGAACTTCCGCGCAAGAAGGCACGCCATGAAAAAAACACTGCTTGTCCTTGCCCTCCTGCTCATTGCCGCTGCTGCTGCCTTCCTGACTCTCGGCGGCGGGAGCGATAGCGGTGGGCACAACAGCGATACGAGCAGCAACTTTACCGTGTCAGACGAAGAGATCGAACAACTCACCAAAATCCCCAGCCTTACCCAAAGCTTCAGCAACGCCTCAGCCAACTACGATGCCAAAGCCGCCTATGCCAAAGGCGATTACGAAACCGCGCACAAACTGTGGCTCACCCTGGTGGATCGCGATGACGATGCGGCTTTCGCCCAATACAGCCTCGGCCTGCTCTATGCCAACGGTTACGGCGTGGCGCAAAGCGACAGCACTGCCCGCGACTGGTGGCAAAAAACCACAGGAGACAGCGAAGAAGCCCGCTTGCTACTCGACACCCTGCCGACCATCTCCGACCCGCAATACACCTACGCCACCCTTCACAAAAAATGGCAGCCTGCCGCCACCGCAGGCGACGCCGATGCCCAATACAAACTTGCCGCCCTCTACCTTGCTGGCATCGGCGTGCCGCGCGACAGGAACGAAGCACTGAACTGGTTAGAAAAAGCTGCCGCGCAAAATCATGCCGCCGCCCAATACCAGCTCGGCAGGCTTTACGACAGTTTCAACAGCAGCTTCCGCAACCCGGTCAAAGCGCGCGAATGGTGGGAAAAAGCCTCTGCCTTGGGCAACGCCGATGCGCAAAACGCCCTCGCCCTGAAATACGCCATAAGCTACCTGATAGACGACGGCTACCCGCAAGACCCATGCCGCGCTATTGCCCTGCGCGAACAGGCTGCCGCACAAGGGCATCCCCAAGCACAAACCTCGCTTGCTGCCAACTACATAGATGGTGAACCCGCTTGCAACCTCGCGGCAGACAAAACCAAAGCCCGCACCCTGCTTGAACAGGCTATCGCCAATGGCAGCAAGCGTACGCGGGAACAGGCCAAACTTATCCTGTACGCACTGGAACGCGACACCCAGTAATCCCACTAACCCCCAACCTCAAAAAAACCATGATCTTCGGACAAGACCCCAGCTACTTCGCCGCTTGCAGCACCACTGCCCATAAAATCGCCCGGCAGGGCAAGTGCTGGCGGCACATCCCCGCCCTGCTCGCCACCACCAGCCCGGTACTCAAGACAAAACTGCCCGAAGCCCTGCACATCCTTGACGAACAGAGCGCCCAAACCCTGCCAAGCGGGATAAAACCTGGCTTTTCAACGCGCGGAGCCACCGCACAAGAAGGCATGCCATGAAAAAAACACTGCTTGTCCTCGCCCTGCTGCTCGTCGCCACCACCATCTGCCCGGCCTTCGCCGAAAAGAATCATGGTGGTAGCGGGCATAAAACTGCCCATGATGCCGACGCCGCCTATGCCAAAGGCGACTACCAGACCGCATACGAAATATGGCTCACCTTCGCCGACAAAGGCAGCTATGCCCAATACAGCCTCGGTAGGCTCTACGCCAATGGTCAGGGCGTCGCACAAAGCGACAGTACCGCCCGCGACTGGTGGCAAAAATCCATGCGTGACATCGAACAATCCCGTGTACTACTGAGCATCCTGCCGGATCCATCCGACCCGCAATACACCTACGCCACCCTCCACGAAAAATGGCAACCTGCCGCCGCCGCAGGCGACGCCGACACCCAATACAAACTCGCCTTCCTCTACCTTACCGGCATCGGCGTCCCGCAAAACGACACCAAAGCCCTAGTCTGGTTTGAAAAAGCCGCCAACCAGAACCATGCCGCCGCCCAATACCAGCTCGGCAAAATCCATGACCGCTCCAATCGCGTGCCATGTGCTGCAGCCCAAGCAATCCAATGGTGGGAAAAAGCCTCCGCCTTGGGCAACGCCGATGCGCAAAACATCCTTGCCCTGAGATACGACATGGGCTTCCACTTGACCCCCCACTACCCGCGAGACGAATGCCGCGCCATTGCCCTGCGCGAACAGGCCGCTGCACAGGGACATCCCGAGGCGCAAACCTGGCTTGCCCAAACCTACATGTACGATCAGCCGCACTGCAACCTGGTGGCAAACAGAGACAAAGCCCGCGCCCTGCTTGAACAGGCCATCGCCAATGGCGGCGAACACACACGCGAACAGGCAGAACGCGTCCTGTACGCCTTGGAACACAATGGCCGATACCCCTCCCCGTAATCCTAGCCAATGCAAAGGAACACCATGATCTTCGGACAAGACCCCAGCTACTTCGCCGCTCGCGGCGCCACCGCCACCGCGCGTGAAATCGCCCAGCAGGGCGACTGCTGGCGGCAAATCCCCACCCTGCTCGCCGCCGCAGACCCAACGCTCAAGGCCAAACTGCGCGAAGCCCTGCATGACGCGACCGCGACCATTGCCTATAGCGGCGCAGGCACCTCCGCCTACGTCGGCGACATCCTCGCCGCCGCCATCCAGCGGGTCAGCCGCGCACACAACATCGCCACCGCCAGCACCGACCTCGTCGCCCAGCCGGCGGATAAACTCGCGCACAACGCGCATGGCTTCCTGTTCAGCTTCGCGCGCAGCGGCAACTCGCCGGAAAGCGTCGCCTCGCTGGAAAAAGCTGCCGCTGTCGCACCGCGCCTTGCTCCCGTCGCCGTCGTCTGCAACGCACACAGCAGCCTCGCCGATTACAGCGGGAAATATGGCCACATTTGCCTGATGCCGCCGGAAACGCACGACGAGAGCTTTGTCATGACATCCAGCTTCAGCACCATGACGCTCTACACCCTCGGCCTCTGTTACGAAGCACTCGACCTGCCGCTACCTGACTACGCCGCGCTTGCCGCCGCGCAACAGCACACCAGCGATACCTACTACACCTCCCCCGCACTCAACACCCTCGCCGCCGCGAAACGCATCATCTACCTCGGCAGCGGCCCCCTCTACGGCGCCGCCCGCGAAAGCGCGCTGAAAATCCTTGAAATGACCGGCGGCAAAATCCCGACCATGAGCGAAACCTCGCTCGGCTTCCGCCACGGCCCCAAATCGCTGATAGACGGCAACACCGCCGTCTGCCTCTACGCCGCAAACGACCCCTACACCCAGCAATACGACCGCGACCTCGCCTGGGAACTGCTGGCCGACGGTCACGCGGCAAGCATCCACCTCTACGGCCCGGCGAACTATTTCCGGCGCTACCCGGAACTCGCGTCCGGCAGCGCGCACATCACCGCCTTCGACGCTGCCCTGGACAACCAGCCCGATGCCGCCCTCGCCCCGCTCTACGTCCAGTACGCCCAACTCACCGGCCTGCGCTGCGCGCTGGATGCGGGCGTCGCCCCGGACAACCCCAGCCCGGACGGCAGCGTCAACCGCGTAGTGCGCGGGGTCACGCTTTACCCGTATCCGTCATGACGCATCGCGACGAAAAGCGCAGGGCGGGCTTCAGCCCACCACACCAGCGGCGAAACAACTGCCAAGCGGGATGATTACGCAATTTTTGCCCCCAAGCCCCGCGTTACCATAGTCCGCCACATTTGAAAGAGAACACATTGCCATGACTACTCCCGTTACCAACCATCTCGGTATGACCTTTGCCAATGAAGCCGAAAAACAGGCATGGGACGCCTATGTGCAGGCGCGGATTGATGCCGCCCTGCAAAGCCCGCTACTCAGCGAAGCAGAAAGCAAGGCACGACTGGACAACCTGCTTGCCCGCCTCGCGGAAAAGGTCAAAGAAGATGTACCGCATCCGCTGGCGTAATCTGGCGACAGCGGCGTTGGAAGACATTGCCGCCTACATCGCCGAAGACAATTACTATGCCGCCATGCGGATGGTGGGAAAAATCCGCTCGGCAACAGACAACATGATTGCCTTCATGCCGTGGATGTTTCCCGCAGACGACAACCGCCCTGACCTGCGCATATGCACACTGGCGCGGCCTTACCTCATTTACTGCCGCATACTGGAAGACGAATACACCATCGAAATTATCGACATCATCCATGCCGCGCGGGGCAGCAAACGCTAACCCCACCCCATCCCCCAACATAAAGGAAAGACCTATGGCAGAACCCAACATCCTCCTCACCCGCATCGATAACCGCCTCATTCACGGCCAGGTCGGCATGACCTGGACCAACTGGCTCGGCGCCAACCTCGTCCTCGTCGCCGACGACGAAACTGCCGCCGATCCCGTGCAGCAGAACCTGATGGAAATGGCGATCGCCGGCAACGTCGGCGCCCGTTTCTTCACCCTGCAAAAAACCATCGATGTCATCCACAAAGCCGCATCGCACCAGAAAATCTTCCTCGTCGTGCGCACCCCGCAGAACGCGCTTGCCCTCGTCAAGGGCGGCGTGCCCATCAAAGCCATCAACGTCGGCAACCTGCACTATGCCGAAGGGAAAAAACAAATCGCCAAAGTCATCAGCGTCACCGAAGACGACATCCAAACCTTCCGCGAACTTGAAGCGCTCGGCATCCCCTGCACTGCGCAAGGCACACCGGAAGACGCGAAAAAACCCATCCTCAGCCTCATCGACTAACAGGAAAACACCATGGAAACCCTATCCGACATCACCCTTATCCAGGCGCTCATGGTTGCCATCTTCGCGGGCATCGCGGGGATCGACCTCTTCAACGTCCTGACCCACATCCACCGCCCAATCATCGCCGGCCCCATCGTCGGCATCCTCATGGGCAACCCCGAAGCAGGCCTCGTCGCTGGCGCCTCCTTCGAACTCATGTGGATGGGCCTTGTGCCGCTTGCCGGCGCCCAACCGCCGAACGTCGTCATGGGCGGCATCATCGGTACCGCCTTCGTCATCGCGACAGGCAAAACCGCGCAAGAAGCGATCGTGGTCGCCATCCCCTTCGCCCTCTTTGTGCAAGTCTGCATCACCTTCCTCTTCACCGCCTTCTCGCCGCTGATGAAGAAAGCTGATCACTACGCCGACACCCTCAACTACGGCGGCATCGCCAAGCTGAACTACCTCGGCATGACCATCCTCTTCCTCTTCTACTCCATCGTCACCTTCCTCGTCGTCTATCTCGGCGCCGCCCAGGCCGCAAAATACGTGGCATTCGTGCCGAAATGGATCACCGAAGGCCTCGGCATGGCCGGCGGCCTGATGCCCGCCATCGGCTTCGGCATCCTGCTGAACATCATGCTGCGCAAAGAATACGTCGCCTACTACATCCTCGGCTTCGTCCTCGCTGCCTACCTCGAACAGCCGCTGCTTGCCATCGCGCTGATCGGCGTTGTCTTCGCGCTCATCGAATACTTCCTGCGTGACAACATCGCGCAGCAAAAACCTGCCCAAACCCAAGAAGAAGAAGGAATCTAACCATGACTACCGAAACCCGCGATACCTATCAGGACCAAAGCGCCAATAAAGTCATCACTGGCCGCGACCTCAGCATCATGGCGTGGCGCTCGCTCTTCCTGCAAGCCTCCTTCAACTACGAAAGGATGCAGGCGAACGGTTGGCTCTACACCATCCTGCCCGCGCTGCGCAAAATCCACAAAAACCCGGACGACCTGCGCGCCTCCATGCGGATGCACCTCGAATTCTTCAACACTCACCCCTTCCTCGTGACCTTCATCTCCGGCCTTGTTGTCTCGATGGAAGAAGCGAAAGAAAACATCTCGACCATCCGCGCCATCAAAGTCTCCACCATGGGGCCGGGCGGCGGTATTGGTGACGCTGTCTTCTGGCTGACCCTGCTCTCCATCTGCGGCGGCGTCGGTGCCTCCTTCTCGCTCAGCGGATCATGGCTGGGGCCGATCTTCTTCCTCGCCCTCTTCAACATTGTTCACTTCGCGCTGCGCTTCGGCCTGGCCAACTACGGCTACAAAATGGGCGTCTCGGCAATCGCCAACCTCAAAGAACAGACGCGCAAAATCAGCCATGCCGCCTCTATTGTCGGTCTGACCGTCATCGGCGCGATGACCGCGAGCTACGTCCGCCTCGAATCCGGCCTGCAACTCGTGCGCCACGTTGAAGGCGTAGAAAAACCCTTCGTGTACAGCCTGCAAAAAGACCTGATCGACCCGATCATGCCGAAACTGCTGCCGCTCTTGTGGACCATGTTCATCCTGTGGCGCATTAAAAAAGGCACCTCGACCCTGCGCCTCGTCCTCTGGACCATCGTCTTCGGCCTCGTCTGCGTCGGCCTGCCGGTGCTGGCCAAACAGCTCTTCGGCGTGGACATCATCGATGCGAACGTCCTTGCCGAACGCATGGGAATCGTCGTAAAAGAAGCGACGGAAGCGGCTGCGACCGTGCAATAGCGGTCGGGCGGCAAAAAAAGCCCCACCCCATAAATGGGATGGGGCTTGCCAAAAGCCGCCAAGCGGGACAACCACGCGGCTTCCCGCTATGCACCCACTTAACCGATGCCCAGTTCACTATGGCTACCGAGACGCACCAGTTCGATAGCCTTTTCACCACGGCGATACAGCAACACTAAATCCGGTTTGACGTGACAATCCCGCAAGCCTTGCAAATCCCCGCTTAACGCGTGGTCGCGATACCGCTCCGGCAATGGCAGGCCTTGACACAACGTATGCAGTACCTCCGCCCATTCCGGCGTAATCAACTGCAAATAATGACTTCTAATATCGCGCTTGCACTGGTTTGAAACACTGATCTTTTTCATGAATGCCGGTCTTCATGCAAATCCCGCATCATCTCGGCAAAATCCTCATACGTCGTGACCCTGCCTGCCCGCACATCGGCCACTGCCTGCATCGTCACAGGGTTTTGCTCATAGGCGATAGCCTCCGGCATAAAATCGGCACCAAGCGGCACCTTGCGGGTCGCCGCCACCTGCCGCAAAAACAGACCTATTGCCTCTGCCGAGGTCAAACCATAACCGGCGAACACCTGTGCTGCCTGATGGTGAATATTGTCATCTATCTGAATACTGATATGCGCCGTACTCATGGCATCTCCCTCCTGCTACTGCGATGGCGCGTATTGTAAAATTGCCGCCAAGCGAGTCAACCACGCGGTTTCCCGCTTAACCCTCTCCATAAAAAGGACACCCCATGCCCCTCGCCATCATCATCACCGGACACGGCCACTTTGCCGACGGCATGAAAAGCGCGCTCGAACTCATCAGCGGGCCGCAAAAAGACCTGCACGCCGTGAATTTTGCCGAGGGCGACACCCCCGAAGCCCTCAGTGAGAAACTGGCAAAAATAGTAAAACTATATGACAATAACGGCGTGGTAATCTTCAGCGACATCATAGGTGGCGCGCCCTTCCGGCAAGCCGTCTTGCTGACCCAGAACCGGGCCAACAGCGAAGTCGTTTACGGCACCACACTGCAAATGCTCATCGAAGCCGTCCTCGAAAGAGGCGACAGCGACGATGCACAACAACTGGTGGCACAACTGCTCCCCGCAGCGCGCGAAGGCATCGGCAGCTTCGGCAGCCACAGCAGACGCCCCCCGCCATCCAACCCGACAGAAGAAGGACTGTAACCATGCAAGAAAAAACCCTGACCCTCAACAACCCCTCAGGCCTGCACGCCCGTCCCGCCAAAGACTTCGTCCAGCAAGCCAAAGGCTTCGAAGCCAACGTCACCATCATTAAAGACGGCAACGAATACAACGGCAAATCCCTGATGAAACTGCTACAAGCCGGCCTCAGCAAAGGCGACCAGCTTACCCTGCGCACCGACGGTGCCGACGAAGCCGACGCCCTCGAAAAACTCGCCGACTACATCACCAACCTCGCCGAATAAACATCTCCCTGATGCGCCGCAGCTCACCACTGCGGCGTATTGCCATTTTGCCCACCATAGAGGAGCCATCCCATGAAAGCCTACGAAGGACTCGCCGCTTCCCCCGGCATCGCCATCGGCCAAGCCTGGATCTTCCGTCCGCAGACCCCGAACATCGACACCCGCACCATCGGCGAAGACGAAGTCAAAAACGAATACCGCGCCTTCCGCAACGCCCAGGCCAAAGTGGATGCGCACCTCGAAGGCCTCTACAACCGCGTCCTCGAAAAACAGGGCGAACACGAAGCCGCCATCTTCGAAAGCCACCGCGAACTCCTCGCTGACGAAGAACTCGATAACGACATCCAGGCGCTGATCCGTGACGAACGCAAAACCGCCACCGCCGCCGTCAAAGAATACCTGGACCAAGTCGCCGCCACCATGCGCAACCTCGAAGACGAATACCTGCGCGAACGTGCTGCCGAATTTGAAGACCTGCAAAACAACCTCCTCCTCGCCCTGAACGGTCTGCCCTTTGCCTCGCTGGGAAGCGCCCCGCCGGACAGCATCATCTTCGCCGAAGACCTCACCCCGTCCGAAACCGCCCAGCTGGACATCGAAAAAGTGCGCGGCTTCGTCCTCGAACACGGCGGGCTGACCAGCCACGTCGCCATCCTGGCGCGCAACCTCGGTATGCCGGCCGTGATGGGCATGCGCAACATCATGAACGAAGTCCGCAGCGGCATCACCGCCCTGCTCGACGGCGACACCGGCCACCTCGTCCTCGATCCCGACGAACAAACGCGCAACATCTACACCAACAAAAAAGCGCAACAAGACGCGCAAAAAGCCGAATACGCCAAACTGCACGGCAAACCGGCAACCACCCTGGATCACAAAACCTTTGCGCTCTACAGCAACATCGGCTCGCCGAATGACCTGCACCTCATCGATGAAAACGGCAGCGACGGCATCGGTCTCTTCCGCAGTGAATTCCTTTTCATGGAAAGCAAACAGGCCCCCAGCGAAGACCAGCAATACGCCATCTACCGCAAAGTCGCCGAACACATGAAAGGCAAGACCGTCATCCTGCGCCTGCTGGACATCGGCGGCGACAAACCGCTGTCCTACCTCAATTTCCCGAAAGAAGAAAACCCCTTCCTCGGCTGGCGCGGCGTCCGCCTCTACAAAGACAACCCTGAAGTATTCCTGAGCCAAATCCGTGCCGCCATCCGTGCTGCCGCCTACGGCGACCTGTGGGTGATGATCCCGATGGTCATCAGCCTGGAAGAACTGCGCTGGGTCAAACAACAAATCGCCGAACAATCCGTCAAACTCGAAGCCGAAGGGCGCAACCACAACCCGCACCTCAAAGTCGGCATCATGATCGAAACCCCGGCCTCGGCGCTCATTGCCGAACAACTCGCTACCGAAGCGGCGTTTTTCAGCATTGGCACCAACGACCTCACCCAGTACACCCTCGCTGTTGACCGTGGCAACACCAAAATCAGCGACCTCTACGACGGCCTGCATCCGGCCGTGCTGCGCCTGATGAAAATGACCTGCGACGCCGCACACAAAGCCGGCATTGATGTCGGCATCTGCGGCGAAATGGGCGGCCAGCTCGAAGCCACCCCGCTCCTCGTCGGCATGGGATTCAACGAAATCTCCATCAGCGGCAAAATGCTGCCGGCGGTCAAATACGCCATCAGCAAACTCCAATACGACGAATGCCGCACCCTGCTCAACAACGCCATCGCCGCCGAAGACGCGGAAGCCGTGCGCAAACTGCTGCCGGGCGTCAAACACTGACTTACCCAGCGCAGACAAAAAGCGGGCTCCGGCCCGCTTTTTCATACCTGCCTTCCAGCGAGACGATGAATTTGCGTGCGCTCCTGTTTGCAGCCGCTGCCTTCACTCATCACACACATTTCCTTCACCCGACCTGAAACTTCGCATTGATTTCACAAAAAAATTCAGCAAACAACACGAAAAACAACTAAAATATTTCATGTAAATACACACAGAAAGACATTCTCATGCACCGAGGCACCATCCATCACTAGCAAGCCCCTTTATCGTCAAGTGACGGCAGAGGGGCTTTTTCATCACTGGCTGCATTCAATAACCGCTTGCCCAATGTTTACAGCAAGACAGCCGGAAAAAATGCGGTGATCACTCCACTCACATCATCCTGAAGCACAAAGGAATTCTCCATGAACGCTTTCTACAAGAGTTTTAACTTCACCTGGGCACTCAGCCTCTTTGGTACCGCTGTTGGCGCGGGCGTACTCTTTCTACCGATTAACGCCGGTATGGGCGGATTCTGGCCGCTTATCATCATGACTATCCTCGTCGGGCCAATGACCTATTTCGCACACCGTGGTCTCGCGCGTTTCGTACTGTCCTCGAAGAATCCGGGGCAGGACATCACTTATGTGGTGCAAGAACACTTTGGCAAAACGGGTGGGCGTCTCATCACCCTGCTCTATTTCCTCGCGATTTATCCGATCCTGCTGATTTACGGTGTCGGCATTACCAACACGGTGATTTCTTTCATAGAACACCAGATGCACATGGCGCCGCCGCCGCGCTCGGTCGTGTCCTTTATTCTTATCGCCATCATGGTCGGCATCATGCTCACCAACGAGAACTTTATCTTGAAGGTGACAAACTGGCTGGTGTATCCGTTGATTGCCATCCTGTTCGGGCTGACGCTCTATCTTATCCCGCACTGGAACGGCGCCATTCTGCGTGAGATGCCGTCCGCCCATGATTTTGTAACAACGCTATGGCTGACAATTCCGGTGCTGGTCTTCGCTTTTAACCATTCGCCGGCGATTTCCAGCTGCGTCGTCTCGCATGCGCACCATTTCCCGCAAGGCAGTGATACGGATCGGGAAATCAGCAAGACGCTGCGGCAGGCAGCGATGATGCTGGTCGCTTTTGTCATGCTTTTCGTGTTCAGCTGCGTCCTCAGCCTTACCCCGGCAGACCTCTCCCAAGCGAAGGCACAGAATATTTCCATCCTCTCGTATCTCGCCAACCATTTTGACAACCCCGTCATTTCCTACTTCGGCCCGTTCGTCGCCTTCCTCGCCATCAGCAGCTCATTCTTCGGCCACTATTTCGGTGCACGTGAAGGACTGGAAGGACTGGTCAATCAACTGCTGGATAAACCCATCGAGCCGAAAAAATTCCAGAAAATCAGCGCCGCATTCTTCATGATCACCCTGTGGATCGTCGCCATCCTCAACCCCAGCATCCTCGGCTTCATCGAAAGCCTGAGCGGGCCGGTGATTGCCATGATCCTCTTCATCATGCCGATGTACGCCATCCGCCATGTGCCTGCACTGCAACGCTTCCGGGGCGCACCGAGCAACGTCTTCGTCGTCGTCATGGGTAGCATTGCCATCTCTGCCGTGGTTTACAAACTGTTCTGAGGTATCGCCATGATCAGCGTCTTTGACATGTACAAAATTGGCATTGGCCCCTCCAGCTCGCATACCGTCGGGCCGATGAAAGCCGGGCGGCAGTTCATCGACGACCTGCTCGCTGCCGGACAACTGGCGCGCACCGACCACATCCGTGCCGATGTTTATGGCTCGCTGTCGCTGACCGGACGCGGCCACAACACCGACCTTGCCATCCTGCTCGGCCTGATGGGTTACCGCCCGGACAGCGTCGATATCGAATACATCCCGCAGGCGTTCGAAGCGGTGAAAACCAATGGCCGCCTCACCCTGAACGAAGCCGAACCCGAGAACAGCCAAACCATCGCCTTCGATTTCAAGGCCGATATGCCCTTCCACCGTGAATTTCTGAAACTGCACGAAAACGGCATGACCCTCACCGCTTACGCGGGCGAAGAAGAGCTACTCACCAAGACCTACTACTCTATCGGCGGCGGCTTCATCGTTGACGAAGAACACTTCGGCAAAACCACGGCAAGCGCGGTGCAAGAGCCCTTCCCCTACAAGAACGCGGCGGACATCCTGCGCCACTGCGCAGAGCAGGGCCTCTCCATCTCCTCGCTCATCCGCAAAAACGAACTGGCACTACACAGCGACGAAGAACTGCGCATCTACCTGCAACGCGTCTGGCAGACCATGGCCGCCTGCATTGAGCGCGGCCAGTATGCCGAAGGACTGCTGCCGGGGCCGCTGAAAGTGCCGCGCCGCGCCTGCGGCCTGCGCCACATCCTCGAATCGCGCAGCGTGCAGGATCCGATGGAAGCGATGGACTGGGTCAACATGTTCGCGCTGGCGGTGAACGAAGAAAACGCCGCCGGCGGGCGGGTCGTCACTGCACCGACCAACGGCGCCTGCGGCATCGTCCCGGCGGTGCTGGCCTACTACGACAAATTCATCCACCCGCTGACCCAGGAAACCATCGAACGCTACCTGCTCTCGACCAGCGCCATCGGCACACTCTACAAAATGAACGCCTCCATCAGCGGCGCGGAAGTCGGCTGCCAGGGCGAAGTCGGCGTCGCCTGCTCGATGGCAGCGGCGGGGCTGACGGAAATCATGGGCGGCACGCCGGAACAAGTGTGCATGGCAGCGGAAATCGGCATGGAACACAACCTCGGCCTCACCTGCGACCCCGTCGGCGGGCAAGTGCAAGTGCCGTGCATCGAGCGTAACGCCATTGGTGCGGTGAAAGCGATCAACGCCAGCCGCATGGCGCTGCGCCGCACCAGCGCACCACGCGTCACCCTCGACAAAGTCATCGAGACCATGTACGAAACCGGCCGCGACATGAACGCGAAATACCGCGAGACCTCCACCGGCGGCCTTGCGGTGAAAGTGCCGTGTGACTGAGTGCTTCGGTAGTACGAGAGGTGGGCCTTGGCCCACCTTTCGCATAGAGGCAAGATCACTTTGCGGCGGGCTAAAAGCCCGCTTTATAGCGTGAATAGCCGCCAAACGGGGACAGGGACAATCGTTTACTTCTATGCCGCCCAGAAGTCACGCGGCGGGTCGAGGACGGGTTTGACGATGCCGGCGCGGATGGCGTAGTCGCCGAAACCTTCATCCGTTTCGCGTTCCCGCGCCCAGGCGCCAATCCATTCGTCCAGAATGGCAAGGATTTCCGGCTCGGTGATGTTTTCTTTGTAAAGGCGAGGGATGCGCGTGCCGATGCGGTTGCCGCCCGCAAAGAGGTTGTAGCGTCCGATGGCTTTGCCGACGAGGCCGATTTCCGCCAGCATCGCCCGTCCGCAGCCGTTCGGGCAGCCAGTCACACGCAGCACGATGTGTTCATCCGCCATGCCGTGTTTGGCCATGATGGCATCCACCTGGTCGATGAGGCCGGGGATGAAGCGTTCGGCTTCGGCCATTGCAAGCGGGCAGGTCGGCAGTGAGACGCAGGCCATGCTGTTTTCCCGCTGTTTGGTGACGGTGTCGCTGATGAGGCCGTATTTGCGCGCCAGTTTTTCGATTTTGGCTTTGTCTTTCGGCGGCACACCCGCGACGATGAGGTTCTGGTTGGCGGTCAGGCGAAAGTCGCCTTTGTGGATTTTGGCGATTTCGCGCATCCCGATTTTCAGCGGTTTGTCGTCGGTGTCGATGAGGCGGCCGTTTTCGATGTAGAGGGTGAGGTGCCAGTTGCCTTCTTCGCCTTTGACCCAGCCGATGCGGTCGCCCCGGGTTGTGAAGTGGTAGGGGCGGATAGGCTCGAATTTGATGCCCATGCGTTTTTCGACTTCAGCTTTGAAAACGTCGACGCCGACGCGTTCGAGGGTGTAGCGGGTGCGTGCGTGTTTGCGGTCGCTTCTGTCGCCCCAGTCGCGCTGGGTGCTGACCACGGCTTCTGCGCAGTGCAGGGTGTGACTGAGCGGGACGTAGCCAAATTCGTAGGAGGTGTTGGGGTAGGTGGTGGTGTTGCCGTGTTCGCTGGACAGGCCGCCGCCGACGAGGACGTTGAAGCCGACAAGGTGGCCGTTTTCTTCGATGGCGACGAAGCCGAGGTCGTTCGAGTGGATGTCCACTTCATTGTCGGGCGGGATGACGACGGCGGTTTTGAATTTGCGCGGCAGGTAGTTTTTGCCGAGGATGGGTTCGACGCCGTCTGCAATTTCTTTGTTGAGCGGCTTTGTCGGTTCGGTGGTGAAGACTTTTTCGCCGTCCAGCCAGATGTCGGCGTAGGCCGTGGTGCGCGGCAGCAGGTGCATGCTGATTTTTTTCGCCCATTCGTGGGCCTCGCGGTGCAGGGCGCTTTCGACGGGGTTGGTGGTGCAGAGGACGTTACGGTTCACGTCGCTTGCGGTCGCGATGGAATCGAGCCCCAGTTTGTGCAGCCATTGGTGCATGGCCTTGATGTTGGGTTTTAAGACGCCGTGGTACTGGAAGGTTTGGCGGTTGGTGATGCGGATGGAGCCGTAGAGGGTGTTTTCGCCGGCAAATTCGTCGATGCCCAGCCATTGCTTGGGGGTGATGATGCCCCCCGGCAGGCGGCAGCGCAGCATCATGCTTTTCAGCGGTTCGAGTTTTTGTTCGGCACGTTCGGCGCGCAGGTCGCGGTTGTCCTGTTCGTACATGCCGTGGAAGCGGATGAGCTGGAAGTTGTCGCCGCGAAAGGCGCCGGTGATGCCGTCGCCGAGGTCGGCGGCGATGCTGCCGTGCAGGTAGTCGCTTTCGTCTTTGAGGCGTTCGTTGTCGGAATAGGGCGCGTCGGGCAGTTTGGCGCGCGGGTCGTGGGTGTTGCTCATGATGGGTTCCTTGGTTTTGTGTGGCGGGGATGCGGGCGGGGTTAGTTCGTGTGGTTGCGCGCGGGATGCCTGGGGATAAGCGGTAAAACGCGTGGTTGTCCCGCTTGGCGGCGCACCGGTATCTGTCTCACAGATACCCCCAGGCACGCTGGTATTCGACATAGAGGTGGTAGTCGTAATCAGCGAATCCGGCAGCGCGCAGGGCGTTTTTGTGGTCGTTGCCTTCGCCGTCGTGGCTTTCCGCCAGCCAACCGCGCTTGTTGGCGCGGATGGTGTAGTGGGCACCGTCCAGGTGCCCGCGCAGGGCGGCATTGCGCGGGTCGTGCGGCGGGTAGGCGCTGCGGATGGTGGTTTTGATATGGATCATGGTTTATGCCCCCAAACTGCGCCAGTAGCTGTCAAAGACGTGGTTCGAGAGCCAGTAGCCGAGCGGCAGGTTGATGGCAACGCCGATGGCAAAGGCGAAGCACGGTTTCAGGCCGACGGCAGCGAGGTCACGGAAGCGCGTGGTCAGGCCGATGCTGAGGAAGGTCAGGGTGAAGAACCAGCCGCGCAGGTCTTTCAGGGTCTTCAGGGTTTCGGCATTGTAGGCTTTGGCGGCGTCGCCGTTGAGGGCGGTGATGACCAGGGTGGTGAGGATGGAGGCGATGAAGAAGCCGAGGATGAATTTGGGGAAGCGTTGCCAGATTTCGCGGCGGTCAATGCGTTCGCTGCTGGCGGCTGTCTGTCTTTCCCATACGGTGACGGACAGGATGGCGACGAGGAAAGCCCAGATGCCGACGAACATGTCGCGTCCGACAACTTTCATCAGGGTGAAGGCTTCCGTGGCGGCGTCATGACCAACGGCTTCGGCAGCGGCGAATCCGGCAGCGTCGGCAAATTCCGAGGTGCCAATCCATGCGCCCGCTACGCCCGGATGCAGGCCGAGCCAGCGGCTGGCAGCGGGCAGCAGGAAGATCATGACGACCGCCCAGACGATGACGAGCGAGATGGCCATGGAAACGTGTTCTTTCCGCGCGCGGCAGGCACCGCCGATGGCGATTGCGCCGGATACGCCGCAGATGGAACCGCCCGCGCCGAGGCAGGCTGCGAAGCGGCGGTCGAGGTGGAAGAGGCGGGTAGCAGCGAGGTAGATGCTGGCGAAGGTGACGACGGAAACAATCAGTGCCTGGCCGATGGCAGCGGGCCCCGCGCGCAGGATGATGGTAAACGGCAGGGTTGCACCCATCAGCACGATGCCGGTTTTCACGTAATACTCGGTGCGAAGCGCTTCGTTGAACCAGGCGGGCAAACGGGCGGCATTGCCGATGACGAGGCCGATGAGGAGCGCGACCAGGGGCCCTTCCAGTTGTGCGCTTTTCGCGGCGCTGTGTGCACTCACGATAAGGACGACGATGGCGAGCAAATACAGCACGGTGAAGCCCGCGAGGTAACGTTGCACATGATAGCCAAGGCTGCGCGCGCCCGTGCCGAGGACGGCGGCGAGCAAGAGGTACAGCCCCAGCGCGCCGGGAATCTTACCGGGCAGTTGCGCGGCAAGGTCGGCGGGCGCCGTCCAGCCCTTCACGCCGAAGCTGAAATAAGCGGTGATGCCGCTGCCGCCCGCCAGGAACAGGGCAGTAGTGGCGATAACCAGGCCGAGGCCGATAAGGATTGCCCAGCTATCTTCTTTTTTCAGCCAAACGGGCGGCGGGGCGGAGGGGCGGGTATCGGTTTCTGCACGGGGCAGGGCCAAAGTGTCGGTAGTCATAAATACCTCTCTATATCAATGGAATAATCAGGCGGCGATGTTGGATAACGCCTCGCCAAACCAGGCAAGCTGTTCGCGCAGGCGCACGACTTCGCCGATAACGATGAGCGCCGGACGTGGCGCATGGGCGGCAAGCGACGGCAAATCGCGCAACACGCCCGTTTGCACCGTCTGCGACGGCAAGGTGCCGTTGCTGATAACCGCAACGGGGGTTGAAGCGGCACGACCGTGGCGGACAAGTTCGGCGCTGATTTCCGCCGCTTGCAGCGTGCCCATATAGATGACCAGCGTCTGCTGCGCCCGCGCCAGCGTCGCCCAGTCCATGCGCGCGCCATCACGGCAGTGCCCGGTGATGAACAACGCCGACTGCGCATGATCGCGGTGGGTGAGCGGGATGCCCGCATAAGCGGTTGCACCGAGGGCGGCGGTGATGCCGGGAATGACGCGGAACGGAATCCCCGCTGCTTGCAAGGTCGCCGCTTCCTCGCCGCCGCGTGCAAACACAAACGGGTCGCCACCTTTCAGGCGCACGACCCGCTTGCCCAGCGCCGCGTGGCGCACCAACAGCGCATTCGTTTCCGCCTGCGCCACCTGATGCGCCCCGGCGCGTTTGCCGACGCAGACCTGCTCTGCGTCCTTGCGGATCAGGCGGCGGATGTCGTCCGACACCAGCGCGTCATAAAACACAATGTCGGCGGCCTGAATGGCCTGCAAAGTATGCAGGGTGAGCAGCCCGGCATCGCCCGGCCCCGCACCCGCCAGCACCACCTCGCCGCGTGCCGGGATGAAGCTGTCGAGCTGGGCGGCGAGTTCGCGTTCCGCTGCGTCATAGCGCTGCTGCGCCACCAGCGTGTCAAAGCGGCTGGCAAAAAGCTTCTCCCAGAAGGCGCGGCGGGCGGAAGCGGGCAGCTTGCGCTTCACCAGGGCGCGACAACGTCCGGCGATTTCCGCCAGCTTGCCGGTGTGTGCCGGAATCAGCGTCTCGATGCGCTGCCGCCAGTGGCGGGCAAGCACAGGCGCCGTGCCCGCACTGCTAATGGCGATTTGCAACGGCGCGCGGTCAATCACGGCGGGGACGATGTAAGAACACAGCGCCGGACTGTCCACCACATTGCACAACTTCCCCGCCGCTTCCGCCGCTTGAAATACCTGCGTGTTCAGCGCGTGATCATCGGTAGCGGCGACGGCGAGAAACACGCCGTCAAGCTGGGCGGGGGCAAAATCCGTACTGATATGTTCCATCTGCCCGGCGGCAAGCCAGTCCTGAAACGGTGCGGACAAGTCACGCGCGACCACGCGCAAGCGGGCGCCAGCGTGCAGCAACGCTTCTGCCTTGCGCGCAGCGACTTGCCCGGCGCCGACGAGCAGCACCGCCCGCCCGCGCAGGTCGGCAAATAAAGGGAAATGTGGCGTCATGATGAGGGCTCCGTTGGGTGGTTGCCCGCATCATAGAAAGCGCGCGCGACGCTGTGAAATAGGCATTTGCATGGTCATCATGCGTTTTTGGCATATGCCCACAGATAAGGAAATCGCCAAAAAGCAGGCGGCGGCGCACCGCCGCTTATGGCGCAGATGTGTTTTCTTTCCTGCCGTAATGGTTATAGTAGGGGCGGCGGTTGCGGGTGGGGCACCGGCGGCTTACCTCCTTTTTCTGCCGGTGCCGTACCTGCGGCCGTCATCCAGCCGCGTCAGGCGGCATTCTTTCACGCAACCGGAGAACCCGATGTTCAAGCAAACCGCCCTGCTGTTCGTCTGCGCCCTGGCGCTTGCCGCCTGCGACAGCGAAAAGCCGAAAACCACCCCGCAATCGGCCGAGGCCCGCGCCGACAACCCCATGCTGAAATTCCAGGATGAAACCGTCGGCAAGGCGGAGAAAGAAATCAATAAGGGATTGGAGAATACTCAGCAACGTCTGAATGACGCAGACAAGCAGTAACAGCGCTGCATAAAAAATCCCCGCCGGAGCGGGGATTTTTTATGGGCGATATTCAGCCGACGTTCACGCCGTACTGCTGGCACAGCGCATACAGGCCGCCGGAGTAGCCCTGGCCGATGGCGCGGAATTTCCATTCGCCGTCGCGGCGGTAGATTTCGCCGAAGACCATTGCCGTCTCGGTGCTGTAATCCTCGGAGAGGTCGAAGCGCAGCACTTCCTGTCCGGTTTCGTGGTTGACGAGGCGGACGAAGGCGTTGCTCACCTGGCCGAAGTTCTGGCGGCGGATTTCGGCGTCGTGAATGGTGACGGTGATGAAGAGCGAGCTGATGTTCGCCGGCAGCTTGTCGAGCTGGACGAGGATGCTTTCATCGTCGCCGTCGCCATCACCGGTCAGGTTATCGCCGGTGTGCTCCACCGCGCCTTCCGGCGAGCGCAGCTGGTTGTAGAAGATGAAGTAGGCGTCGGAGGGGACTTTCTTGTTGTCGCCGGTCATGAACAGGCTGGCATCAAGGTCGAAATCGGCACCGTCGCTGCTGCGCGCGTCCCAGCCGAGGCCGATCATCACCTGGCGCAGGCTGGGGTCGGTTTTGCTGAGGGAGACGTTTTGTCCTTTATTGAGAGAGATAGCCATGGGGATTTCCTTGCAAGTGGGGGGTTATTTTTTCTCTTCCGCTTTTTCCGGGTAGAGCACCGAGGCGACCACGCCTGCGGCCAGCACGACGAGGACGACAATGAGTGAGGCCACCGGCGAGATGTCGAAGCCGTGATGGAAAAGGTGGTTGGTGGCGGAAAGGGCCAGCTTGGCGGCGATGAAGAAGAGCAGGACGATGACCGCTTTTTCGAGGTGGACGAGGTAGCCTTTCAGCGCTTCCAGCACAAAATACATGGTCCGCAGACCAAGGATGGCGAACATCATCGCGCTATAGACAATCAGCGGCTCGCGCGACACGGCAATCACAGCCGGGACGCTGTCGAAGGCGAACATCACGTCCGAGATTTCAATCACCGCGAGGCAGAGCAGGAGCGGGGTGGCAACCCAGGCACCTTTTTTCATCGCATGCGGGTGGCTGCGTTCGGGGTGCTTGGTGTCTTCGCCGGCGAGTTCGAGGTGCTCCGTGGGCGCTTCCGCCTTGGCTTTTTCCAGTTCCTGCGCGTTCAGGAAGAAGTTGTGTCCGAAGAGGCGCGGCCACACGGGGAAGAAGCGGTGCACCCAGCGATAGGCGATGTGGTCGGAATAGTCTTCGATTCCTTCGCCGTCATCGCCGCCGCTTTTCAGCATCATCACCGCCGTGTAGGCGATGACCAGGGCAAAGATGATGTCCACGACCGGGCCAAGGGCGAGCAGGCTGCTGCCGATGGCGACAAAAATCATGCGGAAGATGATGGCGCCGATGATGCCCCAATAAAGGACGCGGTGGCGGTAGCCTTCGGGGACTTTGAACCAGGCGAAAATGGCCATCATCACGAAGAGGTTATCGACGGAAAGCACTTTTTCCAGGGCGTAACCGGTGATGAAGAGGCTCGCTGCCGTCGCGCCGTGGTGCCAGGCGAGGAAGCCGGCAAAGGCGAGTGAGACGAGTATCCAGAAGACCGTCCACAGCGAGGCACTTTTCAGGCTCATCGGCTTGTCGTCGCGGTGCGCATGCAGGTCGATGAAGATGGCGCCGATGGAAAGGACGGCGAAAACGGCCACGGTTTCAATGGGAAAACCGAGGTGGTGGGTGGCATCAATAGGGGTTGTCATGAGGTTCCTTGGCAAAGGTGGGGAAAAGCGCCGCCCAAGCGGCGGCGGGGTGCGCATTATACTGAAAATGTACGGTTTTTCGTGCCCGCGATAGCGGCTTCCGGCATCGGCGCGAAAGCGCAGCCCGGACGGGTGCCAACCCATGCCGCCCCCCATTCATATCAACGCGCGCCAAGCGGGATCAACGCTAGGCTCCCGGCATAAAAAACGCCGCAGTAGCGACGTTTGCGGCGATATTCAGGCGCGGCAGGCGTCTATTGCCTGGCGGATGGCTTCCGCAGCGACGCCGCTGTCGATGCCGCTGTCGCAGAAGCGTTGCGGCAGAACGAGACGCAGGGTGCCGCCACGTGTTTTTTTGTCGAGCTGCATTTTGTCGAGGATATCGGCGGTGGTGATGTCAGCCGGGATGGTGGTCGGCAGGTCGTAAGCGGCAAAGAGGGCGGCAGTGCGTGCGGCGTCTGCCTCGCTGACGCGGTCAAGGATGACGCCAAGGTGGGTGGCGATGACGCTGCCGATGGCCACCGCTTCGCCGTGTTTCCAGCGTTTGTAGTGGGTCAGGGCTTCGAGGGCGTGGCCGAAGGTGTGGCCGTAGTTGAGTAGCGCCCGCACGCCCTGTTCGCGTTCGTCGGCAGCGACGATCGTCGCTTTGTTGGCGCAGCAGTGAGCAATCATTTCCGCAAGTAGGGCGGGATCGTGGGCGCGGATACCGTCGTGGTTTGCTTCCAGCCAGGTGAAGAAAGCGGGGTCGTTGATAAGGCCGTATTTGATGACTTCAGCCATGCCGGCGGCGAACTCGCGTGGCGGCAGGGTGGCGAGGGTGGCGGTGTCGATGAGCACGGCCTGCGGCTGGTGGAAGGCGCCGATGAGGTTTTTGCCCTGCGGGTGGTTGACGCCGGTTTTGCCGCCCACCGAGGAATCGACTTGCGCCAGCAGGGTGGTCGGGATTTGCAGGCCGGCGATGCCGCGTTGGTAGGTGGCGGCGGCGAAGCCTGCGATGTCGCCGGTGATGCCGCCGCCGAGGGCGATGATGAGGCTGTCGCGGTCGTAGCGGGCGGCAACGAGGGCATCGAGGATTTGTGCGTAGCTGGCGAGGTTTTTGTGTGCCTCGCCGTCAGGCAGGTGTACGGTGATGACGGTTTTGTCGGCAAGGGCGGCAGTAAGCGGGGCGAGGTAGTGGCGGGCAACGTTGTCGTTGGTGACGATGCAGATTTGCCGCTGCGGGATGATAGAGGCGAGCAGGTCGCGGTCGTGCAGGAGGCCGTAGCCGATATGGATGGGATAGCTGCACGCGGCGCCGGCGGGCAGGTTGACGGTAAGGGTGGTCATAAAATTCTCGCAATGGGGTGAAGATGGCGATGATAGCGGCTTGGTAGCGGGGCGGGAAGCAGTTGTGCGCTCCCGCTTGGCGGTGATAGCGGGTCAGGAATTATGTGATGATGCGTTATAATTTGATCACAACCAATTTGGAGTATCTGTCATGTATGCCATTGCCTTTGATTTGGAAATTTCCGAGCTTAAAAAGCACTACGGCGATCCCTATAACAACGCCTACTTTGAAATAAAGTCTGAACTGGCAAAAATCGGATTCGACTGGACGCAAGGGAGTGTTTATCTGTCCAGCGACACGACAAACAATCTTGCTACTGTTTATAAGGCCATCAATTTGCTGTCAAAAATAGAGTGGTTCGCCAAATCTGTTCGCGATATCCGGGCATTCAAAGTGGAAGATTGGTCTGATTTCACCGCCATAGTCAAGGGCTTATAACCGTTTACAACATGAAAGACGCCGCATGATGCGGCGTCTTTTTTTGTGCAAACTGCTGCAATATCACCTCAATACCCGCCTATCAGCGCCGCTGCGCTGCGCTGGCTGATGAAGCCGTCCGGGATTTGTCCGTTTGCTGTCTGCCACTGGCGGAAGGCGCTGCGTGTGTTCGCGCCAAGGATGCCGTCTGTACCTTTGGTGTCGTAACCAGCGGCGGTGAGTGCCTGTTGCAGGCGTTGCACGTCGTCGCGGGAGAGCGCCTGTTCGTCGCGCGGCCAGGCGGCCTTGATGCCGCCGCTGTTACCGCTGATGCCATCGGCAAGCAGGCCGATGGCGAGGGCGTAGCTGGATGAGTTGTTATAGACCTTGATGGTCTTGAAGTTCGGGTAGAGCAGGAGCGCCGGGCCGCTGTGGCCGGCGGGCAGCCACAGGGTGGCTTGCAGGTTTTCCTGCGGCAGGGCCGCTCCGCTGGTTTGCCGCGCGCCGAGCTGGCTCCATTGCGCCAGCGGCAGGCTTTGGTCGGTGTAGCGGTAATCGAAGTCGGGGGAGAGGCTCACTTCACGCCCCCAGCGGTGGCCGCGCTGCCAGCCGGATTTACTCAGGTAGTTGGCGGTGGATGCCAGCGCGTCTTCGATTTGCCACGGGTCGCGGCGGCCATCACCGTTGCCGTCGACGCCGTATTGCAGGAAGGTGGTCGGGATGAACTGGGTGTGGCCCATGCCGCCCGCCCACGAGCCGCGCAGTTCGTCCCAGCTCACGTCGCCACGCTCGATGAGTTGCAGCAGGGCGATGAGTTGCTGTTCGGCGAAGTCGCGACGGCGGCCTTCGTAGGCCAGGGTTGAGAGGGCCTGGATGAGGTCGATGTTGCCGGTGTTCGCGCCGTAGGCACTTTCCATGCCCCAGAAGGCGACGATGTAGGACGCGCCGACGCCCGTCTGCGCCTCAATCTGCTGCAAGAGGCTGCGGTAGCGGGAAAGCTGGGCGCGGCCTTTCTGAATACGGTCGTTGGAGACGGCATTGTCGAGGTACGCCCAGACCATTTTGTTCAGCTCCGGCTGTTTGCGGTCGGCACTGACCACTTTTTCTTCGTAATGGGTGCGGGCAAGCAGTTGCTGGATGTCGCTGTCGGCGATACCGGCGGCAGCGGCGCGCTGGGCGAATGCCTGCTGCCATTCGGCGAAGTTCGCAGGCTGCGCCAGCGGCGGCGGGGTTTCCGGCTCAAGCGGTGGTGGTTGTTCGGGTTCGACGACCACCACCGGCGGACGCGTACCGCAGGCGGTGAGCAGGTAGGCAATGGCGAAAACGAGGATGGAACGAAACAGGGTCATGGCGGCAATCCGGCGTAAATGAAGAAGTGGTTAGGATAATGGCAGACGGACGGGGCGGCAATTTGTTGTGGGGAAAGCACTACCGCCGACTACTACCAGCTAACCCGTTGATTGGCAAAAACCGATAAACTGCACGGCAATACCAAACCGCACGGGAGTAAACACCATGCACAAAACCACCCTCAACCTGGCCGCCATTATCGCAGCCGCCCTGCTCACCGCCTGTGACGGCGGTTCGGATGACGCCATTGTTCCCGCTCCTGCACAACCGACTGCCACCGAAACGGCGGCGTTTGATGCCAGTAAACAGTTCCGTACAGATATGATAATTTTGGACGGCGAAGACTATCCCCCTTTGACCATCAACGCCAACGGCCGCACTCTCGTGCGCGCTTATGGCAACAAGGGCTCCGCCTTCGTGGAAGGGGATCTCCGCAGCCTGCCGAGCGGTTTTTCCAGCATCACCGGTACCGGTACCCAAAACGGCTCCAACACCACCATGCCGGTCACTATCCGCAGCTATCAGGGTTTCCGCAGTGGTATAACCATTGTGAATAACGCCAACGGCGTATCTGTCGTCAACTTGCCTTATGGCATACGTACCCCGCCCGTCAGCATCCCTACGGCAGGCAAGGCAACCTATACCGGCACTGTTTTCTACCAGAACAGGCGCGGCAGCCTTACTTACAACGTTGATTTCAGCACGAAAAGCGGTGAGGGGCGTATTGACGGCCTTGACTACCACGGCACTATCACCCTCGCAAAGAGCAATTTTGGGACGCGGCAAATGCTTGATGGCAATACCGTCACAGGCATCGCAGGCACGGCATCCACTACTGATGGCGTCTTTTTCTCTTATTCCCTGGGTTTTTTCGGCGACCATGCCGAGGAAATGTCCGGCATCGCTATCAACTATAAGCTGGTAGGCATCGGCTTCCACGGCACACGCGGCGCGATTACCGAATAAACCGCCCGCCAGTGACAAAAGCCCGCGCCTGCGGGCTTTTTTGCTGCCTGACAATCTCCCCCGCCGCAAGCGACCATTGTCGTTTCAAACAGGGCTGAGACAAGGCAGCGAGCCGAAGCCAATCTGTTTAATACGGCGCGGGTTTCCCATAAAAATCGCTATGCGATTTTTATGGGTGCCCGGTCAGGCTCGCCAACACCGTATCAGTCCTGCTTGAGGCGACTATATAATCCGCCGCTTTTCCCACCCCGCATAAACCATGACCGCCCCCGATTTCACCACCGTCCGCAGCCAAGACCGCCACCCCCTGCAACAGCTCTACCGCCAGATTCGCGAACGCGAGCGGCGCGGCCAGCCTGCCGACCGGATGCGGGCGCGCTTTGCCGCCGATTACGCCGCCTCGCAAGAAGTGGTCGCCACGCGCCGTGCCGCCCTGCCCACGCCGAAACTGAGCGCCAACCTGCCCGTGCTGGCGGTTGCCGACAAAATCCGCCGCCTGATTGCCGACAACCAGGTCATCATCATCAGCGGCGAGACGGGTTCGGGGAAAACCACACAACTGCCGCAACTCTGCCTCGCCCTCGGCCTCGGCGCGCGCGGCATGATTGCCCACACCCAGCCGCGCCGTATCGCCGCGCGCAGCGTCGCTGCCCGCATCGCCGAAGAACTGGACGAACCGCTTGGCGCCGCCGTCGGCTACCAGGTCCGTTTCGATGAAAAAACCAGCGAACAGACCGTTATCAAACTGATGACCGACGGCATGCTGCTCGCCGAAACCCTGTCCGACCCCTACCTCGCCCGCTACGAAGTCATCATCGTGGACGAAGCGCACGAACGCAGCCTCAATATCGACTTCCTCCTCGGCTACCTGCGCCGCCTCGCCGACAAACGCCCTGACCTCAAAATCATCATCACCTCGGCCACCATCGACGCCGACAAATTCGCCGCCCACTTCAAAAACGCGCCCATCCTCAACGTCAGCGGCCGCACCTACCCCGTAGAAATCCGCTACCGCCCGCCAGGCGAAGACGAAGACAGCCCGGACGCCATCCTCCGCGCCGTCGCCGAACTCGACCAGCACGGGCGCGGCGACATCCTCGTCTTCCTCCCCAGCGAACGCGACATCCGCGAAGCCGCCGACCGCCTGCGCCGCGAACAACTGCGCGATACCGACATCCTGCCCCTCTTCGGCCGCCTCTCGCTCGCCGACCAGCAGCGCGTCTTCCGCCCGCAAGCGGCGCGGCGCATCGTGCTCGCCACCAACGTCGCCGAAACCTCGCTCACCGTGCCGCGCATCAAAGCCGTCATCGACACCGGCACCGCGCGCATCAGCCGCTACAGCCTGCGCACCAAAACCCAGCGCCTGCCGATCGAACCCATCTCGCAAGCCGCCGCCAACCAGCGCGCCGGCAGATGTGGCCGCACCGCCAGCGGCATCTGCATCCGCCTCTACAGCGAAGATGACTACCGCCAGCGTCCCGCCTACACCGAGCCGGAAATCCTGCGTACCAACCTCGCCGCCATCATCCTGCAAATGCTCGTCCTCAAACTGGGCGACATCGCCGCCTTCCCCTTCGTTGACCCGCCTGACGCGCGGCAAATCAACGACGGCTACCGCCTGCTCTTCGAACTGGGCGCCACCAACGAAGCGCGCCGCCTCACCCCGCTTGGGCGACAAATGGCGCGTCTGCCGGTTGACCCCCGCTTCGCGCGCATCATCTACGCCGCCGAAAAAACCGGCTGCCTGCAAGACGCCATCATCCTTATCGCCGCCCTCTCCATCCAGGACCCGCGCGAGCGCCCCTACGGCCAAGAAGCGCGCGCCGACCAAAAACAGGGCGAATTCGCCGACAAAACCAGCGACTACCAAACCCTGCTCAACCTCTTCGCCGCCTACCAGCGCGAACGCCGCACCGCCAGCAACAACCGCCTGCGCGCCTGGTGCAAAAACTACTACCTGAACGCACAACGCATGCGCGAATGGCGCGAACTCGCCAACCAGCTCATCCGCGACCTGCGCGAACAAAAACTGCACCTCGACGCTGCCGCCCCACCCGTACCACAAAACGACCTGCCGGACGGCGCCAAAGGCCGCCTCGCCTACGACAACCCGCAACTTGACACCCTACACCGCGCCCTGCTCACCGGTTTCCTCGACCAAGTCGGCCTTTGGGACGAACAAACCCGCGACTACCTGCGCCCGCGCCACGCCCGTTACAGCATCTACCCCGCCTCCGTGCTCGCCAAAAAACCGCCGCAAGCCATCATGGCCGCCAGCGTCGTCGAAACCCAGCGCACCTACGCGCGCACCTGCGCCCCCATCCAGCTGGCCGACCTCGAACACATCGCCGCCCACCTCGTCAAACATACCTACACCAACCCCCATTGGAGCAAAAAAGCCGGCAACATCCTCGCCACCCAAACCACCCTGCTCTACGGCCTGCCCATCGTCGCCGGACGCAACGTCCCCTACGCCCGCCACGACCCGGCGCTCGCCCACGACATCTTCATCCAGGACGCCCTCGCCCCCGGCGACATCCACACCCAAAGCGGCGTCATCGCCAAAAACCGCGCCCTCATCGAAACCCTCGAAGAACGCGAACACAAAACCCGCAGCCGGGGCATCCTGGCGGACGAAGCCCAACAAGCCGCCTGGTACCACGCCCGCCTGCCCGAAAACGTGCACAGCACCGTCACCCTCGAACAATGGCTCAAACAACACGGCGAAGCGGCGCTCACCATGCGTGAAGCCGACCTGCTGCTGGTGGACGACACCCCCAGTGACGCCGACTACCCGGAAAGCCTCACCCACCACGGACAAAAACTGCGCCTCGAATACCACTTCGAGCCGGGCGGCAGCGCCGACGGCGTCACCCTCTGCGTGCCACTCCCCGCCCTGAACGCGCTCAACGCCGCCGACTACGAACGCCTCGTCCCCGCCATGCTGCCCGCCAAAATCGAAGCCATCCTGCGCGCCCTGCCCAAACAATGGCGGCGCCAACTCGTGCCCATCCCCACCATCGCCGCCGCCATCACCGCGCGCATCCAGGACACCCCCGACGCCCCGCTCATGCCCGCCATCCGCGACACCATCCACACCATCAAAGGCACCAACATCCCGCTGGACGCCTTCGACAACCTCAACATCGACAACCACCACCGCATGAACTACCGCCTGCTTGACGGCAAAAACCAGACCATCGCCGAAAGCCGCGACCTCGCCGCCCTGCAAGCGCAGTACAGCGACAGCGCTGCCGCCCAATTCCGCCGCCGCAGTCAAAGCCGCTACGGCGACGACCAGCCCGTCAACGACTGGCATTGGGACGAACTGCCCGCACAAGAAACCCTGCCGAACGGCATCACCGGCTATCCCGCCCTCACCCTCGAAAACGGCGAACGCCGCCTGCGCCTGCACGACGACCCGCAGCGGGCCGACGCCGCGCACCGCGCCGGCGTACACAGCCTGCTCGCCGACAAACTCCAAAACAAACTCAAATACCTGCGCAAAAACCTGCCCGGCTACACCCAAATGGCGCTGCACTACCGCAAAATCGGCAGCGACAGCACCCTCGCCGACGACATCACCGTCCGCCTGCTCGAACACATCTGCTTCGCCAACGGCGTACCGCGCAGCCGCACCGCCTTTGAAGCAGCCCTCGCGCGCGGCGAAGCCGAACTCATCCCCGCTGCGAACCAGCTCGCCGCCCAGCTCACCCGCATCCTCGCCGCCTACAGCGACGCCAAACAACAACTGGGCAAACACAAACAACCCGCCATCCGTGACGACATCGAACAACACCTCGCCCGCCTCATCTACCCCGAATTCATCCGCGACACCCCGACTGCCGAACTGGACACCATCGAACGCGCCCTGCTCGCCACGCAAAAACGCCTGGAAAAAAGCCGCCTCGACCCGCTCAAAGACCTGCAACGCCAACAAGACCTCGCGCCGTGGGAAAACCGCCTGCAACAAGCCATGCAAAAAGCAGGCATCACCCACCCCTACCAGGAAACCCCGCGCGGCCTCCCTGCCGCGCACCACGCCGCCATACAGGAATACCACCGCCTGCTCGAAGCCTACCGCATCCAGACCTACGCCCAGGAAATCGGCAGCACCCTCAAAGTCTCGCCGAAACGCCTCAGTGAGGCAGCAGAAAAACTGCCCTAACGCCACCCGCGCAAACTCGCCGCCCCTGTTTTACCTCGCTTGGTAGGCTAGTAGTTATGCCGCTTGGCAGCGATTTGAACCGTAGATACCATAAGGCTATTTAACGAATCAAGCAGCCTTACCTACCAAAATT
>ERZ772971.185-NODE-185-length-40184-cov-20.367839_pt1 | contig 40184 bp, 44 predicted proteins | sample MGYA00511943_ERZ772971 | MGnify/ENA primary metagenome ERZ772971 (study PRJEB29015, sample SAMEA2737929) | human oral metagenome | biome: human oral; feature: human-associated habitat; material: dental | place: China | collected 2144 ... | reverse complement strand
TGCTCGACAATCCAAAGACAATTGAGAGGCTAGGACTTTTGTCCCAGCCTCTTTTGTCATGTTTGCAAGGGGATAAGGTATAGAACTAGACTGATGAAAATATTTCTCGGTCTTTTTTTGTTTTTCCTTGACAGTTAAATTGTCAGAATTTATAATAAAAGAAGAAAGGTGATAACGGTGTTATCGAATTGAAATCATGAAAAAAGAAACAGATGAGTTAAACAGAAAAATCTTGGAAAGCGCGAGGAGTGAGTTCTTGGCTTATGGCTATCAGGATGCTTCACTGCGGAGAATTTGTCGCGCTGCTGGCTTGACGACTGGGGCACTTTATAAGCGCTATGAGGGTAAGGACAGTCTTTTTACTGCTTTGCTTGAGCCTACTCTGATAGCCTTAGACCAGTATGGACAAGAGCAGAAGCGACGTGACTATGCTTTCCTAGAAGAGGGGCACCTGTCTGATATGTGGACTCATCGCTTAGAGGATCTCCAGTCCCTGATGCGGATTCTCTATGAGCATAAGGATATTATGCAGCTCTTGCTCTTTAAATCTCAGGGTTCTTCGCAAGCGGACTTCAGGATGCGTCTGCCTCATTTGGCTGCAGACGAGACTTATCGCTATTTGGAGCTGGCTTACAAAGAGGGGAAAATCAATCATTTGGTAAAACACGAGTTTCTGCGATCGTGCATGACAGCTTATTACACAGCTGTATTTGAGCCCTTGGCTCAAGACTGGCCCCAAGAGCAGGCGCTGGAATTTTGCCATTCCATCATGGACTTGTTTGACTGGGGAGATTTGCTAGGTTTTTGATAGAAAGAAGGAAATTCTATGAAGAAAAAATCTGTTCTTGCTTGGATCTGGGACTTTGTTTCCCTTCATAAGATGTATTTTGTGCTTAGTCTGATCTTTGCCTTTGCCTCTGTGATTTCAGGATTTCTGCCTTATTTCTTTATTGGAGGAATGATTAATCAGCTCTTGGCTGGCAATAAAAACTGGGATTTCTACTTGCAGCAGTCAGCTTGGGTAGGTCTGGCTTGGATTGGCTACTGGGGATTTCACGGTATTTCCACCATGCTGTCGCATACGGCTACTTTTAAGATTCTAGCAGAAATGCGGCACCGCCTGACAGACAAGCTGGCTAGGCTGCCTTTAGGTATAGTGCTTAGTCAATCATCAGGCAGTTATAAAAACATTATCGTTGAGCGGGTAGATGCGACCGAAACGACCTTGGCTCACCTAATTCCAGAGTTTACTGCTGGGATTTTTGGTCCGATTATTGTTCTCATTGCCATGCTGGTTATCGATTGGCGACTGACCTTGCTGTCTTTCCTGACTATTCCTATTGTGGCACTGGCCTATATGAGGATGGTTTCCAATAGCGAAGCAGACTATCAAAATACTCTGGTCAAGACCAAAAAGCTCAATGATACAGCGGTGGAATACATCAATGGGATTGAGGTTATCAAGGTTTTTGGCAAGGAAAAATTTTCTTACGATAAGTTTGTGACGGCTGCTAGAGAAGGAGCAGACTGCTTTATTGAGTGGATGCGCAAGTTCAATCTGGAGATGGGAATTGTGACTGCTTTTCTGCCATCAGGCTTGCTCTTTCTGCTGCCGGCTGGCTGTTATTTCTATCTGCAAGGTAGCTTGACTGCCGGCAATTTCATTCTGATGATTATTCTGTCTCTCAGTCTTCTGACTCCTCTGATTTTAGTGGCTAGTTACATGGACGATTTACGGAAAATCGGGACTATTTTTGGCCAAGTGATTGATATTTTGGAAAAGCCTGATTTGAAAAGGCCTCAGGAGTTGCGAGAACTTCCAAAAGGAAGGGATCTGGTCATGACGGATGTCAGCTTTGGCTATACAGATGAAGAGGAGGTGCTACATGGAATTTCGCTAGATATTAAGGCTGGCAGCATCAACGCTTTAGTCGGCCCATCTGGCTCAGGTAAGTCTACAATTGCCAAGCTTCTAGCTTCTTTCTGGGATGTCAGTTCTGGTCAGATTACCTATGGTGGCTTGGACATTCGCCAGCTTCCGCTAGACTATTACAGTCAGCAGATTGCTTACGTGACCCAGGATAACTATCTCTTTGATGAGACTATTATGGAAAATATCCGAATGGGAAATCCAGCAGCTTCTGACGAAGAGGTCATCGAAATTGCCCGTCGTTGTGGCTGTTATGACTTTATCATGAACTTGGAAAATGGCTTTGAAACTCAGGTAGGCTCTGGCGGCGGTCATCTATCTGGTGGGGAGCGTCAGCGGATTGCTATCTCCCGTGCCATGCTCAAGGATGCGCCGATTCTTATCTTGGATGAAGCGACTGCTTATACAGATCCGGAAAATGAAGCACGGATCCAGTCCAGTCTAGCTCGTTTGATTGAGGGACGGACCTTGATTGTCATTGCCCACAGGCTGTCTACTATTATGAGTGCAGACCAGATAGTCTTGGTCAATGATGGTCGGATTGAAGCTAGAGGTTGGCATGAAGAATTGCTGGCAACCAGTCCGCTTTATGCTTCTATGTGGCAGGCCCATATTGCTACCAGGGATAGTGGTGAGATGGAAGGAGGCCTGACTCATGCTTAATATACTGAAGAAATTCTTTGATTTCTGTACGACAGAGGACCGTAGGAAATTTTATCAATCCATTTATCTGGGCATCATCAAGTCCTTTATCATTGCTCTGCGTATCCCAGCAATAGGCCTAGTCCTTATGGGACTGATTGAGAAGAATCTCTCTATGCAGACCTTCTGGCTAGCTCTGGGTATCATGTTGGTATCAACTGTGCTAAACGTCTGGATTACCCTGAAAATCACCATGCTGCAGACGGAAGCGGGTTATCATACCTGTGCTCAGAAGCGGATTGAAATTGCCGAGTACATGCGCTATCTGCCCATGGGCTACTTTAATCAAAATAGCTTAGGCAAGATTACCAGTGTTACGACCAATACGCTGGAAGGGCTGTCTGATGTAGCTACCAGAGTGGTTATGATGACTGTGCAGGGCTTTCTGACGACTGGTCTCATCACTATTTTGGTCTTTCTCTATGACTGGCGGGTTGGTCTGGTTCTCTTGGTGGGTCTCGTTCTCTTTCTCCTGCCAAATACCCTCATGCGTTGGCAAGTTGGTAAGGTTTCTGATGACAAGTATCAGGCAGATACGGACCTGGTAGCTGTTGTTTTGGAGTATAGCCAAGGGATTGCTGAAGTTAAGAACTACAATCTGGTTAACCGTTCTGCCAAGAAGCTGTCCAAGGCTATTGAAGGCAAGAGTCAGCTAGATGCCAAAATGACACTTGTGACCTCACCTTACATTGCCCTCCAAGGCATAGTGACCAAGCTGACCGGTCTCTTTATGGGGCTTTTCTCTATCTATTTTTATCTCAATGGCAGTATGGAACTACTGGTAACTATTATGATGATTGTTAGTGGCTTTATGATTTATGAAAATCTAGACGGCGTTGGTTCGTTCTCTTCTCTCCTGCGCATTGTTGATCTGTCGGTTGATATGGTCAATCAAGTCTTAGCCATCCAGCCGATGGACATCAGTGGTCAGGATATTGAGCCTAAGAGCAGCCGGATTGAGCTGAGAGACGTTAGCTTCTCTTATGGAAATAAGAAAATCATTGACCAGGTTTCCCTCACCATTCCAGAAAAAACGACAACTGCCCTGGTCGGACCTTCTGGCTCTGGCAAAACAACGCTCTGCAACCTCATCGCCCGCTTCTGGGATGTGGATCAAGGCAGTATCAGTCTGGATGGACATGATGTTAGAGATTACAGCTATAACAGCCTGATTCGCAATTTCAGCTTTGTCTTCCAAAGCGTCTATCTCTTTGAGGATACCATTGCTAATAACATTCGTTTTGGCAAGCCGGAGGCCAGTCAGGAAGAAGTGATAGAGGCAGCCAAGAAAGCGGCCTGTCATGACTTTATCCTTTCGCTGCCTGATGGTTATGAGACCAAGATTGGTGAAGGAGGTGCTAGCCTTTCTGGTGGTGAGCGCCAGCGTATTTCCATCGCTCGGGCTATTATCAAGGATGCGCCTATTATCATTCTGGATGAAGCAACAGCCAATGTTGACCCCGAAAACGAAGAAGCCCTCATGCAGGCTATTCAGGCTCTGACTCGCGATAAGACCATTATCATGATTGCCCACCGACTCAAGACGGTTGAGCATGCAGATCAGATTCTAGTGCTGGATCAAGGCTGTATTGTCGAGCAAGGCAAACACCAAGACTTACTAGCCAAACAAGGTATCTATAGTAAGTTTATCCAAGAAAGAAAAACAGCTGCCAGCTGGCGGATTGAGATGGGTGAGTGATAGTATTTAAACCGTTGTCAATCAGCGGTTTTTTTACGTTTGATTTCATTTGTTTCAGTCTTGACTGAAATGAGTGAAAGAGATATACTATAGGCAAGAGGTAAGAGATATGAATCAGAAAAAGAAGATTAGTTTAAAGCCAGAGTTACAAAAGTTTATTGAGAATATTGCTGCCATCTATGAAGGTTATGGTATTCCACGAATCGGGGGTCGGATTTTCGGTTTGAGCCTTGTTTTTGGAGAACCTTTGTCAGCAGAAGATATGTCGGGTCTCCTTCAAGCAAGCAGGAGCAGTATTTCTACCAATATTCGAGCTTTAATGCTCAATGGCTGGATAGAAAAGGTTACCTTTCCTGGAGATAGGATTGACTATTTTAGATTTTCCTCTCAGGCTTGGGAACGAGTTCTAGAACATCGAAAAAAAGCTTTATTGCCTATCAAGCAGATTGTAGAAAAAGGACAGCAAGAATTGGCTCAAGATTCGATCGAACACCAACAGTTAGAAGACATGAAAGCATGGCTGGACATCCAGGCTCATTATCAGGAGGAAATGTTGAAGGCTTGGCGGAAACATATCAGAGACAAGCAAAGAGGGTGACGAAGATGTATGAAAATCCTTATCAATATTTATCGGGAAATATTGGAGACAAAAAACTCATTCGAGCGGGTTTTGAAGAAAAACTCTATGATACTGGACAGGTTAAACTGAATTATGTTGTGGGACCGAACAATGGCCCCAATCTCCTGCTTATTCCAGCTCAAATGGGGACCTGGGAATCTTATGGCAAAGTCCTGATTCCTCTTTCTCAGCAGTTCAAGGTATATGCTATTGATATTCGAGGGCATGGCAAGTCCAGCTGGACACCAGGAGATTATTCTTGGTCTACAATCGGTCAGGATATGTGTTCCTTTATTGACAATGTCGTCCAAGGGAAAGTCATCATTTCTGGAAATTCTTCAGGAGGTATTATCGCTCTTTGGTGTGCAGCTAATTTGGATTCGGAAGTGGCAGGAATTGTCATTGAGGATGCTCCTGTCTTTTCTGCAGAGATGCCTCGTTTTAAGGAGAGGGACCGTTTTGTCTACAATGGTCTCAAGCATGTAGTAGAAAAGCTAGGGGACTTGGACAATCGTGATTTAGCAGATTATTTTTCAGGTCAGGAGATGCCTGTCTCGGAGAATCGGGTTAAAAAAATGCCTGACTGGATGATTCGTTTATTATCAAAGCGAATCAAAAAATTTCAAACCAATCACCCCAATCAGCCACTTGAAGTTGGTTTTCCATCTGCTTTGAAGCAGCTTCTTAAATCACTGTCCATGTTTGATCCAGATTTTGCTCGCGCTTTTGTGGATGGCCGATTTTATAAAGGTATTGATCATACTGAAGCCCTGAAAGCAAGCACTTGTCCAATACTATGTCTCCATGCTAACTGGAAAAGATATGAGAAGTACGGTCTAGTTGGGGCTCTGGATGACCAGGATGTTCAACATATTATGGAGCTGGCACCACAGACTACTTACAAAAAAATTCCAGCCAACCATGTTATCCATGCATTTAAACCCCGTTGCTATATCCAAGCTCTGCTGGAGTTTAAAGACATAATTCAGAACTCCTAAAGCAAGCCATTGGCTTGCTGTTTTTCATTTATTGGCAGGAATGGTATAATAGTTGATAGTCGTGAGAAGTAGATTAGTGAATTTGGGAGAATGATGAAAAAGAGAATAACAAATAATAATGATAGCGAGATAATCCATCAACTTGGAAAAGAGAAGGAATTAAGATTTTAATTTTAGATGAAGAGGTACCCCATGAACGAAATCAAATGCCCCAACTGTGGGGAGGTTTTTACAGTCAATGAGAGCCAGTTTAGTGAGCTTTTGTCGCAGGTTCGGACAGCAGAGTTTGACAAGGAGATTCATGCTCGGATTGAGCAGGAGCTAGCTTTAGCAGAGCAAAAATCCCAGAATGTTCAACAAGCTCTCCTATCGCAGAAAGAGCAGGAAATTAGCAATCTTAAAAGTCAGATTGCTCAGTTTGAGACCCAGCAGGAATTGGCAAAGAAAGAGGCGGAGCAGGCAGCTACTCTTCAATTACAAGAAAAAGACAAGGAAGTTCAGCAATTGGAAAGTCAGCTGACAAGTCTGCGCTTGGAGCATGAAAATCAACTTCAAAAGACCTTGTCTGCGCTGGAAAAAGAGCGAGACGAGGTTAAGAATCAGCTAGTTTTGCAAGAAAAGGAAGCAGCGCTGGCTCAGACCTCGCTCAAAGAGCGCTATGAGGTAGAGCTGCGGCAGAAAGATGAGACCATAGAGTTCTACAAGGATTTCAAGGCCAAGCAGTCTACTAAGATGATTGGCGAGAGTTTGGAACAGCACTGTGAGTACGAGTTTAACAAGAATCGTATGGCCATGTTTCCACGAGCCGAGTTTGGCAAGGACAATGATGCCAGAACCGGCAGTAAGGGCGACTATATTTACCGTGAGGTGGATGAAAATGGTGTAGAAATCCTCTCCATCATGTTTGAGATGAAAAATGAAGGAGATGAGACAGCGACCAAGAAGAAAAACGAGCACTTCTTCAAAGAGCTGGATAAGGATCGGCGGGAGAAAGGCTGTGAGTATGCTATTCTGGTGACACTTCTGGAGGCTGACAGTGAGCTCTACAATTCGGGTATTGTCGATGTGTCCTATGCCTATGAGAAGATGTATGTTATCCGGCCTCAGTTCTTCTTGCCCATGATTACCCTCCTGCGTAATGCTGCGCTTAACTCGCTCCAGTACAAGCAGGAACTGGCCTTGGTGCGGGAGCAGAATATTGATATTACGCATTTTGAGGAAGATTTGGATGCCTTTAAAGTAGCTTTCGCTAAGAACTATCAGTCTGCTTCGACCAACTTTGGCAAGGCCATTGAGGAGATTGACAAGGCTATCCGCCGGATGGAAGAAATTAAGAAGTTCCTGACGACCTCTGAAAACCAGCTGCGCTTGGCAAATAACAAACTGGACGACGTCTCTGTCAAGAAACTGACACGCAAAAATCCTACTATGAAAGCTAAGTTTGAAGCTTTGAAGGGGTGAGAAAAATGGACTTAACAACCCGTTGGATACAATCAACCAAATTTGCTGAGATTGATCGAATTATAGAAAGACTGCCACAAGAAGGGAAGGAAACTTTTTATCAGCAATGGCAGGCTGCTTCTTCAGAATTACATAAAGAAATATGGATTGAACGAGGCAAACAAGTACTGTTAGCTAATGTAGTTTATTTTTTACTACTTTGCTATTTAGTCTTTTTTCAAGGGATGCCCTTATCTGTTAAGGATTTACCTTATCTTGGACTAGGTTTGTTAGTTTTTTCAGGGATTGGATTTATGGACGATGAAGAGCCGACTGACTTAGTTATTAAGAAAAAACGTCAGATAGCGGTAACTATTTATAAGCAGTATTTTGAAAGAAAAATAGAAAAATGATAGATCAATTGACTGTTCAAGAATATCAGAAAGAAGACGCAGAAGTTCTGCCGCCCCTGTATAAAGTATTGGGCTATTCAGCAGAAAAAGATGAATTGCAAAGGAGACTCAGGGATATTCTTGTTAATCCAGCTTACGGTTGTTTAGTTGCTGAGAAAGAATCTCAGATTCTTGGCTTTATCGGCTATGCCAAGCTTTACTTTTTCGTGTCCACAGCTTTCTACTATCAGATCTTAGCTCTGGCGGTCAGTCGAAATGCCAGGCGGCAAGGAATTGCGACATCTCTGATGGACAAGGTCAAGAAGATAGCTAGTCAAGATGGTGCCAATGATGAACGGTTAGCTGCGTATGCCTTTTACCAAAACCATGGCTTTCGCCAGACTAGCTTAGCTAATGTAGAGGAGGATGAGCATGGGAAAGAAAAAAGCCAAGACTAGACCGGAAATACCGAAGGAGCCCGACTTCAGCCCTGCTATGCAAGCCCTTTTAGAAGAGGCCTACACCCTGTTTAATTGCGATTTACACTTTCCTCTGACCCTTTGTACCTGCCCCGTCTGCATCTCCGAGGAGAATCTCAGAGCTTTGCAAACCATTCCTGTCAGGGAACTGAGTGAGGTGTTAATCTATGAATACCTCAACGCGGTGGTTAATAAGAATGATGACGACTACCAAATCAGGCATTTTCTGCCTCGGATTTTAGAGATGATTGCTCACTACATTGAAATCAGAGTCGATGATTCTCTTAATCTGGATCGGTGTCGCTTTGAAAGCGACAGTTGGAAGCTACAGGAGTTAAATTTTATGCAGCGCTTCTCACGTCAGTTTATCCTTGATACGATTAATTTTAGACCCAGTCAAGCTGATGGTGTGGCGGTTTATTTGGTTATGTTTGATCTGGCTGGCCTTGAAACCAGCCATCTGCTAGATAGGAGTCTTTGGCTGGAGGAAGCTGATCCCATCAAGGCATTACTTGCTCTGGAGGAGATTTACTACTATTACACCAAGGATTATGCCCACTTTGACTATATTTTTTCGGACAATCCTGCCTTTAACCAGCAGATGACAGATTGGCTGAACAGTCGGGAACTGGCTCAAGTTTTTTTCCAATATTGGAAAATGTTCTCCTATCGGAGGAAGAAATGGTGACTACTGAGGACTACCGCCTTGAACAGCTTTATCAGATTTTTGAAAGTCGGATAGAAGTGTGACTGTTTTGTTATGTCTTTCTAGTCAATCATTAGCATTCATATAAACTGATGGAATTTTGGAAAAAATCAAGAACAGAAAGTGACCGCTGATTCAGGCTCAGACCTTTCAAGAATATGATGCAAGAGCAGACAAGGATTTCCAAAAGAGAGTTTTACTATTTTTAGAAAGTTAACCAATGAACGGAATTATCAACTTAAAAAAAGAAGCGGGCATGACCTCGCACGATGTAGTATTTAAGCTGCGAAAGATTTTAAAAACCAAGAAAATCGGTCATGGGGGAACCTTGGATCCGGATGTGGTCGGGGTGCTTCCGATTGCTGTGGGCAAGGCGACACGCTTGGTCGAGTTTATGCAGGAGGAAGGCAAGATCTACGAGGGAGAGATTACCCTGGGCTGCTCAACAACGACAGAGGATGCCAGTGGAGACCTCCTAGAGCGGACACCGGTGACAGAGCTTTTAGAAGAAGCTCTCATTGATGAAGCGATGGAGTCCATGACTGGTGAGATTCGCCAGATTCCGCCCATGTACTCTGCAGTCAAGGTCAATGGGCGCAAGCTTTATGAGTATGCAAGAGCGGGTCAAGAAGTGGAGCGGCCAGAGCGGCAGGTGACCATCTATAGTTTCGAGCGTACCAGTCCGATTTCCTATGAAGGTGAACAAGCACGCTTTCGTTTTCGAGTCAAGTGCAGCAAGGGGACCTATGTCCGAACTCTGTCTGTTGATTTGGGAGCCAAGCTTGGCTTTGCCAGTCACATGTCCCAGCTGACACGGACTTCCTCAGCAGGTATGAGCTTAGATGATGCCTTGACCCTAGATGAAATAGCAGAGCGAGTAGCAGTAGATGATTTCTCCTTCCTCCAACCACTCGAATTAGGAATCGGAGATTTGGTGAAAGTTGAGCTCTTAGACGAGCAGGTTGAGGATGTGAGGAACGGCCGTTTTATCAGCTTGATGTCAGAAGAAGCAGAGCTAGCTGGCTTTTATAGGGAGAAGTTAGTAGCCATTTTGGAAAAGCGGGAAGCCGCCTACAAGCCCCGCAAGGTCTTCCTTTAATATCCGCAGTAGAATTGTCAAAAGATTGTTACTCTTTTGTAATATGAAATGTGCGCTTGCATGTTATAATTATTTTATTAAACCTCACAAAAGGACAGCAACTGCACAACTGCTGTCCTTTTGTTTTGCTTGTTTCAGATTTTGATAAACGCCCTGACTAGAGCAGTCAAATCTTTTTGAATATTTTGCGGTTTCGAGCGGAACGGATATTGTAAAAATAGCAAATGCGTAGTAAAATAGAGGAATGATGATAACCAAGAGAATTATAGATGAAAAAGGGATTGATCAGACAGAAGATACGGTCCTTGTTCTAGGCTATTTTGATGGACTGCATAAGGGCCATCAGGCACTCTTTGAGAAAGCTAGAGAGATTGCAGCGGAGCAAGGTTTAAAGATTGCAGTGCTAACTTTCCCAGAGTCTCCTAAGCTAGCCTTTGTCCGCTATCAGCCTGAGCTCATGCTGCATCTAGCTAGTCCTGAAGACCGGATGGCGCAGCTGGAAAGTCTAGGTGTTGACTATCTTTACCTGATTGATTTTACTAGCCAGTTTGCGGGCAATACAGCTCGGGACTTTTTTGAGAAGTACGTATCTCGTCTGCGTGCCAAGGCTGTGGTGGCTGGCTTTGACTATCATTTTGGCTCAGACCGCAAAGAGTCACATGAGCTGAGAGATTATTTTAATGGCAAGATTGTTATCGTTCCCTCGGTTAATCTGGATAATCAGAAGATTTCTTCCACTCGGATTCGGGAGACGATTGCTGTCGGAGATATGCTGAAAACTCAAGAATTGCTAGGCTATCCTCTATCTACGCGTGGCATTGTGGTTCATGGAAATGCCAGAGGACGGACGATTGGTTATCCAACAGCCAATCTAGCTCCCTTGGATCGAGTCCTGCTCCCAGGAGATGGCGTCTATGTCGCGGACGTTGAGCACAATGGTCAGCGCTATCGTGGTATGGCTAGTGTTGGGAAAAATGTAACTTTTGACGGGGATGAACTCCGTTTTGAGGTTAATATCTTTGATTTTTCTCAGGATATCTATGGCGATACCATTCGGATTTTCTGGCTGGATAAGATTCGCGAGATGGTTAAGTTTGAAGGTATTGACAGTTTGGTTGCTCAGCTGCAGAGCGATGAACGGATCGCTAGAAGTTGGACTGGTTATCGAAATAGTTGAAAAATTTATATTTTCATGACATTCGGCAGTAATTTTCAAAAAAATATAGTCAAGCCAAATAAAATTTAGTATAATAGAGGTAGTTATTATACAGAATTAGAAGAGAAACGCATGATTACATTATTTTTATCGCCGAGTTGTACTTCTTGCCGTAAGGCGCGTGCTTGGCTGCTAAATCATGAAGTGCCCTTTCAGGAACATAATATCATGACGAGCCCTCTGTCAGCTCCCGAATTGCAACACATTCTTTCTCTGACAGAGAACGGTACAGACGACATTATTTCAACTCGCTCAAAAATTTTTCAGAAATTAGATTTGGATGTGGAGGATTTGTCCATTTCAACCTTGATTCAGTTGATTGAGGAAAATCCCAGTCTTTTGCGACGCCCAATTATTTTAGACGGTAAACGGATGCAAATTGGCTTTAACGAGGATGAAATTCGTGCTTTCCTGCCTCGTAGTTATCGTAAGGAAGAGTTAAGATCCGCAACTATGCGGGCAGATATTCAGTAAAGATGAACAAAAATTATAGTTACCCACTAGATTTATCGTGGAGCACTGAAGAGCTTGCTTCGGTGCTCTCTTTTTTTAATGATGTAGAAGCAGCTTATGAACAGAAAGTCCAAGCGGAAAAGCTCTTGAAGTCCTATGCGGCTTTCAAGCAAGTTGTTCCTAGCAAAGGCCAAGAGAAGCGAATCGGCCGTGAGTTCGAAAACGTCAGCGGTTATTCGCTTTATCGTGCTGTTCAAGAGGCAAAAAGTAAAGGTAAAGGAAGCATTTCTCTTGGAAAATAAATTTCATTTTGCTAAAGAAATCATCTACCAAGCTGGTGCTTTTTTGAGGGAACATCTCTATGATGATTTGTATGTGAGTCAAAAGACCAGTGCCACCGACTTGGTCACCCAGATGGACCGGAAGGTTCAGGATGACTTGGTGGCTAAGATTCTAGCCCGCTATCCGCAAGATGCTATTTTAGCGGAGGAAAATGGACTCCGACATAATATTGATGATGGCAATGTCTGGGTGATTGATCCGATTGACGGAACCACCAACTTTATCACTCAGAAGGCTGATTTTGCCGTTATGATTGCCTATTTTGAAAAGGGCGTTGGTCGTTTTGGCCTGATTTATGACGTGACCAGAGATCAGCTCTATCACGGCGGCGGAGACTTTGACGTCTATTGTAACGACCGGAAACTTCCTGCTTTTGAGGACCGGCCTTTTCAAGATTTTCTCATGGCTTCCAATGCCGGCATGCTGCAAGCCAATGATTGGGGCTTGGCAGACTTGGCTCGGGAATGTTTAGGGGTTCGTGTTTATGGTAGTGCTGGGATTTGCTTTAGCAAGGTACTGTCTGGCGGTCTCTTGGCTTATTTTTCCTACAACTGGCCTTGGGATTATGCGGCGGCTTCGATTATGGCGGAAAAGCTAGGCTTTATCGTCCAGACCTTAGATGGCAGTCAGCTAAATTTCCAGACTCGGCAGCCTGTCATGATGGCGCCTAAGTGCAAACTATCGGCTCTGAAGCCTTATTTAGAAAAGGGGAAGCAGTAGATGGACTTTCCTAAAGGTTTTAAAGAAAAATATGAGCAGATTTTAGGCGCAGAAGTGGCGGACTTTTTTGCGACTTTTGACGAGGAGCCGATTTCGGCCTTTCGCAGCAATCCTCTGAAAGAAGGCCAACAGAATTTCTCAGATGCCATTCCTCAGACAGACTGGGGCTTTTATGGCAAGGTGTCTGGCAAGTCTGCTGAGCATGTGACTGGTCTGGTTTATTCGCAGGAGCCAGCAGCTCAGATGGTGGCTCAGATAGCAGCACCATCTAAGGGTATGAAGGTCCTAGATTTGGCGGCGGCTCCAGGTGGCAAGTCAACTCATCTTTTATCTTTTTTAGATAATACGGGCCTGCTGGTCTCCAATGAAATCAATAGTAAACGCTCTAAAATCTTAGTGGAGAACATTGAGCGCTTTGGTGCCAGAAATGTGGTGGTTACCAATGAATCAGCTGACAGTCTGGCTCAGGTTTTCGAGGGCTATTTTGATTTGATTGTGCTGGATGCCCCTTGTTCGGGCGAGGGCATGTTTCGTAAGCAGCCGGATGCTACCCAGTATTGGACTCCGGATTATCCAGCCCAATGCGCCCAGCTCCAGAGAGAAATTTTAACAGCTGCTATGAGCATGCTTGCCAAGGACGGTCGTCTGGTTTATTCGACCTGTACTTGGGCTCCTGAAGAAAATGAAGACATCGTTACTTGGTTACTGGAAGAATTTCCACTTGAACTGATTGATATTCCTAAGATAAACGGGATGACTGAAGGAATTGGCTTTCCTGAGACAGCTCGGATGTATCCGAATCGCTTCAAAGGTGAAGGTCAGTTTGCAGCTCACTTTCGCTTTACTGGTGAGAATAGCAGTAAGAAGATTAAATCAGCTAAGCATCGCTTGACGAGCGATCAAAGAAAGTTATGGCAGGATTTTGAGACAAAGCATCTAAAAACAGTCTTGACTGGAGAGCTGAAGACCTTTGGGGACAATCTTTATTTGTTGCCTTCTGGCCTGCCAGACCTGTCCAAGCTAAGGATTGCCCGTAACGGTTTGCATCTAGGAACGTTTAAGAAGAATCGCTTTGAGCCTAGCTTTGCCCTAGGCTTGGCTATGAAGCCCAGCGAAGTTCTGAATCGAGTTGAAATCAATAATCAGGACTTCAAGAAATATGCGGCTGGCGAGACGATTGAACTGGCAGAAACGAAGCCAAACGGCTGGTACCAACTAGTCCTTGGCGGGAACGGCCTGGGCTTTGCAAAAGTCACTGGAAAAATCCTGAAAAATTATTTTCCAAAAGGTCTGAGATTTAGATAAAATATTAGGAAAAGCTGGTATTATATGATATAGTTGAAGATGTGAATGTATTGAAAAAAGCTTCTTTCTGCTAAGTAAGAAATACTAAAGATACTTCCCATCCTCTTGATTTTATTAAAGGAGAAATCTTTTGAACAAATTGAAAAAATTTGCTTTAGCGCTGACAGCTCTGGGCTTAGGACTCACCTTATCAGCTTGTTCATCATGGATTGACCGTGGTGAATCTATGACAGCAGTAGGGTCAACTGCTTTGCAGCCTTTAGTTGAAGCGGCAGCTGATGACTTTGGCTCTAACAACATCGGTAAAACAGTCAATGTACAAGGGGGGGGATCTGGTACAGGTCTATCTCAAGTGCAGTCAGGAGCTGTTGAAATCGGGAACTCGGATGTTTTTGCTGAAGAGAAGGAAGGGATCAAAGCGTCTGACTTGGTGGACCATAAGGTCGCTGTGGCTGGTATTGCTGTGATTGTCAATAAAGAAGTTGACGTGGATAATCTAACGTCCGAGCAGCTGCAGAAAATTTTCACTGGTGAAATCACCAACTGGAAAGAGCTGGGCGGTAAAGACTTGGAGATTTCAATTATCAATCGTGCGGCTAGCTCTGGTTCCCGAGCAACCTTTGACAGTGTCATCATGGATGGGAAATCAGCTGTGCAGAGTCAAGAGCAGGATTCCAACGGTATGGTAAAAAATATCGTTTCACAAACTCCTGGTGCGATTTCTTACCTGGCCTTTGCCTATGTTGATGAGTCTGTAAAAACTTTGAAACTCAATAACTATGAGCCAACAGCAGAAAATGTTGCTACCAATAATTGGTCGCTCTGGTCTTATGAGCATATGTATACACTGGGCAAGCCGACTGGTCTGGCTGCTGAGTTTCTTGAATACATGCTGTCAGACGATGTTCAAAAAGGCGTTGTTACTAGCATGGGCTATATCTCAATCAACGATATGAAAGTCAGCAAGGACGCTGATGGAAATGTCACAGCAATAGAAGGAGATTCAAAATGAAAAATGAGGAATTAACCAAAAAGTTATTATCGCCTTCTAAAAATTCTCGCTTGGAGAAGTTTGGCCGCTATCTGACTTTTACATGTCTGTCACTGATTGTGGTGATTGTGGCTATGATTCTAATCTTCGTTGCTCAGAAAGGTCTATCTACTTTCTTTGTCAACGGCGTTAATGTTTTTGATTTTCTTTTTGGTGGTGTCTGGAATCCTTCAGGTAAGGAATTCGGCGCCCTGCCAATGATTTTAGGCTCCTTTATCGTTACCATTCTGTCAGCCCTGATAGCAACTCCCTTTGCGATTGGTGCAGCAGTCTTTATGACAGAGGTTTCTCCAAAAGGAGCAAAGATATTGCAACCGGCGATTGAACTTTTAGTTGGTATTCCATCTGTTGTTTATGGATTTATCGGTCTGCAAATCGTAGTTCCTTTTGTCCGTACAGTCTTTGGCGGTACTGGTTTTGGTATTTTGTCTGGTATTTTTGTACTCTTTGTCATGATTTTGCCGACAGTAACCTTTATGACGACGGACAGTCTGCGTGCTGTGCCACGTCACTACCGTGAAGCAAGTCTGGCTATGGGCGCAACGCGCTGGCAGACCATTTGGCGGGTAACACTCAAAGCTGCTCGTTCAGGTATTTTTACAGCTGTGGTCTTTGGAATGGCGCGTGCCTTCGGTGAAGCCCTAGCTATCCAGATGGTCGTTGGTAACTCTGCGGTGATTCCAACCTCTTTGACAACACCAGCAGCTACACTGACCTCTGTCTTGACCATGGGAATCGGAAATACTGTTATGGGAACAGTGGACAATAATGTTCTCTGGTCTCTGGCTCTGGTTCTCTTGATGATGAGCTTAGCCTTTAACAGTGTGATTAAACTAATTACAAAAGAAAGAGGTAAGAAAAACTATGCACGCTAAGAAATTAGATAAATTGGCGACTGGTGTTCTCTACACAATAGCCAGTATCATTGTTGCCATCCTTGCCTCTCTCATCCTCTATATCTTAGTTAGAGGTCTGCCACATGTTTCCTGGTCTTTCTTGACAGGGAAATCCTCTTCTTACCAAGCTGGCGGTGGTATCGGGATTCAGCTATATAATTCCTTCTTCCTGCTTGTAATTACTCTGATAATCTCTGTTCCTCTTTCGATGGGTGCTGGCGTTTATTTGTCTGAGTATGCTAAGAAAGGTCCAGTGACCAACTTTGTCCGTACCTGTATTGAAATTCTGTCTTCACTGCCGTCCGTGGTAGTCGGGCTCTTTGGTTATTTGATTTTTGTTGTCCAGTTTGAGTATGGCTTCTCAATTATTTCTGGTGCCTTGGCTTTGACAGTCTTTAATTTGCCTCAGATGACGCGGAACGTCGAAGATAGTCTTCGCCATGTCCACCACACCCAGCGTGAAGCTGGTTTGGCCTTAGGAATTTCCCGCTGGGAAACGGTCCTGCATGTGGTCATCCCGGAAGCTTTGCCTAGTATTGTGACAGGGATTGTACTGGCTTCCGGTCGTATCTTTGGTGAAGCAGCGGCCTTGATTTATACAGCAGGTCAGTCAGCTCCGGCTCTTGACTGGTCCAACTGGAATATTTTCAGCGTCACCAGCCCTATCTCTATCTTCCGTCAGGCTGAGACCTTGGCCGTCCATATCTGGAAGGTCAACAGTGAGGGAACTATTCCTGATGGAACAGCTGTTTCTGCTGGTTCAGCAGCAGTTCTCCTGATCTTCATTTTGATTTTCAATCTGGGAGCCCGCAAACTGGGCAGCTATCTGCATAAGAAATTAACCTCTGCTTAAAGGAGAAGAAATGACAGAATATAATTGGAATGAAAAACATATCATTACTTTTCCTGAAGAAAAGGTAGCCCTGTCGACCAAGGATTTGCATGTTTACTACGGTAAAAAGGAATCCATCAAGGGCATTGATATGCAGTTTGAAAAAAACAAAATCACTGCTTTGATTGGCCCCTCTGGATCAGGTAAATCAACCTATCTTCGCAGCCTCAACCGTATGAACGATACCATTGATATTGCCAATGTGACTGGAGAGATTCTCTATGAGGGGATTGATGTCAATCGCCCTGAAATCAATGTTTATGAAATGCGTAAGCATATTGGCATGGTTTTCCAACGGCCAAATCCTTTTGCCAAGTCTATCTATCGAAATATTACCTTTGCTCATGAACGGGCTGGTATCAGAGATAGAAAGGTGTTGGATGAAATTGTGGAAACTTCGCTCAAGCAAGCGGCCCTTTGGGATCAGGTCAAAGATGACTTGCACAAGTCGGCCCTGACTCTCTCTGGCGGTCAGCAGCAGCGGCTCTGCATTGCCCGTGCTATCTCGGTCAAGCCAAACATTCTGCTCATGGATGAGCCAGCGTCAGCCTTGGATCCGATTGCGACCATGCAGCTGGAAGAAACCATGTTTGAACTTAAGAATAACTATACCATTATCATTGTGACTCACAATATGCAGCAGGCTGCCCGTGCTAGTGACTACACTGGATTCTTCTATCTGGGCGACTTGATTGAGTACGATAAGACGGCTAATATTTTCCAAAATGCCAAACTTCAGTCCACTAATGACTATGTTTCAGGTCACTTTGGTTAAGCAGCTATCCGTATTCATCACGATTCAACAAGCTTAGTCATTGGTTGAATGTAAAATAAAATGAAGGAAAAACGTATGACAGAACCTATTTTGCAAGTCAAGGACTTGTCGGTTTATTATAATAAAAAGAAAGCCCTCAATAGCGTTTCACTTGATTTCATGCCAAATGAGATTACGGCTTTGATTGGACCGTCAGGCTCAGGTAAGTCAACCTTGCTCAAGGCCATCAACCGAATGGGCGACCTGAATCCGGAAGTAACAACTACAGGAACGGTCATTTATAACAGTCACAATATCTATGGTCCGAGGACAGATACAGTGGAGCTTCGCAAGGAAATCGGAATGGTTTTCCAGCAGCCTAACCCCTTCCCTATGACTATCTATGAAAACGTGGTCTATGGACTTCGGATTAATGGTGTCAAGGACAAGGCTGTTTTGGACGAAGCAGTTGAGCGCTCCCTGATTGGTGCTTCTATCTGGGACGAGGTCAAGGACCGTCTGAATGATTCTGCTATCGGTCTTTCCGGTGGCCAGCAGCAACGGGTCTGTGTGGCCCGCGTGCTAGCCACTAGCCCTAAGATTATTCTCTTGGACGAGCCGACATCAGCCTTGGACCCAATCTCAGCTGGGAAAATCGAGGAAACCCTCTACAGTTTGAAAGACAAATATACCATGCTTTTAGTCACTCGCTCCATGCAGCAAGCGTCTCGGATTTCTGAAAAGACCGGCTTCTTCCTTGGCGGAGACTTGATTGAATTTAATGAAACCAAGAAGATGTTCCTCAATCCAGCCCACAAAGAGACAGAAGACTACATTACTGGTAAATTTGGATAACAGAAAGGAATCTTATGCTTAGAGTACAATTTGAAGAAGATTTAGAAAAACTTCATAATCAATTCTATGCGATGGGAAATGAAGTCCTATCGCAGATTAACCGGACGGTGCGTGCCTTTGTCACACATGACCGTGAACTGGCTCGACAGGTTATTGAAGACGATGCTGAAGTCAATGACTACGAGGTCAAACTGGAGAAAAAATCTCTGGAAATCATCGCTTTGCAACAGCCTGTATCTCAGGACTTGCGGACTGTTATCACCGTGCTGAAAGCCAGCAGTGACTTGGAACGCATGGGTGACCATGCCGTATCTATTGCCAAAGCTACTGTTCGGATGAAGGGAGAAGTTCGCATCGAGTCCGTAGAGGATGCCATCAGCAAGATGGGGCGCGATGTTAAAAACTTCGTCGAAGAAACCCTAAACGTCTACCTCAATGGGAATGTAGACCAAGCTTATGCCGTAGCAGCGCTAGATGAGAAAATCAACCAATACTTTGATGATATTCGCGATCTTGCTACAGAGGAAATCAAACAAAATCCAGAACTGATTGTGACTGGCCGCGACTACTTCCAAGTTATCTCTTACTTGGAACGAATCGGTGACTATGCCAAGAATATCTGTGAATGGGTTGTTTACTTCGAAACAGGTAAAATTATTGAGTTGTGATGAACAAAGAGGTACGATTTATTTCGTATCTTTTTTGTATACTCATGAAGAGGCTCAAGTATCCAGTTTTTCATTGGAACTTGACTCTGACTATGCTACACTATAAGAATATAAAGTATGCAATGTCTTTTCATAGCGAAGTATTTAGGTGGAAATAATGAAGAAAAAATTTTTACGACACTTGCCCTTATTCTTGTCTTGGTATCTGGTGGGTTCTTTGTCTACAACAAACTAACAAAACCTAACCTTAGCCCCAAAACAACCAAGCTCTATCAGCGAGGCTTTCGACTCTTAGAAGAGCAAATTGGCACTTATATTAAGGAGAAATATTCAGGTATTGAAAAAATTGAATTTTCTCCAATTTATGTGACTGGAGATGATGATTCTTCTATGTTGAATGCTTATGTACGTCCGACAATTTATGATAAATATGGGAATAAAGCTACTTTGGGTACGCAAATAAAAAAATATGTCCCAAATAGTTTTGGGATTGAAGCAGATCTTGTTCTTGATTTTGACTGGAGTGGTAATGAAGTAATTGAGTTGCTAGATTCAGATGATAATAGTATTGATGTCTCAAATGCTAAAGAACTCCCTGAAGAAGCTAAATTAACAGATGCAAAAAGTATAGATATAAATATTCAAATGTTAGTAGAAGATGGTCAGTTAAAAGATGTTTTCAAGGATGAAAAAGGAGGCTCTGAAGCACAGATTATTTACAATGTTCAGTTAAGCAAAGAGGAAGAATGATGTGGCGTGAACTAAGCAACAAATACAACTATTTTCTTATTTAGTTGAGGATAGAAGTTTGCCAAGAATAATGAAAAAGATTTTATATGACAATACTAAGATATTATATTTTTCTATTAGAAAAGAACTATGAAAACGCGTTATAATGGAGGTATATTTGTGAAAAAGAAGATTACTATTGTTTTAATAATTCTATTCATTGTAATTTCGGGAGGCATCTATATGTATAACAAACTGACAAAACCTAACCTTAGCCCCAAAACAACCAAGCTCTATCAGCGAGGCTTTCAACTCTTAGAAGAACAATATGGAACCTATTTCAAAGAACACTATAAAGGTATTGAGAAGATTGAATTTTCTCCGATTTATATTACAGGGGATAATGGTGGTTCTATGCTAAATGCCTATGTACGTCCGACGATTTATGATAAATATGGGAATAAAGCAACATTAGGAACAAAAATAAAGAAATACATACCTAATAGCTATGGTTTAGTTACTCATATATTTCTTGATTTTGATGGTTTTAGAAAAGAACTTTGAAACCGCTCTCTGAAAATCATTATAATGGAGGTAGTCTTGTGAAAAAAAGATTATTATTGCTTTAACAATTCTATTCGTTGTAATATTAGGAGGAATCTACATGTACAACAAAATAACACAACCTAACCTTAGCCCCAAAACAGCCAAACTCTATCAGCATGGCTTTCGACTCTTAGAAGAACAAATTGGCACTTATATTAAAGAAAATTATTCAGGTATTGAAAAAATAGAGTTTTCTCAAATTTATATTACTGGAGATGATGGATCTTCTATGTTGAATGCTGAAGTTGTACCAATTGTTTATGATTCTTACGGTAATAAAGCGAAATTTGGAGAGATGTATAAAAATTTTCAACAGCCTGCATATGGAACTATAGGTTATTTGAGGGTGAGCTTTGATTATTCAGGAAAATCTTATATAGAATTAAGTACCGATTCTGGAGAATTTAAAGAAGTGACTTATGGGCAGTCGCTGCCGGAAGAGATAAAAGTAAGAGAAATGAAGGATGTTGATTTTAATTTTGAAACCTTAATTAGAGAAGGAAAGTTAAAAGGTATTGAAAAATCAGATGAAGGCAGTCCGAATGCAGAAATTGTTTATAATGTTAACTTGAGTAAAGGAGACGAATGATATGACTTTGTCTGATCAAGAGGTTCAAAGATTACAGTTTGGTCTTAAGGGAAACGTAAAGAATGAAAGCGAAGTTATTTATAGGATTTGAAATAGAACTTTTTTATGTAAAAGATTCAAGATATCATAAACAGATAATTAAAAGCGCTTTTATAAAGAAATGAATGAGACCAGAAATAATGATATGACTAGAAATATTATGATATACTATAATTAAAAAATAAAAGCGTTTTTATAAAGGTGTGAGGTAAGTAAATAATGAAGAAAAAATTTTTTGCAATCGGAGTAGCTCTTATAGTTTTAATTTCAGGAGGAGTATATTGTATGACAAAATGGATTGAACACAAAAACTCTCCATATAATGTTAGTGATGTTTTAGACGATAAAGGAGTAAAACTTTACAAACGCGGATTTCGTTTGTTGGAAGAACAACTGGCGACTTACATTAAAGAACACTATTCAGGAGTTAGTAAAATTGAGTTTTCACCAATTTTTGTTCAAGGTGGAGATGGGCAGAGCATGTTTCGGGCAACAATTGTGCCTGTCATTTATGACAATCATGGCAATAAGGCTTATTTAGGACGTTCTGTTGGAGAAGAAGATTTTGGCCGTTTTACAAGTAGTGGCAGTATTCAACTTAGCTTTGATGGACTTGACAATGAAGTTATTGAAATAAAGGTGGATGATGACTATGTCAATATCTCTAATAATGAGATATTGCCGGAAAAAGCAAAATTATCAACAAGCAAACGAATTGATAATAATATATCAGCCTTAATCAAAGCTGGACAAATAAAGAATATAGAAAAGAATCAAAACGGAAGTCCCCATGCTGAAGTGAAATTTAATACTCAAATTAGAAAAGGAGAACATTTCAAATGGCGTTAAGAGACGAGGAGGTTCAGGAACTGCAAAGTGAAGTTCTTGACATAATCAATGAAAAAAATGAAGGTCAGACTTATACTACTGATAAAAGTGGAATTGAGTATAAAGTAATAAAGGAAATCAACAAAACTACACAAGCCATTGCTGTTGCGCCTCTTGATAAGGAAGGGAAGCCAGATTTCAGTCAAACTACTATTGTTGTTGCTGGTACTCAATCACCTAATAACGAAAATAATAACCATGTTATAGAATCTGGATTTAATGCGGTACTGGCAAGAAATCAATTAACAGAACAGACAAAAGATGTTCGAGAATTTTATAATGAATCATTAGCTAGTGCTAAAAAAATGGCTGGCAAAGGACAAGAAGTTGATATCAGTAATATGTCGGGATTTAGTCAAGCGGGACCAGCAGTTGCTAAAGTAGCTGCAGAAATGAAAGTCCAAAAGATTACAAATTTCATGGACTGGGGTGCGTGGAATTCGTTGACAAAAAATACAGCCGATTATAGAGGTATTAGTGATGAAGAATTAGCATATCTTAATAAACATTTACATTCATACAGTGATCAAGGGAAAGATTTAACAAGTTGGGATGGTCATGGAGGGAACATTCCGTATGGAAAAGTATTTACTGTAGAGGGAAAACATCATAATGCTGGGTTACCAAAGATTAAAGGTAATAGGCCAGATTTTGAATGGTATGAAAAAAATGGTCTTTTCGCCACTGGCATGACCGAAAAGCAAGTCAGAAAGATTGCAAAACATAAAGCAAAAATATACGAAATAAATGCAGCAACCGCAAATTTTGGATTAGACTATGTCAAAAAGAATCCTGAAAATTATGTTCTTGAGTATTTAAGGGACTATGGAGACTTCGCTCCTGAGCCTTCTAAGCAGGATTTAATCTCCATAAATAGACAACGCATTGATGAACTGAATGCTTTTTTAAGAACCAGTTCTGGCGACAAAACAATTAGTTTGAGAGAGGAACTCGTTCGCACAAGTGCGCAAACCGCTCAGCTTCAAGCTGAGGTCTACGAGCAAGAGATTAAAGATAAGTTAGCAAGTGCAAAATCAAAAGTAGAGGCGCACATCTCAGAACTAAGAAACGCAGCTTATACATTAGCTCACAACCTTCCATCTGGAGAAGTAGAAGATCTCTTGTCTGAACTGAGCTTATCTAAAGCTTGGAATGGGGGAACAGAAGCCTCTACTCTCGAATCAGCAAGTGCATATACGACTAAGATGATGGAAATTGCTGGCAATTTAAACAAGGCAGCTGATAATATCGTAGCGATTGATCAAAAAGGCGCCCAGATTTTCACAAAAAAATAGGAGGAAACACATGATTGAACCAAATACAGAAGATCGAGCTGAAGCCGAACGTATAAAAAAAGAATATTTAAAGATTCAGGAACGTATTGCCATTCGAGGTTTGATTTCAGCTAAAAGAGCTGTCCTTCTTGAAGAAAGTCAAGCTTTGCAAACTTGGTTGGATAGTCAAGCTGAGACTATGAAAACTTTTGCATCCACTCAAGTACCTGCCGACTTATCCGGGGCCTTTACCGGTGGAGCAGCAGATTCAGTCAAAGAGGTGCTAGGTGCTGTTCCAAAGCCTGATTTGGTCAGCCCTATCCTATAGGAGGCCGTATGGATATTCAGAAAAAAATTAAGCGCCTTGATGACGAGCATATAGCTTTTCGAAAGAAAGTCAGCGAGTATGAATGGGATTATCAGGACATGAGACGAGAGGCTAAAAATATTTCAGAGCAAATAAGCGAGTGGATATTATCTTTTTGTCGGAATAGTCCTGATACCGTCCCCTCATATGAATTAAGCCAAATAGAGGAAAATTGGGAAATTTTTGAGAGAAAAATTCATCGTTATGAAGAACGGCTAAACAAAACTTATCACGAAGAAAATCGAATCTATAACAAAAAATTAGAGGAACTTGAGAAAGAAAAGAAGAACTCTTGACCTTTCTTCCATTTTATAAACCACACTGACAGGTCCTCCCTGTCTTTTTCATTTGCATTTATTATGCAACGAAATCTTTTAAATATGATACAATAATAACAGATTATAAGCGGACAAGTATGGCGGAGTAATCTTGCTGCGTTGTTCGTTAGATGAGGAGAAGCAGATGCAAGCAGTTAAACATTTTATTGAAACTTTTGTTCCTGAGCACTATGATCTCTTTTTGGATCTGAATCGTGCCGACAAGACTTTTTCAGGCAAGGTGACCATTACTGGGGAAGCTAAGACGAGTAAGATTTCCCTACATCAAAAAGATTTGACAGTTGAAGCTGTAGAGGTGACTGGCCAAGCTCGTCCTTTCACTCTTGATAAGGACAATGAAGCTCTTTATATTGAGCTGGAAGCAGCTGGATCTGTAGTGGTGACCATAACTTATACTGGTAAGATTACGGACAATATGACAGGGATTTACCCATCTTACTACACGGTAGATGGTGTGAAAAAAGAGATCATCTCAACACAGTTTGAGAGCCATTTTGCCCGCGAAGCCTTTCCGAGTGTGGATGAGCCAGAGGCTAAGGCGACTTTTGATTTGGCTTTGAAATTTGATCAAGCAGAGGGTGAGTTGGCCCTGTCTAATATGCCGGAAATTGATGTTGAAAACCGCAAAGCGACTGGTGTTTGGAAGTTTGAAACGACTCCACGTATGTCCTCCTATCTCTTGGCTTTTGCTGCAGGTGATATGCAAGGAATTACTGCTAAAACAAAGAATGGAACCTTGGTAGGAGTTTATGCGACCAAGGCCCACCCAGAGAGCAATCTAGAGTTTGCTTTGGACATTGCGGTTCGCTGTATTGAATTTTACGAAGAATATTATGGAGTCAAGTATCCTATTCCTCAGTCACTTCACGTGGCCCTGCCAGACTTTTCTGCTGGGGCAATGGAAAACTGGGGCTTGGTAACCTATCGGGAAATCTATTTGCTGGTGGATAAAAATTCAACAGCTCTGAGCCGTCAGACAGTTGCCTTGGTTGTTGCACACGAATTAGCCCACCAATGGTTCGGAAATCTAGTGACCATGAAGTGGTGGGACGACCTTTGGCTCAATGAAAGCTTTGCCAATATGATGGAGTATGTCTCAGTTGATGCAATTGAGCCTAGCTGGAAGATTTTTGAAGATTTCCAGACCAGTGGAGCTCCATATGCCCTCAAGCGTGACGCGACAGATGGCGTCCAGTCGGTCCATGTAGAGGTCAAGCACCCTGATGAAATTAATACTCTTTTTGATGGGGCAATCGTTTATGCCAAGGGCAGCCGTCTCATGCACATGCTGCGCCGTTGGCTGGGAGATGATGCTTTCCGTAAGGGGCTAGGCGCCTATTTTGAGAAGCATCAATATGGAAATACCATCGGTCGTGATCTTTGGGATGCTCTTTCTCAAGCTTCTGGCCGTGATGTAGCTGCCTTTATGGATGCTTGGCTGGAGCAGCCGGGGTATCCAGTTGTCACTGCTAAGGTCGAAAATGACTCCTTGATTTTGAGCCAGAAGCAGTTCTTCATTGGAGAGCACGAAGACAAAGGTCGCCTCTGGCCAGTACCGCTCAATAGCAATTGGCAAGGACTTCCTGATACTCTGACGACAGAAAGACTGAAAATTCCTAATTATGCAGCCCTGGCAGCGCAAAATGAAGGAGCCCTACGCCTTAATACAGAAAACACTGCCCACTATATTACAGATTATCAGGGTGAGTTGCTGGATGCTCTTCTGAATAATCTCAGCTCTTTGGACAATATCAGCAAACTGCAAATCGTGCAGGAGCGCCGACTTCTGGCAGAGTCTGGTAAGATTTCCTATGCGGACCTGCTGCCAGTCATCAGTAAGCTGGTAAACGAAACTTCTTATATGGTAGTTTCAGCTGTTTCCCAAGTTCTGGAAGGATTGAATCGCTTTGTGGATGAAGGCAGTCAGACAGAAGAAGATTACAAAGCCTTGCTGAAAGTTCTAAGTCAAAGTAATTTCGACCGTCTTGGTTTTGAAAAACAGGAAGGTGAAAGCGATGAGGATGAGATGGTTCGTCAGCTAATTGTGGGCAATATGATTAAGGCTGACGACGAGACAGCTAAAGCTCAAGCAAGTCAGATCTTTGACCGCTATCGTGATAATTTGGAAAAACTCCCTGCCGCTATTCGCCTGCAGGTGCTAGTCAACCAAATCAAGCATCATGAAAGCAAGGAGCTGACTAAGCTTTATCTGGACTTATATGTCGCTTCAAATGACGGAAGCTTCAAAAATGCACTTTCTACAGCCCTTTCTTATACGAAGAACAAGGAAACCCTGGATGAACTGTTAGCGACTTGGAAGGATAAATTTACTGTAAAACCGCAGGATTTGTCAGCTTGGTATGCCCGTTTCCTCAGCCGTGATTTTACTCAAGAAGCAGTGTGGACTTGGGCGCGTGAGAATTGGGACTGGATTAAGGCAGCTCTAGGTGGCGATATGAGCTTTGATAGCTTTGTCATTAGCCCAGCAGTGGTCTTCAAGACAGAGAAGAGATTGGCAGAGTATAAAGCCTTCTTTGAGCCACAGTTGGATGATATGGCGATTAGCCGAAACATCAGCATGGGAATCAAGGAAATCGCTGCGCGTGTTGAACTGGTGAAGCGTGAGAAAGAGGCAGTGGAAAAAGCGATTCGAGCTGCGATTTAATGGATTTGATTATAATGACTAGAACAGCCTGAGATAGTAGTCTATCTCAGGTTTTTTTGTGTTATAAAATTTTGAAAATAAAAGTTCAATTTATTGCATTATATGAATGACAATAAAGAGCTTTATTTCCAATTTCTCGCATTTTTAGCCTTTTTTAAGAAAAAATTCAGTCCTGTTTAAGTAAAAAACTATATGATAATGCTATTCTAGTGAAAGGATGTGTATTGGATGACTTGTAAGCTGCATTAGCTTCTTGCTTGATAGAATGAGTCAGAAAAATTAAAAAAGAAAGAAGGTAATACATTAAATGGATATGGAAAAAATGGTTGTTGTAGAAAAAAGTACCAAATGGTGGCTGACGGTTGCAACGGGTAGTGCTCTAGCAGTCGGACTTCTGGGCGGTTATGGTCTTGCGACAGCTATTCACGGTACAAACAGTCAGCAATCAGCTATTCAACAGCCAGCTACTATGCCTGGAGCACCGGAGCAGGGACAAAATGGTCAGGATGCAGGAAATAGCATGCCTCCGCAACCAGGTCAGAATGGTCAAAACGGCAGACCAGGTAATGGCATGCCTCCGCAGGATGGTGGTCCAGGACAAAACGGTCAAGACCAAGGAATACCGCCTCAAGACGGTCAGCAGTCTGGCAAGGACAAAAACAAGGATTCTTCTGCTCAGCAAAATGACAATGGGAAGAAAAAGTCTTCAACGAACACAAATGAACAGACGGACAAGAACAATAATAAGTCGACAAAAGAAAATAAAACGTCGCAGTCGTAGAAAAAACTTACTGATTTTGACCCAAGTCATGATATAATAAGAATAGCAAATAAAACAAAAACCAAAAGACATGATCTTGGTAAGTTTTATTGGAGGAAAGAAAGATGATTAAAATTCTATTGGTAGAAGATGACCTTGGACTGTCAAACTCAGTTTTTGATTTTTTGGATGATTTTGCAGATGTAATGCAGGTTTTTGATGGCGAAGAAGGTCTATATGAAGCAGAGAGTGGTGTTTATGACCTCATCTTGCTGGATCTCATGTTGCCCGAGAAAGATGGTTTCCAAGTGCTGAAAGATCTCCGGGAAAAAGGAGTCACTACCCCTGTTCTCATCATGACAGCTAAGGAAAGCTTGGATGATAAAGGACATGGCTTTGAGCTCGGGGCTGATGACTATCTGACAAAACCTTTCTATTTGGAAGAACTGAAAATGCGGATCCAGGCGCTCTTGAAACGTGCTGGTAAATTCAACGAGAATACTCTTTCTTATGGTGATGTGACAGTCAATCTATCCACAAATTCAACATTGAAAGACGGTAAAGACGTTGAGTTGCTTGGTAAAGAGTTCGACCTCTTGGTTTATTTCTTGCAAAATCAAAATGTAATCTTGCCTAAGACTCAAATTTTTGACCGTCTGTGGGGCTTTGACAGTGATACCACTGTTTCCGTTGTTGAAGTGTACGTTTCCAAGATTCGTAAAAAACTGAAAGGAACGGCATTTGCGAAAAACCTACATACTCTTCGTAGTGTCGGCTACATTTTAAAAGATGCTGAATAAAATCAAGAAGACCTTTTATGCGGATGATTTCTCTTATTTCATTCGCTATTTTGGGCTGTTTACATTAATCTTCTCAGCCATGACCTTGATTATTATTCAGGTTATGCGCTCCAGCCTTTATACGTCTGTTGATGAAAATCTGAAAAACCTGAGTAATGATCCTAGTTCGGTAGCAGATTTGGCCTATCGGACGACAGGTCAGCAGTCTGATCCGAGCAATAAGGTCAACACTAAAAGTCCTAAAAGCAGTAAAGAACCAGATGGCGATCCAAACGAAGAGCCTAAGCCTGACAATCTGACGACGCCAAATTTCAGTTCTAATACTTTCGCCCTGCTTTTGGATGATAATTATAAAAATATTTCCACCAGCAAGAGCGATGGCTTTCTCGACTTTAATTCCTTGGACTTTAACAAGTCCTATTTGAATCAGATTAAGGAAATTGTAATTGGCAACAGTTTTGGTCAAACGGAAAGCTATCGGGCTTATCTCTTTGATATTGATCCTAAAAATGAGTATCCTGATATCAAGTACGCTGTGGTCATGACTAGTATCAGTCAGCTGGAGCAGACCAGCGGCAAGCATGAGCAGTTGATTGCCATGGTCATGGTCAGCTTTTGGGGAATTTCCCTGATTGCCAGTATCTATCTGGCTCGGATGAGTGTCAAGCCCCTGCTGGAAAGTATCCAGAAGCAGAAGGCTTTCGTGGAAAATGCCAGCCATGAGCTACGGACTCCTCTGGCGGTATTGCAGAGCCGCTTAGAAACGCTCTTTCGTAAGCCTGAAGCAACAATTATGCAGAGTAGTGAAAATATTGGTTCTAGCTTGGATGAAGTACGTAATATGCGCCTATTGACGACCAATCTGCTCAATCTGGCTCGTCGTGATGATGGTATCAAACCTCAATATGGTGAAGTCGAACCAGAATTTTTTGATACGACCTTTGCTAATTATTGCATTATTGCAAGAGAGAATAAAAAAGCCTTTCATTCAGAAAATATGATCAAGCACTCCATTGTGACAGATCAAATTTTCCTAAAGCAACTGATGACCATCCTATTTGACAATGCTATCAAGTACACAGATGATGATGGCGTAATCAGTGTCATGGCTACTTCGACAGATCGTTACCTTATTTTCCGAGTGGCGGACAATGGCCCTGGCATCAGCGATGAAGATAAGAAGAAGATTTTTGATCGCTTTTATCGGGTGGATAAGGCTCGGACCCGTCAGAAAGGTGGCTTTGGTCTGGGGCTATCTCTGGCCAAGCAGATTGTCGATGCTTTCAAAGGCTCTATTTATGTCAAGGACAACAAACCAAGAGGTACGGTCTTTGAAGTTAAACTGCTATTGAAAGAAACGAAAAAGCGTTCTGTTAAATAGCGGGAGAGGCCTAATATGAACATTTTGGTTTATGGTGCTGGCACAATCGGTTTGACATACGCTTGGTTACTGTCTAATCAACATCAAGTTACTGTCTTGGTTAGAGAGCATAAGCTGTCGATTTTAGAGCAAGGCTTCACACTTTCTATTAAAGATTTAAGAAAAGATGATCAGGTCTACAAAGAACATCATTTTCAACCGCCATTGGTGACGAGCATTGATCAAGACTATGACCTGATTCTCTTAACGGTAAATAGTTTGCAACTAGAGCAGGCATTGAATCATTTGGCGGCTGTAAAGGAAAAAGCTCATTTACTTATTTTACAGAATAACTGGAATATCAACTCCAAGATTCCTTCTTATTTGGATAGAAAGCAGGTGTCGTTAGCTTTTCCTTCTTCTGTTGGAGGAGGGCGAAAGAGTGATGGTCGGATCCAAGCTATCATTTTCAAAGAAGCTACGTTACTTGATGATGATTCTTACGCATCAGAGTTGTCTCCTATCTTCACAGCTAGTGGGATAGGCATTGATGTTATGCCTGACTTGGCTTCTTGGATGAAGGTTCACTGCCTTCAGGAGGCGGTAATGGCAGGTGCAGTTGCAGAAGCGGGGACTTTTGATGCACTCTTGAAAGATAAAAAAGCAATTCGAAAGATGATTTGCGCTTGGCGAGAAGGTTTAGAACTCTGTCAGCAATATGGCATTCCTAAACATCGTTATAAACCTACTAAATATCTATCCCTGCCCCTATTTCTCTTGGTTCCAGTAATGAAGTTCATGTTGAGTCAGCCTTTGGTTGCCGAAATGGTCACAAATCATATGCATTCAGGCTATGCCGAATGGGTTGATCAATATTTTGAAATCAAAAGAAGTGCTGAGAAAGAAAGCATTCCCATGCCTCAATGGAATTCGTATAGCGACTTCATTGAACAGTTTTTGAAAAATAATTCTTAGCAGGCCTTAATGGCTTGCTTTTTATCTGCTTTCATTTACTTTTTTAAAAATTTAATATAAGTTTTGCCCAAAATAGGGTATAATAATAGACAAGAAAGAATGAGGTGAAATTATGGCATCAAAAATGTTACATACTTGTTTGCGTGTGGAGAATTTGGAAGCGTCTATCGCTTTTTATGCAGAGGCATTTGGCTTTAAGGAGCTTCGTCGCAAGGATTTTCCAGATTATCAGTTTACTATCGTTTATCTAGGTTTGGAAGGCGATGATTATGAGCTGGAGCTGACCTATAACTATGACCATGGTCCTTATGTGATTGGAGACGGTTTTGCTCATGTGGCACTTAGCACGCCAGACTTGGAAGGTCTGCATGCTGAGCATAAGGCCAAAGGCTATGAAGTGACAGATCCAAAGGGTCTTCCTGGCAACCCGCCTAATTATTATTTTGTAAAAGATCCTGATGGCTACAAGGTGGAAGTCATTCGTGAGAAGAGTCTCTAACATCTAGCTGCAGTGAACTTTGCAAGATAAATGATGATTTTTATTCATTTAGGACAGGTGTATGAAAAGACAAAATAACAAGAAACACGGTAAGAAAACACTCATTGTTCTCAGCTTGCTAGGTTTAGCTTTTATTGCTGTTTTATTTCTGGGTGCTTTAAAGATTTACGCTATTTTCCAAGAAAAGGAACTGCAAGAGAAAGTTAGTGTGCTGATTGCCCAAGAAGAGACCTTCCACGCTGAAAATACTGAAAAGCAGAACAAGATGATTGGCAGCCACTATGTAGAGGCCTTTTATCCTCTGCTAGATGGTCAGGTTATGGCAAGCGTCAAGGAGCAGATGGACGCAGATAGCCAGACGATTAAGGATAATCAGAAGAAGGGCGATAAGATTGAGGAATTGACCTTCTACTATGCTGAGGAAAAAGAAACGAGCCTGAAGGATGTTAAAGAAGTACTGGTGCATCGCAAGGACTATCATGTCAAAGAGATGAAAATCAGTAAAGGAGAAGAGCGGGAAGTCGCTGACAGCTACCTCGGTTCAGACGGCAGCCCTTTCACTCTGAATAAGCTCTTTCAGGATCCTGATGCAGCTAAGGAAATCTTCATCAACGAAATATCCAGCCAGCTGACCTTTAGGCAGGCCGATGAGGCGGTGCAGACGGAAATCCTTAATAACCTTAATGGAACGGAGTTGGGTCAGTGGTCCTTCCGTTATGAATACAGCCATTTTTCTATTAAGCTGAGTAAGGAAGTGCAAGGCTTAACTAGCATTGACATTCCTTTGTCCAGCTTTTATGACCAGATCAATGCGGACTATCTGACCGGCGATGACTTGGCAGCTTATCAGAGTTTCGAGGCTAAGAAGCATGTGAAAATGGTTGCTCTGACTTTTGATGACGGTCCAGATCCTAAGACAACACCGCAGGCTCTGGATATCCTCAAGAAATATGGTGCCAAGGCGACCTTCTTTATGGTTGGGCAAAACATTGCTGGTAATGAAGCGATTGTCAAGCGCGTGCACAATGAAGGTCATCAGATTGGGATTCATACATGGGACCATCCAGTCTTAACCAAACTTCCTCTGGAGACAGCCCAAAAAGAAATCCTTGATACCCAGACCGCTATTAACAATGTCATAGGCATCAAGCCAACGATTACGCGGCCTCCTTATGGAGCTATTAATGCTACAATCCAAAATTCGGTTGACCAGTCCTTTATCATGTGGAATGTGGACAGTCTAGACTGGAAGACACGCAATACTAAAGCCATTATGCAAGAGATTGCCAAAACCCAGCCTGGCTCGATTATTCTCATGCATGATATTCACCAGACCAGTATTGACGCTCTGCCAAGTGTCCTCGAATATCTGAAGAGTAACGGCTATACTCTGGTGACAGTCGATGAGCTGCTGGAAGGTCAGCTAGAGCCCCATCGTATTTATTACGGTAGAGACTAAGACGGTCCTTGGGTTTAGCTTTTTGAAATTCTTGTTGGTAATTAGTAAAAGCAAAAAGCTTTGGAAACATTAGATTTCCAAAGCTTTTTAGTTTAACTCGTTACATAAAGTTCTTGATTTTTTAATATAATTTCACGAACGGAGGCGTATTTTTTTAATGTTTTCAACTCTTCTGGATGGCTGATGAGATTGATAACGTAGCCTTCCTTGCCCATGCGGCCAGTTCGGCCAGAGCGATGGGTATAGGTTTCTAAATCGCGCGGAAGTTCATAATTGACAACACATTCTAGCGAGTCAATATCAATGCCGCGAGCAACCAAGTCAGTGGCTAGCAAGAGAGTAATCTGGTGTTCTTTGAACTTATCTAGAATAACCTTCCGGAACTTAACATTGACATCGCTGGCTAGAGAAACCGCGTTGGCTTCACGATACTGGAGCTTTTCCTCGGCGCTACCTAGGTCTGACAGAGCGTTGAAGAAGACCAGTCCGCGGAATTCTTCAACATTGGATAACTTGCGGAGCAACTCCACCTTATCACGTTTTTCGACTTGCATGTAAAAGTGCTGGATGTTGTCCAAAACTTGGTCGTCAATGCTGATTTCTAGAGTATTTTCAGGAATCTTATTGTGGTCGAACTTAGAGGTGGCGCTCATATATACCAGCTGGTGGTCACGAGGCGCATAGTGGGTGATTTTATCTACAAAGTGATACTGAGAATCGCTGAGTAGCTGGTCAAATTCGTCCAAAATGATGGTTTCGACATTCATCATCTTGATTTTCTTAAGCTTGACCAATTCGAAAATCCGCCCAGGCGTTCCGATGATAATCTCCGGACCTTTCTTAAGACGCTCAATCTGTCGCTTCTGGCTGGAGCCGGAGAGCAGGAGCTGGGCTGTCAGCCCTAAAGGCTCCGCCCAAGTCTTGCAGACCTCAAAGATTTGCCCAGCCAACTCAGTATTAGGAGATAAAATCAAGAGTTGTTGGGCTTTTCTAGGTGTCAGCTTGAGCAGACTGGGAAAGAGATAGGCCAGAGTTTTGCCAGTACCAGTCGGACTGATTCCCAGCACCGTATCACCTGCAGAAATAGGCTCAAACATCTTCTCCTGAATAGCTGTCAAATCTTCAAAGCCTAGTTGAGCCAGCTGATTTTGCCAGCTCGGGGGAAATTGTTCCTTAATCATCATCAACCTCAAATCTAATGCCAGCGTCCTTACGCATGGCAAATAAGCTTTCGTGAACAGCCGTAGCCGCATTCAACCATTTCACGTAATCCGCATCCTGTCCGCCCTTGAGCACTCGCGCGAAAGCTTGAGCTTCTTCCATCATGGTGTGTGAAGCACGCTTGATAGGCAGCAGCTCCTCTTGACCGTCCAGATTTTGGAAAATAGCAGAGCTGATAAATTCAATTCCGTCTAAAGTCAGAGTTCCTTGATCCGTGTAGATTTCCGCAGGCAGATTGCTGTTTATATTTTTACCGGCCTGAATCTGAACTTGAAAGTCTGGATAGATGAGACAGCCGGCTCCATTTAAATCAATCGTATTGGCTAGCTGCTGGGCACTGTAGCGAGCGAAGCGCGGATGGCCAAAAAGTCTGATAGCCACATAGACTGGATAGACACCCAAGTCCATCAAAGCGCCGCCAGAAAACTTAGCTGAGAAAACATTGGGCTGCTCTCCCGCAAGCAGAGCCTGCATTTTTGAAGAATACTTGGCGTAGGTAAAGTTAGCTCCTAAGACAGTCTTGTCCTTGAGGAAATCACTAATCGTATCAAAGGCCTGTTCATGATAGTTGCGGGCAGCTTCAAAGAGATAGACTTGGTGCTCGTCAGCCAGCTTGACCAATTCCCGCCATTCTTTGGGACGAGAAACCGCAGGCTTTTCGACAATGACATGTTTACGAGCCAGAATGGCTACCTTGGCATGATTGAAATGCAGGCTGTTGGGACTGGCGATATAAACAACATCGATATCAGACGACAGAAAATCCAGCATTTCAGTAAAAATGGCTGTATTTTCATAGTTTTGCACAAAGCGCTCAGCAGAAGTCAGAGTACGAGAGTAGACAGCTGCCAGCTGATAGTCGCCTGTTGAGTGAGCGGCCTTGATGAACTCATGAGAAATAGAACCTGTTCCGATGATTCCAAGTTTGAACATAAAAACCTCCTTTTTTCTATTTTTAAGCATGTACTTTTTTTATTTTAGCTCTTTCATTATAACATGAATTGCGGTAAAATAGATAAGATAACAAGAGATGGAGCTTATAATGCAAAATAGACCTATTATTATTGGTGTGACTGGTGGTTCCGGAGGCGGAAAGACCAGCGTTTCTCGAGCAATTTTGGCTAATTTTCCCAATGAAAATATTGCCATGATTGAGCATGACTCCTACTATAAGGACCAGTCGCATCTGACTTTTGAGGAGCGGGTTAAGACCAACTATGACCATCCTTTTGCCTTTGATACGGACCTGATGATTGAGCAAATCAAGGAGCTTTTGGCTGGTCGGCCAGTGGATATTCCCACTTATGACTATACGGAGCATACCCGCAGCAAAAAGACCTATCGTCAGGAGCCTCAGGATGTGTTCATCGTTGAGGGGATTTTGGTCTTAGAGGATCAGCGCCTGCGGGATTTGATGGATATTAAGATCTTTGTGGACACAGATGATGACGTTCGGATTATCCGCCGGATTAAGCGGGACATGGAAGAGCGCGGCCGTAGTTTGGATAGTGTTATTGAGCAGTATTTGGGCGTCGTTAAGCCTATGTACCATCAGTTCATCGAGCCGACCAAGCGCTATGCGGATGTGATCATTCCAGAAGGAGCTTCTAACAAGGTGGCTATTGACCTGATTACGACCAAGATTGAAAAAATCCTTAAGGAAGCCAGAGAAGGCTAGGACAAGTAGCTTTCTGCTCTATCATTTGAGGAAATAAATGACTGTAAATCGGGTAAATCGAAGTAGCTGCAAGATTTTTGAAATGTAATCTAGCAAGGGGAAGTGGATGGACTGAAATCTAGGATTTTCGGAGTCTGGTCACTCCCTTATTTTGTAGGTGGTTTATGAAACAATTTGTAAAAAGAGAGTTTCACTCTCGTTCAAAATTTTTTGCCTGCCTCTTGACCTTTTGTGCAGGATTTATCGACGCCTATACCTTCATTGAGAGGGGAGGGACCTTGGTGGCAGGTCAGACGGGAAACGTCGTTTTCCTTTCGGTTGAGCTCATCAATCAGGAGACAAGAGGAATCGAAGTGAAATTGGCAACTATGTTGGCTTTTATGCTGGGTATTTTTCTGATGACTGTTTTTCAGCATCATTTTGAGCATTCTTGGAGCAGGCTGTCCAGTGTTTTTCCTCTGATATTGACGACAGCTGTCGCTGGATTTTTACCAACAAATGTGCCCCATCTCTATATCGTGCCGCCTCTGGCTTTCTGTATGGGTGTGGTGGCGACTGCTTTTGGGGAGGTGGATGGCATTGTCTATAACAACTCCTTTATGACGGGGAATATCAAGAAAACCATGGTAGCCTTCGGTAACTATACTCGAAACAAGAAAGGGAAAGATTTGAAAGAAGGCCTTTTCTTTGTAGCCCTACTGGCAAGCTTTGTAGTCGGAGCTATTATCTCTGCCTATCTGATTCAGTTTTACCTCTTGAAGACCATCTGGTTTGTTTCGTTGATTTTAACAGCCTTTCTGGTTTTCCGAGGTGTTCAGTACGTGAGGAGATAAAGTGACTTAATAATTAATTGTCCAACTAACAGTTAGGTGTTTTTCTTTTGATTGCTCCAGTATTGTTCAATAAAGGTAAGATGAGATTCTGTCAGCCCATCCATGCTATAATAATGTCAGTAGTTGAAAGGATGATTTGAGATGAAGACTATCAAAAGTACGTTACTTGTAGTATCACTAATACTTGTATTTATAGGTTCATTTATAATAGTTCAAAATAAAAATTTGTTTACAAATAGAACTACACAGGAGAAAAAGAAAGAGCAAGATCTGCATGAAAAGCAGTTGGCTTATTTGAAAGAGCATGAAGAAGAGATTAAGGAGTTTGTAAAATCTCAAAATTCAAAGATTGAATCAGTTCAGCTTATTTGGGATAGTTTAATTGTTGAAGAGATAGGGAATGGGACTCCTCAAGGAGCAGGTTTTAATCTATCGTTGAAAGGAACTTTCAATCATATAAAAGATTCTGATTTTACAGTAGATTTTCCGCTAGAAAATGAGAATGCTATCCCTTCGATAGATTTAATTGGAATGCTAAATCCACCTAGTGTATTAAAAAATGGGGGATGGGACAAATATGAGTAATAGTAATTTAAAAACATTTGATAATTTTTATGCAGATTTAGCACAGTCTGCTTATAATGGTCGTCCAAATGCTTTTCCACGTTATAATAATGCTAAAAACTGGAAATTAATTGACTATTCTCAGGATATAAATTATGATGGAGAAATCACCCCTGGAGGTAAGAACTTCCTTCATGATAACAAGAATGATGGCAAAGTTTATCTGCAGCCAGATCCAGATTTGCATGTTGAAAAGGGATTGGATTTACCCTTTATGGATGATAATGATAAGAAAATTGCTGATTATAAAGAGAAAGCAGGTTTAGGACCTTACCAGAAAGGTCGTTTAACTAATGAGAGAGTTGGCTTTAATGCATATTTTCTAACAGATACACCGACTTTGGGTAAGGATACAAAGCATACTTATATGGCTATTCGAGGTAGTGATGGTTTCAATACTGAGAGAGTTAAGAAAGAAGGAATTAAGCCTTTAAATCTGAATGACTGGCTTATTAATGATGCTAATTTTGCTTTATTTGATTCGCATATACCTCAGGCTAGACTAGCAACAGAGGGAATGAAAGCAACCATTGCAGAAATGAGCGAGAAAGCTCCCCAAGCTACGATGGATCTTACAGCCCACTCGCTGGGGACGATGGTGACAGTTCAAGGAATAGCTAATCTGAGTCAACAAGAATTCGATAAAATTGGAAAGGTCATTCTTTTCGATGGACCGGATACTACTGATAGTTTGAAAAAAATGGGAGTTGATGATGATAGGATTAAAGCGATTAGCGAAAAACTTGAATACTATGTCAATCCTTTTGATATTGTTAGTATGCTCAATCGTGAGAATACAATCTATAATTTAGAGAAACCTGGAGAAAAGCCAACTCGTAAGGAATTGGGAACAGCTCATATAGTTGTGCCTCTTCATTATACTCGCTTTGACTTTATGTCTGATAGTGCTCATGATTTTGGTGTTTTCCAGGCAGACGGCAAGGGGGGATTTTTAGTCGCTTCAGAAGATTTTCATCCAGAACTTCTGAGAGCAGGGGAGAAGCTTGCGAGATTAGAAGCGAAATTTTTAGATTTGCTTCGTATGCAAGGTTTGACTGATGATGAGGCGATAAAATTCATGAATGCTGTTGTTGACGTTTCTTCTTTTGGAACAGCAAATTTTGCGCGTGCAGGTATTTCTACATCTGCTTTCTATGAATTTAAGCGGGATTATCAAGCAATCATTGATGAAGCACGTAGAGAGTCGATGAAGTGGGACAAGAAGATGATTCCAAGCTATCAGAAACAGCTTAGAAATGGTAATCTTACAGGTGAAGAGAGAATTTTAGTTCGTGCTCGTCTCCTTCAGACTGCAGCTCAGTTGGCTATCTTTGAGATAGAAGATAAAGTTAAGCATGTCAAAACCTTATTGTCGGATGCCAAGGAATCTGTCCAAAAGATAATTAATGACGCAAGAACAGAGGCATTCGGCCTTGCTACTTATTTGAGCGACTCAGAAGTGGAGAGTTTATTGATTGATTTCGATATAAAGCACTACTGGGACGATTCGGTTGAAACAAATACGAACACATCCGCAAAAGGATTCCTGACAGAGATTGAACAGTTGGGAACGACTTTGGTCAGAGCTAGTGGAGATTTTGCAGCAGTCGATACTCAGCAAGCTGAGGATTTCAATAATCTCTTAGCAGATGTGAAAGGATCATGGAGGGTTATTGAAAATGCTTATACCAAATGATGATGCGCTCGTAACTAGAGTGGAGTTAGAGAGACAGTTTAAAGAAAAGATGAAGGAGCAGGAGAGGCAGGCTATCAAGGCTTTGATAGTGGCCAAAGAGCTGCTTATCCTTGCAAAAGGATTAGATCTGGCAGCTCAGCTACAGGCGGCGGCTTTGGATATGAAAAATTATGCTTCTACTAACTATGTCAATGACATTAAGGGTGGATTTGAAGGGAAGGCAGCGCAAGCTGCTGAAACTCATCTAACTCAGACGATGCAGATGCCTTCTTTGGATAGCCCAATTAAGGGTTAGGAGTTGAGGCAATGCTGGATAAAAAGAAGCTTCAGGAACTGGAAGATGAACATGCTTTAAAACTCTGTGAGATTGAGCGAGTAGAGACAGAGTTAGATGCTTACTATTATAAGTTTGATAGAGAGACAAACAAACTCTTAGAGGCGATTTCTTATGCATGTAGAGAGATTCCTTTGACAACGGCTCAACCTTATATTTTTCAAATAGAGGATAATCTGGATCAATACCATCAGCAATACAAAAAGCGCATAGACGATGTTCTAGAAGCTCGCTATCAGGAGAACAGACGCTTTCAGGATAAGCTGGATGAAGAGAGCAAATAAACTATGTTGCGATTTCTGGAAAAATGGAAGAAGTGAGACTTACCTTGCTTCTTTTTTTCTAGCATTTATGGTAATAAAGCTACAAAATAATCCAGCATATTAAAAATTTTCAGAAAATATCGACTTTTTCTTGACAGGCCTATGATACTGTGCTAAAATACTAAACAATAAGAAACCATCTCAAAAAGGAGTTAGTCAAACATGAAGTCAACTCAATCTTCAAACTTTGCTTTGTTGTTGCGTTACTCGGGCTAGTGCAAAAGCATTAGTCCTGTTTGGCTTACCAAGCGGGAGTAAATCAACATCTCGCTTGTTCCTCAAGTGAGATGTTTTTTATTTCACCTGTCTTACCTCAAGCTCCGATGGGTAAGAAATGGATTCTAAAGGAGCGACGGGAGTGGGAGTAACGTCTTGATTTTTCTGAAATCAATTTGTCTCATACCGTCTCAGTCATTGAACACGACCTAGAAGTTTGGGAAGAGTTTTTCCTATAGCTATTAACAGGGTCTATGTATCTTAGAAAAGGAGTTGTCTATGACACGCAAAGTTGAGTTTTTTGATACCAGCCTCCGGGATGGTGAGCAGACACCAGGAGTGAATTTCTCTATCAAGGAAAAGGTGGCTATTGCCAAGCAGTTAGAGAAGTGGGGTATTTCAGTCATTGAAGCTGGTTTTCCTGCTGCTAGCCCAGATTCATTTGCAGCTGTGCAAGAGATTGCTAAAGTCATCACTAAAGCTTCCGTCACTGGTCTGGCGCGTTCGGTTAAATCAGACATTGATGCCTGCTACGAGGCGCTCAAGGATGCCAAGCATCCACAAGTCCATGTTTTCATTGCGACCAGTCCCATTCACAGAGAGTTCAAGCTGAAGAAGTCCAAGGAAGAGATTTTAGAAGCTGTGAAAGAGCATGTCTCTTACGCGCGCTCCAAGTTCGATATAGTCGAGTTTTC
>ERZ772971.184-NODE-184-length-40263-cov-6.757461_pt1 | contig 40263 bp, 46 predicted proteins | sample MGYA00511943_ERZ772971 | MGnify/ENA primary metagenome ERZ772971 (study PRJEB29015, sample SAMEA2737929) | human oral metagenome | biome: human oral; feature: human-associated habitat; material: dental | place: China | collected 2144 ... | reverse complement strand
AGTGCCAACTATTTCAGTATAAATAATTAGCACTCCCGTGTCAAGAGTGCTAATTCAGGTTTTTACTAGTTGCTAATTATTCCGCCGGTGCGGCAGCGTTTGGTCCGGTTTCCGCCTGTTCCGGCGCTGACAATTGGCGCGTCACTTTGACCATCGCGTCACGAATCACTGCGCCGTCTAGCGTATAGCCAGCACGGAGCTCCTCAGCAATAACTTCTTTTTCGCCCTCAGCTTCTTCATCAAACTGAATCGCTTGATGCAGCTCAGGGTTAAACAGCGTACCAGGTTTAGCGTTAATTTTCTCAAGGCCAATTTCCTTGAGTTGCTTGTCGAGCTGTTTACCCAGGCCAGCCACACCTTTAGCCCAGGCGTTATCCTCTAGTTCCTCCGGCACATTGGCAATCGCCCGCTCAATCGTATCGATCACTGGCAGCAGTTTCATCACCGACTTCGCCTGGCCCATTTGGTGCGCTGACTGTTTTTCCGCCTCCACACGCTTCCGATAATTCTCAAAATCCGCCCGCGTCCGCTGCAAATCCAGCGTCAGCTCACCCAATTGCTGCTCTAAATCTTCAGTTTTCTTAGCTTTATTCTTTGTCATTTTTTCCTCCTTCTGAACGGCCAAAACGGCTCGTCGCCATATGTGCAGGGAAAGAACGCGATCATAGCCATGAAAATAATAATCAAAATAATCACTACTAGCCACGTTGGCAAGCCGCTCAGTAGTCCGCCAATCCATTCAGCCATTACAATACCTCCTCCAACATCGCACCCGTTCGCCTAACCAGCTCCATCGTTCGGCGGTAATTTTGCCGCGTCGGGCCGATGACACCGATATAGCTATCATCACTAAACTGCGAGCGGAATTTACTAATAATCAGCGTAGCGCCACTACTTTTACCAATCGGATTTTCACTGCCAATAAACACATTCAGCGGCTGGTTCGGCGCTGCTTCATGCAGCCACGGTTCGATATTATCAATTAGCCTGGCAATCGCCTGCACGTGATCGCCCTCGACAAACTCCGGCTGAGAAAACAGCTGCGTCATGCCATTCATATACAAGTGCGTACCAAACGACGCAAAGCCGAAATTGCCCGTCAACTCCACCAGACTATCAACCGCACTACGAATCGCTCGGTCAGACTTGTCAACATGCGAATTAACATGCGCTTCGATCGCTCTCGCACTGCGATCGATGCCGCTCGGCAGCTCGGTCATCTGAGCATCGGTGATGCCATTGACGTACAATCGATAGCCCTTGTCGGTAGGAATTCGCCCAGCGCTGGTGTGCGGCGCCTCAATGAATCCCATCTCCTCCAGCTTGGCCATTTCGCTGCGAATGGTGGCGCTGGACACGCCAAACAGTTTGGCCAGCGTCACGCTGCCAACTGGCGCTGCAATCTCGGCATACTGCTCAACGATGGCGGCGAGAATCGCCTGCTGACGTTCGGTCATAAACTCATTGTAGCATAAATCTGGCACTCATCGCAAGCGAGTGCTAATGCGACCTCGCCGCGCGCCTAGCCTGGCTACGCGCCCGCGTAAATCGCCGAGCGGCGTCTGACGAAAACATTAGCACCGCTACAATATTCAGCCCGATGAACAGCAGCGTACTGGCTGTCGACCAGGTTATCTTGCCGATGGTCAAGGTGAATGAATTAGCGATAACTGCCAGCCCGGATATCATCATCAATACCAGCCGTAGTCGATTGCTACCGCTAAATGTCCGACTGACCAGTACGATGGTGACAATCACCCACACTGCGCCGAGGACAATTGACGAACCGATCAGCCAATTAGCAATCACCGCCGCGTCATTCACCTGACCATCCACCATCAGTTCAGCCACCGTCTGACTATGAAATTGGTCAATCGCAAATAATTCAACAACGGTATTGATGATACTGACCGCCAGCGCCGCAAACATCGCCACCACGCCAAACGCGATCTGTGGCGGCCGCCGACTCCAAAATTGCTGTATCAATGTATCGTGTGCTACTGGCATCACCTCGTGCGAAGTAGCATCAAGAATCACCTCGTCGCGCTCCTCTAATAGGGACTTGGCACGCACGCGCCCAACCTCCAGTACCGGCAAATCACCGTCTGTCTGGATGGTGTCACCACCGCCGTTACGCGAATGGTACCCGGTGGAAAAGTCTTTCAAGATGGTCACCTCGATCGAGGCGCGCGCTTTCAAGGCTGACTGGACGATATAATCCCGCTCGATATCGGTGTTCTCGTCAATCTTATGGGTAATTTGCAGGGTAAACAGGCTAAAGCCAACGCTTCTGTCATATGTTCCTGCCGCCAGCCAATCCACCTGATGACCGCCCGGCAGCAGCCAGCCCTGGGGACAGCGCCAGAAACGCACATGATGGCGCTTACCGGGATTGCCGTCAACTTCCTGCTGGTAGGTAAAGTCCTGTCGTCGCCCAAATAGAAATAGTGACGAAACCGGCGCCCGCGGATAACTACGTCGCGTCAAGATAGCGACAATCATCCGCCACGATGAGCGTACCGTGATCTCTTCTGCCAGGGTCCAGCCAGCCGCGGTCATCGCCCGGTGGACCTGTGCCTCCGAGCCGCGCAGAGCCAGATTGACAGGATCACCCAGCAGTCCGTCCGCCGTCCGTGTCCGCCCGATGAAATAATTCGGCACGTACAAGCTGCTCAGGATACGATGCAGTCGCGGCAGTGCCAGATAAGCCGTAATCAACCATACTACTACAAACAGCCCGACCATCCACCAGCCGCCCGAATGCCAGCCCTCGCGCCACACGAGCCACGCCAGCCAGAACGACGCGGCACCGGCTAATAAGAAAAATATCTGGTCAAGCAGTCCCGACAATGACCAAAATGGTCGTCTCAGCGAAAACGACGACTTCTTCGTCGCCATTTAGACCGTGTCCTCACCCATCAAATAATCAAGAAGGTCCCGCGCTATCAACCGTGCCTCATCATCACGCCGATTGAACACGTCACCGCGCTCAATAATCTCGCCGCAAACCCGCACCGCTCGGGTCAAATCATCATTGATAATCACGTGGTAGTATGGTACCTCCAGCGCGTGACTGAGCTCGGCGATGGCCGACTGGCGGCGTTTCGGCCAGGCCGCTTGAAACTCTGCTTCCGTTACGTACCGCTGCTTCAATCGCTCCAGCCATGTCGGATAATCCGGCGGCACGATAAAAATAGCGATACAACCCGGCGCCAATTGCTCATACTCAGCCACACCCTGTACGTCAATATCAGTGATCGCCGTTTGCTGATGATCATGCGCTAACTGCAGCTCGGCTGTCGAGGTACCGTACACCTTGCCGTGGACGAACTTGGCCTCAATGAACTGATGGTGTTCGAGCATGGTCAGTGCGGTTGCTTGATCAATAAAATGATAATCGACGCCGTCACGCTCTGGCTGACCGTTATTTGCCCGCGGCTCCCGCGTGGTGTGCGACACGATATCACGAAATGACGGCGATCGCAATAACCGCCTTTTAATCGTATCCTTGCCCGCGCCGGAAATACCGGTTAGCAGTGCAATTTTAGTATCTCGCACCAGCGCTACGGCCGCTTCGGTCGGCTGGTATTCCCTGATGACACGTTCAAGATCTGACATATGAGTATTATACCAGATTATTGGCTAAGCTTCCGGGAGCAGCTGTGACTTCTTATCTATGCACCATGTCCATCGCCCGAATATGTGGCGGACGATGCGCTAGCTGAGGATGGCGGCGAGACGGCACAGCGATGTGAGCGCGGGAATGAGCAGTGACTTGCGGGTGGGTCAGCTCCTTTGGCTGCGGCGGTAATTTTGGCTGGGTTGGCAGTTGGTGCGACTGGGATGATAGTGGGCGTTTGGTGATAGGTTTGTCGGTACGGAGCGTGGCAGTAGATTTGTTGAGTTGGGAGTGAGGCGGCGAGAGGGCGTGCTTTGGCGGCTGGGGCGTCGTTTTGGCTGGCGCAGCTCGTGTGGCGGGGGGGTTGGCATTCGGGCGGCTGGTGGATGGTTGGGGCGACGTGACCGATGGTTGCGCTGGACGCCGAGCTGATGCAGCAGCCGCAGGATTAAGCGGACGAGTCGGGCTCGAAGGCTGAGATGAAAGCGGTGGCTTCGTCAGCGGTGGGTGCGGCGGATGTGATGAGAGTGGCTTGACTGGCTGAGCCTTGACGGAAGAAAGTTTGTTGAGCGGGCGCTTGGCCGGGGCCGGCGCCGAAGCAGTGGGCTTGATCAGTGAAGCACGTGACGGTGAGAGGGCGTGCTTTGGCGGCTGGGGCTTGACGGACGGCTTGGTAAATGATGCGTTTCGCGAGCGCTGGACGCCACGCGGCGGCATAATGTCATGAAAGACTGCCGGTTTTTTAGGGTGAGGTTTAGCCGGCGGATTGGGAGCGGGAGTCTTTTGAGGAGCGGTAGAACGCGAGCGAGGTAAATGAGTAGAAGGTTGCGGCGGTACAACGCGAGACGCAGCCGAAGGACGAGCTGGCTGCGCGGCTACAGTTTGCCGCTGAATACTATGACGCCGAGCCGGAGCAGCCGCAGAGTGAGGAGAACGTGGCGCGGGCGATATGGAAGATGCGGTGGGTACTGAGGTAGCCGCCGGGCGCTGATGCGACACTGATGCTTCCGCGTCAACATCTGATACCTCGCCCTTACGACGTTTGCCGAGCCGAGCTTTTTTAAATAGCTTCATCAACTTCATCAGTACCACCCCATCCCCTGGGAGATGTCGATACCGAAAATGATTACGGTCAGCTGGTCGATATGACTCTCCTTCCTCTGATTGATTCTGTCACCATTATACTGGTTATGTTCAGTGATTTCAAGCAGCCAACCGCCGGAGCCACTAGAGCAACTCATCCAGCACCGATTGCCAATCAGGAAACTGCGGAGTACCGAAATGGATGTGCCGGCCAACAAACTCAGCGGCACCCCTGGCCGTCCGATCATCGATCAAAATATCGCCTCGACTCAGCTGCTTGACCGACGAAAAGATAACCTTACGATAGAAAATATTTTCCTGGCCATCGCCGCCAAAATACTTCTTCACCCACGCCAGCTTATCACCCAGCGCCGTCGGATTTTCCCATGGCGATGACGAGAGAATATATAGATCATACTTTTCCTTCAGCCTGTCAACCGCCTCGAGGGCGCCCGGCATCGGATCCATCAATGCAAAAACACCCGGAATATTGTCATACTCACCCGCAAACTTTTTAAGCATCTCGGGCGGAACCTTCGTCAAGGCCGATGTAAAGTCGACCAGTACACCGTCCATATCGATATACATAATTGGTCTCTTCATAATCAATCCCTCTTTAACATTACCATAAACGCTTCTGACGGAATATCAACCTTGCCAAATCGCTTCATGCGCTTTTTGCCGCGGGCTTGTTTGGCGAGGAGTTTCTTTTTACGGCTGACGTCGCCGCCGTACAGATAGCCAGTAACGTCTTTGCGGTAAGCGCCAATGTTTTCGCGGGCAATGAATCTACCGCCAATCGCCGCCTGCAACGCCACCTCAAAGCTCTGGCGCGGCACCACGTCTTTGAGTTTTTTGACGATTTCCCGGCCCAAACCTGGCGCCTCCGAGCGGTGGCACATCACGCTCAGCGCATCAACTATTTCGCCCGCTACATAAAAATCCACCCGCACCAAATCTTCTGCCTGATAGCCCGCCAACTCATAGTTAAACGAACCGTAGCCGCTAGTTACCGACTTCAACTGATCATAAAAATCCGTTAGCAAATTGGCCAACGGCGCCGTAAAGGAAATCAGCGCCCGCTCGTCGATGTAACTGAGGTTCTTCTGCCGGCCGCGCTTGGCGACAATCAGCTGAATCACCGCACCGATGTAGTCCTGCGGCACCACAATTTCGCCATTGATCCACGGCTCGCGAACCTCGGTGATTTGCGCTGGGTCAGGTAACTCGCTGGCTGATTTGATGTCCAACTCCTCGCCATTGGTTAGGCTGACTTGGTAATCAGTGCTCGGGTTAGTGACAATGAGATCCAAATTATACTCGCGCTCCAGCCGCTCACGAATAATGTCCATGTGTAGCAGCCCCAAAAAACCAATCCGCACGCCATAGCCTAGCACTGGCGAATTTTCTGGCTCAAACTGCAGCGCCGAATCGCTGAGACTCAGCTTTTCGATAGCCTCTTTCAGGTCATTATAATCTTCGTTAGACACCGGGAAAAAGCCCGCATAGACGAAGGGCTTGACTTCTTTGTAGCCAGGGAGGGGTTGGACGGTGATATGAGACATTTACTGATAATTATACCATCAATTGCCAGGTGGTATACTACCGCCGCTCGCTCGTTTCCGATGTAAGTGAGCTGAGACCAAAATAATCTTGAATAAACTCTTGGGAATACTTATCTAAGTCGGTCAGTTGACCGTACAATTTAACACCATGACACTTACCCTTATCTGATGGTACTGTGTAAGCATTTGGTCGCGCATATGCAACGACTAGTGCTGGGTGAGGCGTTTTGCTGGTAAACCGTTCGCCAATAGCCTGCTGAATAGCGGAACAGTCCTCTGGTTGAGTCTGTAAAGGGATTGCACCAGCAGCAATGTTACGTGCTACATTGTGCGCATATAAATGAAAATCTACGAAATGAACACCATCAGCACCAAACTGAAAGGTGCGATTACCCCGTGAAAGCTCCAGCGCCAATCGCGCCAAGCTCAAGCCACGCCAATACCTATAACTCTCTCTCTGAATCTGGGACTACATCATAGACAACAGACTCTCCAACATCATTCCTCAAGCGATTAAAATTCAGTTGACTCATGGCTTACATTTTATCATAATATTATTTATTTGTCAATCATAGCTATCGGTGGTTCGGTAGCCTATTTGATAGTAAGTGCTTCGCCGCTTGTCAAACTCACTGAGCAATCAGTACTGGGCTGGACAGCGATTGATTCTGACATAACTCAGTAATCTCATCTAGCTCCCTGGCGAATGTCTTCAAGCATCTCAGCAATCTTCGCCTGTTGCTTGGGGCTGTAGAAGTAACCTATTGAGCTATTTACACCATTCGCCCTTCTACCACGACACGCCAGCGGTTCCCCGAAGTCAGGGTCAACCTCATTCAAAACCTTAATCGCCTTCTGAAACGCTGGTGATCCACAGTGCAAAGCGTTCATAAGGTCTGACGTTGCTAGATAGTCTTCGGGAGCTGGGCGCATATAGCCTCTTTTTAAGAAATAGTCACCTATAGCCTCTACTTGCTCCCGCGAAAGGCCTTCACAAATTTTTACCCGACCCTTTTGACAAGAAAATCTATAGATTGAAGGTTGCAAGCCCAATGAGTGCATGGCATTTTTAATTGTCTTTCGACACACCCCAAAGCGCTTCATTGCCGCACTTACCATAATACATCCCTCCGGGGGTGGAGGCGCAAACAATCCCCTGTCATGTGCTTTTTCTATGATCACCGCTTGCTGCTCTGGACTAAAGAACTCGCGAACCTGAGGAGAACGATACCATGCACCCTCGGACAGGATACCGTCTTCTTTAAGACTCCTCGCTATCTTTGCTATCGTCATATCACTTACACCCAGAACATTGGCGAGAGCTTTGAGCGTCAAATACCCTTCTGGTGGCGGCAGATTAAACATACCTTTTTGCTTAAGCGATTCTTCTATCAATTCGGCCTGCTCTCTAGTAAAAACCGGTTTCTGCTTGCCACACCAATCCCGCTTGGCCACCTCCCCCAGGAAGCCATCCCGCTCCAACTGGGTGGCAATGGTCGCAACGACACGATACTTCACACCGAGCTTATCTGCTAGCCCATTGATCGTCAGGCCTCCCATTGCCTCAATCATTCGACGAGGGCTCAAATAATTACCTTGACGTTGCCTACCCATCTCAACTGGTTGCCGCAGATCATCTGCTAATGCTCCCACTAAGTGTGGAACAAAGTAATCATCACAACGCACCATCGCACCACAGCCCGGATACTGTGCCATCACCTCCATAAGCTGCGTTTTCGTATATGCAGTCAGCTTTGCCCGCTCTTCTTCTGGCAGCCGCGTTGTATCAAATACAAAGGTACCGTTACCGTAGGCGTCACAAATTAGCACCGTCCGCTCGAGTGGCGGGATAGTTACCTCATAGTATGGCTCCTGGCGCATCATCGCTGTCTCCACTGACCCACGACAGATCTGCATTGCTCCACTGCCCGGCTCAATACCAAATTCATTTGCCAACACGAATAGCAGTGTTTTCAGTCGCGGTTGGCGAGTCGCCCTCTCACGGTTTGGTGTCTCGGACGTGCTGGCGGTGGGCCCGGGCCGATCATCGGGCGGCACAAAGACATGGTCAGTCGATTCGATTTGGCCAATAGCCGTATCAATAGCTATGAGTTGCTCCGCTTTGGCAGCAATATGGTCAAGTAGCTCACCGATTTCCTCCACACCGTAGTAAGCAAATGCCGCATCTTCCCTTTCAGCAGAATTGTCTAGCCAAATCGTTGGCTGATGGTTGTATACTTGCACCATGTCATTAATTAGCTGGATCAATTTATCCAAGGCGGCCTCAGCGTAGGTATCGACATTTTCAACCGTCAACGGTTGATTAATAATTTCCTCTACGCTGCTTGCAAAGTCCTTGCCATGATCAATACTACCGAGTCGCTCCATGTGCGATATTATAGCATTTTATACTATTATTGTAAATAGTGAGCTCTTCCCCTCAACTACAACTAATCGCCTTAACCCGGTCACATATTCTTTACTAAACCCCATAACAACACACTTATGTCTTTATCAAATTGAAAATTTAGTTCTCATTGGTGGATTGTCGGGTCAGTGGGGGCACTCAATCCTCTATAATAACGTCTTCAATAGGTCGACGTTTAGAATAGGCCTGCTGCTTGCCATAACCAATGCGCAACAAAACGGTTGGATATTCTCCATCTAGACCCAGCGTTTTTGCCATTTCTGTGGCGATTTCCGCTTCCTCATTTGGCTGGTTTAGATAGGAATGTACAACACCGAGTTCCGTAGCGGTTAGCAAGAAACGCTGTAGTGTCCGCCCCGGGCCTACCTATTCATTTGGCGTGTTATTGGCCGTTGTGAATAACACCAAGTGAGAAGCTGATTCTATCTTCTTGCGATCGGCCTTGTTCTGAGCCTTGGTATTGATAGCCATCGACACGATCGGCTCAGCCATCCAGCGCGGCATATTAGGCGCGCCAAACACAGCGTAACTCAGCCCGTCAAGTGTTTGATCTTGATGCTTCTTGTTAAATCGCATCCAGCTTTTCAATCAGCCTTAAACGCCTCATTTTGCATTTGATACGTATTCCCCTGAAGAACGTATTGTTCAATATCGTTAAACTGTTTAGTTTGACGCGCATAATAATGAACCGACACTCCATCTTCACTGCGAATCGCCTGTAGCCTCTTTAGCGCATCTAGCGCGATTTCCTCAACAGTATAAATACTACGATTGGTCTGCCGTAAATCTATCTGCTCAAACAGTGGGCTGGACTTGACGTCCACTCCTTCTGTGAGCCCAACTGCAATAACTCCCGTATCACCGACCGCAACAGAAGACTCATAACCGATGGTTCGTGCCGCTAAACACAAATTCTCAGCTGCGCAACCTAGACTCACAAATAACTCCCTGTTGTCAGGGTCGACTACTGGTAGCTTTCTGTCAAAATCAGGATGAATCTCGATTACTGATCCGACTTAACTAAACCGCCATGGCTGCGTATTGTGGCCTGACGGTGCTTTGACTGCCTGCTTAACTAGAAACTTAAAATCGTCTGATGATATAATGTTTCCTGTTTTCTTCGTCATAATCTTCTCAAATACCCTCTCATATTGTTACTGTTGGGGCCCAGTATACTTACCAAAAAAAACGATGTCAAATAAGCCCTAATGACCAAGATGCTCTCTACTATCCGCACTGCCAAGGCTCAGCGCTTTGGAAACCCTATCAGCACCGAGACAAACAAAAAGCTCCCCGTCCGAAGCTAGCAACGACGGGGGAGGAAAAAGCCAAGGATCATACGCTTAGTAGTGACACATACACTTATATCATATCCCCAATTGGTGAACGGAAGTAGAACGTCCAAAACGTCACGTCTGGAGTCCCAATCTATACCCAAACACATTTTAACACCACCGTATACCGGTTCATCTTTGTCCTGGCTATCTTACACCGGCCCCGTGACCTGTATATTCTGCTATAGTTTGCTGGATTTGCGTATGTCGTACTTGGCTTCACCATTGTCATTCCAAAAGACAGCACGGTAGCCCTCACGATACCTACTATAACTAATCCCGCCTTTTTCATATCCCTTCTTTCTGATATTATACGACGGCACCGACTACACAAAACATAAGCTATTATTGTCAAGCAAGGACTAGTTAGCCGCAAGCTTTACAACTCTCTTTTCAGCTATCAGGCCACGCCATAGCTTACATTGGTCCACCGACAAATTACTTATGAGAGCGCCAGCTCGCCAATGCGCTTCCAAAACTGACGCAGAGCCTTGACGTCTACGCCTTTAACATCGTGGTTTGAAAGCACCTCATGCCACGTGCTGAGCACAGCGCCCTTATCTAGTTGACAGTACTTGCTGAACACCAAACCATGCGGCAGCCATGCCATGCTTATGACATCATCGTCGGCACATGGATTTTCCAATATGTCAAGAGAGCAATCATATGTATCAACAATATTTCCTGGATCAATTGCTCCATAGTGCTTCCACTCCCCATAGCACAAATCAAAACCTAGTGGCAGAAGAGCCATTTCTACACCCTCTTCCCCCTCATCTCTAGATGCCCGCATCTTCTCTACAAATAAATCCAGCGCTTGACGAGCAAGAATGTCGAGCCAATCCGCCCCAAACATCATTGAGTCAAAATACGCGTCAATTTTTCTACAATCTTCTTTACTGAGGTTATTCGGGTCGGTTTTGGCAGTATGCACCGTATCGTTTAAGTCATGAGGCGTGACGAGCATGGTGTCTATTATTTTTAGCTGTGGATCTATAGATAACATTTTTGCGCCATAGTGATAGGTATTTCTCAGATGAAGGCTCGAAAATACGAACTGGTCAAGACCAAAGTGGCGATCAAGCCCGTATGTATTAGTTCTACAGCCTGATAACCGACTACTTGGCAGTATCCCCATCTCCATGAACCGCCCAGGGAAATCACCTGAGTCAGTATAGTGAAAAAGTGGCAATTGCTCAAGACGCGCTCGTATCTCCTGAACAGCTAACTGCTGGCCCCCCGATAAATCTCTCTGACTCTCCGGATGATTATGAAAATTATCGCGCAATCGACCGGCATCAACATATTGCGCCATTCTTTCTGGCAGAACAAGCGCCTCGCTAGATGACACGCCGCCAATCCTTCTGGATATTAAAACTGAGAAAGCCCATACAAAAACCTGCTAGCATCATAGTAAACTAAATTATAGCATGGCTCGTACTTTTTGTCAAATAAACTATCTTCTGCACCTTTCAATAACAGTATATACTATTTCCACCACCGCGTGCTATTTATCTTATGTTTTTCAAAGTAAACTTCCGCCAAATTAACATCAAACCGATTCGCCAGCTCCATCAAATAATTCAGTACATCCGCAAATTCCTCGCGCAGATTGTCGTGATTGTCAGGCTTTTTCTCGCCCTTAAATCCCGTCTCTTTGCGAATCGCTTTCGCCAGCTCGCCAACTTCCTCGGCGAATAATAAAAATACTTCAGCAACAGAATTCTTATCCCAACCCTTTTCCTTGCGTGTTTGGTCGAGGTGTTTTTTGTAATTCAGTTAAGCTGATTGTTCATGGACCCCCATTTCTCCTCTACTTATCTCGCTATCAACGCGAATGACTTGCGTCACAATTCAACATCCGGCAAGTCTTTCAGCTTCTTGCCCTCAAAACAAAAATATGCTGCGCCCTGATAGGCACCGCTGTTGTTGACTTGATTTTTATCCTCAAATATCTTTCGCACCAGCGGCGACAGTAGCCATCGCTGTCCGCCATACTCAACTTCACGCTCACCGACAACCTTAGCGACAATCATCTGGTCTTTGCTAAAGACAATTGTATCGCCGTTTTTGAGGCCTTTTCGATAAAAGCTAAACTTTTGATTACTGTGCTTGGCTTTGGTGATTTTATCAAATTCCGCTTCTTTATTTTTCTGCTCCGGAAAAACTACCTCACCCTCAAACGACAGCAACAGTTGTCGCACCAAATCATCATCAAGCGCAAAAAGCTCGCTACTACCGACTCGATGCTTGGCGAATATTTCGTGCAGTAATGTTTCTTTTTCGGAATAGTCAGCCACCTCGATCGCAAACAACCGCTTCAAACCAACCACATTGTAGTAGCCATTCGCCTCGAGGAAACGCATCCGCTCTGGGTACTGCTTGGTTTGTGTCTTGCCGATTTTGATAAGGCCTGACACTGCGGTGGTCATGACGTAGATGATGCCTTTACTCACTTCTAGCCTCCTATTTGATTTCTTTTGTAACATACTTTTTCAACGTCACCGTATCGCCCACCCGTGCTTCACGCGTGGTTTTGAGGTTGGTGACGATGTAGCCGATTTCGCCGGTGTCCAGCGATGAGCTAGGACCATGTCCTGACTGAGACTGATTGTGACACCGGTACCAAAACTCCGGTACCACAAATGCGACCGACGATACTACGAAAGCAACTGCCAAATGCGTATTGTATTTTCTGAAGAAGGATGTCATTCATTCAGTATAGCATCTTCAAAGATGGAGTGACATCCACGGGGTTACTTACGTTTCAACCTCCTTGCGACACACCACACCACCATCATAATAGACCAGCCAAATAGTGACACTTCCGACACCACTGTCAATGGTACCGAGACTTCGCCCGCATAGTATGTACCGACGATCTTTAACAGTGCAACGCACACGCTCGTTAGTATAATTATCCGAGATTTCGTAATGACGGCTACTGCAATAACACATGCAGCCAATGCCAGCGCCATCCAATGTAGTCCTGCAAACAGTTGACTCGCGGATAATACACTTGTTGCTGAGTCAATCGGCAATCCATTCACCGGATAAACGAGTCGACCAAGCGCCATCACCGCGTAAAATGCGCCAATTGCCACAACAATACCTAGAGCAAGCAAGACGCTCATGCCCACAGGATGTCGCTCCCTAAGTTTACCGTACAATACCACAACGACTGCTAGCAACATTGACGCCCCACATACTAGCATCTCATCTGCTATCTGAAAAGTAGTCTGGTGCTGTTGCGCCCACGCCATCACACCCGAAACGTCTGCCGAAGGTATCGGCAGTGACATTGCGATACTAACGCTAGCTGCGGCAAGTAAACCAAAACCCATCAGCCATACAATGCCACCAATATACGAAATACGTCGACTATTTTGATTTACCACCATCTCGCTCCTTCGTCATATATTTCTTCAGCGTCACCGTATCACCCACCCGCGCTTCACGCGTGGTTTTGAGGTTGGTAACAATATAACCAATTTCACCAGTATCCAGCGATGGGTCAGAAATCATACCAGGGCTGAGATGGCCGACCTCCAGCGCCAAGCCGTTGGCGCCAGTTGCCATCATGTGAATCGATTCACCTTTTTTAATCCGCCCATCAACCACCCTGACGTACAAAATCACCCCGCGGTAATCATCATAATAACTATCGAAAATCAGCGCCCGCGTCGGGTCATCTGGCTGACCAGTTGGTGCTGGAATTCGCTCAACAATCGCCGCCAAAACCTGATCGACATTCTGCCCAGTTTTGGCAGAAATATGAATGATCTCACTCTCGTCGCAGCCCAGCAAATTGATCACCTGCTTGGACACGCGCGGTACATCAGCGGCTGGCAAATCAACCTTGTTCAGCACCGGGATAATCGTCAAATCTTGCTCCATCGCCAAGTACACATTCGCCAGCGTCTGCGCCTGGATTCCCTGGCTGGCATCAACCACCAATACCGCACCCTCGCAAGCCTGCAAACTACGCGACACCTCATAGCTAAAATCGACGTGACCAGGCGTGTCGATGAGGTTGAGGTCGTAAGCTCCAGCTGGCAGCAATAATCCTTCCGATGAATCGATAACCCTGTTGCTGGCGCTGCCTGCGACATTCGATTCAGAGGAAGTGGTTGCCGCTGGCTGGCGATAGTGATGCTTCATCCGCACCGGCGCGAGCTTAATCGTGATCCCCTTCTCGCGCTCGAGATCCATACTATCCAGCAGTTGCGACTTCATCTCGCGCTTCTCCACCGTCCCCGTCATCTCCATCATCCGATCCGCCAGCGTCGATTTGCCGTGATCAATGTGAGCGATGATGCAAAAATTACGAATACTGGTCAATGGTTTCATCAGCGCCTCAACTTGCTCATATCAAATCGCGAAAACAGCAGACGTTTCATTCGCGCCAAGACCGGGTCGATCTCTGGCAGCCTTAGCCACTTGGACAATGCACCGTACACGACAAAATTGAAAATCGTGATCGCCCCAAACTTGGGCAGTGCCCCCAAAAAGCTATCGTCTGAGGCCCGGAACGGAATTACCAACACGCTGACGTAGCACGCCACTGCTAGTGGCACCGCGGCTAACGCCATCTTGGCAACCGCTTTGACAAACGTCGCATCAAACAGCTGTGGCATGCGCCGACCTAAGATGACACACAGGACCACCACCTCAACAAAGGCGACAATTGACTGCGCCCATGCCAGGCCATACGGGCCAAATTTCGCATAGTAGCCGAGTATCACGGCCAGCGCCACATTCAACACAATCGCAAAAATCGACACATACATCGGCGTCTTGGTATCCTGCTGTGCATAAAATCCACGCGCCACCATGTGATACACTGTCCTGAATAAGATTGCCATCACCAGACAACCGAGAATGTTCGCCATAACAGGATCGCCATTATTATTGATGAAGTGCACCACGTAGCCGCGGGCGAAAAACGTCACCACACAGATCGGGATAATCATCCAAATCACCGTCCTGAGAAATGACCGCAGGTCTCTGCGAAATAGATCCGGCCGCTCCGAGGCGAGGCGTTCAGTTAGCTGCGGAAAGGCAGCGTTGGAAATAGCAACACCGATGAGGTTGATCGGCATCATATGTAGCGTCAAGGCTTGATTATAGCGACGAATAATACCATCGCCCATCCGCGACGCCAAGTTGACTTCGGCTAGGCTCACCACATAATCCATCCCCTGATCAATCGAGCGCGCCGGCAGCAGCGACAAAACTTTGCGGAAGCCGTGGTTGCGCCAATAAATCTTGAAATCATAATCAAAACCGAGGCCGATCAGCCCGACCGCGCTGACGATGAGCTGCAGCACTGACCCGAGCACCACGCCGAGCGCCACGCCCATAATGCCGCCGTCAAAAATTTGCCAGCCAAACAGATTGATGCCATTGGTGAACCACAGCGTACCGATGATAATCCCGACATTGTACAGCATCGGCGCCAGCGCATAGAAGGTGAAGCGACCGACCGCCTGCTGGATGCTAGCAATCACCGCCGCCACTGCAAAGATCAGCGGATTTACGGCAATCACCCGCATCATACTAACTGCCAACGCGTGACCAGCCTCGCTCAACCCCGGCGCGATCAGATATTTCATCAGTGGATCAGCAAAGATAATTATCAATATACTGGTCACCAGCGTCACCAATGCCATCAAATTGATCATACTCGAGCTAATTTGCCAGGCTGACTGCTTGTTGCCTTTGACCCATCGCTCGTTAAATACCGGGATGAAAGTGACGCTCAGCGCCCCCGACACTAGAATCGCAAACATAAAATCTGGCACCATGAACGCTGCCGTATAGGCATCCAGCCCGACCGGATAGCCAGCCAAGTGGGCCTTCTCGTTGGGGAAATACGCCGCGTTCAAAAAGCGATCGCGCAGCAGCCCCAGCAGGCTCGACAGCAACATTGAGCTCGCTAAAATCGTGGCGGCTAACTTGACTGTCAGCCGCTGATTAATCTTGTTGACAACATTACGAACACGCCCCATGACAATTTACTTTATGCGTGCAGTTTTGCTTCCTTTGGTAGTTTCGTTCCCGAGAGGATCTCGTCCACTGCTGCTTCTTCCAAGGTTTCATCTCTGAGCAGCGCCTCGGCTAATTTATCGAGGAACTGACGATTGGCTTTAAGCACCAGCATCGCCCGTTGCTTGGCCTCGGTAATCAATTGCGAGACTTCCTGGTCGATCAACTTAGCAGTCTCATCCGAGTACGGCCGCTCGCGGGTCATCTTGTCAAACATCAGTCCGCCGTTGTCTTCGTGGAATACTTGGTCGCGTAAGTCCTTACCCATACCCTGCTCGATGATCATGTCGCGGGCAATCTCGGTGGCTTTGCGCAGATCTGAGCCAGCGCCAGTGGTGATGCCGTCATCGCCGTAAACAATCTGCTCGGCGATTCGACCGCCCATCGCCCGCGCCAGAATGTCCTTAAATTCATAAACATTAGTGTAGCTCTTATCCTCTGGTGGCAAGAACCAGGTGACGCCACCGGTGCCGCCGCGCGGAATGATCGTCACCTTGTGAACTGGATCAGAATCTGGCAAGACGTGACCGACGATGGCGTGGCCCGCCTCATGATAAGCGGTCAGCTCCTTCTCGTGGTCGTTCATAACTTTAGCCTTACGCTCTGGGCCAATTGCCACTCGCTCAAACGCCTCGGTTAATTCCTCGTTGGAAATCTTCTTTTTATTGCGACGCGCCGCGATAATTGCTGCTTCATTAGCCATATTGGCGAGATCCGCTCCCGATGAGCCAGCTGTCTTGGCCGCTAATTTATCGAGGTCAACTGTCTCGTCAGTTGGCTTTTTCTTGAAATGAACTTTCAGAATCGCCTCGCGGTCTTTGCGCTCCGGTAGAGTAATTGTCACTCGCCGATCAAACCGCCCCGGCCGCAGCAACGCAGGATCGAGCACATCCGCGCGGTTCGTTGCCGCCAACACAATCACATTAGTATCGCCGTCAAACCCATCCATTTCCACCAAAATCTGGTTCAAAGTCTGCTCGCGCTCATCGTGACCGCCGCCCATGCCGGAACCGCGCTTACGGCCCACCGCGTCAATCTCGTCGATGAAAATAATGCACGGCGCATTTTTCTTGGCCTTTGAAAAGAGGTCGCGCACCCGGCTGGCACCAACACCGACGAACATCTCCACAAATTCCGAGCCAGAAATTGAGAAGAACGGCACGCCCGCCTCGCCAGCCACCGCCCGGGCCAGCATGGTTTTACCGGTACCCGGATTACCGACTAGCAATACTCCCTTCGGAATCTTAGCGCCTAGTTCCTTGTACTTCTTTGGGTGCTTTAAGAAATCGACGACTTCTTGCAGGTCCTGCTTGGCATTATCATTGCCAGCGATATCCTCAAACAGCACCTTCTCCTTGTCCTCACCATACAGCCGCGCCTTGCTCTTACCGAAGCCCATCGCTTGATTATTCTGCCCCTGGGCCTGGCGCATCATGAACATGAAGAATATCACGATGATCACCACCGGCACAATCATCACCGTCAGATTCCACAGTACCTCACCGGTTTGCGATGGCGGTAGAATATTAATCTCGACCTTGGCGTCCTTGTTCAAGCCCTGTTCATAGATCGTACTACCAGATTCCTTGACTGATTTCTCGGTCGGCTGTTTTTGACCTTTGGGGGTAATTTTCAGATCGTTACCCTGGATATCAATCTTGGCAATTTCCCCAGCATTGGCTCGCCGCACCACCTCAGTCAATGCCACATTCTTCAAATTGCTATTTGGTGACAGCGCCGCGTACACTGCCAGCCCAAGAAACACAATGATTGCCCAAAACAACCCCAGCCGAGCAACCTGCCCGATCCCTTTCTTAGTATTCTTTGGCGTCTTTCCTGCCATACGTCACATAATCCTTTCTCTTTCGTCCTAGCGAGTCACTCGTTTTATTGTAACACTTTTTGCGGATAATTTCACCCGCACGTGGGCGGCCGGCTGCCACACCGTTCCTGCGCGACCAGTTTTGATGGCGATTAGCAGTCGATCCAGCTGTGCTGAGAGTAGCGACACGCCGGTCAGTCGCTGCACTTCTCGGTGGAGCAGCTCGCGCGCTGGCTCGATCGGAATATGCGCCCAAAAATAACGACTACTGAGGCGTGGTGACAACCGCATTATTTCTTGGTCAATCTCTTGGCGCAGCCGCCATTGCTGACGCCATAACCGACCAAGCGCCGCCCGCTGCTGATCAGTCAACCTCGCCTGCAGCTGTCGGCGCAGTTGATTCCGTAGATAGGCGCTCGACTGATTCGTCGCGTCCTCCACCCACTCCAGCCGGTGGCGCAGCGCATAACCATATATGTCTTGCTTTGTCCATTCCAATAGCGGCCGCTCAATCCGCTGATCACCCATAGCCGCCAAGCCCCGCCAGCGCGTACCACGCCGCAGATTGAGCGCTATCGTCTCAATCACGTCATCCTGGTGATGGGCCGTCGTCACGCGCCCGCCCCAGTGTGCCGCCGCGTCAAAGAGAAATTGATACCGCTGCTGACGCGCCACATCTTCGCTGGCTGCCACCCCCAATTCCTCACGCCTGGTAACATATGGCACATCATACCGGCGCGCTAGCCCCGCCACGAACCGCGCATCCGCCGCTGATTCTGCCCGAATTCCATGATCAAAGTGAGCCACCGCCACCTCGTCCTGCCCATGCCGCAATACGCTGTCGAGGAGCACCACGCTGTCCACTCCACCCGATACCGCAATCAGTCGTCTCATGAGGATATTATGACACATACTGCGGGGCTACGTGATACAATACTCACTATGCACGAGATAACCATCCTCTGCTTTGGTGATTCCAACACCTTTGGACAGCGACCCGATATGAACGCGCGATATGACGAGTCGGTGCGCTGGCCGCGGCGACTGGGGGCGCTGCTAGCGGACGAGGCACGCCAATATTATGTCATCGAGGAGGGGCTAGGCGGTCGGCGGACTGACCTTGATCATCCTGACCCAGCCAAGCCGTCGAGAAATGGCTGGACGTATTTTCCGCCGTGCCTGGCCAGTCATCAGCCCGACATCGCCATCATTATGCTGGGAATAAATGATGCCCAGCTCTGCCACCAGCGACCAGTTGAGGCGATCGTGACGGCACTGGCGCACTACGTCACGTATTGTCACGAATCAGACGTCACACCGCTACTTGTTGCACCACTCATCCCAGACCCTGCTGGCCTGTTCAACGAGGCAATCGTACCGCGATCGACGTGGCACTTTGATGATACAGCCGTGGCGACACTAACTGCACTGCCTGAAAAAATTCGAACTTATGCCGCTAAGCACGGTGTTGCGTTTTTCGATGCCAACACATATGCCAAGGCCGGTGTAGACGGACTGCACTGGACAGCAGCGGGTCACGAGCGATTTGCCCGAGCAATCGCCCAGATGATACGTGAAATCGCGTAGAATATTCAAACGTCAGTTAGTTTGATATCTTTGATTTCGCCGGGCCCTACCCAATAGACTCGATCGTTAGTCTCAAAAATAGGCGCCGCCGATGCCACTAACACTGAGGAAATTTGTTCTTCTGTTAACCCCTTAAAGGCTGGGTTTTTGAAAAAATCAGCTCTTTTTATACCAGCATTACCGGCACGACGTAGGATAAACTTTGCCACTTCACTAATATTGGCGTCAGCCGGAGAAGCCTCGGGCTGACGCAGAGTGTCCCACCCCCCATGATCTTGAGATGGTAATTCCTTCGTCGGCATAGTTGGCATCATTTCGCTCATAGTTTGTCTATATCCTCCTCAATATTATTTTCACAAGTATATCATCCTATCGTCAACTCTTGCAACAAGGAGGGTAATATGTTCCTCATACACTACATTAAAATACCGCGGCCCATACAGACCGCGGATAAAAAACAATTCTGGTAGCACCGGGTGGACCCGAACCACCGACCTCAGGCTTATGAGTCCTGCGCTCTAACCAGCTGAGCTACGGTGCCACACGTCACCAATTGTACCAAACGAGTCAGAAAATCTCAACCGCCTCGAGAACCTACTTATCAGGCGGGGCCTCAACTGCTAATCAAATAAGACCAGGCAAGTTTCGCCCCCGGCGACTAGGCCACCAGCTCCACGCCTTCTTCGTCCAGCAGTTCCAGTCGCCGCATCACCAGCGAACGTAGCTCCTCGCACGTCCGCCGGCGCTGCCATGTCCGTAGCTGGTCGTTATTGACCGCATCTAAAAATTGCCCAAGCTCGTGCTCAGTGATTTCCATGTTGTTGCCTTTCTGTGTTTGTTAAACTGTGGCTTTACTATAGCACACATTTGACATAAGTGCAATAGTATGACAGTTCGCATCATTACCCGACCAATGCTCCCACCGGCTTCCCTCGCCAAACCGCTTGTGATAGACTGGAGGGAGAGGATTTTACACAAACATGACCCCGGCTATTATCTCATCACTCGCCATCATCGCCTTCTCGGCACTGATCCACGCTAGTTTTCAGCTCAGCGTCAGCGTCTTGACCTTGCTCAGCGGCCATTCCCTCGGCAAGCAAACCGCCCGCCGAAAAGTGTTGCGACTGATGAATGGATTCGTGTGTGGAGTGTTGGTGCTAACCGCGCTGCTAATATCGGCGATCGTCTACTATCTGTCGCTGGTCATTCATCACGCCGCTCAGGCCGAGCAGCTGGTGGCGGCCATCGTCTGCGGGCTGATGGTCGGGCTGGGCGTGGCAACTTGGTCGGTGTACTATCGACGAGGTGAAGGTACGGCCTTGTGGCTACCGCGCAGCTTCGCGACCTATCTATCAAAGCGCTCAAAAGCAACGCGTCACAGCGCCGAGGCCTTTAGTCTCGGGATGGCGAGCGTGGTGGCCGAATTACTGTTCATCATCGGGCCAATGGCGGCGGCGGGGCTGGCGACGATCCTACTACCATCAACCGAGTGGCGGCTCATCGCCATTGCCCTTTACGTCGTCATATCACTGCTATCACTGGTCGTCGTCTTGGTGCTGGTCGGTAGCGGCCATTCCCTCGCCCACCTACAACAGTGGCGGATGGCACATAAACGTTTCTTGCAATTTGCAGCTGGCGGCAGCTTGATCATCTTGGGCGGCTTTTTGTTCGTTGATCGAGTGCTCGGCATCGTCAGCTATGGAGGTTTTTAATGCCAAGCGAGCATGCAAGCCGACCAATCGTCGATGTCATCAAGCGCGGCAAGCGGCCGAGCGAAGAGTTTGATCCGACAAAACTCCACCACTCTATCATGGCGACCTGCCTGAGTATCCGCACACCCGAAGGCCAAGCTGATGATATCGCCAAGTCAGTCACCCTCGGCGTGATGAGTTGGTGCGAGGCCCGGCCAGAAATTACCACAAACGACATCCGACACCGCGCGGCGCAGCTACTGCAGAAACTGCACACTGACGCGGCATTTGTTTATCAACACCATAAGACGATCATGTAGGGGGCACATGGCACAAAAACCAACTTTTGATTATGATGTAATTGTTATCGGCAGCGGCGCTGGCGGTTCACCGGCCGCAACCGTCTTGGCGCGCGCTGGCAAGAAAGTCGCCATCATCGAGCGCGGTACCTTTGGCGGCGAGTCCCCGAACTGGGGCGACATTCCAACTGGCGCCCTGCTCTATACCGCCGACGTCTATCACGAGGCCAAAACAGCGGCCAAGTTCGGCCTGCGCACCAGTACAGTCGGCTATAATTATCCGTCGCTGCTCGCCTGGAAAGACACCGCCATCAAGCGCACCGGCACCGGCGGCAACCGCAGTTACTACGAGAAACAAGGCATCAGCGTCTTTACCGGCAGCGCCCACTTTCTCAGTCCCAACGAGATTACCGTTAATCGCCGCCACTTATCCGCGCGCAAATTCCTGATCGCCAGCGGCTCAACCTGGCGCGATGATCACATCCCGGGCCTCGACGAAGTGGCCCATCACACGCCACAAACCATCCTCTCGCTCAAGCGCCCGCCCAAAACACTGTTCGTTGTCGGCTCTGGCACAACGGCGATGGAGCTGGCATATTTGTTCTCGACCTTTGGCAGCAAAGTGTATGTTGCTGAGACCGCTGGGCGCATCTTGCCCGAGTTTGACCAAGAAGTCGGCGAGCTGATCGCTGCCGACGCCAAGGCACAGCGCGGTATGAACATCCTCACCCAGACAAAGCTGGTCGCCGTCCAGAAAGACGGCATCGCAAAGCGCGTCACCTACGCTCGTGGCGGCCAGCAGCATTCAGTGCGCGTTGATGAGATCCTCATAGCTGACGACCGCTTGCCGACAACTGACATTGGCCTAGAAAATGCGGGCGTAGCGTATACCGAACATGGCATTCAAGTCAGTGAAGCGATGCAGACTTCGGCGCGGCACATCTTTGCAGCTGGCAGCGTCGTTGACCTCCAGGCACAGACACACACCATCCTCAGCCACAGCCGCACCGCTGCACACAACTTACTACACCGTAATTTTATCGCGCTTGACGATAGGCCGCGCTTGACGATCGCATTCACCGACCCGCAGATTGCCCGGACGGGACTAGACGAGGACGACTGCCTGCGCCGCGACCTGAAGATAACTATCGCCTTAGCGCCGCTGACTTTGACCGCTCGCAGCAACATCACCGACCGACGCAGCGGTTTTGTCAAATTGATCAGCGACAAAAAAGGCGTCCTGCTCGGCGCTACCATCGTTGCACCAGGCGCCAGCGACTTGATGACCGGCCTCAGCCTCGCCATCCGCCACGGCCTGACCGCCAAACAACTGATGAGTACGCCAAACTGCTTCGTTGCCTGGTCAGAGGCCGTGCGTATTGCGGCGGGGAAATTGGCAGCTGATTAGGCACTCCCGAGATTTTACGTTTCCATGAAACTTCTGATGGCTACCGCTCGCCATCATCACGACGTGCCTCAAGCGCATCATAGAGACCGTTAAGTATCCAGTGCATTCTGGCAACCATAAATTCGCCGTCTTTACCGCGCATGCCATCTCGCAGTTTCTTTTCGGGAGTATCTTGTGACCAAAACCTTGTTTCTGGCGGAATTGCTAACGGTTGCTTCAGGTCTAGCAGCGAGTCATCCCGCATATCGGGCGGGGTGTGCTGTTCGACCGCCTCTCTTGCTAGCTCCTCAAGTTCCTTTGCACACGTGCACCATTGACCGCCCCCCCTACATGCTGCATCTCGTGTGTTTTCTTTTGAGCCCATCTCTCTATTCGTCTTATCCTCCGACTGGTGGTCTACCGGCAACTTATCGGTAGGTTGAGACGCTGGATTAAAGTGCTCTGTCATGATGTTCTAATATAGCATGACCAGGTCAAAAAGGCTAGACGTAGCCACCCCAGCCAATTTACACCACGACTTCACCTGTATCAAAAACAAAAACGACCTCAACTCATGAGGCCGAAACATCAATAAAACATGGTTGCGGGGGTAGGATTTGAACCTACGACCTTTTGGTTATGAGCCAAACGAGCTACCAGGCTGCTCTACCCCGCGGCACATTGTCCATCTTAGCAAACACGAATTATTTTTGCAAGTTCTGACTCGTCCGCCGCGCGCCAAAGAGGAAATTGATCCACTGCTGGAAGTTACTGGTCGGTTGTTTTTGCGGGGTGTTTTGGGCGGTCGGTTGCTGCTTGGCCGCATCGGTTGATGGCACGATCAGCAACTTTTCGCCGGGCGAGCCACGGCCCAGGCGCTGGCGCACTGCGAGATCAAGGTATTCGTCACTTTCATAATATTTTGATTCATACGCCAGTAGTTCAGTGCGTAATTTATCGACCGTCAGCTGATACTTTTTTTGATCGACCATCTGTTGCAGTTCATAATTGCGCTGCATTGACTCAATCGACCCCCACGCCCAACTCAGCGCGATCAGCGCCGCCGCCGCAACCACAACATTATTCAGCGTCAAATAATCGTGACGCACGTGGTACCAAAATCGTTTGAGTTTCAGCATGTTCATGTTGGTTTTATCAGAAGGTATGGCTATATTATGAGGGGTCGGGCGGGGTTAGTCAAGATGAGGGTATACTCAAAGGATGCTATTGGATGTGTAAAATCAGGCTAGTCTTCTACAAGCATACTTCTGCGAGGAGTTCGACCTTGACGAATTATGTAGTCATTCTCCAGAGCCTTCAAGGTCGCCAAGCCTGCGGGAGGATACATTCGAAGTCTACGACCCTTTGCGATGGCCCTTTCTTTTTCTTGCATGACCTTTTCTTTTTGCTGTCTTTCTATTTTGGATATCCTACGTCTTCGCCCTGTCAATGAGGGGTTAGGTAAAGGAGTTCTTTGAAAAGCAGCACGCCTTCTCCACCCTCTGCCGGAGGGTTCACTAGTTACTGCACTCAGAGCTTCCTTCCCAAGCTGTCTCTCGCACGGATATGCCTGTCCGCATTCTCTGCACTTCGCTGTCTCCGCCCCTCCGTCCGCCAACACTACAGGCTGTTCTTGTTCTGCTAGTTGAGTTGGTTGTAAATGCTCCGTCATAATTACTTAATTATAGCATGGATGGTTAAAAATTAGGAGGAGCCAAGGAATGAAGAGCTGGCAGCATCAGGCAGGAGCATCCTCAGAAAAAGAGCGTGCGCAACCTACTTAACATTAGTTAGTAAACTAATGAAAATTATCGGCGACGCGTGCTATAATAGCAGTACATGGAGTTTTCGCCTGCAGCCAATAACTATCCGGTCAGCCCAGAAGAGGATGGCCTTGAGATGACAGAAGCTCCCACTGTCGAAGAAATGTTACAGGAACTACCCCCGATCCCTGACAACTTGCGTGGTGATCCAGTGCCGCCAGGGGTCAAGCGCGTGGTTGAGGAAAGAAGACGAGAAATCCTTGCAGAGATGCGCGGAACACCATATGCGCTACCGCTTGCAAGAGCCGCCTCAACAAACCGCCTTGATCAAGCAATGATTGCTGCCTACATCATTACCCCTCGATGCAAGTAGACTAGGCGTAAGTTCAGTAGGGACAGTCAACCAGACCAATGCCTCTCCGCCCTCCACGACGGACAGTAGCAGCGCCTCGCAGCCACCGACATCCCATTGCAATTGGCGACGACCGTTTCAGTACTGACAAATCGGCGCAGAGTTGGTGACCCGCAAAGGTCACGCTGGACAATGTCCGCGAGGAAGCGATATCTGACTCGATCATTTCCAGAAGCCGCGGCACCTCGTCTTCTGATTCCAGATAGACCGACTTGAATCCAAATTCGAGCAGACTTTGATCCTCCAGTGAATCAACATGTGCAAGGTCAATGATGGACCACGAGTAGCAAAACGGTTTTGATGCTCCCCGAACCCGGAAATTCTTTGTCCACTCAACATCGAGCGCAGCAACGAGACTTCGTTCTCGACCAAACGGGCGTTCTCGTTCGCCAAACGGGCGTTCCGCCCACTGCAAATTTGTTCTCAGGTGCATCGTCGTGTTTGTCAAATGAACCCTGACTTTTCTTTTTCTTAATCATTTTCTATCAATTACTCAGGAATAGACAGTGTGCCACCGCTATCAATATTTAACTCTCCAGCTTCAATAGCATCCCAAAGAATACGCGTGGCGCTTTCTTCAGTAGCTCCACGTTCTACGAGCGCCCACAGAGCATCGCTGAAATCAACACCACCAGCACTAATATGATCTATCTCTGGAAGCTTCAAATCCTCCATATTACCTCCATTTACTTGGGTGATTCGTGGTGGGGGTGGCTGGGATCGAACCAGCGACCAACAGGTTATGAGCCCGCTGCTCTAACCGCTGAGCTACACCCCCATGAGCGATATTATACCGTAAAAGCGGCCGAGTGAGAAGTGCCGTCAATTTACCCACTACCGACCGTCAAGCTGCTCGTGCATTCCTGAGGGCAGCGCGCACCATCCTAATTCCATCCCTATTTGTCTGTTTTTGTTCCTCGGTTAACGGACCCTGTCCTGATGCTTCATGGGCTTGTTGCGTACGTGTATCAAAACGACTACGTTCACGAGGGGGTGTTTTCTTATTAACAGAGGTACTTTGATCAGACAATGGCTGACTATTCGCATGAACAATCTGACAAGACGGCGGTTTAAACCCAAGTGCCCATCGCGCTTCATAATATGACCAGCCCATTTCATCGACAAGCTTATCAACCTTCTCCCACTCCTCCGCGGTCAATTCACGGCCCCGCTCACCAGTCTGCGATAGTTCACTCATAACTAGTAAATATCATATTTTGCCCATAAAAGCAATACTACCTCAGCGCCACAACCCCCACTACAAAAAGACTCCCGCATGAGCGAGAGTCTTTGAGGCACCTGTTTGTTTGATACTATTGTACCGGTAACGAGGTGTATAATGCAAGTGCTTATTTCTTTTTCTTGATGGTCAAAAAGCCATTGCGTGGGTTTTCGGTAACGATCCGGTCATCTGGCAAGTCGCATGGCTCGCCCTTGGCGTTCTTTTCAACCTTGGCGAAAAAATAAATCGTCTGCGTTTTGCCACCGCGCAGCGTGACTTCGGTTTTATGCAAGTAGTATGTAATGCCTTTTGAGTTTGTGTGCTTATAAGCCATTCGTATACCTCCTGTTAGTATTATACTATTCTAGATTAGCGTCTCTGTTGACCCCTGTCAAGCCTAAAGCGGTTTTTGACGATACCGAAGCAGCAGTTTCAGTACCGCCAAAGCTACCAGTCGAGCAATGATAATCAGCATAATTACCCCTGTTACCACCAATGACCAGCCAGCCAAGTCCGATGACCAGAGCGGCGGCACAAATGTCTGATAATACGGCGCGGTGGATGGCGGCGTAAATTTGAGGTCAAGCGACGAGGCCGCCGGGTACTTTGCCCATTCATCATTGATACAGCTGACGTAGCGTGGGTCAGCCGTAGCATAAAATCGCCCCCAACCACCAGCCTGTGCTCGAGCGTCGCATACTTGGCGAACTTTGGCGACCGTGTCGTTGCTGGATCGAGAAGCCGACTTTGACTCGAATTCTTTCCAGGCTGCCTCGTAAGCCCGCTTGTACGAGTGCTCCAGAGCGATGCGTCCCGGGTCGGCGTTCATGTGCGCGACCACATAGCGCTGCAAGTCATACACCCGCCGCTCCAGCGCCCCCTCGTCGCCCTCCTTGTCGGCATTGATGACGGCATCACGGCGTTCGATCATGCCAATATTATTTAGCCTGAGGAATGTCGCGCTGACAAACGACGCCATCACTAGCAAAATGACTAGCTGCCATGTCTTGATTTCTTCTAGTCGCCGAATCGCCCGACGGGTGCCTCGCTTATCTGCCATTCCCCACCTTTCTCAAGTCCATTATACCAAAGATACTGGGCGAATGCGACACGGGGCTAGCGTCAGTGGTATAATGACGCTATGAGGATTTATTTTTCGGGAATTGGTGGTGTGGCGATTGGGCCACTAGCAGAAATGGCCATCGGCGCTGGACACGAGGTCTGTGGCTCTGACCGAGCGGCCGGCTTGATGACGGAGGCGCTCAGGCGGGCCGGCATCACGGTGTCGTTTGACCAGTCAGGCGAGTTTTTACGTAGCGAACATCAGCGAGAACCCTTTGACTGGTTCGTCTATACGGCGGCCCTGCCAGCGGATCATCCAGAGCTGGTGCTGGCTAGGCAGCTGGGGATTCGCACCAGCAAGCGTGACGAGCTACTCGCTCAGATTATCACCGACAAGCAGCTCAAGCTCATTGCCGTCACCGGTACGCACGGCAAGACGACGACGACTGGCATGCTGGTGTGGACGCTGCAGCAGCTCGGCATCCCGGTGAGCTACCTGGTTGGCTCGACGCTTAGTTTTGGCCCGAGTGGTCGGTTTGATCCGGCCAGTCAGTTTCTGGTGTATGAATGCGACGAGTTTGACCGCAATTTCCTTCACTTTTCGCCGTGGCTGAGCCTCATTACCTCAGTTGACTACGACCATCCCGACACCTTTCCGACGCCAGATGATTACCGAGCAGCGTTTCGGCAATTTGGCGAGCAGTCGGCACGCGTGATCACGTGGCGTGAGGACGCTGACGTATTTACTCCGGCCAACGTAACGGTGCTTGAACAGACTGATCCACAAATGACGCTGGCTGGCGAACACAACCGGCGTAACGGCACGCTGGCAGCACGGGCGGTAATGCTGGTGCGAGAGGCGGCTGCCCTTAAGATTGAGGCTGAGGCGATTATCGCGGCGCTCAATGCCTTTCCGGGCACCGGCCGGCGCTTTGAAAAACTGGCCGACAATCTCTACACCGACTATGGCCATCATCCGTCAGAGATTGCCGCTACGTTGCAGCTGGCTCATGAACTAAACGACCACGTGATACTCGTCTACCAGCCACACCAAAATATTCGCCAGCACGAGGTTCGTGAGCGCTACACTGATGAGATTTTTACAGATGCCAGCGAGATATATTGGCTGCCGACGTACTTGACCCGCGAAGACCCGAACCTGCCGGTGCTGACGCCGGAGGAATTAACGCGCCAATTGACGATGGACAAGGTACATATCGCGCAGTTGGATGAGGCGCTATGGCACACGATTGAACAGCAACGAGCGCGCGGCGCGCTGGTACTCGGTATGGGTGCCGGGACAATCGACGGGTGGCTGCGCGAGCAGTTAGGCCGCAGCGCTTGATCACAAGTAGCCGGCCTATTCGTCAGGCTCGCCACCAAGCGCCGCCCGGATATCGTCATACGAAAATCCTTGACGGGCTAGATACGCCATGAACTTTTGCTGATCGCCAGCATATTTATAGCGTTTTTTAGCGATAATTTTTTGCAGTTCCTCGTCGTCTGAGCGGATATTTTCGCTGATTAGTTGCTCTATCGTCTCGCGCTCAATCCCCTTTTGCGCTAACTCTAATTTTAGCCGCCTGACACTAGTGCCCTTTTGCATAAATCGATGTTCCAACCAAAAGCGGGCAAACTTTTCATCATCAAGGTACTGTTTCTCAATCAGCCGCGCCAGCACCCGCTCGGTAATTTCTGGCTTCGCACCCGGACGCTCAATAATTTCACCGGTCTTCGGCGAACGCTTTTTGGTCGGCCTGGTTTTACGCCACAGATAATCGCGCAGTTCTTTAACCGAGCGCGGCCGCGCCAAGCAATACTCCATGGCGCGGGCGTACAGCTTACCAAACTGGCTCTCGTCCTCCAGCGCCGCCAATTCTTCGTCGGTATATTCGCGCCCAACCTTAATCCCCAACTCGCCCACCTGAAAGACATCAAGGCTAAAGCGATATTTGCCATCAACGCTAATATTTACTCGATTTTTATCGCGATCCTGGAGAGAGATGTCGGTGATTTTCATGCGCTTCTGGCTTAACTTAGCCTCAGACTTCCGCTTCTTTCACCTTGTCGCGAACTTTCTGGTCAATTTCTGCCAGAACCTCAGGATGTTCTTTCAGATACAATTTGGTTTTATCGCGACCCTGGCCGATGGTCTCGCCGTTATATTTGTAAAAGGCGCCAGATTTTTCAACAATGCCGTGCGTAGCCGCCAAGTCCAAGATGTCGCCAGTTTTAGAAATGCCTTCGTTATACATAATGTCAAACTCAGCGATGCGGAATGGCGGCGCAATCTTATTTTTCACCACCTTGATCTTGGTGCGGTTACCGAGGATGTCATCGCCAACTTTGATCTGCCCGATCCGGCGAATATCCACCCGCTGCGAAGCATAAAACTTCAGTGCGTTACCACCCGTCGTGGTCTCAGGATTACCAAACATCACGCCAATCTTCATGCGAATCTGGTTGATGAAAATCACCGTCGCTTTCGACTTGTTGATGATGCCTGTCAATTTACGCAGCGCCTGGCTCATCAGCCGCGCCTGCAAACCCATGTGCGAATCACCCATATCACCATCAATTTCTGCTTGCGGCGTCAATGCCGCCACCGAGTCCACCACGATCAAATCCACCGCATTTGAGCGCACCAAGGTTTCGGTAATCTCTAGCGCCTGCTCACCGTTGTCTGGCTGCGACACCAGCAGATTTTCGGTGTCCACACCCAACCGCTTGGCGTAGCTCGGGTCAAGCGCGTGCTCAGCGTCGATGAATGCTGCCGTACCGCCCTGCTTTTGAATTTCGGCAATAGCGTGCAGCGTCAACGTTGTCTTACCCGAACTTTCTGGACCATAAATTTCAATGATGCGCCCCTTTGGATAACCGCCGCCTAGCGCCAAATCAAGGCTCAACGAACCCGATGGAATCACTTCAACATCAACTTTGTGCGCCTCGCCCAGTTTCATAATTGACCCATCACCAAATTGCTTGGTGATTTGATCCATGGCTAGACCCAAGGCTTTTAACTTCCCGTCATCAATCTTTTTCTCTGTCACCCGAGCCGTACCAGTCGCGGCGTCTGTTTGATGTTTGTCATCGGTTTTCGCTGTGCTAGCCATACCTCTCCCTCCGTTATCTTATGCTGTATAGTATACCATAAATCAAGCGCCTACCGCGAGCGATGAAACTTTGCTATAATGGACAACATGAAACGACAAGCAGGCTTTACGGTGATCGAGGTGCTAGTGGCGATTATATTTCTCGGCGTGGCCACGGCGGTGGCGTTCACCCAGCTGGTGACGATCCAACGCGAGCACCAAAACGACCGGAAAAAAACCGCTATTAATGCCATGCATTACAGCCTCGAAGAAGCCTATTACAAGCAGCACGGTTTTTATCCAGAAAAAATTACCGACGAGACGCTGCCGACCATGGACAAGGAATTGCTCAAAGATCCGAGTGGTAAAAAACTTGGTGACAACGGCAGCACCTATCGCTACGAGCCAACAAACTGTACCGGCGGTAAGTGCAAATCATATTCGCTCAGAGCCACGCTTGATGGTGAGGCAGATTTCGTCAAAGACAGCCGCCACAAATAACTAAATCGTAGCCAAACTAATCGTAACAGACTGGCCGGCCATTCTTGAAGGCTTCAATGGCGTTGTTGAGGATGGCCACTTGGTGCTTGGGATTGGCCACGTAATGAAAAATATAAGTTGTCTCCTCACCCTCAGTACTGAGACGAATTGTGCCGTAGTTAAAGATCGTCTGGGCAATGCCGGCTTGGAAAAAGCTGGCGTCCTCAATGCTGCCGAGACTCACTGTCTGTTCATGACGAACGAAGAGGCTCTGTTGGATTTCCTGGATGACGCTTTCATTAGTCATGAAAAAGTGATTCTGTAGATACACCCACAGGGTGATCGCACCGCCCAGCACCACCAAGGCAACGAGCAGCAGCGCAATACCCAGCACCGCTCCCGGATTCACCGCCGGAAACAGCGGAATATTAGCGGTCAGCGACGAGAACGAGGCCGCAAATACCAGCAGCACCACGACCAACAGGAGAGTGATGGCTGTAGGAATGACCATGCCGATCGGGTGGCGCTTGATGTCGAGGATGACATACTCGCCCTCGCTGAGATTGAGCTGCGGATAATCACGAACGGACTGGTCGTGGCGCGCCTTGGTCTCTGGGCTGACTGCGGGAACGGTCGGCTCAAGCGGCCGCGCAGCATGAACAACATTTGGTTCGTTAGCGTATTGGGCACGAATCTGTGGATTGAAGTTTTGCCCCTCTATCATCTCTGGCTGGATGGTGACGTGCGAGGTTGGCTGTGGCTCAATCGGTGGCGCGGTCGTCACCGGTGGCGGTGTCGCGGCAGCCGGCGGATGATGATACAGCGGCCGACCATCAGAATCATACGCAACCGGCTGGGTATAATCAGGCTCGGGGTTAGTCTGGTTCGGATTCATTAGTTCTAGTATAGCATATCGGCCGGACTATGCGACGTCACGGGCATGTTTTGTCCGATTGTTGTGGCGTGGATTACGCTGCGCCACCCGCCGCAGATCCTCGTGCGCATCAAACTCGTCGATGATCTTATGTCCCAGTATCCGCTCAAGCACGTCCTCCAGGCTGACGATACCAACCGTCTCGCGAAACTCATTCACTACGATGAACAAATGATGCCGCACTCGCAAAAACGCCGCCAGCGCGTGTTGTAATGTCTGATCCTCGCGGATGTAATACACCTTTTTCTCCATGACGGTTCGTGCCCGCTTGCTCGTCGACGAACGGTTAATTGTCAGTAGATCCTGAATATATAGCATCCCCACTATATGATCAATATCGCCCTTGGTCACCGGAAAGCGGCTATGCCCGGTCTTGTGCAGCGCGTCCAGCACCAGTGGCCCCAATACCTCGTCCTGATCCACCGTATCAATCACGCTACGCGGCGTCATCACTTCCTTGACCGGCACCGCATCAAACGACAGCACGCCGATGACCATCTTTTTCTCATCTCGACTAAGCGCCTCACCTGCCTGCTCGACCATAGTGACGAGCTCTTCTTTTGACTCAATATCATAGCCGTCATTGGGCATTGGCGCCACCGAGCGAATCATCGCAAATAACGTCGGAAACTTTTCAATCAGCGCTAAAATTCGCCCTTCATACCGCTCGTAAAGCCGCTGGGAATATTGCTGCCATAATGAAATCCGCGCCACTGCTCCTATCTCTAGTGCGATCATCAGCGAGATAATAATGCCCAGTAGCCAATGAAACAACTCCACACCAATGACACTGAGCGTCACCAGCAGCACCGCTGCAATCACCCGCTGCAATGAGAAAATATCCCGCATCAGCGCATGTCGCTTTAACAAATGGCGCGCATCCTGATCACCGCGGCGCGCTCGCCGCTGCAGCTCAAACTTACTGTGTGACGAGGCCTGCGGATGGACGCCCATGACCATTACGAGCAATATCAGCACCACCACATACAGGATTCCTAGCAAAATATCGCTCATGCTGTTCATTGTATACTTTTTATGCTATAATAGCCAGAGTTAATTTGGAGGAAATATGAACGGAAAAACCTGGGCTATCTTTGCAATCGTTGTCGCGGCTGTCGTCGGCGGTATGATTTATCTGTCAACACAGAATCGTTTGAACGTTAGTGATATCTCAAATGACGCAGCTATGCGCATCATACCGGCCGAAGCGCGCACTGGTGACATCGGTGAGCACACTATCGGTAATACCAACGGCAAAGTTGTGATGATCGAATACGGCGACTACCAGTGTCCAGGCTGCCGCACCGCTGCACCAGAAGCCAAGCGCGTAGCCGAGAAATACAAGGATCACGTCGCGCTGGTCTTTCGTAATTATCCGATCCCGTCGCTCCATCCAAACGCCCGAGCAGCGGCGGCGGTCGCCGAGGCAGCTGGGCTGCAGGGTAAGTTCTGGGAAATGCACGATTTGCTCTATACCAACCAGGATGCGTGGAGTCGTGCCCACACCAAAGAACGCACCGACGTCTTCAGTAGCTACGCTAAGCAGCTGGGTCTGAATATCGAGAAATTTAGTGCGGACTTAGCCTCCAGTGCTGTCACAAAGAAAATTGACTTTGATGTGGCAATCGGGCGACAGCTGCAGATTGACGGCACACCAACCTTTTTTGTTAATAGCAATAAGCTTAACCTAGCCGACTCCAGCTCTATCGAAAATGCTGTCAAAGACGCCCTGAAAAAGGCCGGCGTCGCAGTTGATGAAGTAAAAAAATAACATCAAATTGATCAAAAGCATTAACTAGTATCCAAGTAAAAATCACCCCGGTGCCTGTGGGGTGATTTTTTATGCCGTCCCTTTGTAGGATATGCGCACTTATTGTGCTATGTATGTTTGCCATTTGGCAGGCACCACATCCACTGCGACCTTTTTGCGTCGACTGGTCGACACAACATTGATTGCTATTGGCATGTGTTTCGTACTCCTTTGTACTAGTGCAGCCTCACGCGCTTCGACCTTTATTGCCCACTTTATGATAAGCAGCGATATGCTTCGGCGCGAGACACATCAGCCATGATAGCAAAGACTGATACGAACGTCAAGCAGAAACTACCCCTGATCTGACCCCTGATACCAGCCTCAAAACAGGCGCAGTCGCTTGGCGAAGATGTACACAATGCCGATGAGCAGCACCGTAAACCCGGTAATCACCGGATAGGCCCACGCCTCACCTTGAAACGGTAAGGTAATATTCATGCCGTACATACCGTAAAACACATTCGGGATGGCCAGGAGAATAGTGATGGCGGTCAAGACTTTCATCCGCTGGTTGAGGACATTGTTGGCGATGGTTGAATAAGCGTTCTGGATGCTGGTGATGGTCTGGCTGTTGGCGGTGACCATGACGAGTAGTTGCTTGACGTGCAGTACCAGATCGCCCAGCGCCTCGAGGTCACGCACTGTGAATAGACCGCGGCGATTAAGCGCTAATTGGCCGAGCACGCTGGCTAACCCCTCGAGACTCGAATGAAACTCGTTGAGGCTATCTTCAATAGCCACAAACTCAATAAAGTCAGCATTTTTCACCTCGTGGCGCGACAGCCGGTGCCTGGCTGCAGCGATATTACCAGCAAGGTCATGGATCTGTTGCTCATACGCAGCCACCGCACAGGCGATAGTTGCTGCGAGGAGCGCGCCGGGCTTGTCGGTCGTGGTCGTGAGAAACGGCTCGGCGGCTTGTGGCGAGAAATTATTGGCAGGATTAATCGTTACAAACTGGGTTTTTGATACCGCAGCCAGCAGGGGCGCAGTCTTGACCATATCATCCCGAACCAATGGTAGCCGCACAAAGACGTACTCGATGCCACCGTTATATTCCACGCGCGGCAACTCGCGCACATCGGCCGCGTCACGGACAATATTTTCATCAAGGCCGAACTGCTCGGCGAGTTCGCTTGGGCGCAGCGTGCCGCTGACATGCGCCCAGACGCCACGATGAAACTGATGCGTTCGCCCTAACGAATCACCCATACATCGCCGCTCAAAGTAGCCCACCGTCATGAGAAAATTATACCCCAGAAAACACCACTCTGGCAATTAGCCGCGCAGTCGCTTTTCCCTGACCGGTATCACCGCAATCATCGCAACAACCATCAGCCCTGAACTGATCAAAAATACCTGATGCAGACCATCGGTAAACGCATGGAGGATAACATTGGTAAATTCGTCCTGCTGGCGGCTAAATTGCTGTTTTGCCTGGGCCTGAGCCGGCGCTGGTAGCCGCTCAAACCCTTGAGCTGCCGCCTTGGCAATTGTCTCTTTTTGGGCATTCAGCCGCAGCAACACATCAGCGTTCAGCTCACCAGATAGCATCTGCTGGGCAGCCGGTGAGCGCTGTAAACTCTGAATATATGGCAGTTGGTGCGGATCACCGACATGGGCTAGGATGCCAGCGGTCAATATGCCCGATAATACTGCTGCACCAATTGTCGAGCCCAGCCCACGAAATAGCTGCACGCTGGAGGTCGCCGCACCGAGGTCTTTTTGCGTAAACTCATTCTGCACCGCCAAGGTCAAGATCGGCATCGCCGCGCCGAATCCAAGCCCAACAAATACCGCCACGATAGCTTCGTGCCAATATGGCGATTCTGGCTGTAGAATTGTTAGCACGGCGACACCGACCGCCGTTAGCCCAAAACCGGCCACTATCCAGCGTTTATATGCACCGGTTTTAGTAACCAGCCGACCGATAGTTATCGAGCTTGTTATACTGCCTGCTACCATCGGTAGCAGCATCAGCCCAGCCTGCGAGGCAGTGGCGCCAAACACCTGCTGATTGAACTGTGTTAGATACAAAATTGCCCCCATAAAGGCCGCACCAAACAGGCTAGCCGCCGCCATAATCAAACTATATGTCCGATTGGCAAAGAACCGTAGCGGCAGAATCGGCTGCTTGGCTCGCCGCTCGATCAGCACAAAACTCAGCGCCGCCAGTACTGATATCGTTAGTAGCATGCCCTGAACCAACGCTAGGCTAACACCGCGCTCGATTAGTCCCTTAAAGATCATCTCTGTGTTGTCTACCGCCAGCACCAGTGTCGCCAGAGCAATGGTGATAAACAGCGCGCCGAGGTAATCGGGCTTGTGCGTGCGGTCATGCTTGATCTGCGGGCAGTAGCGAATGATGAGTACGGTGGCGATCACACCGATCGGCACATTGATCAAGAACGTCCAGCGCCAATCACTGACCATGCCAAATAGCGACACACCATCTGTCAGCCAACCACCGATTAACGGCCCAGCTACTGAACTCATCCCAAAGACCGCACCAAACAGTCCTTGCCATTTACTACGTTCCTTTGGCGGAAAGAGGTCGCCGACAATGGTAAAGGCGTTTGCAGTGATGATACCGCCGCCGATGCCCTGCAGCGCCCGCCACGCAATCAGCCACTCGACTGTCGGCGCCAGGCCGCTCAGTAGCGAGCCGATGGTAAAGATACTCACCCCGGCGAGCAGTAGCGGTTTGCGGCCATACATGTCGCTCAACTTACCAGCCAGCGGTACGGTCACCGTGGTGGTCAACATGTAAGCAGTCACGATGAAGCCAAGCGATGAAAAGCTATTAAATTCCTTGACAATCGCCGCCAGCGCTGTCGAGACAATCGTTTGATCCAGCGCCACCAAAAACAGTGCGCTCATCACCGCACTCATGACGATTAATTTATTTCTGATTGATAATTCGTGTAGCATTGTTACCTTTCACGTTATTAAAGTATCAGTAGCCCATAAATGTAAGAAGTCTCAACTACCCAGTATGATTTACACCTGCACCCAAGTGTAATATTTTACGCCGGATGAGCGGTTAGTGTCAAGAAGCAGTCAGGCAGACAGAACCTGCCCCCAACCCGGCCTCGCCAAAACTCTTACTTCATCAGCCGTAGTCGCTCAACCAGCCAGTCTCTTGGCAGGATCGACAAGAACCAGCCAGCGCGCGGGCCAGAATCTTTGCCAATGAGCACGCGGTAGATGGTGGTGAAGAGCTCCCGCGGCGGCAGCAAGCCGCTTTCCTTGTAGGCGTAAATTGCTTGATGAAACCAATTACCATCAGCCTCAGCCGGCGCCCCGGCGATGTCGTCAGCTAGTCGCCATAGGTATTCTTTTTGCTCTGGCGAAAACTCATCGGGACGTACCTCGTCTGCCAAGCGAAACTTCAATGACTCAGGCGCCCACTTTCCCAGCCACTGACTGACATAGCCTAGTTCCGTGATAATCACTGTCTCTTCCTCATCGACGATGCGGGCGTATTCCGGACTGCGCCGCAAAATTTCTACCGTTTTTGCCGTATCGCACAGCGCTGCTTGGTATGAAATGACCAGATGCGAGAATGGAATTGAGCTGACCGCTGGCTGATCTAGCCCGTCAGTACACAAGAATAATAGCTGTTTATCAAGCTCATTTTGCGGATGCTGCTTCATCGCCGCGAAGTCGTCAACCAGCCGCACCAGGCTGTCGGTCTCGTCAAAATACAACCGCTTGGCCGGCGAATACCGGAGCATAAAATAGCGCACTACCTCAGGCGGCAGCATATTGACAACGTCATGCGCGTTCACGCCGGTGCCCTTGCTAGCACTCATCTTTTTGGTATCACCGGTGCGATTGATAAAGTCATATGGCACCGGCACTGGCGCATCAATATCATAAACTTCACGAGCAATCCGCTTGCCGGTATCATACGAGCCGCCCTTCGTCGCGTGATCACGGCCAAACGGCTCAACATCAACACCGAGCAGCCACCACCGCCCCGGCCAGTCCAGCCGCCAGTCCAGCTTTACCTGCCCGTCATCATACCGAACTGTGTGCTCCGAGTCATCGTGGCTACGATAGGTGATCGTTTTAGCATCGCTATCCATGCTGATGAACCGGCGATTTTTCAGCCGACCATGCTCCATGATCTGAATTGGCGACCACTGGTCATCCAGCTGCCGGCCCGATACCTCCTGGATGGCCGACTTGGCTTTGTCAATGCGGCTCAGCGAGCGCTCAATGGCCGGCACAAAAAACCCGCTCCGATACTTATCGCTAGCATAGACCACGTCCATGGTGACGCCAATTTTATCGGCACTGTCGAGGAATGGCTTCAGGCAAAAATCCCCCCATGAATCGTACCGATCATCTGGCGAAGGTACCGTGCAGAGCGGCATACCCAAGTACTGCTCGTAACTAGCTGGCAAATTAACCGGTACTTTACGAAAGGCGTCCAGGTTGTCTGAAACATGAACGTGGCGCGCCCGAATGCCTGCTTGCTTCAACGCCCGCACTACGGCGTCAGCGATAACGATTTCTCGCAAGTGCCCCACATGATACACCCCCGACGGCGACGCACCCGAAGAAACGAGCACTTCTTTATCCACATTTCGAAACTGATCGACAATATCATCAAGCCACTTCATATGTGTTATTATACACCATGAAAATTATTATTCTGCGTATTAGCCCAACCATTTGCCTTATGAATATGCAAAAAGCAGTTATATTATTCGAGAAGATCCGCGACTTACCCTACGGAACAAGTGGCAGTGATGAAGTGTGGTCGTGTTACCAAAAATGCGTACTCTTGAAACAAGAACTGCAGCACATCGGCATTACCAGTCAATTGCTAATTGGTGTTTTTGACTGGCAAGACCTGCAGATCCCCGAACACATCCTCAGCCTTCACCGCCAGCGCCATGAACGACACGTGATACTGCGCGTATTTATTGACGGATCGACGTATGATATTGACCCGTCGATTGATATTGGACTTGCACCAACCTTACCGATAGCTCATTGGGACGGCACTTCAAGCACGACAACCATGGCACCACTCAAGCATTTACGCGTCTACCGACCGCACTCATTGCACGAGCGTATTTTATCACAACTACGACGTAAGGTATTTCGAAGTAACCCTGAGAGTTTTTATACTGCAATCGACATATGGCTAGCAACCATACGAGTAAGTTGATATTTTTTATTTTAGTGTGCTATATAACAACATATAGCTTTTACTCAGAGCTGCAGAGGGTGAAAATCACCTTTTCTTTGAGTAGGCTTGAGAGGGACTACTATGAGTTTCATGGTCATCGTCTTCCTGTCTATTGTCATCCTGATCGCCTTTATTGTTAGTCTCGTGTTGTGGGAAAAATTTACAACATGGATCAGAGCGCGCAGATGCCCGAATAAGAAAGCGAGACAACGGGCAACAGTATATGGGGATGTGCTTGAATGCGCCACTTGCGGGTGGTATACTCAAGATCCCAAGCAAGACACCCATAATAAAGGATACCTCTCGCCCGCCGAAAATAGCTCGCCGAATGCGTTCAATCTGATTGAGACAGCTACTTGTCTCTCGGATTAAAAGATCCGCATTCAGCTTGCGTTCGTTCGGCGGGCTATTTTCATTGAAAGAATTATTCCCACCGAAACAGCTTAATCGCCGCGATATAGATAACAACAACCCAAGCAGCAACGGCGCCGATTTGCGGCAGGACTTCAATTAGGCTGGCGTGTTCAGTCATAATCAGGCGGAAGCCATCGGTAATTGGCGTCATAGGGATAAACTGGGCGGCACTGCGTAACCACTCTGGGAACATATATAGCGGGAAAAATGCACCAGACAAGAACATCATCGGGAAAGAAATCAAGTTGCTCAGCGGTGCGGACTGATTTTCATTCTTTGCCCAGCCACCGATCAACAGGCCCAGTCCTACCATCATAAAGGCCGCCAGCACCGCCATAAGGACAAAGAGTCCCCAATCGCCGCGCATATTAAACTGGAACACCAACATACCAACGACAACCATCATAGTTAAGCTAAGCAGCGAAATTATCGTGTAGTGAATTGCCATAGAAATAATCAGCTGACCCGAGGTAAACGGCGCCGCACGCAGTCGGCGGTAGGAGCCGCGCTGTTTTTCGGCCGGCATTTGGTTAGCCAGACCAAAGATACCCATGCTCATTAAACTAAATGCCAGCAGTCCAGTAAAGGTATAGTCAAATGGTTTCAACTGCTCGTCGCCGACCGCTTTACCGGCAGCCTTGAGCGGCGCTTCTGGCTGACCCAGGTGCTTATTTATTTCATTGGCAATTTGGTTCATTACCGCGGTTAAGGCGCTACCAGTTTGCTCGGAACCTTTGGCGTACAGCACGTTGATTGTGCCAGTTGGGCGAGCATCCTTACCCTCACCCTTAACCTCGCCAAAATCTCTCGGCAGCTCAATAATACCGTTCAATTCCGAACGCTTCATCTTCTCACGGGCCTCGTCCATATCCTTGACGTCTTTAATTTTAAGAATCGAGTCTTTGGCATTGTCTTTGGCGCCTTTGACGAAACTTTTAGCAAATTCCGTCTGCGAATTATTGATAATCGCGATGTCAAAGCTGGTCGATTGATTATTAAAAA
>ERZ772971.183-NODE-183-length-40293-cov-4.383170_pt1 | contig 40293 bp, 35 predicted proteins | sample MGYA00511943_ERZ772971 | MGnify/ENA primary metagenome ERZ772971 (study PRJEB29015, sample SAMEA2737929) | human oral metagenome | biome: human oral; feature: human-associated habitat; material: dental | place: China | collected 2144 ... | reverse complement strand
CCGGCACAGGCTTGCCTATAAAAGCAGCCAGCGAAGCAAAGAGGTCTATTTGCGAGAAAGCCGCATTGCTAACCCCGCGCTTCACTTTTTTAGGATAACTAACGATAAAAGGCACACGTGTACCCGCTTCGTAGTTGCTGTATTTTCCTCCGTGGTTGTGGAAAGGCCCCCACGGACGGTGCTTGCCTAAGAGCTCTTCGGCACGGTCTTGGTAGCCGTCATCTACCACGGGGCCATTGTCGCTGGTGAGGATAATAAGGGTATTGTCGTACAAACCATTGTTCTTTAGTGCCTTCAGAATCTCTCCTACTGTCCAGTCGAACTGTAAGATAGCATCGCCACGGTAGCCCATACCGCTTTTGCCTACAAATCGGCTATGAGGGTAGCGAGGCACGTGTACATCGTTGGTACCTACATATAAAAAGAAAGGGGTATGTTTGTGCTTCTGAATGAAGTTTACAGTCTTAGCGACAATAGTATCGGCAATGTTTTCGTCTTTCCACAAGGCATTGCCCCCACCCTTCATATAACCAATGCGAGAGATGCCATTCACTATGGCTTGGTCGTGTCCGTGATTAAGGGAGGGTTTCAGTTTGGTGAGCAGTTCAGGCTGTTCTTTGCCGGTAGGTTCGCCTTCAAAAGGCTTGTGGTAGCTTACTTGGATAGGAGCTGAGGGGTCGTAATTGGCCACACGTTGGTTTTCTATCCAGACACAAGGCACCCTATCGGCTGTTGCCGCCATTAGGCAAGAGTAGTCAAAACCAATATCGGAAGGCCCAGGGGAGATAAATCCATTCCAATCCTGTTGGCCTTGTTGCCCACCTAAGCCTAAATGCCATTTGCCAATGGCAGCCGTAGTGTAGCCTACCGACTTAAAAATGTCGGCAAGGGTGGTTTGTTCAGGACGAATGACCATTGCCGCATCGCCAGGAGCTATGCCGGTATCGGTGCGACGCCAATTGTACATTCCTGTGAAAAGCGAGTATCGAGAAGGGGTACAGGTAGCAGCAGTAGCGTGGGCGTTTGTGAAACGAAGTCCTTGTTTAGCAAGCGTTTCTACAGCTGGGGTATGAATGGTTTTTTCGCCATAGCAACTCAAATCGCCATAGCCCAAATCGTCGGCAACAATGAGAAGAACATTGGGCTTTGAGGCATTAGGTGAGTGTTGCGCCCACAAAAGGAAAGGAGTACAAAAAAACAGCAATAGCTTTCTCATAATGTTTCAATCAAATTATGCATAGCAGAAAGGAGGTTGGGTGCAAAAATACAAATTTATCGTTAATATACAAGAGGTTGTATTTTTAGTTCAATGTCAGTAGTAGTAAATCAGTAAAGACAAAGAGATAATCTTCTCTCAAGAAAAGTTTTAACCGATTCATATTCAAAGAAAAGCCTTTACAGATTCAGAAAAACCACGTCTTTTTGAGAGATTAAGAAATTTTTGATACGAATGGCAGAACGAGAAGAAAAAGGAAGAAAAACTACTTGGAGTTTAGGCTTGAGCAGGCAGAGGCTTTTCTGACTTGTTTGTAGTGAAATGTAAAACAGATAGCAAAATTAAAGGTCTTTGATACCTCTATAAGTAAAATCTATCATTCAGCCAACAAGGAGCTTCCAATTTATGTATACCTTTGCGTAAATTTAAATCATTTTTACTATGTCATTCACATTACCCCAATTACCTTACGCTTACGATGCGTTGGAACCTTACATCGATGCACGTACGATGGAAATTCATCATACGAAACACCACAATGCTTATACAACCAACCTAAATGCAGCTGCTGAGGCGGCAGGCATCAGCACCTCTAACATAGAAGAACTATTGGGCACCCTTGATATGAATAATGCAGCCCTTCGCAACAACGCTGGTGGGCACTACAACCACTGTTTGTTTTGGGAACTTTTGAGTGCTAACGGAGGCGGACAACCTACTGGAGAATTGGCACAAGCTATCGATGAGGCTTTTGGTAGTTTCGAAGGTTTCAAAGAGGCTTTCAGCAAGGCAGCGGCTACGCGTTTTGGTTCTGGCTGGGCGTGGTTATGCGTTCACAAAGGTGGCAAAGTAGAAGTATGCTCTACCCCTAACCAAGACAACCCTCTAATGCCGGGTACAGGCTGCAGCGGACAGCCAATATTAGGCTTAGATGTATGGGAACACGCCTACTACCTACACTATCAAAACCGTCGCCCTGAGTACATTCAAGCTTTCTTTAACGTTATCAACTGGGAAAAGGTAGCTGAATTGTACCGCGCAGGAAAATAACTCGTAAGTATTACTTTTTTAAAAACAAGAAAAGCTGTTTGAACAAGGTGTTCAAACAGCTTTTCTGATTAGTAACTTTCTTGTTTTACAATTATTTTGCTAATTGTGTTTTGGTAATTTTTGCTGCCAAAAGCACTGCGTTTTTGGCATTCACAATAGTTCCTGTAGTAGATAGCTCGGCAAAGCTTTTTTGTTTTCTCTTGCCTTGCTCGTTAGGCTCGCCTATGTTTACATTAATCTTTTCTTTCACGCCTGACTGCATAATGATTTGTTTCACTTGGGCAGCTGTTAGGGTTGGGAAGTAAGAGCGCAAAAGAGCTGCTACACCTGCTACTTCAGGAGATGCCATTGAGGTACCTTGCAAGAACTGATATTTGTTACCAGGAACAGTAGCGTAAATCTTCACCCCTGGTGCAAAAACATCCACATTACGTTTGCCGTAATTAGAGAAAGAGGCGACTAAGTTTTCACCGTACTCGTAGTTCAAAGCACCTACAGTAAGGAAAGTATCAGAGATTTCTTTTTTGTTTACCTCATCATTAGGATAGGTTTCGTTCACGTCAATATCTTGAGAGTCGTTTCCTGCAGCATTTACGATGAGTACATCTTTAGAAGCTGCGTATTTGATAGCCTCGTAAACCCATTCTTTGTGAGGAGAAAAACCTTTTCCGAAACTTGTGTTTATCACTTTAGCTCCGTTATCAACAGCATAGCGCAAGGCAAGAGCGATATCTTTGTCGTACTCATCGCCATCGGGTACAGCGCGTACTGCCATAATCCAAACATTGTCGGCCACACCATCCATTCCGATACCGTTGTTGCGTACAGCACCAATGATACCTGCTACGTGAGTACCGTGTAGGGCTTCTTTAGGATCTGGGCCTATTACATTGTTATTGCCGTAATTTTTCTTGGTGAAATCATTCTCGTCGTCTTTTAGGATGTCTTTACGAGGGTCAAAAGTAGTATTCAAGTGAAACTTCATTTTGGTATCGAAGTATTCAACACCTTCAGCTACTTCTTTGTTTAGGTCTTCAATGTTATCAGCTTTTCCAAGGAGTTCTTTCATAAACTCAATCATCTGAGAGGTACGCTCATCGTATTGTTTCCCTTGGGTAGCTTTTTCAATATCTTCAGCAGTAAAGTTCTGTTTGCCTACCAATTTAGCCATCTCAGGCTGAATGAAAGCAATCGTTTGCACCAAACGCTCGTAGGCTTCTTTGTTTCGTTTCACTTCAGCAACTTCTTTCTCATAGGCTTCTTTAGCACGAGCATAGTCTGGATTCTTAGTGTCTTTGCTGCCATAGATGCGGGTCATCTCAGTAGCAGCTTGAGTAATATTGCCCAAGAAGTTCCAACCGTGTATGTCATCAACATAACCATTTTTGTCGTCGTCGATGCCGTTGTTAGGAATCTCCTTAGTGTTTGTCCAAACATTGTTTTTAAGGTCTTCGTGCTCAATATCCACGCCCGAATCTACTACGCCTACAATCACCTTTTTGGGAGTAAGCCCTTTGAGCAAGGCATAAGCCTCAGGAAGGTTGAGCCCAGGGACGCTCTGTTTGAAACTTTGGTGAGGCCAACCTTTTAAGGCCTCTTCGTTCCAGTGTTTTTCAGTAGGAAGTACAGTAGGAGCTACATCGGCTCCTGCTATCTGCTGAGAGGTACGACAACCTACTAACAACAAGGCTGCCGCAGCAACCCAAAGAAATGTTCTTTTCATTAATTATGAACTTTAAAAAATTGATTTACGTTTGCAATAGACCTAGGAGCCTTAGTGCGACAACCGTGCAAGATAGTCAAAATGCTCTCCTTCGGCCAATAGTTCGCAGTCTAACCCTACCGCGTGTGCCACATTTTGAAGCGTGTTGTAATCAACGTACAACCACGGGAAAGGTGCTTCTTCCTGCCCTTTGTAGCGCACTATGTAGTCCACCTCGCCATAATAGTCAAAGTACAATGGCACCTCATAGCTCCCATCGGGATGCTGGTCAAACATATAGAGAAGGTCAGACGAATCTGTGAGAATTTGTCCTCCTTCAGCCAAAAGTGTCTTTAGGTGAGTATAGAAAGCACCCATTTGTTTCAGTCGTCCACACATTCCGGCACCATTCATCAGCAGTAGAATCGTGTCGTACTGCCCTTTTGCTTGCCATACATCTTGAACCTCAGCATTGCGAAGCCCTCGCAGGTGGCACACTTCTATAGCTTTGGGAGAGAGGTCGATAGAATGCACCTCAAGCCCACGCTCGTTTTGCAGGTAAAGTCCGTGTACTCCAGCCCCACAACCTACGTCCAATACCCTGCCTCGCGCCAACTGCAAAGCTTGTTGCTCTAAAGGAGGCATCTGTGCAAAAGTACGAAAAAGGTACGACACTGGCAAGTCGTCTTCCTCAGAGATAGTAGTCTCAGTTTTGAGGTCTTCGGTGTACTGCCCGTGCTGGTAGTCCCACATTGCTTGTCCGAAAAGGTCTTTCATTGTTATCTAATATCCAAATATTTGTGCATTTGCAGCGACACCCTCCATTGGGGGTGTGCCATTACATAGGCTACTATTTCGCCCATCATTAACTCTCGCTTGCTCCATTCTGGTTGCAGAAAAAGCATACAGTCAGGCGAAACCCGTTCGGCCATTGCCTCTGCAAAGAGAAAATCGTGATGGTTATAAACCACCATTTTCAGCTCATCGGCACTGTGGAGTACACTTTCGGTGGGTAGCTTCCTTTTTTTAGGCGAGAGACATACCCAATCCCAGTCGCCAGAGAGCGGATGGGCACCTGATGTTTCTAAGTGAATGCGCACACCACCATTGCGCAAACGATGTGTTAGCGGAGAGAGGTTCCACATCAGCGGCTCTCCCCCAGTGATGATAATAGTCTTAGAGTATCGCAAAGCTTCTTCAGCTATCTCTTCCACTGGCACTAAAGGGTGTGCCTCAGCAGGCCAACTCTCTTTTACATCACACCAATGGCACCCTACATCGCAACCGCCCAAGCGGATAAAGTAGGCTGCTGAACCGCGATAGGCTCCTTCTCCTTGCAAGGAATAAAAAGCCTCCATCAGGGGGAGCACTTCCCCCCGATGTAAGGCTGCTTGATTATCTTTTACTAACATTATTAGCTACTCATAGTTGGCAACATCCAAAATCCATGGGTCGGGAATCTCGGTATTTTGCCGTATCTCTTCTACTTTGCTCATCGCATCTTCGTACTTGTCGTAACGGTCTACATAGATAAAGTTTAAGACTTGATCGCGATTGTAATACACTTTTGTTTCATAGCCCCACTTCTTCATCTCCTCCACCCTATTGTTCACGTTATTGATATTCAAGAAAACTCCTACTATCACATAATAACCTTTCTCAGTATCTGCCGCTTTCAGTTTAGTTACCCTTGTACTTCGGTGCAGTTGTGTAATCTCTTTCGGGTTGTTTTCTATCTCCAATGCGGTTAAAAACAAATAGTAACGGTCTCGGCTACGGGTGTAGTTCAAGTCCAACGAAGTTGCATTGTTCGGAATAAACTCTTGATTCTCATTCTTGAGGTCTAGGCGAAAAATGTCAAAGCCCAAGGTGTTCTGGCTCGCAGGGTTGCGAGCTGTTACAAAATCATCATTGATATTAATGCTGCTGTTAAAAAAGTTCTGCGCAGGGCGTACCTTGCTCTCTAACGACACTGTTTTATCACTCGCAGGGACTGTTACCGAAACGTTATCGCCTGCCATATTGAAGTCCCCTTCCAGTGTTACCCCCATTATGCGGGTTTTGAACTCTCCTTCTTCGGGTGTTTTAAAGCCGCTGAAAGCAAAAGTTTTGGCAGCCTCATTAGTAATTGCCGAGAAGCCATCATAGGTAATGATTTTCTTCACATTGCTATCGGGATTCTCATATACCAAGACCAAAGCCCAACCAGCAGCCGAACCTCCTTCCACTTGTCCCAAGGCAGCACGTACATTCGCTACCGTATAGTCGCCTTGTACCTTAGTAGCCGATGCCAAAAGGTTAGTTACATTAGCATAATACACATACGGAGCAGAATTCTTAAGTGGTTCATCGGCACTACCGTCAAAGATGAGCTCTCCGTCTACCAGCACATATTCCCCTGTGTCAGGAGTTTTAAACTTCACCATACTAGCGTCTTCCTTGTGCTTGTCGGTAGGAATATTCTTAGTGCCGCGCAACACTCCTGCGGCATAAGGATAAGTAGCCGACCAGTACAAACCTGCATAGGCTATCTTTCCTCCTGTACCGTCGTAGTTAAAACGGGCACTACTTGAGGAGAATGTTGTCGGGTCATTATCAATATCAATGTACTGCATATCAAACTCGTCGTTGAGTTTGGCTTTCTGGGTACGGTCGTTGTAAGGCACATTAGGGCTCGCCAACTTATCCTTTCGGTTTAGGATATTGTTGCCTATCACCTTAATATCTCCCTTAATAAAGGTCTCGTACCTGATTTTAAACTCAGTAGTCGACTGTGCGTATAGCGGAATAGCAGCTACTACACACAACCATAATAGGATGAGGTGTTTCATAAACTCAGAATTTGTTTAGCTACACGTAGAGCTTCTGTGCCTTGCTCCAAGGTTACTCTTGGTGTGCTATCGGTGCGAATAGCCTCGGCAAAGGCCTCCAGCTCGTCCAATATAGCGTTGTTGTTATGTATTTCAGGGTGTTCAAAGTAAATCTGACGACGCTCTCCTTCTGCGTTTTGCAGAATCATATCAAAGTCTCCAGGCACCTCTGGTGCTTCCTTCATCTTCACTACCTCTACTTTCTTTTCCAAGAAGTCTACCGAAATGTAAGCATCTTTTTGGAAAAAGCGCGTCTTGCGCATATTCTTCATTGAGATGCGACTAGCCGTCAAGTTGGCCACACAGCCGTTTTCAAACGCTATTCGCGCATTGGTAATATCCGGAGAATGACTAATGACCATTGCACTGCTGGCCGAAATATGTTTCACTTTCGACTTTACCACGCTCAGAATTACATCTATATCGTGAATCATTAAGTCTAGTACCACAGGCACATCGGTACCTCTCGGATTAAACTCTGCCAAACGGTGTGCTTCTATAAACATCGGCTCGTGTATCTGCTCGCGTACTGCCAAAAAAGCTGGGTTAAAGCGCTCTACGTGTCCTACCTGCCCTTTTACTTTGTATTCTTTAGCCAAGGCGATGATGGCTTCTGCCTCTTCCACCGTTGTAGCGATAGGTTTTTCTATAAACAAGTGTCTTCCTGCCTTGATAATCTTCTCAGCACAAGCAAAGTGAAACAAGGTTGGAGTTACCACATCCACTACTTCGCAAGCGGCTATCAGTGCCTCTATGCTGTCAAAGCGGTGGTAACCAAACTCTTGTACTACCTTTTGAGCATTCGCCTCATCTGGGTCGTAAAAGCCCATCAACTCGTATTGCTCCGATTGGTTGAGCAATCGCAAATGTATTTTCCCTAAATGTCCTGCTCCCAGAACGCCAGCTTTCAGTTTCATATCTTAGTATCCTATTTTAGCACGCACGCGTTGTAAGGTTGCTGTAGCTACTTTCTGCGCTTTGGCAGCTCCTGCTTTTAGGATAGCTTCCAGCTCGTCTAAGTGTGTCATATAGTAAGTGTAACGCTCGCGAGGTGCAGCAAATTGTTCCAATATCAATTCATAAAGTGCTTGTTTGGCTTGTCCAAAACCATAACCTCCTGCGCGGTAAGCCTCTTCCATTGCTCGTATTTGCTCAGCCGAAGCCAACAACCTGTAAAGGCGCATCACGTGGCAGTTTTCAGGGTCTTTCGGCGCTTCCAGAGGAGTGCTATCAGTAGGAATAGCCATTATCTGCTTGCGCAGTTGCTTTTCTGGCAAGAAAATATTGATGAAGTTGTTGCGAGACTTGCTCATCTTTTGCCCATCAGTACCTGGTATTATCATCACTTGCTCTTCTATCTTCGCTTGTGGAAGCACAAAGGTCTCTCCCATTTGGTGATTAAATCGCGAAGCCACATCTCTAGTGATTTCCAAGTGCTGCAACTGGTCTTTGCCCACAGGCACCACTTCCGCATCATACAGCAAAATGTCAGCCGCCATCAGCATAGGATAGGTAAACAGACCCGCATTTACATCTTGCAAGTAGTCCATCTTGTCCTTAAAAGAGTGAGCTAAAGTAAGTCGTTGATAAGGAAAATAGCAGCATAGGTACCACGAGAGTTCAGCGGTTTGAGGAACATCGCTCTGCCTATAGAAAGTTACCTTTTCTGTATCCAAACCAAAAGCCAACCAAGTAGCAGCCACGCTATAAGTGTTAGCGCGAAGCTCCTCGCCATTCTTAATCTGTGTTAGAGAGTGCATATCGGCGATGAACAAAAAAGATTCATTCGCAGGGTCAGATGCCATCTGCACCGCAGGGCGTATTGCTCCCAATATATTTCCTAAGTGTGGAGTCCCTGTGCTCTGTATGCCTGTCAATATTCGTGCCATAATCTTTGTAATTTGTCCATTAGCAATGGGCTAATGGCGCAATCTCGGGGCAAAGATACAAAATCTTTTTTAAATAGCAATGTTACACACAGCGTTCACAGCAAAAAAAACAAGGCTCTTTTTGACAGCCATCTGTATTGAAAAAAACGCTCAATGCCAGACAAACTTTGCTAAGGCCTACAAAAGCTCCTACTCCCCACAACGGCACCTTTTCCCTATTTACTACGGCACCTCCCTCTTTTTCCCTGCACTTCTTTATCACCTATTTCGCACTGAATACCAACCCTTTAACTACCAACCCAATCTCCTCTTAAAAAATATCTATACACTTTTACGGTACTATGTATTGCATAGTAACTTATTTTGCATTACCTTTGCGTCGTCATTTAGTCCTTACACCTGACGACTAACGAATGTGCTGGCCGGCATCTATTCATCTTAAAAAAAAACGTCTATGGAAGCATTTAATACTGAAAAAATAAAAACGCAAATGCGCAAAGGCATCTTAGAGATGTGCATCCTCGCTGCCATTGATAAGCGGGGCGAAGCATACGTCTCAGACCTTATCGAGGTCTTGAAAGAAGCCAATATGGCAGTAGTAGAAGGCACCCTATACCCCCTACTTACCCGTCTGAAAAACAACGGACTGCTCAGCTACCAATGGAAAGAATCTACCGAAGGCCCCCCGCGAAAGTATTACGTACTCACCCCAACAGGAAAAGCCTTCTTAAACGAACTCCAAAAAGCTTGGAAAGAATTACAAATGATCATTGATAAACTTATTTGACCTATGGATAAAATTAAAAACATCAGCCTAGGGGGCTTTTCCTTCTTAATGGAAGAAGCCGCCCTTAAAAACCTGCAAGACTACCTAGCACAAGTCAGAACATACCTAAGCAACAACGATGATTGCGACGAAATCCTATACGACATCGAGTTGCGTATGGCCGAACTACTCAAAAGCCAACTCAAAAACAAAGAAGTCGCCACAGCACTAGAAGTCGCCTACCTAATGAAAGTATTAGGAAGACCCGACCAATACATCGACGAAGCCGACGAAGCCCAACCACAAACACCTACCCAAAACACCCCGAGAAAACTATACCGAGACCTCGAAGGCAAAAAGCTCGGAGGCGTGCTCTCTGGCGTAAGCTACTACTTCGGTTGGGAAGTAACCCTCGTACGGCTCCTGTTCATAGGAGTCCTTTGGCTCAATATATCCCTGTTCTCCTTCGGAAGCCTAAAAGGAGGCATCTCCCTGAGCGCCTTACTCGTAGGCCTATACATCATCTTCTGGTACGTAGTACCCCCAGCACGCACCAATACCGAAAAGCTCGAAATGAAAAGAACAGCCGTTACCGTCAGCACCCTTTCAAACTTCAAAAACACCCCACCAATGCGACACACTTGGATGCGTAGCCATACCGACAGAAAAATAGCAGGCGTGTTCGGCGGGTTAGCACAATACCTACAAGCAAACAGCACTTGGTTGCGCATCGGATACCTCACAGTCATATTGTTAGGATTTATGCTGAAAGCCAAAATAGGCATACTTCTTTGCCTGCTCTACGCCCTACTATCCTTAGTTTCCGAAGAGCCACCCATCCAAGAGAACAGCACAACCCATCAGCAACCTTCCGATGCCCCCCATAGCACCCACGCAAACCTCGGCTGGATACTACTAAAAGCATTAGCCTATTTCATCGCCGCCATCATCGCCCTGCCACTCCTTCTAGCATTAGTCGCAGTACTGATGAGCCTATTTGGCATCAGCCTAGCAGGAAACCTCACAATATTCTACCTCACAGACCTACTCCCATACCTACTGCCCTCCCTATGGCAGCGCAGCATCCTATTCTTGGCAGCCATACTGATGTCCCTGTTCCCCATCTCTATACTCCTGCTAGTCAGCCTAAAGCTCTTCACCAAAGACTTCAAAACACCCAAAGGATGGATCGTGGCCAACGTATTAGCACTAGTGCTAGGTTGCTTGGGCTTCTTCGCAGTAGCCACAAGCACCGCAAGAGATTTCGTCAGCACCGCACAAGTAGAACAGCGAATACCACTGCCATCCAATGCCGACACACTAAAAATATGTATACAAAACAAAGCCTTCGACATCAATACAATCAACCTACTCCCCGACAGAATCGACATCAAAGACTTCAACCAATTCGAAGGCACATTCCCTACCCAAGAAGCACAACCCTACCTGCTAATCACCAAAAAAGCAAACGGCCGTTCCTACACCGAGGCACGCCACAACGCCCAAGCACTCCAGCTCCCCCTTCTCATAACAGACAACCAAATAACCATCCCCGAAAGTTTCACCCTAAAACAAGGAACCGTCTACCGACACCAAAGAGCAAAAATACGCCTATATCTGCCTAAAGAAAAACAAGTAAACAAAAAATCCTGCCCCTAAGCCCCAAACACACCAGCACATCCCTACGCACCCACTTTGCCAAAGACCCACACCCCTATCAGGCCATAGTCTTTGGCAAAGTCCATAATAGCACTTCCCTCATCGCCACCAATCACAAACAAAAAAAGACCCTACACACCCACCCACAATCAAATACTGCAAAAAAGAAAAAATTTCTGTCAGAGCTTAGTCGGACACATCTCGGAGCTTAGTCGGAGCTTAGTCGGACAAAACACCCATCTACACCAAAAACCACATTCCTATAAAACAAACAAAAAACAGAAAAAACAACCAACAATCCCCACTCCCAGCTCATACCACACCCAACCCCACTTCACACCCAACCCAAAAAAAACAAACACAACATTTGGAAAATAAAAACAAAAAACCTATTTTTGCACAGTAAAAAACATTAACTTTAAAAACCCAACCCTATGGAAAAAATCATCTACACCCTAACCGACGAAGCCCCCTTGTTGGCCACCCAATCACTACTACCCATCTTCCAGCGCATTTGCAACCCCGCAGGCATCGAATTCGTAGTCAAAGACATCTCCCTACGCGCCCGCATCCTAGCAGCATTCCCCGACTTCCTAACACCCGAACAGCGCGTACCCGACGCCCTGTCCGAGCTCTCCCAGCTAATACAACGCCCCGAAGCCAACATTATCAAGCTGCCCAACATCAGCGCCTCACTACCACAACTGAAGGCCACCATAGCCACATTGCAAGCACAAGGATACCACCTACCCGACTACCCCGAAACACCCAACACCGAAACCCAAAAGCAAATCAAAGCACGCTACGACCAACTCAAAGGAAGCGCCGTAAACCCCGTACTGCGCGAAGGAAACTCCGACCGCCGCGCACCAAAAGCAGTAAAAGCCTACGCCAAAGCACACCCACACCCTATGGGCAAATGGACACCCACCTCCAAAACCGCCATAGCCACAATGTCAGAAGGAGACTTCTACCACAACGAACAATCCGTAACACTCCCACACCCCGACACCGTGCGCATCGTATTAGAAAATGAAAAAGGAGAAGAGCAAATCCTAAAAGCCCCCTTCCCCCTACAAGCAGGCGAAATAATCGATGCCACCCTGATGCAGCACAAAGCCCTACAAGCATTCTACCAAAAACAAGTAGCCAAAGCCAAAGCCGAAGACCTACTCTTCTCCCTTCACCTAAAAGCCACAATGATGAAAGTCTCCGACCCCATCCTATTTGGCGAAGCAGTAGAAGCCTTCTTCGCACCCCTATGGGAGCAGCACCGCGCAACCTTCCAAGCCATAGGCATAAACGCCCGCAACGGCCTTTCCGATGTACTCAACAAAATTAGCACACTCCCCACAGCACCCCGACAAGAAATAGAAAAAGCATTTGAAGAAGCTTGGAAAAAAGCCCCCGATATAGCTATGGTAAATAGTGAAAAGGGAATCACCAACCTACACTTCCCCAACGATGTAATAGTAGACGCCTCCATCCCCGCAATGATTCGCAACGGAGGCAAAATGTACGACCGCAACCAAACCCTACGCGACACCTTAGCCGTATTGCCCGACAGCACCTACGCCCGCATCTACCAAGTAGTAATAGACTTCTGCAAAGCACACGGAGCCTTCTCTCCCGCCACAATGGGCTCAGTAGCCAACGTAGGACTAATGGCTCAAAAAGCAGAAGAGTACGGCTCACACGACAAAACCTTTGAAATAAAAGAAGCAGGAACAGTAAAAGTCATAGGCCAAGAAGGAAAAGTATACCTGCAACACAAAGTAGCCGTAGGCGACATCTGGCGTATGTGCCAAACCAAAGATGCCCCCATACGCGACTGGGTCAAGTTAGCCGTAGAAAGAGCACAACTCACACATACCCCCGCAATATTCTGGCTTGACCCCGAAAGAGCCCACGATGCACAACTCATCAAAAAGGTAACAGCCTATCTAAAAGAACACAACACAGAACATTTAGACCTGCAAATACTATCGCCAGAAGAAGCAATGCAACTCACCCTAACGCGCACCAAAGCAGGAGAAGACACCATATCAGTAACAGGCAATGTACTCCGCGACTACCTAACCGACCTATTCCCTATTCTCGAATTGGGCACCAGTGCCAAGGTACTCTCTATTGTCCCCTTGATGAATGGCGGCCGACTGTTCGAAACAGGCGCAGGAGGCACAGCACCTAAGCTAGTCGAGCAATACGAAAAAGAGGGACATTTCGCTTGGGACTCTATGGGAGAATACCTAGCATTAGGCGCCTCGTTAGAGCACTTAGGCCACACAAGGCACAACAAACAAGCCCTAATGTTAGCCGAAACCCTTGACGAAGCAGTCAGCAAGATGTTAGAAAACAACCGAAGCCCACAACCCACCGCAGGAGGCATCACCACCCAAGAAAGCCATAAATACTTTGCAGACTATTGGGAAGAAGCCATAAAAAGGAAAAAATAGCTTTCAAACACATACCTTTTCTTTTCAAAATAAAGAGATACTAAACTTCTTTTCCAGCAAAAGGGGCGAGCTCTACGAGCTCGCCCCTTTTGCTACAAAGCACAACAATACAATCCCTCCAGTACCCTCGTTAGCCCCCACCAACTAAAATTCACCCCAGTTAATTGCTCATTATCATTTCTTTTAGTACTTTTGCAGCCTAATACTAAATCAAACAGCAATGACAGACACCCAACTCACTCCCGAACAATACGAACTTTTCAAAAATGCCGAACGCCGTATAAAGCAAAAAAGATTGCTCTATCTCCATTTCTTTGCAATGCTTTTAGGCTTCGTTTTCTTATTTGTAGCCAACAAAGTGTTAGACTATGGCGTAACCTACGACTGGTACCTCTGGGCAGGCCTCCTTTGGCTCTTCTTGTGGTGTTGGCACGCAATGGACGTATTCATATTCCATCCCTTTTTAGGAAAGGCTTGGCGAGAAAAACAACGTGAACAATTAGTAGCTGCACAGCAAAAGAAACTCATCAAGATGGAAGCAGCAGTAGAGCGCGATTTCGCACAGCAAAAAGAACAAGCTCAAAAGGAATTAGCTGCTGAGCAATCCACACAAAATACACTCTCTTAAACGCCCCCCTATGATAACCCTAATTGCCGCAGCAGGCGAGGACAACGCCCTTGGCAAAGGGAGCCAACTCCTCTGGCACCTCCCCAACGATTTTAAACATTTCAAAAGCCTTACTATAGGCCATTGTATCATTATGGGGCGAAAGACATTCGAGACCTTCCCCAAACCCCTGTCGCAGCGCACCCACATCGTCATCACACGCCAAGAGGACTATCTCGTACCACAAGGGGTGTACGTAGCGCATTCGCTGCCCGAAGCCCTAGGCATAGCAGCTGGTATAGACTCTAATCCCTACGTTATAGGAGGCGGAGAGATTTATGCACAAGCCCTCTCCTACGCCAGTGCTATTGAGCTCACGCGGGTACACCATTCTTTTCCCGAAGCCGATGTCTTCTTTCCTGAACTCGACACCACGTGGGAGCTCGCCTCAGCCGAAACCTTTCCCCCCGACGAGCGGCACCCCTATTCCTACACCTTCGAAAGACTTATTAAAAAATAAAAGGTAAAAACCGCTTTGTATTGCGGTTTTTACCTTTCACTATTCTATAGCTACTTAATTAAAACGAGAGAGTTACTCCAGCCAAGAAGTTAGCTTCAGCAGCAGGAATGTAGTACATTTCGCCGTAGTAAGTCGCATAGGCACTGTATTTAGCGTTGAAAATATTGTTCCCCATCACCGAGAAAAGCACTTGTTTAAAGGTACTTTTAGGCTTCCACTCATATTGCAAACTCAAATCGTTCACAAAATAAGCGTCTAACTTAGTCTCATCACGCTGAGTGTTATCAGCATATTGGTGGCTTACATATTTAGAAATCAAACTTATCTGGAAGCGCTCTATAGGCAAAAAACTGATGGTGTTTCCTATCACTGCGCTAGGCGAATAAGAGATAGCCGTATCCCCCCATTCAGTTACTTTCTTCTTGCTCACAGTACGATAGTTCTTAGTAATGTTCTTGCTCAATGCCACATTAGGCTGCCATACCCATTGTGCTGACAAAGGCACTACAGCATCCACTTCTATCCCTGTACGATAGCTATCCCCTACATTTTCGCGCAAAGCATAACCTGTCTTGTTCAGCTGTCCGGTGAGTACCAACTGGTCTTTGTAAGCCATATAGTACCCATTCAGGTTCAAGATAAGTTTTTCTGTGCGAAGTCTCCAACCCAATTCAAAGTCATTGAGCTTTTCAGCCAATGGTTTAGCGGTGGTCGGCTCTTTTTTCAAGGCTTTAGCATACTCCTTGTAGTCCGAACGATTAGGTTCTTTGCTAGCACGTCCGTAAGAAAAATAGAAACTATTGCGTTCATTAGGGGTATAAGTTACCCCTACTTTAGGGTTAAAGAACGTAAGCGGGTCGTTTACCTTGTATTTTTTAGACTCATAGTTCACGTGGCGTAGTTGCGCATCGGCAAAGAGACTCCAATGGTCATTTAGGTCATAGGTAAGTTTAGCAAAACCAGAAGCCTCTTCTTTAGTATTAAGTCCCTCATAGGCATAATTCTGCTGATAGGCAAGGAAAGCCTTTTCTGCCCATAGCAAGTCCTTGATGTGTGCCCCTTCATAGCGGTTCAGAGCGCCACCTACCAAAAGGTTCCATTGATCTTTGCGATAGTTAGCCGAGAAAGTAGTTCCCCAGAAGTCATTGTTCAACCCCTGTTGATGAATGATGTAAGCCTTTTTTTCTTCGCCTTTAGCATCATTACCCAAAGAAGGCAATCCTACCCAAGTATAAGGAGTCTCTTCGTAATTCTCCCAATAACCTTTCCCTTTTGTGTAGTGAAAAGACAACTGAGAGCTCCAATAAGGGCTCCACTGCTGTGTCCAGTGCAACTGAGCGTGGTCTTGTTGGTAGTTGTCAGTTTCGTTGTTGTAGAAACGAGTATTACCTAAGGCATCTTTATATTTCCCAGAAGGGTTGTAACGGCGGTTAGAGTCCAAAGTAGCCTTGTCAATACCATATTCAGCGATGTACACACGCTGTTTTCCGCCAAACACAAGCCCTTTGATAAGCGTACCCCCATAGGCATAAGCACCTTGTAGGAAATACGACTTGAGGTCAGACGACGCGCGGTCGCGGTATCCATCACTCTTGATAACCGAAAAACGGCCACTGAGCTCAAAGCGGTCATTCAGTTTCCCTGTCGAAAGTTTAAGGCTGTGTTTGTGCGTATTATAGCTTCCATAAAAGTTAGCCAACTCGCCCGAAGCCTTCTCTTGCACTGCATCAGTAAGGACATTCAAGCTTGCCCCAAAAGCCCCTGCCCCATTAGATGAGGTACCTACCCCGCGTTGCAATTGGATACTCTCAGCCGAAGCTGCAAAGTCAGACAAGTTGTAGAAAAAGACCCCTTGCGATTCACTATCGTTTAAAGGCACCCCGTTGATAGTTACGTTAGTGCGATAAAGGTCAGAACCCCGCACATACATCCCACTGCTACCAAAGCCCGATCCGTCCATAGAGTAAGAAACCACATTGGGCAATTGGTTGAGCAACAGCGGCAACTGCTGACCGAAATTCTTAGTTTTAATCTCCTTCTTAGAGAGGTTGGAGAAAGTTACAGGATTTTTGTGTGTAGCCCTTACAGAAGATACCAGCACTTCATCTAGCTGGATAGGCTTACTTAAAGAGTCCAATGGCAACTCAGCTTGTTGCGCAGCGGCGAAGGTAGTGATGCCGAGCGCGGTGTACAAAAGTACATTTTTCATTTAAAAAAATAGGTTATTTCACAAATAAAAGAGGTAATTATTTGGCGTGGTTATAAAAAAAAGAGCTTGTTCCTGCTACCCAAAAAGCAAAAACAAGCCACTGCTTAGTTTCATTCCTTGTGCGGCATTGCCCGCTCAAGTTCTATGGGTATAATCTCAGCTTGTTACAGCACCCCTTATGAGACGGTGGCAAAAGTAAGAAATAATTAATAACTAACAAGAATAAAGAAAGAAAAATATTTTTAAGAATTCGTTAAATAGCAGAAACAGTGATTTTTAACCCTAATAAAAAAAACTACCAAATACTCCTCCATTCCCTTTCACTGTCGCCCGTGCGGCTCGCACACCCAACAAAAGAACAACCTTATCGCTCCCTCTTTAAAAGCCCAACCTATAAGTTCCAAAAATAGAAAAAGCAAGACATAAAGCCTTGCTTTTAGGATCGGTGTTAGATTTCAATTTTTATTCTACCCCTCAACAAAACTTGGGACTTTCAACTCTTTTTTATAACTTTGCCCTTTTAAATATCTAATTTACTATGTATCAAAATTTACCCGAAGGGCACCCCGTACATACCTATCTGCTTGAAGCAGAACTTATTGAAAAACTAATGGACGAACTTTTAGCCCTTGACCCTCATACCGATTACCAAGCCTTCTACAATGTGTTTAACCACTTGGCTACAGTCGAAAAACACTTTGCTCGCAAAGAAAACCAACTATTCCCATTCTTAGAGATGAGAGGATGGACAAACCCATCGCAGAATATGTGGTCATTCCACGACACCATTCGCGATATGTTCCGCTTAGTGCGCAAAAACTTAGAAGAAAAAGATTTAGATGCCGCCCAGCGCAATGTCCGTTACATTGAAGAAAACTTAGGGAGATTGCTCAGCGTAGAAGCCAACATACTTTTCCCTAATGCCTTAGACTTGCTCACCGAAGAAGATTGGATAGAAATGCGGGCAGGCGAAGAAGAGATAGGTTGGATGCTGAAAGAAACCCCGCCAGCTTTCCCACAAAAACCTTCAGAAGAAGATAACTATGTACACCCCGCAATGGACACTGTACGCCGTACCGATGTAAACTTTGCCCCCGAGGCAGCGCACTACGACGAGGGATATATGACAGTGGAACAAGTAAATCTATTGCTAAAAACACTACCCATAGACATCACCTTTGTAGACGAACACGACCGTGTAATTTTCTACAATCGGGGCGAGGAGCGTGTCTTCCCACGTAGCGCAGGCATCATAGGGCGCGAAGTAAAATTCTGCCATCCTCCTAAGAGTGTAGGAACAGTCTTGAAAATTGTAGAAAACTTCCGCGCAGGCACGCAGAACGAAGCAAACTTCTGGTTCAACTACCGCGGCCGCCTCATCTATGTGCGCTACTTTGCTGTACGCGACAAAGACAAAAACTACAAAGGAGTGATAGAAATGTCGCAAGATATTACCGACATTCAGCAAATCAGTGGAGAAAGACGACTATTAGAATGGGAGAACTAATAACATCTCAGAAGATTTAGAACCTAACGTCTACTCAAAATCTTCTTGAGGAAAACCTATCAGGTAAGCCTTCCGTTTGGCACGAGTAAGAGCAGTGTAGAGCCAGCGATAGTAGCTCTCATCTATCACGTAGTCATCAGGAAGATAAGGCTTTTCTACAAATACAGCCTCCCATTGCCCCCCTTGACTCTTATGGCAAGTGATGGCATACGAAAACTTCACTTGTAGGGCATTGTAGAAAGGATTTTCTTTAACCTTTTGATACTGAGCCGAAGCTGTAGGTTCATCCTGATAGTCGGCTAGCACTTCCTCATACAGCATCTGACTTTGGGCAGGCGTAAGAGCAGGAGCCTCGCTGCGAAGGGTGTCCAAAAGGATAACCGTATCAAAAGGCGATAGCTCTGGGTAGTCTATCAGTTGCACCAAAGCCTCCGCAAAACGGAATCCATAATACTCTCTAAACGCATAGAGGTGTAGCACCTCCAGCGTGTCGCCATTAGCAATGAAGTTCAGCTGAGGGAAATCTTTGCTCCAGAAGTAGTTGTTTTTCACAACCATTAGTAGGTCGCCAGCAGCTATCTCATCCTCAATGTCCAAAATAGAGTGGCGTATTTGGTTATTCCAGCCCACGGCACGCTTATTAGAGCGGACTATCACAGCTGTCTCGTCAGCACCATACTCCTGATAAGCTTCAAAAAGAGCATCTTGCACTTCTTCTCCATTAGTAAGCCACTGCAAGTCTGCCCCCGAAGAAAGACGAAACAAAAACGGAGCACTGAAGGTTCCAGAAAGCACCTTTTTGCGCAACCGAGTTGCATTGCGCAAAATACCCGACTTTCTGCGCTGACGCACCACATCGGTTAGTTCCGTTTCTATCACTTGCTTTTGATAGTGGTAGGTCAGATAGTCAGCATTCAGGGCAGGGCTGAGGTGCGTCCCTACGGGAGGAAGCTGCGCCACATCACCAATGAAAAGCAAACTACAGTCCTTGCCACTGTACACAAAACGCATTAGGTCGTCCAATAGTGCATTTTGGAAAGCCCCTCCACTATTCGAAATCATTGAGGCTTCGTCCACTATAAACAAAGTACGCTGAAATTTGTTGGGTCGAAGACGCATAGCCTCATCATTGGCATTAGATTTGTGGTAGTAAATAAACTTGTGAATGGTGAAAGACTGCTTTTTGGCAACAGAAGCCATCACTTTTGCGGCTCTACCCGTAGGAGCAAGCAGCACCGCTTGATGCTGAACGAGGGGCAAACAGGCTATTAACGCTTTCGTAATAGAAGTTTTTCCTGTGCCTGCAAAACCTTTGAGAAGGAAAAGGTTCTCAGAAAGATTCCTATTGAGAAGAAAATGAGTAATCAACTGTAAGGCAGAGTATTGAGAAGGTGTCGGACTATAGCGGAATGCAGCCAATAGCGCACTTAAAAAGGAATTTTCGTTCATTGCAAAAAGTGTGATGAGTGCAAAGTTATAAAAAAAAGTTAAAATAAATTTTTTAGTTTCAAAAAAAGATTGTAGTTTTGCACAACATCAGTCAATCAAAAAGAATTTATTATTAATTATAATATTAGAACGATGAAAAAAATAATCTTACAGATTGCATTTTACGCATTAGGATTCATTTTCTGCTTCCTAATCTACCGATCTATCACAGGTCCTATTCAGTTTAACGAAGAAAAAACCGAGCGTTACACCGAGGTAATCAAAAAGTTAAAGGACATTCGTAATGTTCAAGATGCGTACCTGAAAATCAATGGCAAGTACGCCGATAACTTTGATGAGTTAACCAAATTCGTAGAAACAGCTCAGTTTACAATCACCTCTCAGCGCGATACCAGTTGGACAGCATTTGACAAGACCTTCAACATCGAGGTAATGCGCCAAGGTGTACGTATAGACACTCTGGGCTATGTGAAAGTAAAAGATTCATTGTTTAAGGATTCTGATCGTTACAAAGACTTGCGCTATGTACCTAAGTTTAACAAAAACGATGCTACTGTACTCTTCACTATGAAAACAGGAGAAATTGTAGACAAAAACAAAATCAAATCAGCAGTTTTCCAAGTATTTGTACCTAAAAAAGATGTGCTTGTAGGCCTTGACGAAGACTTGGTAAACAAAGAAATTGCTAAAACATCAGTAGAAGATGTAAAAGGACCTAACATTCAAGTAGGCTCTCTTGATGAACTTACTGTAAATGGTAACTGGCCAACTTCTTATGACGCAAAAATCGCAAAACAGTAACTTTTTAGAGACAAACTTTAAAGAATTGTCCATTCAAATAAACTTGGATGGACTTTCTTTTTGTATCTTCAATCCAGTACTGGGGTGCGTAGAGAGTATCTACAACTTTCCTATGAACTTCGGCTACAAAACCGAAGAAGAGGTTTCTAGAGAAGTGCAATTAGTAATTCAGGCCGAAGAAGACCTGAGGCAAGACTTTAGCAACATCAAAGTATTGCACAACACCCCTCTATTCGCTCTGATACCTCAAGCCTTGTACGGAGAAAAAGAACAAGCCATCCAATACCTTAAGTATAGCATAGATGTAAGAGATGTCCCTCCACAAGCAGTGGAAATTGACAAAATCCTACCCATAGAGACCATCAATGCCTATCTGCCCAACCGTATAGTAAACCAATCTTTGCTTACCTACTATGGCCGTTTTGACTATCAGCATTTTGCTACCGCCCTGCTGAAAATGTTCCTAAAGCACTACGCCAGCCACGCCTACGAACTAATGTACATCTACGCCGAAGTAGGATCATTCTACTTTGTAGTGTTCCGAGGCAAAAAACTCTATTATTTTAACCGTTTTAGTTATGAAACTATTGAAGACTTTTTGTACTACATTCTCTTTTCAATTGAGCAACTGAACATTAATACCGAAGAGGTAGCCTTGTACATTACAGGAGAAGTCTCTCCTACTGCATTATTTTACAACAAAGTACGCCGCTATGTAAAGCAAATTTACCTACTGAAATACCACAAAGAACACTTTGCTAAGGGAATGAACGAAGAACTTATCCGAGGCAACTTTGTACTCACCCAATCATTTTAACACAATGAAGATAACGAATATTTTAAAGAACGCTTACGAGCTATTTCACGGAGCCATTCTCACGCATTGGATAGGCAGCATTCTTATGTTCTCTGTCATTTACTTCCTCTACGTATGGCTGATGCCCATCATTTTTGAACGCCCTCTAACCGAACTCTTTTCGCTACTATCTTCTCCCGAAGAACTGAACGCATTGCTTGCTAGCAGCAGTTTCCAGATTAAACTGATGCTCTTTGTGTTACTGATTGATGGCATCATCACCCCTTTTTCAGCAGGTTGTTATCAAAACTTCGATGGAGTAACCAAGGACAAATTCCCTACTTTTGTGAATGTTCTTGCCCACTACCGTTCCTCCTACACTGCTGCCCTATTGCAATACGTTTTTTTGATGTTTGCTCTCAGAAGTCTATTGGGAGGAGTTCTTGGACTTTTAGGCTTCCCAACACTAAATGTAGCCCTAAGTCTTTTCCTCAGTGTAGTATTTAGCCTCACTATTCCTATCCTCATTATAGAACACAAAAGCCTGCTCGAAGCTATGCGCAACAGCTACGAACGGGTGATGCACTCTTTCTTTCCCATTTTCATTTGTCTCCTAATAGGAGGACTGATTACCCTATTAGGCTTTTTCGTAGCAGGGCTCCCTGTTATGTATGCTATTATCTTTAGTATCTACGTAGAAACCAAGAAACTAAAAACAAATTAAAAATAAGAATTCGATGAAAAAAATGATGCTTTTAGGGCTCTTAGCAATGGGCTCTTTCACTCTAAACAGTTGCAACGAATTGCAACAAGTATTGGCAAACACCTCTCAAGGAGGCACCCTAAACGTGGCTAGCGGACTTAAACAGGCCTTAGAATTGGGTGTGAGTAGCGGAGTAGACCTACTGAGCAAAGACGGCGGATTTTTCAAAGACCAAGCTGTACGCATCCTCTTGCCAGAGGAACTTCAGAAAGTGGACAAAGCTCTCCGCTCTATTGGTTTGAGCTCCTTAGCAGACCAAGGGCTAAAAGTGCTCAACCAAGCGGCCGAAAGTGCTGTGAGCGAAGCAAAGCCTATCTTCCTCTCTGCTATCCAGAATATGACCTTCACCGATGCGATGAACATCCTTAAAGGCGACAATACTGCTGCAACTACTTACTTAAAAAACACTACCTCTACAGCCTTGGCCAGCGCTTTTGCTCCAAAGGTACAAGCTTCGCTTTCCCAAGTAGGAGCAGATAAAGTATGGGAGAACATCATCAATAAGTACAACCAAATTCCTTTTGTGAACCCTGTAGAGTCTAACCTTTCTCAATATGTTACCCAACAGGCTATCAATGGTCTTTTTGTAAAAATTGGCGACAAAGAAAAGGATATCCGAACCAATGTAGCAGCACGTACGACCCCCCTACTTCAGTCAGTTTTTGGAATGCAAGACAACAAGTAAGAAATGACGCATTTTAACACCCCTTACGGGGCAGCCCCTTTTTCGCGCTTTGCCCCTACCGACTATCTTCCTGCCATACAAGAAGCTATCGCCCAAAGCCAAGAAGAGCTAAAAGCAATTGCTGAAAATACCGAGGCGGCTACCTTTGAAAATACGGTAGCCGCCTTGGCCTACGTGGGGCGCTCCTTAAGTCGCCTCAGTGCAATGTTCTTCAATCTGAACAGTGCTGAGACCAACACAACCCTACAAGCCGAAGCTCAGCGCATCTCGCCGCTGCTTACCGAACACCAAAACGACATTTTCTTAAACGAAAAACTTTTTGCAAGAGTAAAGCAAGTGTACACTACACAGGTGCATCTTTCCTTGCTCCCTGAGCAACAGACTTTGCTCGAAAAAACCTACAAGGCATTTGTTCGCAATGGTGCCAACCTTACAGAAGTGGAAAAAGAACACTTGCGCACCATCGACAAGGAATTATCTACTCTCAAACTAAAATTCTCTGAAAATGTATTGACTGAGACCAAAGCATACCGGTATCTTGTCAACGATCCTGCACGTTTGAGTGGATTGCCCGAAAGCGAGATAGCAGCGGCCAAAAAGGTTGCTACCCAGCAGGGAGAAGAAGGATGGGCTTTTACCCTTGACTTCCCTGTGTACACTGCCGTGATGAAATATGCAGATGATCGTCAAATGCGTGAGGCACTTTTCACTGCCTACCACAGCCGGTGTGTAGGAACCTCTGCACACAACAACGAAGACAACGTACTCCAAATAGTACGCTTGCGCAAGGAACGTGCTCAACTCTTAGGTTATGATTCCTATGCTGCAATGGTCTTAGAAGAGAGAATGGCTGAGAGTACAGACAAAGTAATGACTTTCTTAAACGATTTACTCGAAAAAGTACTCCCTAAAGCCCAAAAGGAATTAAAAACACTACAAGACTTCGCTCAGCTACCCGAATTCCGGCAATGGGACTTCGCTTACTATGCCGAAAAACTCAAACAACAACAATACCAGATTGACGACCAACTACTAAAGCCCTACCTATCGCTTGACCAAGCTGTACAAGGAATGTTTGCCGTTGCCCAAAAGCTCTATGGTCTTCATTTCACAGCTATCGACATTGTAGAAAAGTATCATCCTGAGGTGCAAACCTATGAGGTAACCGATGCCTCTGGCACTTATGTTGCCCTCCTATACACCGACTTCTTTCCGCGAGCAGGCAAGCGTAATGGCGCTTGGATGACCTCGTACAAAGAGCAGTATCACACTTTGGAAGGCAAAGACTCTCGTCCTCACATCTCCATTGTTTGCAACTTCAGTCGGCCTACCGATACCGCCCCTTCTTTGCTCACTTTTGGCGAACTGACCACCCTTTTCCACGAGTTTGGACACGCCCTACACGGAATGCTGTCTCGCGTAACCTACCCTAACTTGAGTGGCACTAATGTAGCACGCGACTTTGTAGAACTCCCCAGTCAACTAATGGAAAACTGGTGCTATGAGGAAGAAACCCTACGCCTTTTTGCTAACCACTACCAAACAGGAGACCCCCTGCCCATAGAATGGGTGCAGCGCATCCAACAGGCCAGTACTTTTATGGAAGGCATCCTATTTGTTAGGCAACTGAATTTTGGCTTTTTGGATATGGCTTGGCACACCCTACAAGAACTACCCAACAGCGTATCCGACTTTGAAAGAGAAGCTACCCAGCGCACACAGTTGTATCCTCCTATCAGTCCATTTTGTTTCTCAACCTCTTTCTCTCATATCTTTAGTGGTGGTTATGCAGCGGGTTATTACAGTTACAAATGGTCGGAAGTATTAGACGCCGATGCCTTTGTGGTATTTAAGGAAGCAGGCATTTTCAACCCAGAAGTAGCAGCGCGTTTTTGCGAAGAAATCCTCAGCAAAGGCAGCAGCGAGAAAGAAAGTCTCTTGTACGAACGCTTTAGAGGACAAGCCCCCAGCGTAACGGCCTTGCTCAACAGAGTAGGTATATAAGTTGCGTCCTTTTGCTGATTGAAAAATTATTTGTACCTTTGTCCTCAAAATGAAAAGAATAACATCGAAATACTTCATACCCTCCCTTTTCCTATTATTGCTCCCCTTGCTGGGTTTTGCTCAAGATGCTGACAGCAGCCAAGGGGATAGGGAAGCACGTGGGAGTATCAGCTTCAAATCGCTGCGTCCTAAAAAGAAAAAGGACAGCATCACCTTTACTGCCAAGGACTACAAAATCATTACCTACCTGCGTGATACAACCTCAGTAGACACCTCTTTGACCATTCAGAAGTACTACCAAAGCAATGAATTCGGCAAGGACTTGTTTGGCAAGATGCCTTTCTCCAATATGGGGCAACCTTATAACCCAATGCAATACGACTTCCGCGGGCGCAGCTACCTCCCTAAAATGGGAGCTGAAGCTAAGAATATACTCTACCTAAGCCCTGAGGAAGTAACCTACTACTATCTTCCTACCCCTTTGACTGAGTTCACCTACAAAACAGGAATGGAACAAGGGCAATCTCTCAACGCTCTTTTTGCTGTAAATCTCTCGCCTAATTTGAACATCTTCATCGCTTACAAAGGTTTGCGCTCTCTGGGAAAATATCAGCGCATTTTGGTGAGCAATGGCAACTTCAGAGGGGGATTCTCGTACGTATCTCCTAACAAAAAGTACACTGCCTTTGCACACTTTGCTTCGCACGATGTCAGCGGACAAGAGAATGGAGGCATCATTACGAACGAGCAGTTTGAGGGAGGAGAAACACAGTTCAAAAATCGAGCGACTATTGATGTAAATCTATTAGATGCCGAAAATGCCCGCGAGAGCAAACGATACTTTTTGCAACACGACTATGCTTTCTTGCGCAATCGCGACTCGTTAGCCTCTTATAAGCAGATACGCTTCCGACACTTGTTCAACTACGAAACCGAACATTACACCTTCAACGAAACTTCCCAAAACAACTATCTCGGCGAGAGCTATGTGTCTCAAAATATTCACGACAAGGCACGCCTACAGCGAATGACCAACCGTGTAGGAGCTGAATTAGAATTGCCCTACTTGGGGCGAACCTTTCTCTTTGGGAATGCCTACTTCTACAACTACTATTTCCAAAACGGGTACTTCGTGTCGGGGGTACTGCAACGACGCCAAATTAAAGATACCGACCTCAGCATTGGGGCGGAATGGCGCAAAAAGATAGGAGGGTTCAGTATTCAAGCTGAAGGCGAACAAACCGTAGTAGGAAAGATGACAGGCACCAAGTTCAGTGGAAAATTGGCGTATGCTTTCGACAACCAAAACTCTTTGACAGCAGGAGCCGAATTGCACTCCTCTATGCCCAACTTCAATTTCCTACTCTACCAAAGCGATTACAAGTCGTTTAACTGGGACAATTTCACCTCCTTTAACAAAGAAAACTCTCAAACTCTCTACTCTGACCTCAAAACACAGTGGGGAAACGCCTCGGTGAGCCTTACCAACCTAAACAACTACACTTATTTTAGGAGCTTAGGCGAAGGGCGTGTGTCTGCAGAGCAGTACACTGGCAACATTCAGTACTTGCAACTGAAAGTACAAAAAGAATTCCGTTTGGGCAAATGGCATCTGGACAACACTTTGCTTTACCAACAGGTAGTACAAGATGCTAACGTGTTGAACGTACCCTCTTTCGTTACGCGCAACACCCTCTACTTTGCCTCTCACCTATTCCACAAAGCAATGTACCTACAAACAGGAATTGGTTTTAACTATTTTACTAAGTACTATTCAAACCAATACAACCCTTTGTTAGGTGAGTTTGCTGTGCAGACTTCCTCACAAACGGGAGATTTCCCTCTATTAGACTTCTTCGTGAATGCTAAAGTGCGCACGATGCGAATTTTCTTCTCTTTAGAACAATGGCACGTACCACTAAGCAACATTTCTTGGCTGAACTTACCTAATCCGTATAAGTACTATTCGGCTCCTAACCAGCCGTACCGAGATTTCATCATACGATTGGGTGTAAAATGGGACATTTTCAATTAACAATTAACAAAAGACAAACTACTAAAATCTATCCTAATGACAAACAAAAGTATTTTCGACTCGCAAGTATTAGGGCACCCCGCAGGATTGTTCATTCTCTTTTTCACTGAGATGTGGGAACGTTTCTCTTTCTACGGGATGCGAGTATTGCTTATCAACTTCCTTACAATGACCTTGATTGGGTACAACCCTGGTTGGGCGTGGAGTACCGAGAACGCAGGAGCTCTCTTTGGCACCTATGTGATGCTCCTCTACCTAACCCCTATTTTGGGTGGTATGATAGCCGACAAATGGACTGGCTATCGCTGGGCAGTCATCATTGGGGCAGTGATTATCACCTTGGGACACGTGTCGATGGCTTTTGAAACAGAATTTTCTCTCTATTTAGGGTTGGCTTTTCTCGTGATAGGCACGGGCTTCTTCAAACCTAATATGGTATCGTTCGTTTCAGAGATGTACAAGGACTTGCCTGAGAAAAAGGATGCTGCCTACACCATCTTCTATATGGGCGTGAACTCTGGAGCTTTCTTTGGGATGATGCTCTGCGGCTACTTAGCAGAACGCATAGGCTGGAGCTGGGGCTTTGGTTTGGCAGGGATATTTATGCTCTTGGGTACCATTCAGTTTTGGTTTGCACAACCTCTTTTTGGCAATATTGGGAAAAAACCGCACAAGCAAGAAAAAACTCCCACTACCAACACAAACAACGCCTCTGCTGAGGAAGAAAGGCCTAATCCGTTTACAGTATTGGACAAAATACTTATTGCTCTTTCAGCCATCATTGGGGTAGGCTATGCGCTGAACGACCCTCTCTCGAAAATCTGGGGGGTAGACCTTTTTGCGTGGGCTTCGACTACAAGCTTAAAAGGCCAATACGTAGCTGTGATTGTAGGGCTCATAGGATTCTTCTTCTTAGTGGGTAGCCGTATTCTACGCTACACGAAAATAGTTCGCGACCGGATGCTCACGGTAGTTATCTTTGGGTTCTTCGTAGTGTTTTTCTGGCTCTCGTTTGAACAAGGTGCCTCTTCACTCATCATTTTTGCACGTGACAGCGTAGAGCGCGAACTACACGGCCATTGGGCTACCCTATACAACATCTTCAATGCGCTACTAACTGTTGTCCCTTTACTGCTCATCAGTTATGTACTCTTCCTCTTGGTGAAGAAAACCTACCAAAAGATATTTCCTGCGGTAGTAGTATTGCTCGTTTGCTTCAGTTTGGTGTGGGGCATCGCTGCTTGGATGTTAAACCGCGATTTTAAAACTACGGCCTACAGCGTAACCTATCAAGCCTACGAAATGACTGATGCTTACGGACAGCCCCAGTACCTTCCTATCACTGAAGAGAACCGGAATCAGCTGCCTGACCTCAAAGCAGTAGAACGAAACACTATCATAGGGGTAACAGACCAACATTTGGAAGTGGGCAGTACTATCAAGCTATTGAGCAAGAACAACAAGAATACATCGTTTGGCTATGTAGATGCTGAAAAAGAGCAATGGGCAAAACAACGCGGCAAAGAATTAAACACTGACAGTGGACTGATTGTAGCCCAAGTGAAAGAGGAACGCGACCAATGGGTTGAGGCAACCGTTTCGTGGTTTTCCATTTTAAACTCTTTCTTCATCATAGCGTTGGCAAGCTTGTTCTCCCGCTGGTGGGATAGCAAGTACAATCCGCCAGCTGCGATGAAATACGGCATAGGACTACTAATGCTCTCGGTAGGCTTTGGCTTGTTAGCCTTAGGGTCTCACGGTGTTACTCAAGGGGTGAAAGTGAGTATGCTATGGCTTGTTTTTGCCTATATGTTCAACACAATGGGCGAACTATGTCTTTCGCCTGTAGGCCTTTCGTACGTCTCTAAGTTAGTTCCAGGCAGAATGATAGCTTTTATGTTCGGCGTATGGTATTTGGCAGTAGCCATTGGGCATAAGCTCGCTGCCGTAGTGGGTGGACAGATAGAGAACATCACTAGGGAATACAGTTTGAGCACTTTCTTCTTAATTTTCACTATTGTCCCTGCTGTAGCAGGAGGACTCATCATTCTGATCAATCCATTCATCAAGAAACTAATGCACGGTGTAAAATAACGCCCTGCAGACAAGATAGCCTTGGCAAAGACCTTGCCAAGGCAGAAAAACATGACAATAAAGAGGTTTCTTAACTATTTAACAAACAAACCATTAGAAACTGAACGGAAACAAAAAACTTCCAAAAGTTTGTTTTTAACAAAAAAATATGCTACTTTTGGGGCTGTGTTTTAATAAATGATACATTATGTTTAACAAAGAAAGAGATAATAAAAAGACTATGGCAGAAAACACTTCAGGCAGCAGCAACCGCATTGTTGCTGAGACCAAATTCAAAGGGGAAATTAACTCTAAATCTGATTTTAGAATTGACGGCGAAGTAGAAGGCGACTTCAGAACAACTGGCAAATTGGTAGTAGGTCGCACCGGTCTGATCAACGGGACTGTGATTTGCGAAAATGCCGACATCGAAGGGAAAATAACAGGTACTCTAAAAGTAAATAGCCTTTTGAGCCTTAAATCTACCGCTGTGGTGGAAGGCGATGTAACTGTAGATAAAATCTCTATTGAGCCTGGAGCTGTTTTCAACGTTACTTGTAAAATGAAAGGTGCCAAAGACCTCGTAAATGACAAACCGCAACAAACCGACAAATCCACTAAATAAGTGGGTTTACTTCTCACAAGCTGGACTACAAATGGCTATCTGTATAGCCATTTGTAGTTATTTTGGTGTTTGGTTAGACCAAAAATTCCCTAATCCATATTCGCTTTGCACCGTAGGTTGTTCTCTTTTTGGTGTCTTTGCAGCAATGTACACTATCATTAAGAAAGCACAACAAATGAACGATGAAAACTAAGGCACTCCTCTTTGGGCAATACGTCCTTTTCCTATTAGGAACCCTTCTCCTATTTTACTTCTTCTGCACGTACTGCATTGAAAAAGGACTCTCTCTACACTACTCTGCCGTACAGTTGGCTATTTTTCAGGGAATAGTCAGTTTTTTTCTGTTGCAACTTCTCTGGTTAGTATCGCTTTTCAAACCTGCCTACACTGCCTACTCCTTTTTAGGCACTTTCTTGGTGCGCCTTATCGCCTTGGTGCTCTTTATGCTTCCATTGGTGCACACTGCCAGTCCGCAACCTCTCTACGAAGGACTGCTTATTTTTCTTCCTTATCTATTTTTCATCGGATTAGAAGCCCATTTTGCCCTACGATTGAACAATCTGCCTCTTAGCAAATAGGCTCTTTTTCTTGTGAGTGATTTGCTTAGCTTACAACCATCTGCGTACTTTCTGTTGATAGCTATCGTATTCAGCACCAAATTTCTGCTTCAACACTCGTTCTTCGGGAACAATCTGAAAACGTGTTATATAGGCAATAAAGAGCAGCACTCCTGCCCAAGAGAGCAAGTGTGCCAACCATACTGCCCAAGCAGCCAAAAAGCAAGCTACCCCCACATACATAGGGTTTCGGGTGTAGTGATAGACCCCGTTAGAGACGAAATGAGATGTTTTCTCTGGGTTTAAAGGATCGATAGTAGTTTGCGCTTGACGAAAAGCCCATAAGCCTGCAATCCCCATAGCTGTGCCTATTAAAACTAATAGGATAGCCACTACTACTAAGCGAGGAAATACGAGAACGGGAGGTAGATAGGTTAGTACTTTCATCAAGAAGGCACAAATGGCTGCTACTACATAGGGCGGAATTTTGTTTTCTAAGTTCATTGGTTATTATAATGAATGTTAAACTTAGGCGCAAAGATAATAAGAAATTACTATTGAGAATCTGTTTTTTGCTCAAAATTATTATTTTTTTCTGTTTGAGAGTCGGTTGGCAGAAAGGAGAGATTGGCTCCTGATACGTTTGTTCTCCACTTCGTCTACACTTTGTCTACACTTCGTCTTCACAATCCCTCCAACGCGGCTACGCAGTACCCCAAAAGAAAATTTTTCTTTTTTTAGGTGCTGGTCAAAGAGGAGAAGAAACGGAATACATTTTTTCTCTCTGACTTGTCTATTTTCTAAATTCTCCTTACTTTTGTACCATTATTTTAACTTAAAACATCTTTATTCTATGGACGCACAAAAAGTTGATATGTTTATGGTTGCCAATGCGAAAAACTTTCGCCCTGAGTTGGTACCGCAAATTCGCGAACGTCTGCTTACGTTAGAAGACTCGCAGTGGAGCACCTTGCTTTCCATTCCTTTCAAAGAGACCCTCACCAGCCAAGTGGTTTCGTTTATGGGAGGGACTTTGGGCATCGACCGTTTTTTGGTAGGCGATGTAGGCTTGGGTATTGCTAAGCTACTGACTTGTGGCGGTTTTGGTGTTTGGACAATCGTAGATTGGTTTCTGATTACGGATGCAGCCCGCGACAAGAACGCTGAGATGCTGGCTAATGCTCTGCACTACGTAGCCCCATCGACAAGCGGGCAACAGGGCTATGGCAGCAATTACGCCAAGTAGTTTTTAAGGTGAAGCCAAAAACGTTTTACCTTTTTATCTCTCTTTTCTGCTGTGCGAGCTGGGGTTGGCTGCTCGGTTTTGAGCACTTTCGGCAGCACAGCTCGCCTGTGGGGGTAACCCTTTGTCCTATCAAGGCAGTTACGGGCTACCCTTGTCCGTCTTGTGGCACTACGCGTTCGGTGCATACTTTTTTTGAGGGGCACATTAGCGAAGCCTTATGGGTTAACCCATTGGGGATAGTTGCTGGTCTGCTACTGGCAGTGATTCCGTTATGGCTGCTACATGATGCCCTAAGGAGGCGGGCTACTCTGCACAAGTTCTTCATTGCTTTTGAGCAATGGTTTAAACGCCCTTATGTGTATATTCCTTTTTTTACCTTCATCGTTCTAAATTGGATTTGGAACCTTTATAAAAATTTATGATAGAAGCGAGAACTATTTCTTATCGGGTGAACGACAGCGAGCTGGAGCGCGCCTCGAACAGCTACTTAATGTCGGTTATAGCTATTATGGCAGGGATGCCTATTCCTCTGATTAACCTATTGGCGACTTTTTTATTTTTGATAGTACACCGCAAAGGGACGTACTTTGTGCGCTGGCATTGCTACCAAGCATTCATCTCTCAGCTATTTTTGTTTTTTGTGAATACTACGGGGTTCTGGTGGACTATTTCTATTGTTTTTGGCCATAACCAAGTGAGCAATGCCTACCTTTCGTACCTAATAGTGGGATTCAGCTTTAACGTTTTGGAGTTGGTTGGCACTTTGTACACTGCTATCAGGATACGCAAAGGGGTGCATTTGGCGTGGTGGTTTTACGGAGATATTACGGATTTAATAGTAAAAGACAATGAATAAAGTACTGATTCGGGGTAGCATCTTGCTGAGTATCTTCTTCGGGAGCTGGTTGCTTTTACAACAAATAGATTGGGTACGGCTGCTGAATGCTGACTTTCGCGATAAGAGCGAGTACCTACAAGATATGGAAAGCAAACTGGGCGAGATGATGTATGATGATTTTGCGCGCACTAACCTTCAGATAGACGACAGTCTCTCGGTAGCTGTATTGGACACTTTGGTAGCCAAGATTTGCCGAGCCAACCATATTGACCCTCGGTCTTTGAAAGTTTATCTTTTTGAAAATGAAGAAGTAAATGCTTTTGCGATTCCTGACCGACAGCTATTGGTGTATTCGGGGCTGATAGAAAAAGCGGACACTGCTGAAGCCCTCTGTGGTGTTTTGGCACACGAGATAGCCCACATTCAAAAAGGACACGTGATGCAATCTCTCAAACGCGAGATAGGGCTGAGTATTCTCTTCAGCGTCATAACAGGAAATTCTGATATTACGGTGATGAGGGAGATAGGGAAGCTCTTGTCGTCAAGGGCTTTCAACCGAGAAATGGAGCGAGAGGCAGACCTTACAGGGCTGGAATACCTACAAAAAGCGCATATAGACCCAGAGCCTTTTGCTGAATTTATGGGTATTATTGACGATGATGACCCTGTGCCTGCTTTCCAATGGATGAGCACTCACCCTTTGCCCAAAGAGCGCAAACAGTACTTGCTCAGACAGATCAAGAAAAGAGGTGCGCACTACTCGCCTGTGCTTTCTCAAGAGCTTTGGAAAGATTTTAAAGCTTTTTTTGAAGGATAAAGAAAGGCTATTATCAATACTATCTAACTGATTTTTAATCGTTTTGAATTTATGCGTCTATTATCAATAGATTACGGCACTAAGCGAACAGGGATAGCCGTTACTGACCCTTTGCAACTGATTGCATCGGGGCTCTGCACTGTGCCTACCCCTACCCTACTGACATTCCTAAAAAGCTATCTCGCGCAAGAGCCGGTAGAGGCTTTTGTGATTGGCGAGCCCAAACGCTTGAACAATGAGCCGTCTAGTGTTGAGGGAGAGATTCAGCAATTTATTCATAGACTGCAAGAGGCATTTCCTACAATTCCTATTCACCGGCAAGATGAGCGTTTTACCTCTAAACTCGCATTCCAATCGATGATTGACAGCGGACTAAAAAAGAAGCAGCGGCAGAACAAAGCGCTTATAGATGAGGTGAGTGCTACTATTATTTTGCAGGAATTCCTATCGACTAAAAAGTAACCATTTTCCAAAATAACCAATGAAAAAGTTTATTTTCACCCTTGTATGCGTGCTATGGGGCGGCCTTTTTGTATGGGGACAGACGCTTTCGTCTCCGAATGGCGCTCTACAGCTTTCTTTTCGGCTCAGCAAAGAGGGGACACCTACCTATGCACTGACTTTTAAAGGTCAGACAGTAATCGGGGAGAGCCCTCTAGGTTTTGTCATCAACCAAAAAGAGGACTTCAGCAGTGATTTTGAAACAGTATCGGTTCAGTATACCGAAACCAACACTGTGTGGCAGCCTGTTTTGGGTGAAAACAAAGACATTCGCGACCACCACAAAGAACTATTAGTACACTTAAAGCAAAAAAGCAGCGGTAGGCTATTAGACTTGCGTTTTCGGCTGTTTGACGATGGGTTGGGATTCCGCTATGAGTTTCCCATACAAGCTAATTTTAGGCATTTTAGGATTCAAGAGGAATTAACGGTTTTCCAACTCGCTGGCGACCACAAGGCTTTTTGGATTCCTGCTGACTACGACACGAATGAGTTTCCGATAACGACCTCTGCGCTCTCGGAAATTCCGCAGCTGATTGACAAGGTACGGGAAGAGCCTTTGGCGGCCAAAGCCCCTACCCCCAATGTAGCTGTGCAAACCTCGCTGATGCTAAAAACTACCGAAGGGCTGTACCTCAATTTGCACGAAGCTGCCTTGGCAAACTATCCTGCGATGATGCTCAACCTCGACGCTACGCACCACCGACTTTCTGCCCATTTGGTGCCTGACAAAAACGGTGTGAAGGGCTACATACAGACAGGCAGCACTACCCCGTGGCGCACTATTGTAGTAAGCGATGATGCTCGCGACATTTTGGCCTCCAACCTAATACTGAACCTAAACGAACCCTGCAAAATAGAAGATACTTCTTGGATTCGGCCAACGAAGTACATAGGCGTTTGGTGGGAGTATTTTATTGGCGGAGGGAGTACTTGGGCTTATACAGACTACCGCGACATTCATATTGGCACAACAGACTACCGCCAGTTGCCTCCTAATGGACACCACGGAGCCAACACCCCACACGTAAAAAAGTACATAGACTTTGCTGCCCAGCACGGTTTTGACGCTGTACTTGTAGAAGGTTGGAATGAAGGATGGGAGGACAACTACGCCTACAACAAAGAACGCATTTACAGCTTCACGAAGGCGTATCCGGACTTTGATGTGGTAGCACTGCAACAATATGCCGCTACCAAAGGGGTGAAGCTGATTATGCACCACGAAACAACCTCATCGGTGATTGATTACGAGCGACAGTTGCACGAGGCTTTCCGCTTTATGAACCAACACGGCTATGAAGCTGTGAAGACAGGTTATGTAGGCCCTATCGTTCCGCGCAGTGAGTACCACGATGGACAATGGATGGTGAACCACTACAACTATGTAGCGGAAACTGCTGCTCACTACCGTATAATGGTCAATTCGCACGAGGCGGTACGGCCTACAGGGATGAGTCGCACTTACCCTAACTGGGTAGCCCAAGAGAGTGCCCGCGGCACGGAATTTGAATCTTTCAATGGAAATCGGACTGACCACACGACCCTGTTGCCATTCACCCGACTGATGGGGGGCGCTATGGACTACACCCCAGGGATTTTTGAAGGGGACTTGAGCAGGTATGGCAACAACAAAGCGCAACTGAGCACAACCCTTGCCAAACAGTTGGCACTATACGTTACGATGTACAGTCCGCTACAAATGGCAGCTGACCTACCAGAGAACTACGAAAAGTACCTTGATGCCTTTCAGTTTATCAAAGATGTGGCTGCAGACTGGGACAACACCTACATTCTGGAAGCTGAACCGGGGGATTACATCAGTATTGCCCGCAAAGCAAAAGGTAAAAACGAGTGGTTTGTAGGTGCTATCACTGATGAGAATGCACGGAATGCCGTCATAGACTTCAGTTTTCTGCCGGCAGGAAAAACCTATACAGCGACCCTCTATACAGATGGAAAAACAGCCGACTGGCGCACCAACCCCAAAAGTTACACCATCAAAAAGATGAAAGTAACCCACCAAACCAAGCTCAAACAACGCCTTGCCCCGAGTGGTGGGCTGGCTATCTCTATCAAATAGTAAAAACTATCCCCCTACCATTTAATAAGAAAAGTAAACTCTAGTAATGAAGATTCCGAAAGCTAAAAAAATACCTCACCTATTCACCGAATTTGGACAGCAGCGCACAGACGATTACTACTGGCTGCGCGACCGCAAAAACCCAGCTGTACTTGACTATCTGAAAGCCGAAAACGACTACTACCAGCAGGCTACTGCACACACAAAAGAGCTACAAGAAAAGCTCTTTGAGGAGATTAGCTCCCGAATGAAAAAAGAAGTAGCTACTGTACCTTTTTTTGAGAATGGCTACTGGTACCAAACACGCTATGAGGAAACGAGCGATTACCCCATTTACGTACGCCGCCAAGGCACAATGGACGCTCCCGAAGAGGTGCTTTTTGACTGCAATGCAATGGCAAAGAAGAAAAAGTACTTCCACCTAAGCGACTTTGAGGTCAGCGACGACAACCAATGGGCGGTTTTCGGTATAGACACCGTATCGCGCAGGCAGTACACTCTGCAAATCAAGAATCTACGCACGGGTGAAGTACTACCTTACTGCATTAAAAACACCAATGGAGAAGCTGTTTGGGCGGCTGACAACCGCACGATTTTCTATGTTCGCAACCACCTACAAACGCTGCGCTCTTTCAAAGTTTACCGCCATACCCTCGGCACTGACCCGAAAGACGATGTGTTGGTCTATCAAGAAAAAGATGACACCTTTGAGATATTCGTCTACCGCGAAAAGTCGCGCAAATACCTTGTGATAGGCTGTGAAAGTACTCTCACTTCAGAATATCGCATTCTGAAGGCAAATACCCCAGAGGAGGCTTTCAGCATCTTCCAACCCCGCATACGAGGATTGGAGTACGACATTGCCCACTACAATGAGCATTTCTATGTTCTCACGAACAAGGATGGGGCGACCAACTTCAAGCTGATGCGCACCCCTGAAGAGGCTACTAGCTGCGAACATTGGCAAGAAATAATTCCGCACAACCCCGAAGTACTGCTGAACGACTTGGAAATTTTTAAAGACTACCTTGTGGTAGAAGAGGTCTGCAATGGACTAGAACGCATTTTGATACGCTCTTGGGACGGGAAAGTGGCCTATTACTTACCCTTTGACAGTGAGACTTACACTGCCTACACTACCCAGAATGTTGCTTTTGACACGCCCTATTTGCGGTACAACTACCAATCGCTTTCTACACCGGCCTCTATCATAGAGGTAGATATGCGCACAGGCGAGCAGCGGGTGCTCAAGGAACAAGAAATTTTAGGAGGGCAATTCTACAAGCACAACTATACGGAAGAACGACTTTGGGCAACTGCTCCCGACGGGGTGCGCGTTCCGATCTCTCTAGTTTACCGCAAAGGAATAGAAAAAAACGGACAAAACCCGCTATTGCTCTACGGATACGGCTCGTATGGGATAACTATCAACCCTTCTTTTTCGTCTGCCCTACTGAGTCTCTTAGACCGCGGATTTATCTATGCTATCGCGCATATTCGCGGCGGTGAATACTTGGGCAGACAATGGTATGAAGAGGGAAAACTACTGAAAAAGAAAAACACTTTCAGCGATTTCATCGCTTGTGCAGAGCACCTCATCGGTGAGGGGTATACCTCTGCTGAACATCTGTACGCCAAAGGAGGGTCGGCAGGAGGACTGCTGATGGGCGTGGTAGCCAACGAGGCTCCAGAACTCTTCCACGGTATTGTGGCAGCCGTGCCCTTTGTGGATGTGGTAACTACTATGCTAGACGAGACAATCCCTTTGACTACAGGTGAATACGACGAATGGGGGAATCCTAATGAAGAGGAGTACTACCACTATATGCTCTCGTACTCGCCTTATGACCAAGTGCGCGCCCAAAACTACCCTGCTATGTATGTAAGCACAGGGCTACACGACTCGCAAGTGCAGTATTGGGAACCTGCCAAATGGGTAGCCAAACTACGAACGCTGAAAACTGACCAAAACCCGCTGTACTTAGACACCCACTTAGAAGCAGGACATGGCGGTGCCTCGGGGCGTTTTGAAGCTATCAGAGAAACTGCTAAGGAATACGCTTTTCTTTTGGATTTAGAAACCAACAGATAACAAATGATTTGGTCTGCTCTCCTATCGGTATTGGCGCCGCACTACTGCTTGCACTGCGGAAAAATCCTCACAGAGGCTGAGCCTTACCTATGCCTGCATTGCAGAAGCACTTTGACCGCTAGCAGCTTGGAACTACTCCCAAAAAATATTCTCGAGCAACGGCTTTTTGCCCAAGCTGACCTATTTTGTGCCACTGCACTATTTTACTACCAAAAAGGAAGTGTGGCACAAGATTTGATACACGCTCTTAAGTACAAGGGCGCTCAACCAATAGGCGATTGGTTAGGAAGGTGGCTGGCCGAAATAGCCAAAGGAGATCCTTCTTTTGCCAAAGCCGAAGTGGTGCTACCAGTACCACTACACCCTAGCAAATTGCGCTTGCGCGGCTACAACCAAGTAGCACGGTTTGGAGAAGCTATCGCTGAAGTATTGGGGATACCATATTACGACGATGTATTGGTAAAAATAACCGCCAACACGACCCAAACACGCAAACACATATGGCGCCGGCTCAAAGACAGCAATCACATCTTTGCGCTGCAAAACACTGACAAAATAGCAGGCAAACACGTGCTCTTGGTAGATGACCTGATCACGACAGGAGCAACCTTAGAAAACTGCTACCAAGTACTTTGCCAAGTACCTAACACCCCAATAGGCGTTGCGGCCATTGCCTACACGATATTGGGATAAACACCAAGTAACTAACAATTAAAATAAATAACACTGTATGAAGAACACTTTAAAACTAATCGCTGCAGCTGTCGTAATGTTTGCGTTCAGCACCAATGTAGGAGCAACTACCCTTAGCTCTACGACAATCGCTAAAACCTCTATCTGCAACCAAGATGGCAACGGAAAGAAATGTTGCAAAAAAGACGCAGAGAAGAAAGAATGCAACAAAGATGCTGCTAAAAAAGAATGCAGCAAGGACGGCCAAAAGAAGTCTTGCGACAGAGAAGACGGAGCTAAAAAGGAATGCAAGAAATCTAACCAAAAATCTTGCGACAAAAAGTAGAGAAAAACTAATTTCACCTACCTATAGATTAAAAACATAGGAAGCAGTGTAGTTGCTTATTTTCTACTGAGATAGGACTCTCTTGTGTACTTAAGAGATTTTCACTGCTGAATTTGTACATCTGACCTATAGAGGCAAACCTATTTTCTCCATATGTATAATTTTTAAATTTACCAAGAAACCTTAGCAGGAAAGCTAAGGTTTTTTGGTATTATCTTGAACAATGAAAAACTCGTCTTACTTCCTTTTTGCAGCTGACAAAATAAGAGCTATCTGTGGAAACAGGCTAAGGATAGCGGGACTCTCGGCTGCTCTGTTGGTTAGCTCTTGTGGCAGCGAAATTCTCCCGAAGCCCAAAGGAGCTCTTCGGCTGGAGTATCCCACTGCTACCTATGCTAGTGTTACCGATGTACCCTACTGCCCTTTTAGTTTTGAAGCTAACAGCCTGACAGAACTGACACACAAAAGTCATTCTTGCGACTTGAACATTGAGTATCCTACAATGAAAGCTACTATCTACCTAACTTATAAACCGGTAGAGGGGAACCTATTCAAACTTCTAAAAGATGCTCAGAAATTCACCTATGGGCATAGTATTAAAGCCGACAACATTGCGGCCAATGTGTTTGCCAACGATACTACTAAAGTCTACGGAATGTTTTACCAAGTATATGGCAATGCAGCCTCCCCAGCACAATTTTATGCTACTGACAGTTTGCATCACTTTGTTTCTGGTTCCATCTATTTTAGGTCAGTTCCTAACTACGATTCTATACAGCCTGCCAGCGATTACGTTGAAAAAGATGTCCGCCGCATTATGGAGACTCTCCGTTGGAAATAAAATTTGTCAATTAAAAAAATATCCGTATCTTTGCGCCCACTAATTACAAAACGATTATGAGTTTACAAACCAAAGTAATGGAGGCTCTAAAAGAAGCAATGAAGGCAAAAGATACCATTGCATTGGAGTCTTTGCGGGCTATTAAGTCTGCTATCTTATTAGCTAAAACCGAGGCAGGAGCTACAGAGGAGCTCAGCGAAGCCGATGAGATGAAGCTATTGCAAAAATTAGTAAAACAGCGCAAAGACAGCGCCGCACTATACGCCCAACAAGGCCGAAATGACTTGGCAGAACCTGAATTGGCGCAAATGGCTATCATTGAGAAGTTTCTCCCTAAGCAGCTCAGCGAGGCAGAAGTAGAAGAGGCTGTAAAAGGTTTCATTGCTGAAGTAGGCGCTACGAGTGCGAAAGATATGGGAAAAGTGATGGGGGTAGCAACCAAAGCCTTAGCAGGAAAAACAGACAGCAAGCTCATCTCTGACATTGTGAAGAGACTTTTGTCATAGGAAGCATATTTTAAGTTATAAAGGCCGCATAGTTCAACTGGATAGAATGTCAGATTCCGGTTCTGAAGGTTGGAGGTTCGAATCCTCTTGCGGTCACAAGGTATAAAGTCGG
>ERZ772971.178-NODE-178-length-41253-cov-5.974222_pt1 | contig 41253 bp, 31 predicted proteins | sample MGYA00511943_ERZ772971 | MGnify/ENA primary metagenome ERZ772971 (study PRJEB29015, sample SAMEA2737929) | human oral metagenome | biome: human oral; feature: human-associated habitat; material: dental | place: China | collected 2144 ... | reverse complement strand
ACAACATCGCCACAACATCGCCACAACATCGCCACAACACCGCCACAACACCGCCACAACATCGGCGCAACACCAGCCATCACCGTTGCAATATTCAGAATCGGCATGTCGTTCGGCAAAAGCCTTCGTTCGCACAGGGGCAATGCGACGCTTATCTTTGGGGGCAATAATCCAACGACAGACACATCATGACACCCGGCACCCCGCTTCCCCCCGAACTGCTGTTCCAGCTCGGAACCCTGTCGCCCCTGCAACTGGCCTGGCTCTCGGGCTACTGCTGGTCCCAGTGCACGCAGGCCGATGCCATGCTGCGTGCGGCAGCGGGCCTGCCGCTGGCAACGCCGAACGGCGCAGCAGGCTTCCCGTCGCCCTTTGCCGGGCAGCCTCAGCCGTCTTCACCCGTCCCGGCCGGCTTTGCACCAGCAGGTGCCGCACAGCCCTTCTTCAGCCAGGCGCCATTTACGCAGGGACAGCCTTTTCCCGGACATGTCCCGTCTGGACAGGAGGGAGCGGGGCAAACCTCGCCCGCCCAGGCCGACCCGGCCGCCGGCACGACAGCCGGCGCTGCGGCTGCGCCCCGCCGCATCACCATCCTGTCGGCCTCGCAGACCGGCAATGCCCGCCGGGTGGCCCAACAGCTGCACGACAGCCTGAAGGAAGCCGGTCTGCAGCCCGGCCTGACCAGCGTGGGCGACTACAAGAGCAAGACACTGCCCGGCGAGGACATCGTGCTGCTGGTCACCTCCACACAGGGCGAAGGCGAGCCGCCGGAAGAAGCGGTGCCCCTGCACAAGTTCCTGTTCGGCAAAAAATCCCCCAAACTGGATGCCCTGCATTTTGCCGTGCTGGGACTGGGAGATTCGTCCTATCCCAAATTCTGTCAGGCCGGTCGCGATTTCGACGCACAACTGGAAAAACTGGGTGCCCGGCGCCTGCACGAACGCACCGACTGCGATCTGGATTTTCAGGCAACCGCAAGCGCGTGGGTAACTGCCGTCACGGAAAAACTGCAGAAAATCGCGGCTGCACCGCAGGCAGGATCCGTCGACGCAGCAACAGCCGGAACGACCGGAACGACAGGCATGCCTGGACAACCGGGGCAGCAGGCTTCCCAGGGACAGCCCGCCATGCCCGGACAGCCCGGTTCGGCGGCAGCCAGCCCGTTCGGCTTTCCCTTTGGCACGCCCTTCGGCAACCCGTTTGCCGCCCCGGCTGGCGGATTCGTTCCGGGACAGGGATTTCCGCCGGGCACGGGTGTGCCCCCCGCACCGGGCATGGCGCCGGGCGTCTACCCCCATGCCCCCGCCTTTGCCGCCTTCCAGGGCGCCGGCGCCGCCATGGCCATGACCCCGGAAGCCGGCGCGGCCACCGCAGCGCCCGAAGCGGAACCCGCCGTCAGTGCCTGGACCCGCAACGCCCCCTTCACGGCCACGCTGTCCACCCGCCAGAAAATCACCTCGCGAAATGCCGAAAAGGATGTACAGCACATCGAAATCGACCTGGAAGGCTCGGGCATCCAGTACCAGCCCGGTGATGCACTGGGCGTCTGGCCCGTCAATGCCCCGGCACTGGTGAGCGAGATTCTGGACCGTCACAAGCTGGATGGCACGGAAACGGTAAAACTGGCCGACGGCAGCGAAGCCATACTGCGCGATGCCCTCACCCATCACGCCGACATCACGCAGAACACCCCCACACTGGTGGAACAGTACGCAGCGCTGAGCAAGCTGCGCCCGCTGCAGGAACTGGTGGAAGACCGCAAGGCGCTCGACGCGCTGCTGGCCACCACGCCCCCGGTGGGCCTCTTTGCCGAGTACCCCCATCCGCTGCCAGCGCAGCAGCTCTTCAGCCTGTTCCGTCCGCAGTCGCCACGCCTGTACTCCATCGCCTCGGCCCAGGACGAGGTGGGTGATGCCGTGCACCTGACCGTGGGCGTCGTGCACCTGCGCCACCATGGCCAGCACTACATGGGCGCAGCCTCCGGCTATCTGGGCCATCTGCTGGAAGAAGATGACGACGTGCGCGTCTTCATCGAACCCAACCGGAATTTCCGCCTGCCGGCCGACGACGACACCCCCATCATCATGATCGGCGCAGGCACCGGCGTGGCCCCGTTCCGTGCCTTCATGCAGCAGCGGGATGCCGCGGGTGCCGCCGGAAAGAACTGGCTGATTTTCGGGAACCAGCGCTTCACCGACGACTTCCTGTATCAGGCCGAATGGCTGCAGTACCGCAAGAGCGGCCTGTTGACCCGTGCCGATCTGGCCTGGTCCCGGCAGGGTGAGCACAAGGTCTATGTGCAGCACAAACTGCAGGAAGCCGGTGCCGATGTCTGGCAGTGGCTGCAGGAAGGGACGCACGTCTATGTGTGCGGCGATGCCAGCCGCATGGCCCGCGACGTGGAAAACACCCTGCTCGACATCATTCGCACCCACGGCAGACTGGACGAGGACGATGCCGACGATTATCTGAACACCCTGCGCGAAGACCGCCGCTACCAGCGCGATGTCTACTGAAGGCCGTCGCTGCCCCATGCATCACGCCGTGCCATGACGGGGCATGCACGGCACCTGCGCCGGTGACAAGCCGCAGGCCGCAATGACGGACCACATCGCACAGGATCCGCCGACTGCCTCGAATCAGGGACACCTGTACAGGGTGTCCCATTTTTTTTGCGTGTCGCGTGCTCATTCACCCCCGTGCAGCCCGGTTTCCACATGGGGCGCGCCGAACACACCACACAGCAAAAACAAATGATTCCCATAAATATTCACAAGCATGGGTCTTCGCGGATCAGTGTGGGTGAGATGGAAGGTGGAACCGGTATTTGACCCATTCCCTCTGGCGCCCCATCCGGAGCGTGTCATGAACGCTTTCGTTCCCACACCCCCTCCTGCAAAAAGGGGCCCCATGACGGCACATGCAGAAAGCGGCTTATGACGGCACATCATGTCGTGCTGAAAAACCCTTCGTTTCAACAGGGGGGTTTTCACCTTAAAGTGACTGCAAGCCACACAGCGCACGATATTTGCAGGAGCCCGTCATGTCCCACGTTCTGGAAGAAAAACCTCAAGCCGCCAAACGCCCGCCGGTGGACGAACGCGCCAAACTGCCCGATGCCCCCTGGGCCGACAACGAGCGCCTGAAAGGCGGCAGCGCCTACCTGAAGGGCACCATCCGCGAAGACCTGAAGGATGGCCTGTCGGGCGGATTTCGGGGCGACAATTTCCAGCTCATCCGCTTTCACGGCATGTACGAGCAGGACGACCGCGACATCCGTGCCGAGCGTGTCTCGCAGAAACTGGAGCCGCTCAAGAACGTGATGCTGCGCTGCCGTCTGCCCGGCGGCGTGATCAAGCCGCAGCAGTGGCTGGGCATCGACAAGTTTGCTTCCGAGCAGACGCTCTACGGCAGCATCCGCCTGACCAACCGGCAGACCTTCCAGTTTCATGGTGTGCTGAAGGATCAGATCAAGCCGATGCACCAGTGGCTGCACCAGCTGGGACTGGACAGCATTGCCACCGCCGGCGACGTGAACCGCAACGTGCTGTGCACCAGCAACCCGGTGGAGTCGTCGCTGCACCGCCAGGCATGGGAATGGGCGGCCCGCATTTCCGAGCACCTGCTGCCGCGCACGCGGGCCTATGCCGAAATCTGGCTGGACGGTGAAAAGCTCCATTCCACCGAAACCATGCCAGCCCAGCCCGTCATCGAAAAGGCGCTCAGTGGCGATGCCACCGAACCGGTACTGGGCAGGAATTATCTGCCCCGCAAATTCAAGACCACAGTGGTGATTCCGCCGCACAACGACGTGGACCTGCACGCCAACGACCTCAACTTCATTGCCATTGGCGAGGGCGACAGACTGCTGGGCTTCAACGTGCTGGTGGGCGGTGGCCTGTCGATGGAACATGGCAACACCCGCACCTATCCCAACGTGGCCCGGGAATTCGGCTTCATCTCGCTGGACAAGGTGCTCGACTGCGCAGCGGCCGTGGTGTCGGTGCAGCGCGACTGGGGCAACCGCAGCGACCGCAAGAATGCCAAGACCCGCTACACACTGGAACGGGTGGGCACCGACGTGTTCATTGCCGAAGTGGAAAACCGCATGGGCGCAAAATTCGAGCCCATCCGCCCCTACCGGTTCACCACCCGTGGTGACCGCATTGGCTGGGTGCAGGGCGAGGAAGGCAACTGGCACCTGACACTGTTCATCGAAAATGGCCGGCTGCTGGATTATCCCGGACGCCCCCTCAAAACGGGCATGCGCGAGATCGCCAAGGTCCACCAGGGCGATTTCCGGCTGACCGCCAACCAGAACCTGATCGTGGCCAACGTGCCGGCTTCCGAAAAGGATCGCATCGAGGCCATTGCCCGCGCGCACGGGCTGATCACCTCCCGGGTCAGCCGCCTGCGCGAAAACGCCATGGCCTGCGTGTCGCTGCCCACCTGCCCGCTGGCCATGGCCGAGGCCGAGCGCTTCCTGCCCACCTTCATCGACCACGTGGATGAACGGATGACCTGGCATGGCCTGCAGGACGATCACATCGTGCTGCGCGTCACCGGCTGCCCCAACGGCTGCGGCCGCGCGATGCTGGCCGAGATCGGCCTGGTGGGCAAGGCCGTGGGCCGCTACAACCTGTATGTGGGCGGCAACCGCGAGGGCACCCGCATTCCACGGCTGTTCCGCGAGAACATCACCGAGCCGGAGATTCTGGACATCATCGACGGCTGGCTGGCCGACTGGGCGAAGCACCGCGAGCCCGATGAAGGCTTTGGCGATTTTGCGGTACGCACCGGCATCACGAAACCCGTGCTGGATGCCCCGCGTGATTTCTGGGAGGCGGCGGCCTGACATGTCCTGGTTTCCATTCTTTGCCGATCTGAACGACAAGCCGGTGCTGCTGGTGGGTGCCGGCGAGGTGGCCACCCGCAAGGCCGAGAGCCTGCTGGCCGCTGGTGCCCAACTCCAGGTGGTGGCACGAACGCTGGCCCCCGCCTTCGAACGGTGGCTGCAGGAAGGCCGCATCGCCTGGCTGGGCCGCACCTTCTCCCCGGCGCATCTGGACGGGGTTTTTCTGGTGACGTCCGCCACGGGCGATGCCGCGGTGGATGCCGACGTATTTGCCGCAGCCAGCGCCCGGCAGGTGTTCTGCAATACGGTCGACAACCCCGAACACTGCAGTTTCATCGTGCCCGCCGTGGTGGACCGCGGCCCGCTGCAGGTAGCCATATCCAGCGGTGCCACCGCGCCCGTACTGGCCCGGTACTGGCGCAAGAAAATCGAGGTGATGCTGCCACAGCACACCGGTGCGCTGGCCACGCTGGCCGGCCAGTGGCGGCGGCAGGTGCAGGCCAGGCTGTCCGGCATGCGTGCGCGACGCCGCTTCTGGGAGCACATTTTTTCCGGCCCGGTGAACACGCTGGTGGCACAGGGCCAGCTGGAGGCCGCCAGCCAGTTCCTGGCGGCGCAGCTAGAAGCCAGTGCATCCACCGGCACCCCAGTCAACAAGGCAGAAACAATGACACATACAGCATCGATGTCACCGGACATCGCAGACCCGGCACTTTCTGCCAGCGGCCATGACGCCCCGGAGACCTTCCTGACGTCCCGGCGCCCCGCAGAACAGCGCGCCGCAGAACAGCCTCCTGTCACACCGGCCCCAATCCCGGCCCTTCACACCGGCGACCTCGTCGTGGTCGATGCCGGCAGCAGCGATCCCGGGCAGCTGACGCTGCACGCCCTGCGCGCCCTGCAGGCAGCCGACCTCGTCGTGCATGACCCGGCCCTGGCCGATGGCATTCGCCAGCAGATCCGCAAGGATGCCGAAAAGCTTGCGCTGCCCGACGGAAACGGCGCCGGAACGGCACCTGCCCATCCCGTTCTGCACCGCTGGTCCACCCCCATGGACCTCGCCCAGCCCCACACCTTCGGCAGCCTGATCCCTGCCCCTGCAGGCGTCCCCTGTGCCACGCATGCAGCCAGCCATCATGCAGAAAGCGCTCATGCCCCACATGCCGCGGCCGGTGCGTTGCATACCCAGCGTCTGGTGGACGAAGCACGCCGGGGCAAACGGGTGGTCTGGCTGCGCGGCGGCTGCCACGATGCCCGCATCAATCATCTGGCCACCGCGCACACACCGGCACAGGCCGCCCCCCGGCTCGTGATGCTGCTGCAACAGGCCGGCGTTCCCTGGCGCCATGTAGCCGGTGTGAGTGCAGCGCCCGCCACGCCCTGGCGAAATACGGGCGAAAGCACCGCGGCCATGTCCACGGCCGTGCCGGCTGTGCACGTTCCATCCGTGGCCAAAACACAACGACCACAGCGGCTGGCCGCCTGAAAACCGGCTGATTTCGTACTGCACGGCCCTTCAGAAAAAAATAGTTCGAGTATTGAGCATCAGGCTTCCTATAATGGTTGCAGGCGCCGTTCGGCACCGTGCCGGACGGCCCGTCCACCGGACCCTGCGCCATGCTCGTATCTCCTCACTCCATTCCCGACCAAAGCACGCTGAACACCGACGTCTGCATCGTCGGTGCCGGCCCCGCTGGCCTGGCAGCCGCCCAGGAGCTGCTCGACAGCGGCCTCGATGTCATCCTGCTCGAATCCGGCGGTGAAGAACCCGATGCCGCCACCCAGGATCTGGCGGCCGGCGTCTCGGAAGACACGCCCGATCTCTACCCCGACATCGTCTGGTCGCACGACCGCCGCTTCGGTGGCACCTCGGTGCAATGGGACGTACAGGTCAACGGCACCACCAACTGCCACCTGGCCACCTTCGACCCCATCGACTTCCAGAAGCGCGACTGGATGCCGCACAGCGGCTGGCCCATCGATTACGACACGCTGCATCCGTATTACCTGCGGGCCATGAAGCTGTGGGAAACCGGTGTGGATTCGCTGGACATCATGCCGTGGGTATCGGACGAGCGGAAACTGCTCGCATTCAAAAACGACGCCCTCGAAACCAAGCTGTACATGACGGGCTCGCAGGCCGTCCTGACCCAGGGCATCGGTGGCCGCGTGAAGGAAAGCAAAAATATCCGGCTGATCATGAAGGCCAACGCCGTCGAGCTGGACACCAACGAAAATGCCAGCACCGTCACCGGCGTGAAGGTAGCCTGTCTGGACGGACGCCGTTTCACCGTGGCGGCCAGACAGGTCATTCTGGCGCAGGGGGGCTTTCAGGTACCCCGCCTGCTGCTGGCCTCCGACCGGGTGGCCAGGGATGGCCTGGGCAACGACCACGGGCTGGTCGGCCGCTTCCTGATGGACCGGCAGATCGTCAAGACCGGCATTCTCTACCCCAACGAGCCCATCTCACGCTTTGGCCTCTATGACCTGCAGCACCGCGGCATTGCCCACGTGCTGGGCAAGCTGGCCATTCCGCAGCGCACGCTCGAAGAAAAACAGCTGATGAACGTCACCGTCGGGCTCAATGCCCAGCCGGCGTTCTCGCGCGTGCGGCTGGCACAGCGGCTGTTCGGCCGCGGCACCACCTTCCGCTCGCCCGCCTATTATTCGCTGCGCAAGCTGATGCGCGACGTGCGCGCCCGCCGCATGCCCGAGCGCCCCCTGCATCATCTGGGCAGGGTGCTGGGCGGGCTGGACGACCTGGTGTTCATCAAGGTGGCCCGCGCCCCGTGGCTGCAGATTCCATATAACCGCGACAGCGGTGGCTGGTACGAGGCCCCGCACCGCGACCAGTTCTTCAAGGTCATCGACCTCTACCAGATTGCCGAGCAGTCACCCGATCCGGACAACCGCATCACGCTGAGCAGCGAACGCGACGCCACCGGCATGCGCCGGCCCACCGTGCATTTCCGCTGGCGCGACCTCGACATCCGCAGTGCTCTGGGCTCGCAGGAAATCGTGAAGAACGCCCTCGAGGAGGCCGGCATCGGCCGCGTGCTGATGGAGCGGCGCGACGGCATGCCGCTGGTCACGCAGATGACGGCGCACCACCCGGCCGGAACGACCCGCATGGCCGACGAGCCCACCGAGGGCGTGGTGGACCGCAACTGCCGCGTCCACGGGGTGGACAACCTGTATGTAGCCAGCAGCGCCGTCTTTACCACCGGCGGCTGCGCGCCCCCGACGCTGACCATCGTGGCCCTGACCGTGCGCATCGTCGATGCCGTCAAGGCCAGTCTGGGCAAGGGCTGACGGGCGGCCTGCAGCGTGCCCTTCCCGAAGGGCCACGGGCATCTCCGCCCCTGGCCCTTCGCATACGGACCCGCCTTTCCCCCATTAGCGAGCCCGCCCATGCCGGAGCCCGCCCCTGTCGGGCGGCCCGCCGTCCATACCCATTCCCCGCAGAAGCCCACCCTGCCGATCCCTCATTGTCCCGCCCCGTGACACACAGGTTTCACCGTTTCCGTCACCCCTGCCGACACGGAAAATCGGGGCACCAACCAGAAAATCACTTATCATTTGCGCCCCACCTTTCCCTGGTGCGCGGGGACGAACGCGTCCATGGCGCGCACCAGGAAAAACAGGCCGTCTGCCGGCCCATAACATTAACTGTCATCCCCTCATGATCCGCAACTGCCCCCTCCCGCCGCGCCGTCTGCCCCTGATGCTGGGCCTGGCGCTGGCCACCCCGCTGGCACTGGCCCAGCAGGCCGACGAAGTCACCGTTACCACCGAAGAGACCATCACCGTCCAGCCGACCGAAACCATGCAGGCCGATACCGGCACGGCCGGCCAGGCCACCGACAGCCGTGACGCCACCCTGCAGGCCGTACACGTCCGCGCCGTGGTGTCCGAAGGCTACAAACCCGTCACCGTCAAGGCCGGCACCTTCCGTGGCGCCAGCGTGATGGACGTGCCGTCCACCGTCAACGTCGTGACCTCGAAAGTGCTGGAAGCACAGGCCGCCACCGGCCTGTACGATGCCGTCAAGAACACGGCCGGCGTCACCCGCCAGCAGAACGGCGGCGATACCTGGGACCAGCTGGTCATTCGCGGCATGGAGGTGCAGAACCGCACCAACTACCGCCTGAACGGTTCCATGCCCATCATGAACTTCTCGCAGGTGCCCATGGAGAACAAGGCCCGCGTGGAAGTGCTCAAGGGCGCCTCGGCCCTGTACTACGGCTTCACCGCCCCGTCGGGCATCGTCAACTACGTCACCAAGCGTGCCGGCCTGCATCCGGTCACCTCGGTGGGCCTGCGCTTCGACAGCAACGGCACCGCACTGGTCAGTGCCGACCTAGGCCGCCGCTTCGGTGACGAAGACCAGTACGCCCTGCGCCTGAACGCTGCCGGCGGCAAGCTGGGCAGCTATCTGGACGGCGTGGACGCCGGCAACCGCAGCTTCGTCTCGGCCGCCTTCGACTGGCGCGTCACCAGCCGCCTGATGCTGCAGGCCGACTTCGAATACGATCACCGCCGCGTGGTGGAACAGGCAGCCGTCACGCTGCCCACCGCCGTCAACGGCGTCATCACCCTGCCGCGTGCCGTCGACCCGAAAAAACTGGTCGGCCCCGACTGGTCCACCTTCCGGGCCGACACCACCAACCTGCAGCTGCGCGCCGACTACGCGCTCAACGACGCCTGGGCGCTGACACTGGAAGCCGGCCGCTCGAAGGTGGACCGTGACCGCACGCTGCCCACCTTCCGCTTCGCCAATGCGGCCGCCGTGGCCACCGGGGCCGGCAGCATCCGCGGCAACATGCAGAACAACGTCAACACCTCCGACCTGCTGCGCGCCGAACTGGCCGGCATCGTCGAAGCGGGTGGCATGACGCACAACATCACCACCGGGGTAGCCAAGGCCGACAAGGAACAGGAGCCGGTCTACCAGAGCAACTACACCGCCACCGGCCAGAACCTGTACAACCCGGTCCGTCTGACCAACTACACATTCACGGCCCGCCCGGCCAACCCGACCTCGCCGCTGCTCGAAACCACCGACCTCGGCGTGTACGCCATCGACCGTGTGGAAATCTCGCCGGAATGGCAGGTGATCGGCGGCCTGCGCTACAGCAAGTACAAGAGCGACCAGGGCACCAACCACTACCGCGCCACCAAAACCACCCCGATGGCCTCGGTGGTCTACAAGCCGGCCGATGACCTGTCGTTCTATGCCTCCTACGGCAAGGCCCTGGAAGAAGGCGAAACCGCGCCCAACGGCACGGCCAACCAGAACCAGCGCATGCGTCCGGGCGTGAGCGACCAGTACGAGGTGGGTGGCCGCTGGCAGATGCCCAGCGGTACGCTGCTGTCGGCTGCACTGTTCAACATCAACCGGCCGGGCTACTACACCAACGCCCAGAACATCTTCACGGCCGACGGCGAACAGCGCTACACCGGTCTGGAACTGTCCGCCCAGGGCGCACTCACCCGCAACCTGAACTGGCAGTCGTCGCTGATGCTGCTCGATCCGAAGTTCCGCAAGATCAACGACCAGTACAACGGCAAACTGCCCGAAAACGCCGCCAAACGCACGGCCAGCCTGTTCCTGTCGTATGACATCGACGCCCTGCCCGGCCTGTCGGTCAACGGCGGTGCCTACTACACCGGCCGTCGCCCGGTCAACGACCTGAACCAGGCCTGGCTGGGTGGCGTGACGCTCTACAGTGCCGGCGTGTCCTATCAGTCCCGCCTGTTCGAGCGCAACACCACGTGGCAGCTCAACGTCGACAACCTGGCCAACAAGCAGTACTGGGCTGCCGCCGGCACCCGCCTGGCCGCCGGCGCGCCGCGCGTCATCAAGCTGGGGCTGAAGGTGGATCTGTAATCCCCCTCTCGCCCGCCGGCTGACCCTGCGGTCAGCCCGGGCAACGGCAGACGGTTCATCCGCCGGATGGGCCGCCTGCCGCCCTCATCCGAACGGGAGCACTGCGCCGGTGGCAGTGGTTCCCGTTTTTGTCACATCAAGGACTGTCCCGCAGCAGAGCATCCAGAGGAAAGGGATCTCCCGCTGTTCGCAAAAAAGCTCAGGCGCCCAGCGTCGCCCCGCCATCGATGACGATCTGCTGCATCGTGATGTGCCCGGCCTGCTCCGAGGCAAGGAACAGCACAGCATCGGCAATGTCATCCGGCGTGGCGATCTTGCCCAGCGGGATGCCCAGCTTGTAGTCTTCGGGCAGCCCCTCGATCAGGCGTTTCTGCCCGGCCGGATCACCCAGCATGCCGGCCAGCATCGGCGTATTGGTCGAACCGGGCGAGACGATGTTGCAGCGTACGCCAAAGGGCGCCATTTCCAGTGCCACCGTCTGGCTCATGGCCGCCATGGCCGCCTTGGATGTGCAGTACGCCAGCATGCCGATGCGCGGCACCACGGCCGCGTTCGATGCAATGTTGACGATGGCACCGCGGCGCTGCGCCTTGAAGACAGGCGCCCATTGCTGGATCAGGTGAAAAGGGCCGGTGACGTTCACGTCCAGGCACGCCTGCCAGTCATCGGCACCCAGCGTATCCAGCCCGCCCATGCGCAGTATGCCGGCCGCGTTGACCAGCACATCCAGTGAATCCCAGCGCTGGCGGATGTCGTTACACACCCGTGCAATGGCGGCCGTATCCGTCAGGTCCAGCTGCAGCTGGGTAAAAGCAGTGGTGCTGGCAGACGCGGACGGAGAGGCCGAGGGCTCATCGGCGCCTCGTGTCCCGGGTTGCAGTCCGGTGGGTGCCTGCCGGTCCAGTCCGATCACCTCGGCACCTTCCCCGGCAAAACGCTCGGCAATGCGCCGGCCTATGCCCTGGGCCGTGCCGGTGACCAGGACACGTTTTCCGGAAAACCGCTGGAGGGATGGTGTGTTCATGGGAAGGGTTCCTGTCTGGGTTCGTCGGTGCGGATTTTGCCGAAGCTTCCCGTATTCAGTCCTTTGCCGACGTGATGTCCTGCGTGGCCAGAACCACCCCGGCCCGGGTGGCCACGTACTGCAGGGCCATCCGGTGTTCTGCCTCGGAAAAATCGGCTACAGCATCACCCACCAGGAAGGGCTGCACGTCCTTCATGAAGGCTTCCACGGCCGTGATCATGCACCCGATGTGCGCATAGACGCCCACGATGACCAGCTGGTCGCGTTGCTGCGCCTTCAGACGTTCGGCTAGGTCGCTTCGCTGGAAGGCGCTGTAGCGCCACTTGTCCAGCACCACATCACCGGCGGACGGTGCAATCTCCGGCACGATGGCCTGCTGGGCCGCATCGGCCGCAGGCAGGCCGGGACCCCACATGTCGTTGAGCAGGGCACGGTCGCCGGCAGGCTGCTGGTGCGGCTGGGCGGTGTAATACACCGGCACGTCGTGCCGTGCAGCCCACCGCTTGAGCGCTGCGATGTTGCCGATCAGCGTCTTCAGCAGCGCCGAGTCCGGTTCGTAGAAACGCAGAAAATATTTCTGCATGTCGTGGACCAGCAGGGCGGCTCGGGCAGGCTGCAGTGCCCAGCTCACCTTGTTCTGCGGAAAGCTGTCGGGCGTGGGCAGCGGGTAACTGCGAATGGCAGGAATGGCCATGGCTCGGGAGTTGGGGATGAGGGAGAAAAAGGCAGGAAGGCCGGCAAACCACACGTTACGAAATGCCGCAGGCATGCAGCATCGTGCGCTGCTTGGTCTGCACCTCGTTCCATTCCGAATGGGGGTCGGATTCGGCCACGATGCCGGCACCGGCATAGATCTGCAGATGTTCGCCATGCAGTACGCCACTGCGGATGGTAATCACCCATTCGCCATTGCCATCAGCGTCCATCCAGCCGGTAAAGCCGGTGAACAGCCCACGGTCGAAGGGCTCGATGCTGCGGATCAGCGCATCGGCCGCATCACGCGGCGTACCGCAGACCGCGGGCGTGGGATGGATGGCACAGGCCAGCTGCAGGGCATTGGCCGGTGGATTCTGCAACGTGCCATGAATCTGAGTAGAAAGGTGCCAGAGTGCCGCGGTACTGATCAGCGAAGGAGCCTCCGGTACCTGCAGGCTGGCGCAGAGTGGCGAGAGCCGCGCCCGGATGTCATCGGTCACGAAGCGGTGTTCGTGATGGTCCTTGGAAGAGGCAGACAGGCGGTCCGCATGGACACGGTCAGCCTCCGGATCCGGCAGACGCCGGGCCGAGCCCGCCAGCGGATTGGACTGCACCGTGTACTCGTGCCGCCGGATCAGCAGCTCCGGACTGACACCAACCAGATAGCCACCGTCGGGCAGCGGCACCTGCAGCAGGTAGCCGCTGGGATTCTGCTGGCGCAAACGGCTGCGCAGCGCGTCCACGGACGGCGGTTCGGTGAACGTCAGGCGGCTGGTGATGGCCAGCACCGTCTTGGCTGGTGCATGGGCAGCGCAGGCCGCTGCCGCCCGGGCCACACCCGCCTCGAAATCAGCCTGATCCGGCTGGGTAACCAGACTTTTCAGCCCGGGCATCGTAGACACCACGGGGGTCTCCCAGCTGGACAGCCATTCGGCCTGCTGCGGAACGAACAGGCAGCTCGGCTGATGCACATCGAACGGCACGGCGCCAACCACGATCGGCCGGGAAATCCCCGCAGACCGGGCACGGGCAAACGCTGCACGGATATGTTGCTGCAACGCACCGTCAGGCGAGGCACTCCCATGGGCAGGCGTACGGATGACCTCCCGGATGCCGGCCGTCTGCAGGGTATGAGGCCCGTGCGAGAAAAGAAATGTGGCATCTGCAGGCATGGAATGGCCCTGCTGGTCTGAGGGGTTATCGAGATCGTCCCTGGCAGAAAACATGGCAACCACCAATAACAGGAATGCGTACGATTCTACATCGTGATGAGCAGCCGTACCGTCAATGCAGTCAGAAGCTGAACCTGACCCCCACGCCCACCGTACGCGGCTCGAGCATGGAAGCAACGATCCCTCCCGCGGTGCGGTCATCATATTTCAGCGTGGGCTTCTTCGCGTCGAACACGTTGTCCACATACCCATACAGTTCCCAGTCACGGGTGAGCTGCCATGCTCCCTGCACATTGCCCACTGTGTACCCCCCTATCCGGTACGCAGCCAGGTTCTCGTCGGACGAGAAGTAGCCATCACTGTGGCGAACATCAGCACGCAGGGAAACCTGATCGGTGATGTCCCAGTCGACCCCCGCAGACAGCGTATACCGGGGAGACGATCCAAACCGGTTACCCACGAATGCCTGGCCATCGAGACTGGAAAAGCGGTTGATGCGGGTATGCAGATACCCCAGACTGCCACGCAGTTTCAGGCTGTCGCTCACCTCATACGCAGCCCCCAGCTCGGCACCCCAGGACTTGGCGCGGTCGGCATTGCGCACCACATTGCCAAACACGACGCCGTTCAGATAATCCGGCACCACCGTCTGGGCATCCTTGTGCAGCGCGTGAAACACGTTGGCATTGATCTGCAGCCGGTCATCCAGCGCCTTCATGCGCACGAACAGCTCACGGTTGATGACCGTCTCCGGTGCAAACTCAAAGAACCTGCCCGAAGCAAAGCTCAGACCCGTTCCGCCCGGGTTGTAACCCTTGTTCACCATGACCCCGGCGGTAAGTGCGGGACTGAAATCGTAGGACAGCGCCACCTTGGGGAGCACGGCATGGTAGCTGTGATCGAAGTCCAGCGCAGATCTCGCCAGGCTGGACGTTCCCGTACGCTTCACGCTGTCGTACTGATACCGGAGCCCGCCCGTCAGCATCCACGCAGGTGCGAAGCGCCAGCTGGCTTCGGAAAACACGCCCACGCTGTTCTTCACGTCGTGAAAGGACGACAACCCACGAACATTCAGCCGGTCATCCGAGGTGACATGGTCATAGAACACCCCTGCAACACCACTGAGCGGGTCACGGGAATGCCCAAGATTCAGGCGAAGCTCATCGGAAATGTCCCGATAATCGATGTTGGCCCCACCGTTCGACCAGGGTACCGAATAGCGGGTGGTTTTCCCGTCCGTATACTGGAACTGATTGTTGATGCTGGCGCTGCCATCCAGATCGTAGCGGGTATCGCTGACCGCCGTCCACGCCTGGGACTTGAAGGTGGGCATGGTCAGCGTCCGGTTCTGCAGCCTGTCGTAAGGCGGAGCAGCTGCCTCGGTGGAAGGGCGATTGGTGCGTGTGTGCGCAACCGTGAGCTTCGATTCGAGCCCGGGCACCGCAGAGGGCGTCCAGAGGAGCTTGACGCGGCCGTTGAAGTCCTTGAGGCCCGTGTCCGTGTCACCCTTGCTGTAACGGGGATTGACGTAGTCGATGAACGTGTCCCGGCCGCTGTAGTCGAGTGCAACCCGGGCAGCCAGTTCGTTGTCCAGCACCGGCCCCGAGAACATGACCGAGGCGCGGCGGCTCTTCAGATTGCCTGCCTGAAGCTGTGCCTTTCCCTCCCGCTGGAAGGTCGGGTCCTTGGTGTGGACGATGATGGCACCCGCAATGCTGTTGGCGCCCTGCGCCGATGTCTGTGGCCCCCGGAATACCTCGACCGAGTCCACGTCCCAGATGGACGTGCCCCCGAATGTGGACTCCCAGTAGCTGAGGTAATGACCATCCAGATTGATTCTGGCCCGCGGCACGGTACCACCAAAGAACGCACCCGAGCCCGAGTTCGATCCCTGCCCGTCCGTCCCGCGGATGACAGGCGCCCCTACCGAACCGTTGTAGACGACATTGGGAATGTCCCGCAGCATGTCGTCGACCTTACGGGCATCAGCCCTGGCCTTCATGTCCTGCGGGCGCACGACGACCACGGAGGATGCGGTTTCGCGTACGCTGCGCTGGACCTTTTCGCCGGTCACGGTGACTTCATCGAGCAGGGCCGGGCTCCTGCCCGTCGAGGCGTCTGCAGCCTGGGCCAGTGCCCCCGAAGAGGCACAACCCAGAACGACTGCCAGCGTCACGTCCCTGAACGGAACATTTACCACAGCCGAAAATTCATCGATCCTGTGCATATCCTGATGTCTCCTTATCATGTGCCATAAACTTGCTGTTTCCGCGCTGACCCCGGTCGTGCGCTGACAAATCACCTTGTGCAGGCAGAGCGTGCCATGAATTCACTCCTTCCCGCACTGGCCCCAAAATCCATAGCTGACAGGGAGCACTGTGCAGGCATGGTTGGACGCCCTGCCAGGCAGGACAACGCCAGTACAGCGCGAACTCTGATTCTTGCAGAAACCCGATTCCCATGATCGTCATGGGGATCAATCGCTTTTCAGAGCGGCCTCCAGGCCCCCGCGGAAAATAATCCGAGGGCCGTCATGAAAAGGGAGCCCACCACGTGCAGCCCGATGGCAGCAACCGCCCACAGCAGCCTCCCCTGCTGAATGAGGGAGACGACTTCGACAGAAAATGTAGAAAAAGTGGTGAGCCCACCCAGAAACCCCGTGATCACGAACAGCCGCCACTCCGGCGCAAGGTCGACATACAGACCCAGCACACCTGTAGCGACACCTATCAGATACCCTCCCAGAAGGTTCGCCGACAGCGTACCGGGAGGAATGGCAGGGAAAAGCGCATTCAGTAGCAGACCGAGCCCCCAGCGCAGGCAGGCCCCCATGCTGGCACCTGCCGATATGGCCAGCAGCTGCATCATCACGTGAAGGGCGCGCATTTCACCGTTTACCGATCCATTGCTCCATGCCATCCAGTGCATACAGTGCGCTCTGAATGGAAGGCGTCGTCACCCGTGCAGAATCCATGAATACCATACGCCCTTCCCTCGCCGGTTTCAGGAAGCGCTCCCAGCCCGGCATCAGGCGGTTCAACGCCTGCTTCGTATCAGCATCACCTTCATGGGCAGATGTGTAGTTGTTCATGACAACGAGAAGATCCGGATCGAGACGCCCGAAGACCTCGACATTCACGGGCATGAGCAGCGTGGAGCCCAGTCCTCCATCTGCCCCTGTTTCTGGCAATGCAAGGCGGCTGTACCCCATGTCTGCCATGGCTTGAACCAGACCCGACATATTGCCAACCACGTTGACCTGATCGGTCAGCAGAACGGCAAGCCAGGTCCGCTTCCCGACCGTACCCGGCAGACGGGCCTTCAGTGCAGATACCCTCTTCTGGTACATCTGCCAGCGCTCGACGAACACGGCCTCCCTTCCCAGCAGGGCCGCCAGCCGCCGCTCCACATCGATACCCTGTACATGACGAAACCCTACCGGCTGCACATAAACGGGCGCAACGGAAGAAAGCCGTTCCAGCTTGCCGGTGTCCAGCTCCGACCCGATGATCAGATCCGGCCTGAGCGCCCTGAGCCGCTCGAGATCAATCTGGCCAAGCGCGCCGAACCCGCGTGGCTTTGCCCGCCCGGGCCCGAACAGCGCCTCGACGAAGTCGACCCGGGTAGCAAACTCTCCCTTGCTGTCACGCCCATAGGCGCCAACCACCTCGATACCCAGGTCCATCAGCGGAATGCCCAGCAGAGGCTCATGCATGACCACGATCCGGTCCGGATGCGTGGGAATGGCAACCGTGCGCCCGGAGCCATCGACGACGTTCCGCACCCGCCCGGCACGAGGATCATTCTCTGCCCATGCAGGAGCCCACGGACCTGCAACCAGTGTGGCAAGGCATCCGGCAAGCCACTGTCTCCGCCTTCGTCCCTTCCCCTTTCCGAAAGGAAGACGTGAATGCTGTGAACCCAGGTGATCACGCAACATGGTGTCTCCTCATGAGAATGATGGCCAACGGTACACCAGTCAGGGTGATGATCACGCCAATGGGCAGCCCGCGGTCATGGGCAATACCGCGCGAGATCGTATCTGCCAGCACAACCATGACACCGCCCGTCAGCGCGGACAGGTACAGTCTCGCCCGCGACCGTGCAGCGGCCATGAAGGCCACCAGATGGGGAGCCATGACCCCAAGAAGCGTCAATGGCCCGATCACTGCCACTGCGGCCGTGTTGCAGACAACGGCGAACAGAAGCAGCCGCGGTCGTGAACGTCCGGTTTCCTCTCCGACACTCTGTGCCAGTTCCTCTCCCAGCTCGAGCGCTCGTGTCGGCGGCCCCGCCCACAGCACCCCCAGAGAGCAGACAATGAACAGGGGAAACATCCAGAGCATGTTCCGGGGACTTGCCTGAAACAGGGTTCCCAGCATCCATTCGGACAGAGACTGGGAAACTTCCGACGGCATGTAGAGCAGCAGAACGCCAGATACGGAAGAAAGTACGAACTCGAGGGCAATCCCCATGAGAAGGAGCGCCAGGGAACCTCCCCGCTCACCTCCCGCCAGCATGAAAAGCAGCAGTGCGACCGCCACTGCCCCTGCAAGGGCACACAGGAAAACCAGCCACTGGGGCGCAGAAGGTGCAAGGACCAGCAAAAGCATGACCGTCACGATTGCCCCCTGGCTCAACCCGAGAATGCCGGGATCTGCAAGCGCATTCCGGGTCACGGACTGCAGGATGGCCCCGGACAGGGCGACCGAGCACCCCGCCACGAATCCGACGACGATACGGGGAATCCGGACCCCATAAAGCGCGTAATGCTGGTCAGCGGACGCCCCTCCTCCCCACAGGACATCCAGAGAAACCGGAATGCTTCCGGTACCAAGCGCAAGCAGCACGAGAGCGGCCAGCATCCCGATCAGCACCAGCGCAACCCGGATGTCTCTCTGACGGATCTGCAATCCGGTCGGCAGCCGGAGAACGCGATCGCCAGCCACGGATGTCGACCACTTCATGCCCCCAGCCTCCTTCTGGACTTTATATGGAAATGCCAGACCATGATCATGAATGCAACGCCGCCCATCATGTCCAGCACGACGCCCGTATTGACCGTATAGGGACGGAAAGCGGTCTGCGCCACCCAGTCTCCGGCTACACACAGGGCCGCTCCTGTCACGGCGGCCATGACAAAGGCCCCTGCAAGACGGTTTCCCGCGACGGGGCGCACCATATGCGGAACGACGAGCCCGATGAACCCCAAAGGGCCTGCCACCACCACGGCGGTTCCTCCACAGACCAGGGCAGCGATCATGCCGGCAAAGCGAACGACCCGTGTATCCACCCCCACAGAGGCAGCTTTCTCATCCCCCATCATCATTGCAGACAGGGGCCTGCCGAGCATAACCAGCAACAGCGCCGACAGGACGCCAATCCACCAGAACACTGCCAGCCTGTCCACATAGGCGGGGTTGACACTACCCATGCTCCAGTTCATGAACTCGAGCCTCCGGTCCGGATACTGAAGCAGAATGGCACGTGCAATACCCGTGAAAAGCATGGACACAAACGCCCCCGAAAGGATCAGGACTGCCCCGCTTTTCATCCCCCGCCCCGCATACAGGGCAACCATCAGCAGACAGAGTATTCCGGCCCCAGCACCTGCCAATGCGGCCAAGCCCTGAACGAAAGGCGACGTGTTGAACAGCACACCCGCCACGACACCGAAACAGGTTGCAGCAGCACTCACACCCAGACTGCCCGGAGATGCCAGTGGATTCCGCACCAGTACCTGCAGTGCCATCCCGGAAACAGCCAGCATCGCACCCGCGTACAGCGCAACCAGAATGCGCGGAATCCTCTGGTAGAGAAGGATGGCCTGGGCGTAGCTGTCATCCTGACCGTGCAGCAGCGCAGAAAATGCCTGCCGGACAGTCAAACCTTCGATATCGTGCAGACACACCGTCACGAGAACCACAAGGGAGACAGCCAGCAGCAACAGGACACGTGAAACCAATGCTCACCTCCAGTCGAAAATCTGTCCTCCGGGGGCGTGTCATGGACCCTTTCGGCCCCGCGCACGCTGCCAGCATGAGCAATCACACGCCTGCATTCCATACAGCACACGGAGACCATGCATGCAAACGCTATGACATGTTTCCATGACCATCGGACAAACGTTCTGCAACATCGCGGCACTCCTGTGCAGCAGGAAGACAGACCCATCGCCCGTTTCGCTCGAACACATCCGCATTAACACCGTATACCGACCGGATGACATCTGCGGTCATGACACGGTGAACAGCCCCCGTGATGACGATACTGCCTTCTTTCATCATCACAAGCCTGTCCGCGAATGCAGCTGCCAGATTGAGGTCGTGCAGGACCAGCAGGATCGTCCTCCCCCTGTCTCTCGCCAGTGCCCGAAGCAGTCCCAGAACGGCATACTGGTACTTCATGTCGAGATGATTGACGGGTTCATCCAGCAGAATGATTCTGGAATCCTGTGCCAGCGCCATGGCAATCCACGCACGCTGGCGCTGTCCACCCGAAAGGGTGCTCATGGCCTTTCCTGCATGTTCCAGCAATCCTACCGCCTCAAGGGCCTCCCGGAAACGCCTGCGGTCGCCCCGGCCTGGTCCCCCGAACAGGCCATAACGGCCATAGCCCGACATTTCCACGATATCACCTGCCGTCGCGTACTCGGGACAGATCACGTCCTGGGGCATGTAGGCAACCAGTCTGGACATCCGCCGCCTGTCCAGACCCTGAACGGAAACACCATTCAGCGTGATGCTGCCCGACCTGATCGGGACAAAACCCATGATGGCCTTCAGAAGCGTGCTCTTGCCACAGCCATTCGGCCCCACCAGGGCAACGAGCTGGCCGGATGAGAGTGTGAGAGACAATGCACAGAGCGCCTCGGGCATGCCCCGGCCATATCCGGCGCACAGATCCTGCACGATGATCCCGTCCTGTGCCTCCCCTTCATCATCCCCGGCAGCGGTACACGTGCCGGACGGCCCCGCCTGTCGCGCAGACCCTTTCATCATGCTGAACCGCCTCCCTTTCTGCCAGACAGCACCTGGCACGCATCATGGTGAACCTGTTCGCCTCCGCACGGCTCCCACGGGGCGCATCATGGATTCATTCGCCCCCGCGCAGGCCCGAATTCACTTTCCCGACCGATACACCCCCACCTTCACCCCCAGCGCCACCATGGCAATCAGCGCCGGCACGGCCACCACGGCAAAGATGTCCGGCAGGCTCACCTGCCGGGCCGTCAGCGCAGCCACCAGAAACGAGCCGGCAATGCCGCCGAAGCGGCCGATGCCCAGCATCCAGGCCACGCCGGTGGCCCGCCCTTCGGTGGGATAGAAACCGGCCGCCAGCGCCGGCATCGAGGCCTGGGCGGCATTCATCACCACCCCGGCCACGAACACCACGGCCATCAGCAGTCCGTGGTCCCCCATGGCCTGACCAATGGCCCAGACGGTCAGCGCCGTCCCTGCGTAGCCCAGAGCCAGCACCCCGCTGCCATTGAAGCGGTCCATCAGCCAGCCCAGCGCCACGGCCCCCACGCCGCCCAGCGGGAACAGGGCCGTGACCACCGAGGCCGTGCGCGGATCCATGCCGCTTTCGCGAAACAGCACCGGCATCCAGTTGATCAGCGCATAGAACACCACCAGCCCCATGAAGTAGGCCACCCACAGCATCAGCGAGCCCAGCAGGTAATGCCGTGACAGCACGAGGCCGATGCCACGGGCTGCCACCTGTCCGCCGGTGGCCTGCTCCGTACCGGCCGGCTTCGCACCCGGCGCAGTCCCTGCCGGGGAACCGTCTGCCACCGCGGCGGCAACAGGAGCCCCGGCCGCACACGCGGCACCCTCATGAGGTGCCGTCTGCCCGGAACGCGCACCCGTCCCACGATGCACCTCCTGCCCACGAGGCACCTCCCGCTCGCGTCGCACCTGCAGGTACCGGGGAGACTCCGGCAGCCACATGAGCAGGGCCACCACCAGCACCAGCGGCGCCACACCACCCAGCTGCAGCACGCTGCGCCAGCCAAAGGCCGGAATCAGCCAGCCGGCCAGAAAGCCACCCAGCGCAGCCCCCAGCGGAAAGCCGCAGAACATGGCGTTGGTGATGAAGGCCCGTCGCGCAGGCGGGCTGAATTCACTCATCAGCGTGACGGCGTTGGGCATGGCAGCCCCCAGCCCCACGCCGGTGACGAAGCGCAGCACCGTCAGCATCTGCAGGTCCGGTGAAAAGGCCGAGGCCAGGCAGGCCACGCCGAAGACCAGCACCGAGGCCGTCAGCGTCATCCGCCGGCCCCAGCGGTCGGCCATCGGGCCGGACAGCAGCGCCCCCGCCGCCAGACCGAACAGGGCCGCGCTGAGCACCGGCGCCAGCGCCGGCTTGGCCACGCCCCATTCCTGCATCAGCGAGGGGGCGATGTAGCCGATGGCGGCCGTGTCGAAGCCGTCGAACAGTACCACCAGAAAGCACAGCGCAAAGATCTGCCAGCGCACGGCCCCTGCAGACGGGTCGTCCATGGCCCCTGACGTCTGGCCGGACGGTGTGGGCGTACGCCCGGTTGATGGAGTGGCCTTGTCGGTGTGGTGATCGGGCATGATCGGTGTCCCCTGTGCATACCGGCAGAGCCGTGGCAGGCCCCGCAGGTGGTTGCGGTCCGCGGCAGGTTTGTGTAACCACCCGGCCGACATGGAAAAACGAGCCGCCATGATAGCGCCCCGTACCCCAGCGCGTGTCATGGACTCATTCGTTCCCGCGCTGCCCCCAGCCTTCGGGCGCATAAAACCGTATTGGCAGTGTCTCCTGAAATCGTTGAGGATTCTGCGGCCCTGCCGCCTTGCCCTGCACGCCCAAAAGGGAGTTTCCAGGGGACGAATGAATCCATGACACGCTCTGTTGAAAGGAAAACCGAACACACCCACACAATCACCCGGGTCACTGTTTGACGGGCGCCACACAGATTCCTATACTGTCGCGGATCTGAAGACCGTAGCACAAACGCGTCTTATTTGACATTCGGCAGGCTGCGCTGCCTGCACGGGGGCCAAAGTACCGCAGCACTTTTGCGGCGGCTCCCTGGGGCAGGTGCTCTGCGCCTGCGGCACGCATCTCCTGTCGTGCCTGGCTGGCATCGTTCATCAGCCAGTCTCCTGCCGGCTCACATCCTCTTTCACATCCTCTTTCACATCCTCTTTCACATCCTCTTCCCTGCAGCCCCACCGGGCCCCCCCTCAACGGAGCAAAATCCATGTTCTCCCGCAAAGTCATTGCCGCCACCCTGCTGTCGCTGGGTCTGGGCGTTTCCGCCACAGCAGCCAACGCCACCACCTATCCGCTGAAGCTCGAGAACTGCGGCTATCCGCTGACCTTCGACAAGGCGCCGGCCCGTGTGGTCACCGTCGGCCAGGCCGGCACCGAAATCCTGTACTCGCTGGGTCTGGCCGACAAGGTGGTCGGTACCTCGGTGTGGTTCAACCCGGTGCTGCCCCAGTTCAAGGCCGTCAATGCCAAAATCCCCCGCCTGGACGACAACGCCCCCAGCTTCGAATCCGTGGTCGACAAGAAGCCGAACCTGGTGGTGACGCAGTTCGAGTGGCACATCGGCAAGGAGGGTGTGGTCGGTACGCGTGAACAGTTCCACGACCTGAAAATCCCCACGTACTCGCTGCTGTCCGACTGCGAAGGCAAGAACAACACGCAGGGCTCCGACGGTACCCGTACCGACGCCTACAACATCAACACGCTGTACAAGAGCATCGACCAGCTGGCCACCATCTTCAACGTCGAGGCCAAGGGCAAGGAACTGGTCAGCGGCCTGAAGGCCCGTGAAGCCGCCGCCGTCGAGAAGGTCAAGAAAGCCGGTGTCAAGAACCTGTCGGCCGTGGTCTGGATGTCGAGCGCCGACATGGAATCCGACCCGTGGCTGGCTGGCCAGAAGGGTGTGCCCGGCTACATGCTGAACCAGCTGGGTATCAAGAACGTGGTCACCTCCAGCGAAGAATGGCCGACCGTGGGCTGGGAAATCGTGGCCAAGGCCAATCCGTCGATGATCATCATCGCCCGCATGGACCGTCGCCGCTTCCCGGCCGACGACCACGAGAAGAAAATCGAGTTCCTGAAGAACGACGCCGTGACCAAGCACATGGACGCCGTGAAGAACAACCGCTTCGCCATCGTGGACGCCGACGCCCTGCAGGCTTCGATCCGCATTGCCGGCGGCATGGAATCGATTGCCGACACCGTGGTCAAAATGAAAGGCCACAAGCACTGAGCCGCGTTTTCTCAAACGCCACGCTTCGTGACCTGAACGGAGCACATCGCGCCATGCAGGGCGCCGCCCCATCTCCGGGGCAGCGCGTCCCGCAGGCAGCACACGTGTCCTGAACGGGTCACGACCAGGCGGGCAGCAGTCCGTGGACGGTACACCTTCCTGCCGAAGGCCCCGCCCCGCCCCGGCCGTTGCCCGCCTTCCCGCTTCAACAGCCCGTGCAGGGCCGCCCTGCACAGGGGCCGCCGGCCGGAGGTCCACGGCCTTCCCGCTGCGCCGTACCTCCTTGCCGTCTGCCCCGACATCACTTCCCCCACCATGGCTCCCCCTGCCCAAAAATCTCCCACCGTGCTGTGGCGTGTGACCGGCATCACCGTCATCGCCCTGGCCGTGCTGTTCCTGACCATGATGCTGTGCATGTCGGTCGGCGAGATCAGCATGCCCTTTGCCTCCATCCGCGATGTGCTGGCCAATCACCTGCTGGGCCTGAACATCGAGGTCGAACCCATCGATGACGGCATCATCTGGAATTACCGTCTCACCCGTGCCATCGTGGCTGCATGCTGCGGTGCCGGCCTGGCGCTGTCAGGGGTCGTGCTGCAGACGCTGCTGCGCAACTCGCTGGCCGACCCCTACCTGCTCGGCATCTCGGCCGGCGCCTCCACCGGTGCGGTGCTGGTCACCATCGCCGGCGTGGGCGGTGGCCTGGTCTCGATGACCTTCGGCGCCTTCTTCGGCGCGCTCACCGCCTTTGCGCTGGTGGCCGCCCTGGCCCAGGCCGCCGGCGGTGGCGGGCTGCGCAACAGTGGCCAGATCATTCTGGCCGGTATTGCCGGCTCGCAGCTGTTCAACGCGCTCACCTCGCTGATCATCGCCAAGTCGGGCAGTGCCGAGCAGGCCCGTGGCATCATGTTCTGGCTGCTGGGCAGCCTGAGCGGCGTGCGCTGGCCCGATGTGCCCATCGCCACCGTCGTGGCCATTGCCGGTCTGGTCATCTGCATGCTGCATGCCCGTGCACTGGATGCCTTCACCTTCGGTGCCGAATCCGCCCAGGCCCTGGGCGTGCCGGTACGCCGTGTGCAGGGCATCCTGATGGTGACGGCCGCACTGATGACCGCCGTCATGGTGTCGGTGGTGGGTGCCATCGGCTTCGTGGGCCTGGTGATTCCGCACGTGGCGCGGATGCTGGTCGGCGTGCGCCACCAGCGGCTGCTGCCCGCCAGTGCGCTGATCGGTGCCCTCTTCCTGATGCTGGCCGACATCACGTCGCGCGTCATGATCAAGGGTCAGGTACTGCCCATCGGCGTCGTTACCGCCCTGGTGGGTGCCCCGGTATTTGCCTTCATCCTGCTGGGTCGCGGCAAGGCACAGCGCTGAACGGAGCAGACATGAACATGAACGCAACCCCGTCACCCGCCACGCCGGGCTCTTCCACCGCAAACCCGGCTGCCGTTCCGGACACCACGGCCTCTGCAGCCGGCACCACGCCCACTGCCCCCAGCACCACATCCACTGCACCCGGCACCACGCCCACTGCAACCAGCACCGGCGCGGCCGTCACAGGCCCATCTGCTGGCACGGCAACGGCCACCGGCAGCACGGATTCCACGTCCACACCCGCCATCAAGGCGGCCACTGGCGCCCACCTCGACCAGCCAGCCGGTGTGCACCTGATCCGCGAGGTGCCGGCACTCGAAATCAATGGCGTGTCCTGGAACGCCGGACGCCAGCGCATCGTTCACGACGTGTCGTTCAGCGTCAAAACGGGTGAGCTGCTGGGCCTGATCGGCCCCAACGGCTCGGGCAAGTCCAGCCTGATGCGCGTGATCGCCGGCATCTACCATCCGTCGCAGGGATCGGTGCATCTGCAGGGCCACAACCTGAAGTCGCTGCGCCGGCGCCAGATCGCCCAGGTGATGGCCATGGTCTCGCAGACCGCCGACACGCTGGATGCCATCAGCGCCCGCGATGCCGTGGAGCTGGGCCGTACGCCCTGGCTGTCGGCCCTGCAGAGCTGGTCCGAACACGACGACCAGCTGGTGCAGGAAGCCCTGCGGGCCGTGCAGATGCACGAGAAGCAGGACCGCCAGTGGGGCCAGATGTCGGGTGGTGAGCGCCAGCGCATCCACATCGCCCGCGCCCTGTGCCAGCAGCCGCAGATCCTGCTGATGGACGAGCCCACCAACCACCTGGACATCCACCAGCAGCTGGCGCTGATGGATCTGGTGCACAGCCTGCCCATCACCAAGGTGCTGGCCATCCACGACCTGAACCAGGCCATGCGCTGCGACCGGCTGGCCGTGATGTACAACGGCCGGCTGCATGCCATCGGCACGCCGCAGCAGGTGCTGACCCAGGAGCTGATGCGCGACATCTTCCAGGTGCAGGCCGACGAGCTGACCGACCCGGCCGATGGCGCCCGGGTACTGCGCTTCCGGTCCCTGCCCGGCCAGGCCGCAGCCTGAACGGCAGGACAGCAGGGTGTGCCCCCGCGCATGCCCCGCCCGCCGCATCATCCGGCCTGCGCGCATGGCATGACGCCCGCCAGCGGCGTCTGCCACCCCGGCACATCCTTTTTCTGGCAGGATTCATGCCGGCCAGAACCATTCCCCTCCCTGGTGCGCGTCATGGACGCATCCGTCCCCGCGACACCGCCTTTGCAGACAGAACCATGAACATGAAAACCCTCGCCTCCCGTCTCTCCCTCGCCGGCGCCCTGGGCACCCTGCTGCTGGCCGCCGCGCCGGCCCATGCCGAAACCGTCGAAGTGAAAATGCTCAACCGCGGCGCCAACGGTGCCATGGTGTACGAGCCGGACTTCGTGAAAATCAAGCCGGGTGACACGGTGAAATTCCTCGCCTCGGCCAAGGGGCACGACGCCGTGGCCATGAAGGACATGATCCCCGAAGGTGCCGAGCCCTTCCGCGGCAAGATCAACGAGGAAATCGCCGTCACGCTGACCAAGCCCGGTTTCTACGGCGTCAAGTGCCTGCCCCACTATGCCATGGGCATGGTGATGCTGATCCAGGTAGGCGATGACGCCAAACTGTCCGAGCTGAAAGTGCCGGCCGATGCCCCGGCCAAGGTGAAGAAACGCTTCGAGGAAATCGCCGCACGCGCCTCGAAGCAGTAATACCTCGAAGCAGTAATAAACACTGGCTCCGACCCCCACGGCCCGTCGCCGCCCCGGCACGGGCCATTTTTTTGGTTTGACGCCTCCGCGCGCGCCTTTCTATACTGGCGCTGCTCTGGTTTCGCCAGTCGCCCGCCCGGTTTTCCGGTGGTGTGGTCCGTCTTCTGCTGCTGTCGCAGCACAGGCCCCCGCTGCCGGCAGGCCCGGACAGGCGCCGTGCGGGAGTCACCCGGGGGCCGTCGTCTGCCCTACCGCTTCCGGGCCACTCAGGGAATCCAGTGCAGCCCGTGCGCCGCATCCCGCCGTCCGTCAATCCCTGCCGCCTCCATCCTGTCGCCATCATGCGGCAGCCTTTCGGGCCGGCATGGCAGACGGTACCGGCATCTCGCAACGCCAGCTGCCCGAAATGGAACTGCCCCCGCAACTGTAGGCATGGAGCCGGCTTCAGCGGAATCTGCAGACCATCCGGTCTGCACATCCGTCACACCACTGAACTGCCCAGACAGCACAGCCTCCGCCACCGGCGGGCCGGCCCCGTCTGCACGGTTCGGGAAGGCGAAGCCCGGCGTTGAAGTGCCAGTCAGGAGACCTGCCCGAGCTGAAGGAACCCCACAGGCCCTGAGAGCCTCTGCCGTGGTTCCTTGACGGTTCATGGCCGGCGGGGTGTCTGGCACTGTGAGCGATCCTTGCTGCATCGTGCCTCATCCGCAGGCAGGGCTGCACACACCGGCAGGCCGCACAGGCCCGGTGGCCGTGCCGGCCATGTGCCCGCCCCCGTCCGGCAGATGCCTCCAGGGCTTCCCTCCCGTTCTCGCCCCGACGGTTCCGAACCGTGCCGACGCACGCCGCGTCATGCCCGTTCTGTTTCCGACTTCAAGGAGCGAGACCCATGTTCACCCGCAACACCGTTCTTTCCCGCGCAACCGCTTTCAGCCGCGCAGCCACTGCCTTCGGTCCGGCCGCCTTCCCCCGCCGGGCCATGGCTGCAGCCCTGCTGCTGGGCCTCGGTATCCAGCCCATCTCCGCACAGGCCACCACCTACCCGCTGAAGGTGGAGAACTGTGGCCACACGCTGGAATTTTCAAAGGCCCCCGCCTCGGCCATCACCATCGGCCAGGCCGGTACCGAAATGCTGTATTCGCTGGGTCTGGGCGACAGGCTGAAAGGCACCTCGGTATGGTTCAACCCGGTGCTGCCGAAGTTCAAGGACATCAATGCCAAGGTGCCGCGCCTGGCCGACAACGACCCGAGCTTCGAATCGGTGGTCGAAAAGAAACCAGGCATCGTGATCACGCAATTCGAGTGGCACGTCGGCAAGGAGGGCGTGGTCGGCACCCGCGAACAGTTCCACGACCTGAAGATCCCCACCTATCTAATGCCCTCGGACTGCGAGGGCAAGGATAACCTGACCGGCTCGGACGGCACCCGCACGGCCGAATACGACATCGATGCCCTCTACAAAAGCATCAGCCAGCTGGCGCAGATCTTCGACGTGGAAGCAAGGGGCAAGGCCCTGGTCGATGACCTGAAATCCCGCCAGGCAAACGCCGTCGAAAAGGTGAAAAAAGCCCATGTGAGGGACCTGTCGGCCGTGGTGTGGTTCTCCAGCGCCGAGATGGACATGGACCCGTACGTGGCCGGCCAGAAGGGCGTGGCCAGCTACATGCTGAAGGAACTGGGTGTCCGCAATGTGATCACCTCGAACGAGGAATGGCCGACCGTGGGCTGGGAAACCATTGCCAAGGCCAACCCGTCGCTGATCGTCATCGCCCGCATGGACCGTCGCCGCTTCCCGGCCGACGACTACGAGAAGAAGCTGGCCTTCCTGAAATCCGACTCGGTCACGAAGCACATGGATGCCGTGAAGCAGGGCCGCATCGCCATCGTGGACGCCGACGCCCTGCAGGCGTCGATCCGCATTGCCGATGGCATGGAATCGATTGCGGACGCAGTGGCGAAGATCAAACGCTGAGTACGTCCGGCGGGTGGCCAATGCGATTGGCTACCCGCGAGATCAACGTCGAGCGTGTTATGGGCTCATTCGTCCCCACGCTGGTCCGGATTCCATGTGCTGACAAGGCGCACTGCGCAGTCACCCGATCTGCCGGGATGGTGAACCCGCGGTACGGTGGACGCCAGCACACAATCTGACAGGCGAACTGACGGGTGAAGGAAAGACGGGGCCATTTTTGCATTGGCCCCGCGCTTCTGGGCATACTGTCCGGCTGGTTGACGGGCACTGGCGTGTGTCATGAACGCATTCGCACCCGTCACGGCCGTCTCCTTTCTTCCCACCTGCGCCCGGCCCATGAATTCACTCCTGTCCATCGCCTTCGTCTATCTGTTCTCCGCCGTCGTGGCGGTGCCCATTTCCAAACGCCTGGGGCTCGGCTCCGTCCTGGGCTACCTGATTGCCGGCATCATCATCGGCCCCGTGCTGGGGCTGGTGGGCAGCGAAACCCACGAAATCCAGGAAGTGGCCGAATTCGGCGTGGTGATGATGCTCTTTCTGGTAGGCATGGAGCTGGAGCCGGCCACGCTCTGGCGGCTGCGCAACAAGCTGCTGGGGCTGGGCGGGCTGCAGGTACTGGGTACTGTGGCCGTGATGGCCGGACTGGGCATGGCCTTCGGCATGCCGTGGCAGGTGGCCGTGGCGGCTGGCTGCGTGGTGGCCTCGTCGTCCACCGCCATCGTGCTGCAAACACTGGGCGAAAAGGGTCTGCTGGGCTGCCCGGGTGGCCAGAGCGCATTTTCCGTGCTGCTCTTTCAGGACATTGCCGTCATCCCCATGCTGGCGCTGCTGCCGCTGCTGTCCATGCCGGAACTGGCCGGCCATGCGGGCGGTGGTGAAGCAGAGACCACCGCCACACTGCTGGACGGCCTGAGCGGCTGGCTCAAGACGCTCATCATCCTTGGGGTGGTGGGTGGCATCGTAGTGGGCGGACATTATCTGTCGCGCCCGGTGTTTCGCTACATTGCCGAATCGCGCCTGCGCGAGGTGTACACCGCCTTTGCGCTGATGCTGGTGGTAGGCATTGCCGCGCTGATGAACCTGGTGGGCCTGTCACCGGCACTGGGCGCCTTTCTGGCCGGCGTGGTGCTGGCCGACAGCGAATATCGCCACGCCCTGGAAAGCACGCTCGATCCCTTCAAGGGCCTGCTGCTGGGGCTGTTCTTCATCACGGTGGGCGCCGGCATGAATTTCGGGCTGCTGGCAAGCGAATTCTTCACCATTCTGGGCATGACGGTGGGCGTCATGGTGGTGAAGGCCGCCGTGCTGTATGCGCTGGGCAAGGCATTTCGCCTGAAGCGTCTGGACAACCAGCTGTTTTCCCTGTCACTGTCGCAGGCCGGCGAGTTCGGCTTCGTGCTGATTTCCTTCGTGGTGCAGCATGCGGTGATGCCGTCGGCCATGGGCGAACGGCTGATGCTGGTGGTGGCGCTGTCGATGCTGCTCACCCCCACGCTCTTCATCGTGTACGAGAAGCTGCTGGCCCCTCGCGCCGCCACCAGCGACACGCGCGAGGCCGACAGCATCGAGGAGGAGAATCCGGTCATCATTGCCGGCCACGGACGCTTTGGCCAGATGGTCAGCAGCCTGCTGCTGGCCTGCGGCCACCGGTCCACCGTGATCGACTACGACGCCGAAACGGTGGACGGCATGACCCGCTACGGCATGAAGACCTACTATGGCGACGCGACGATTCCCGCCCTGCTGGAAACGGCCGGCATCGCCCGGGCCAGACTGCTGATCCTGGCCATCGACGGCCGCGAACAAGCCGTGCAGATCGTCGAGTATGTGCATCGCCTGTACCCGGACCTGCCCATCATCTCGCGCGCCTACGACCGGCTGCATGTGTACGAACTCCACCGCGCCGGCAGCATTGCCCTGATTCGTGAGCTGTTCGACTCGTCCATCCGCTGCGGCCAGACGGCCCTGGAGTTCCTCGGCATGGACGCCGGCCAGGCCGAACGGATGGCTTCGTTCTACGCAGCCCGCGACCGCCGCAGCGTGCGCCTGATGGCGGAAGCCTGGCAGCCAGGCCAGGGCCGCTTCAGCAACCCGGAAATGGCAAAGATTGGCCAGGACGACGATGCCGAGACCCAGGCCATGATGGCCGCCCTGATGCGCGGCGAATCCGTGGACTGGCAGCCGGGCGAGGAAGGCTGGCGGGAGCGGCTGGCAGCACGGCGAACGGCACAGCGCAGGAGCACGGACAAGGCCGGCAGCGCAGAACGGACGCAGCCCCCGGACACCCGCCCGTGACCTCCGGAAGAAGCGGCGCCCATCCGTCCACGAGGCAGACGGCGACCATCCGCTCACGGAGCAGCCGGCGACCACGGATGAAGGCCGGCAGCCATGGATGAAGGCTGGCGGCCATGGATGAAGGCTGGCGGCCATGGATGAAACGGCCGCCTTCCCCGCGAGACGGCTCATGCGCAGACTGCAGTTGCAACATCGGATATCCCCGCATACCGCGGGCGTTGCAAAACGGACTCAGGAAAAACCATTAATATCTTGCAGACGACACCGGCCAGTGACGGGGCATTCCCGCCCCTCCCGGCCCCTGACCGCGCACGACGCAAGGAGTTACGCATGGGTCTGAACGCTCTCTTTCTCGGGTACGGCCGCATGGGCGCGGCCCTGGGTGAAGCCTGGCTGGCTGCCGGCCTCGTGGATGGCATCGACGCCGTGGATCCACTGCGTGCCCAGGACGTGAAGGCCCGCATCTACCGTCAGGCCGCGGACCTGCCAGCCACCCGGTACGATCTGGTGGTCATGGCCGTCAAGCCCGCCATGGCCCGCGAGGCACTCAGTGCCCTGCCCGCCTCCCAGCTGGAAAAGGCCACCGTGATGTCGGTGATGGCCGGCGTGTCCATCGACACCCTGCGGGCCGCCCTGCCGGTTCAGCGCCCGGTGGTGCGCAGCATGCCCAATACGCCAGTGATGGTCCGTCAGGGCTGTGTGGGCCTGTACGCCGGCAACGATGTCTCCTCCACCCTGCGTGACACCCTCACCCGGCTGCTCAACGCCGTGGGCCGCGCCTTCTGGGTGCAGAACGAGGACCAGCTGCATGCCGTCACGGCCATCAGCGGCAGTGGCCCTGCCTACTATCACCTGTTCAGCGAGGCGCTGGCCGACGCGGCCGTGCAGCTGGGTCTGCCCCGGGATCTGGCCCGTCAGCTGGCCGCGCAGACCGCGCTGGGAGCCGCCACCCTGCAGGCCCAGGAAGGCGCCGACTTTGCCGAGCTGCGCCAGGCCGTCACCTCCCCCAATGGCACCACCCACGCGGCCATCGAGGCGTTCGAAGCCGGCCATGCCCTGCGGAGGCTGGTCCACGAGGCGGCAGAGCAGGCGCGCAAGCGGTCGGTGGAGCTGGCCGAAGGCTGAGTCGGCGGCATGCCCGTCCGGTTCCCCCCGAACGGGCAGTCCTTTCATATGCCATCCAGCCCCGCACAAAACTTCTGCAACGGCATGGTCTGACGCCCGGCTCCACGGGGACGATTCGACCATGGCACCATCAAACCGGGCGACAAGGCTGGCAATCACCGCGGCCGTGGCCGATGACGGCACACCCGGCGTAAAGACGCCCGATGTCCACACCGCCGCTACCGGCACCGGTGCGCCATGAATTCCGCCACGTAATCACTGGAGGGATTGTCCACCAGCTCCCGTGGTGTGCCCTGCTGGATCAGCTGGCCCTCGTTGAGAATGGCGATGCGGTTGCCCATTTTCAGGGCCTCATCGATGTCGTGGGTGATGAAGATGATGGTCTTTTTCAGGCGCTGCTGCAGGTCCAGCACGCGATCCTGCAGCTTGATGCGGATGAGCGGATCCAGCGCCGAAAAAGCCTCGTCCATCAGAATGATGTCGGTATCGGCCGCCAGTGCCCGGGCCAGACCGACACGCTGGCGCATGCCACCGGAGAGCTGCTCGGGGTAGCGGTCTTCCTGCCCGGTCAGCTCCATTTCATCCAGCCAGTGACGCGCGCGCTCCTCCTGCTCCCTGCGGGAAAGCCCCTGCACACGCAGGCCATAGCAGGTGTTCTGCAGAACCGTCATGTGCGAAATCAGCCCGAAATGCTGGAACACCATGCTGACGCGGTGACGGCGAAATTCGCGCAGGCCACGTTCGTCCAGTCCGGTGACATGGGTGTCGCAGGCCCAGACCTCGCCGCAGCTGGGTTCGATGAGGCGGTTGACGTGGCGCACCAGTGTGGACTTGCCCGAACCGGACATGCCGATGATGCAGAAAATCTCTCCCTCGTCGATGCCGAGATTGATGTCGCGCAGCCCCACCTGGCAGCCGGTGCGGGCCAGGATGTCGGCACTGCTGGCGCCGTCGCGCAGCATCTCCAGCGCAGGCCCCGTCTTTCGGCCGTAGATCTTGCTGATGTGTCTGAACACGATGCTGGTCATCGCACAGGCCTCCCCGCCATCGGACGCGTCCGGCCCGTCAGGTCCACGCGCCCCCTGGCGTGCCCCTCCCCCGTCCCGGTTCCGGTGAAGCCCTGGTCCATCAGGCGCATCTGCCCCATCATGCCTTCCTCCCATATGCCTGCGTGATGCGGTCGATGACGATGGCCAGAATCACGATGGCGGTACCCGCCTGCACCCCTTGCCCGATGTTGAGGGTCTGGATGGCCTGCAGCACGTGCTCACCCAGCCCCCGGGCACCGATCATCGAGGCCACCACCACCATGCCCAGCGACATCATCACTGCCTGATTGATGCCGGCCATGATGCTCGGACGTGCCTGCGGCAGCAGCACCCACCACAGCAGCTGCCAGCGGGTATTGCCGAAGGAATCGGCTGCCTCCACCATCCGCGCATCCACCTGCCGGATACCCAGTGCCGTGAGGCGGATGAGCGGCGCAATGGCATAGACCACGGTGGCAAACAGCGCCGGTACCTTGCCAATGCCGAACAACATCAGCACCGGAATGAGGTACACAAACGACGGCATGGTCTGGATGATGTCGAGCACCGGCGTGAAGATGCGGCACAGGCGTTCGTTGCGCGCCATGATGATGCCCAGCGGAAAGCCCAGCAGCATGATGAAGAGCGACGAGGCAATCAGCAGGGCCAGCGTCTGCATCAGCGCCGTCCAGAGGCCAAAGCCCCCCACCACATAGAAGCCCGCCATGCACAGCACAGCCATCCAGAGCCGACGGGTGGCGTGCCACGCCACCAGGCCGAGCACGGCCAGCACCAGCCAGGGTGGCAAACCGTCGAGCGCCTGCTCCAGCGGCAGCAGCAGGCCATCGAGCGTGAGCTGGCTGATGCGGCGGAACTGCTCGCCATGCTTCTGCACCGTACGGGCCAGCGAATGGTTCAGGGCATCGGCCACCGACCACGACGGGAAAAAGCCCGCAGGCTGCGCAGGATTTTCTGCGGCACTGCCGTATTTCTGCTGCAGGCGCACGCGGGCATCATCCGATACCCAGTGTTGCCAGATATCGGGATTGTCACGCAGGAAGATACCGGCCTGTTCATCCCCCTTGCGCCGGTGTTCGGCCATGTCGAGGATCATCCGGTTCAGAATGGCCGGCTCGAACTGCAGCTTTTCCAGCAGGGCCACCAGCTCAGGATGCTGCTGCCGGAACGGCATGGATACGGCAACCGTCAGTTTCGAGACGGGAAAACCCGACACACAGCCGGGGCCTCCTCGGCCATCCCTTGCCTTGCCGTCCTTTTCCCCGCCGGCCTGCGCCCCGGCATCCAGCGCCTTGCCATCCTTCGTCTTGCCGTCCTTCGTCCTGCCCTCCGTGCCGGAGGCTGTGCCGTTCACATCCGGTGTACTGTCTGTCGCCGCATCCTGACCGGCAGCAGCATCGTCTTCGGCCTTCAGCAGCGTTTTCCAGCACCCTTCATCGTAGGCCGGAAATTCGATGGGCCGCATGTTGTACTTCGCCATCAGGCCCGAGGGCTGCCAGTAATAGAAGAGAATGGGCTTGTGCTGCTCGAAGGCGGCCGAAATCTCGGCATCCAGCGCAGCGCCGGTACCGGGGTGGACGTTGTTGTAGGCACCGGAGAGGCCGGTGTTTTTCAGCAGGCGGGTGTTGAAGGTTTCGCACACCCAGCCGGAGGGGCAGTTGAGCAGGCGGGCCTTGCCGGGTTTTTCCGGGTCGGGAAACAGGCGGGCGTAGCGGGCCAGATCCTGCACCGTTTTCAGATCGGGATATGCCTTCTGCACATAGTCGGGCACATACCAGCCCTGCACGGCACCACCCTTGAGCGTGTCACCGATGATGGCCACGCGGTGCTCGCGCTCGGCCTGGTCCATCACGGCAGAGCGCCCCACCCACTGTTCGGCAATGAGCTGGATGTCGTTCTGCATCAGCGCCGTTTCCAGCGACGCAGACGAACCGGGCACGATTTCCGTACGGCAGCCATAGCCGTCACGCAGCAGGCGGTCGATGATGGCGGTGGTGATCTGGCCGCTTTCCCAGTCCAGACCGGCAAGACGGATGGGCGCTTTCGAGGCACAGGCGCCGGTTGCAGAACCGGGCGCCGTGCCGGCAGCAGAACGGCCCTCGTCTTCCCCTGCTGGCGTCCCATCTTCGGTACCGGCTTTGGTACTTGCCTTGGCGCTGTTTTCGGTACCAGCCTTGGCGTTGCTTTCGGTACCGGCTGACGCAAGTACCACCCTGCCGTCAGAGGCACGGGCCGCAGCCGGCGCAACCATGACGGCGCTGCTCGCCATCAGCAGCAAAAACAGGGCAATGAGCCACTTCTTCGGCATGCGCGCGTCTCACTCTCGCGAAGGGAGTTCTGTGGAAAAGGGAGCGCACGCTGCAAGGCGGCAGGACACGCTTCGAAAAGTGTGCCACATCCGGCGCGACAGACGCATGGGTGTTTTGCAGCGATGTAACAGCGCCAATCGCTGCCCTGAATCCCCCCGCCCGTCGTCGCCAGCACGGTCGGGTTGCGTTGCGCCCCCGTCACGCCCTGTCCAACTGCCCTGCCCGCTCGCCCGGTCAGCCCGCCAGGGCGCCCCGCCCTGCCAGCCCACTCTGGCTGCCTGCCAGACTTGCCCGGGTCGTCTGACTTGCCCGGGCAGCCTGCATTGCCCGGGCTACCGGTATGGCGCGTCTTTTTGTTATTTGCGCTGTTTGCCCGCCTTGCCGGACTCGGCCCGGAAGAAGGCCCACTCTTCCACGACGCGGCCATCGGGCAGGTGGCAGTAGCCCACTTCGCCGGCGGCTTCCTGGCGAATCTCCAGCTTGCCGCCCTGCTGGATGCAGAAGTCGGAAGCGGGGTTGGACATGCCGATCATCGGGGATTCCTCCCCGGGCTGCCCACTGGAAGGCTGAACGCCCGATGACGGTTTGCCGTATGACCGGGTTTGCGCAGAGGCGCCACCGGACGGACGGGTGCTGTGTTCGTGCTGCATGGTCTGGCCCGAAGCGGAAGTGCTGTTCTGGACAGCGGTGTTCTGTGCGGAGGATGTCGTACCCTGTGCGGAGGACACCGGTTGCTGCACGGACGACGCTGCATCCTGGACGGGGGTGGTGCACGCAGCCAGGAGACCGGCAGACAGGATCAGCAGCAGTTTCTTCATGAGTTTTACCTCTCAAAATACAACGGTACGCGGCTTCCCGGCACACAGGCACGGCAACACCATGCACCAGGCCGGGAGTACGGCAGCCACACCCCGGCAAGACCGGAACGTCTCCACGGCGAAAAACCGGGAAACCCTGCAATGCCGGACGCCCCTGACGCAACGACGCCCGGCACCGGCACCTGCGTACAGGCACCGGTACCGGGCGTGCAGGAAAACCGGCAGCCCGATGTGATCAGCCGCAGCTGCCCAGCATGCCACACTGGGTGCAATAGTCGCAGCCATCCTTGCGGATCATGGCGTAGGCGCCACACTCGCTGCATTTCTTGCCGGCCATCACGCCCGATTCTGTTCCGGACACCGTCGACTGGACCGCTGCCGACGACTCGGCCGGCAGCTCGTCCGGATCGAACAGCGAGGCCTGCACCGCCTCCTGCCGGCGGGCAATGAGGTTCTGCAGCGCATAGGCAATGGCCGCCACCTCGCTGTCGTGCCAGCGCGGCACCCGGGTGCCATCGGCCTTCTCGTAAAAGCCCAGACGCACCGGACCGCGGTCCCACGTGACCTTGCGCATGTCGGACAGCGCCCGGTCGAGGAAGCCGCCACGGGCGGCCAGGCTCAGCATCCGCATGGTGGCGGTAATCCACTGCTGCGACTCGCCGCTCTGCCCCACCGGCATGAAGAACTCGATGGCGCGTTCCACATGGCTGCCATCACCCGCCTCCACGGGCAGGAAGGACACGATGAGATAAAGGCGCTGCTGACCCTCCTGCGTCCAGTATTCGATCTTCTCGGCCACGGCGTTCAGCGCCCCCGGCGGGCGGCGCTCGATCACCCGGCGCATCGGATCCACGTCCGGCACGGCCGGAGCGGCCGCGTTTTCTGCAGGCTTTTCCTCCGGTTTCGCCGGTGCAGCTTCCAGCACGGCACCCAGCACGTTGTTGGGACGGTAGGTGGCCAGCCCCTTCAGGCGGGCCTTCCAGGCCTGCTGGTACAGGTCCTTGAAGTCCTCGTACGGATAGTCGGCCGGCACGTTGACCGTCTTGGAAATGGACGTGTCGATGAACGGCTGCACCGCTTCCATCATCGCCACGTGTTCCAGCGCCGTCATGCCCAGCGCGTTGACGAAATAGTCGGGCAGGCTGTTCACGTCACCGCCCTGCTCCCGGTAGAGGCGCCAGGCGTGATCTTCCACCACGTACTCGCTCTTCGAACCGTCGGCCTCACGCTTGCGGCGGGTGTAGGTCCAGGAGAACGGCGGCTCGATGCCGTTGCTGGCATTGTCGGCAAAGGCCAGGCTGACGGTGCCGGTGGGCGCAATCGACAGCAGGTGGCTGTTGCGGATACCGTACTTGCGAATGTCGGCCTTGATGTCGTCGGGCAGGCGGGTGGCAAAGGTGCCCTCACCCTTTTTGCTGCCCTTGCCGAGGTACCTGTCGGCATCGAACTCGGGGAAGGCGCCCTTTTCCTTCGCCAGCTCCACCGAGGCCCGGTAGGCCGCGTTGCGCATGGTTTCGGCAATGCGGGCGGCCATGGCACGGCCCTCCGCACGGTCGTAGCGCAGCTTCAGCATGGCCAGCGTGTTGCCCAGACCGGTGAAGCCCACGCCGATGCGGCGCTTGGCGGCAGCCTCGGCACGCTGTTTGTCCAGCGGCCAGAAGGTCACGTCCAGCACGTTGTCGAGGGCGCGCACCTGAATGGCCACCACCTCCTCGAAGGCCGCAAAATCGAAGGCCGGCTCACCGCCCTGGCCAAAGGCATGGCGCACGAAACGGGTGAGGATGATCGGCCCCAGGTCGCAGCAGCCATAGGGCGGCAGCGGCTGTTCACCACAGGGGTTGGTGGCCTCGATGGCCTCGCAGTAATTCAGGTTGTTGTCGCGGCGGATGGCGTCGAGGAACAGGATGCCCGGCTCGGCGAAGTCGTAGGTGGACTTCATGATGGTGTCCCACAGCTGCCGGGCAGGCACACGGCGATAGACCCACTTGCCGTCGGCGCGCTGGGTGGCGCCGGCCTGCATGATCTTGCGACCCGGACGGGCCTTGTGCACCAGCTCCCAGTCGGCGTCGTCGGCCAGGGCCTGCATGAAGGCATCGGTCACGCCCACCGAGACGTTGAAGTTGTTCCACCGGCCCGGCGTGCGCTTGGCAGTGATGAAATCCAGCACGTCCGGATGGTCGATGCGCAGCACCCCCATCTGCGCGCCCCGGCGGCTGCCGGCACTCTCGACGGTGGCGCAGCTCTGGTCGAACACATTGATATAGCTGCACGGACCGGAGGCAATGGAATGCGTGCCCTTCACTTCCGCGCCGTTGGGACGGATGCGGGAGAAGTCGTAGCCCACGCCACCGCCACGGCGCATGGTTTCGGCCGACTCGCGCAGCGCCTCGTAGATGCCGGGGTAGCCGTCGTCGTCGAAACCCTGGATGCAGTCACCCACCGGCTGGACGAAACAGTTGATGAGGGTGGCCTGGATGTCGGTACCGGCGGCACTCATGATGCGGCCGGCACCGATGGCCCCTGCATGCAGGTTGCCCAGAAACTTCGCTTCCCACTCGGCACGGATGTCTTCTTTCTCGACCGAGGCCAGCGCGCGGGCCACACGGGCGTACAGATCGGCCGCCGTCTGCTCGTTGCCCTTCAGGTACTTCTCGGCCAGCACGTCCTGGCTGATGGGCTGGACTGGCAGCGTCAGAGCGGTATTGGCGGCAGGCAGAGGGTCACGTTTCATGGGAGGCAGATTCCAGAACGACAGGGCGCAACAGGGCTTCCGGCCTGTTTTGCCAGAAAGACGGGGGCGTCGAAACCCGCGGGCACAGGGCCCCGGCGGGCAGCATGCGGATGGAGCCGGTGGCTCCGGGAGGAGGCTGGCCGACGCAGCGGCAGCGCTGGACAGGAACAGATGCCTGCCCCAGCGAAGACCGCAGCATAGCACAACATACAGTGCCCAAAAACCCTACACCACACTAGCGACCGGGCGGGCCCGGCAAGCATTGTAAGCCCGGACCGGCATGGTGGGGTGTTTCAGACAGAAAAACGTTGTGGTGTGGTGAGCGACGCCACGGCACCCGGCAGAAGACGTGGCAGCCGCGCAGCAGGCACGACAGACACGACAGACACGGCAGACACGGCAAGCCCGGCTGACCCCGGCCAACCCCGGGAGGGAGGGCGCCCCCCTTGTGGAAGGGAGGGAAATGGATTAGGATACACAGAAAACATGCACGGAATACACAATGCGCACAAACATAGATATCGATGACGACCTCATGGCCGCCGCCATGCAGGGCGGACAGTACAAAACCAAACGCGAGGCCGTCGAAGACGGGCTCCGGCTCATCGCCCGCCGCAACCACGCGCGCGAAGTGCTCAAATGGGAAGGCAAGCTGCACTGGGACGACCAGCCCGATCCGGCCGCCATCCACACGGACATGCTGATGGAACCCCGGCCTGCCTGGCCAGGTTCGCCCGAAGGTGCCGGCCAACCCGGCAGCCCCCGCAAACGGAGCCGCCATGGTTCTACGGAGTGAAGGCATCATGACATCCGGTGAAGGCGCCATGATCGTCGTGGACAGCAGCGTCTGGATCGACTTCTTCCGCGGTGCCGACACCCCGGGCCGGCACATGCTGAGGGAGGTCCTGCAGCAGGATGACCCGGCCATCGTCGTGCCGGATCTGGTGCTGTACGAGGTGCTGCGCGGCTTTCGGCACGCCCGCGACTACGCCAACGCCCGGCGGCTGCTGGAAGGCTTTGACGTGGTGCCCGCCTTCAGCCCTGCTCTGGCGTGCCTGGCGGCCGAGCATTACCGCACCCTGGTGGCGCGCGGCTTCACCATCCGCAGTGCGCTGGACGTGATGATCGGCACGTTCTGCCTGTATCACGACCATCTGGTGCTGGACAACGACAGGGATTTCGAGGTGATGGAGCGGATACTGGGGCTGAGGCGGCTGACAAAGGGATGAGGGTGAACAACCCTGCCCCGGTGCACCATGTCGGAACCGCCGCTTTCGGGCGGAACCGGGGGTAAACAGCCAGGGCATTCATGCAGATGCTTCATGGCGGCATGGCCATGCGGCCGAGCCGCCGCCCGACTGAACGGCAGAACGGCAGAACGACTGAACGGCTGAATGGCCGGAACGGCGCCGGCTCAGGCACCGACCCCCTCGAAAAGCACGGCGCGACCTTCGGTAGCAGCCAGCCGGAGTGGCTTCGATTGGCAATACTCGGCACTGCCGTACCAGGCTCGCGCAAACGCCATGTCCGGAAAGCGAAGCACGACCCCGCCATCCGTTGCCGGCCCCTCCAGCGCTTCATTCGCACCATTGAACACGATGATCTCGCCGTGGTACTTCGTCAGTCCTGAACAACCCAGAATCCGCACGTCAGCCTGTTGCTGAACGGAACGACCGAGAGACTGGACAGGACCGGGTTGGTGCCGCTCTGCCGTCTACAACGTTATTTCTGACCGATCCGGCAGCATCAGCCGTACACAGGCCAGAATCGACAGCAAAATGAAAGCGTAAAAACGCCGCAGCCGGCACTGCAGCCGACGCAGCAGCAGCCGGATGTTGTGTCCGGCACCGCACAGCACGGCGTGAAGTGCATCTCCCAACGCCCCCTTGAGCCAGTTCCGGTCAAGTTTGCCATCGGTCTTCATGTGGCCTATCG
>ERZ772971.175-NODE-175-length-41391-cov-5.765386_pt1 | contig 41391 bp, 30 predicted proteins | sample MGYA00511943_ERZ772971 | MGnify/ENA primary metagenome ERZ772971 (study PRJEB29015, sample SAMEA2737929) | human oral metagenome | biome: human oral; feature: human-associated habitat; material: dental | place: China | collected 2144 ... | reverse complement strand
ATGAGCCGCAGGAGCCTCCCGCTCCCCGCGCCGCCCCACCCGGATTCGTCTTCCGCAAAACGCAACCAATCCGTCCTGAAGCCGTCTTCCACAAAACGCCCCCCCGTGAGGCCGTCCTCCGCAAGACGCCCCCCAGCCCCCCCAGAAAACTGCCGGAAAACTCCCAACGGCACCGGGACAAACCCTCTCCGTACAACCCCCATCAGGACTTCCCCCCTTCGTAATTCCCCGCCTTGCGCCACCCCTCGCCCTCCTCCAGAGTTGACCTCTGCGCCATCGCGTTCTGCATCGTGCAAGCACCGGCGCACAACCCCATCTGGAGGAGTCCCCCATGACCGACCCCGTCGTCGAAAGAATCCGGAACCATCCGGACTACCAGCGCCTCAAGGCGCAGCGCAGCCGCCTCGGATGGACGCTCACCATCCTGATGCTGATCGTCTTCTACGGCTACATCGGCCTCATCGCCTTCGACCGCCCATTCCTCGGACGCCCCCTGCACGAAGGGGCCGTCACCAGCATCGGCATGCCGGTCGCGCTCTTCGTCATCCTCTTCACCATCGCCGTCACCGGCCTCTACATCTGGCGCGCCAACAGCCGGTACGACGCCCTCACCCGCAGGATTCTCCAGGAGGCCGGCCAATGAGCACCCCTCTCATCCATCACGTCCACCCGCAGGAAGCTGCTTCCCTGCCTGCCGCGCTCTCCCATATCTCCCACCGCAAAGCCGCCTGCCCTGCCCGCCAGCACCCGGCACGGCACTGTCACGGCGCGCACAGCGGCGCACCACCCGGCAGGTCCACCATACGGACAGGCAGCCCCGGTACGCCACCAGACGGTTCCGGTACATGGGCGGGCCTATCCGGTACACCACCCGGCGGATCCAGTACATGGGCGGGCATTTCCGGTACGCTACCCGGCGGATCCGGTATATGGCCACGCAAATCCGGTACACCATCGGGCAGGTCGGGCGCATGGGCAAGCCTGCTGCCGGGCGCGTTCCTCATGCTGTCTGCGGGTAACGTGCTGGCGGCCGGCCCCGACATGGGCGATGCGGCCAGGCAGCCCACCAACATCACGGCCATCGCCCTGTTCATCACCTTCGTGGCCGCCACACTGTGGATCACGAAATGGGCGGCTGGCCGCACCCGTTCCGCTGCCGATTTCTACACGGCCGGCGGCGGCATCACGGGGTTCCAGAACGGACTGGCCATTGCCGGCGACTTCATGTCGGCGGCCTCCTTTCTCGGCATTTCCGCCGCCGTCATGACGGGCGGTTACGATGGCCTCATCTACGCCCTGGGCTTCATGGTCGGCTGGCCCATTCTCACCTTCCTGCTGGCCGAACGCCTGCGCAACCTCGGCAAATTCACCTTTGCCGACGTGGCCGGCTACCGCTTCCAGCAAAAGCCCATCCGGCTGTTCGCCGCCTCCGGCACGCTGGTCACCATTGCCTTCTACCTGATCGCGCAGATGGTCGGGGCCGGCCAGCTCATCAAGCTGCTGTTCGGGCTGGACTACTGGATTGCCGTGGTCATCGTCGGCGTGCTGATGATGGTCTACGTGCTGTTCGGCGGCATGACGGCCACCACCTGGGTGCAGATCATCAAGGCCGTGCTGCTGCTGTGCGGCGTGAGCTTCATGGGCTTCATGGTGATGAAACACTACGGTTTCAGCTTCGAGGCACTGTTTGCCGATGCCGTGCGCGTCAAGGCCCATGTGGCCGAACAGGGTGGTGCCAGCCCCGAAGAGGCCGAAAAGGCGGGACGCGCCCTGATGGGCCCCGGCGGCTTCATCAAGGATCCGGTGTCCGCCATCGGCTTCGGCATGGCGCTGATGTTCGGCACCGCCGGTCTGCCGCACATCCTGATGCGCTTTTTCACCGTACCGGACGCGAAGGAAGCCCGCAAATCGGTGTTCTGGGCCACCACCTGGATCGGCTATTTCTACCTGCTGATCTTCGTCATCGGCTTTGGGGCCATCACGCTGGTGCTCACCAATCCGGAATTCGCCAACACCGCCACCGGCACCATCCACGGCGGGGCCGGCACCACCAACATGGCGGCGGTGCTGGTGGCGAAATCGGTGGGTGGCAACCTGTTCTACGGGTTCATCTCGGCCGTGGCCTTTGCCACCATCCTGGCCGTGGTGGCCGGCCTGACGCTCTCGGGCGCCTCGGCCGTCTCGCATGACCTGTATGCCACCGTCATCAAGCAGGGCCGCGCCGACAGTGCCACCGAACTGCGCGTCTCGCGTATCACCACACTGGTGCTGGGCGTCATTGCCGTGCTGCTGGGCATTCTGTTCGAAAAGCAGAATGTGGCCTTCATGGTGTCACTGGCCTTTGCGGTGGCGGCCTCGGCCAATTTCCCGGTGCTGCTTCTGTCCATCCTCTGGCGGGGCACCACCACGCGCGGTGCCGTCATCGGCGGTTTTCTGGGGCTGGTGTCGTCGGTGGTGCTCACGCTGCTGTCGCCGTCGGTCTGGGAGGCCACCTTTGGCAACCCGGTGGGCAGTGCGCCCTTCCCCTATGCGTCACCGGCGCCCTTTTCGGTGATCATCGGCTTTGCCGGCGTCTGGCTGTTCTCGCTGTTCGACCGCAGCGCCACGGCACAGCAGGAACGTGAGGCCTTCGAAGCGCAGCAGGTCCGTTCCGAAACCGGCTACGGCGCTGCGCGGGCCTCGGCACACTGAGCCCGGGGCACGCAGCGGGACCATTCCCGGAAAAAACCCGTCGCGCCTGCGGGCCGGCGGGTTTTTCCGCGCGTAAACGTGTTCCCTGTCAAGGCTGAGGGCAGTTGCAGGCGGAACCCGGTTTCCATGTCCAGGCAAAAACGATGTCATGCCGCCGGCATCACGGCATGGCCTCGCCCCGCAGTTCACGCAGGCGGATGAAGGCCAGTGCCGCCATCACGGCATCGTTGAGGGCGTCGTGTGCATCCCGCACCGGCAGGTCCAGGGCCTGCAGGATGGTGGCAAAGCGCAGGTCGATGTCGGCATTTTCATGCTGCTGGTACGGTGGCAGCTGCTGGAATTTCCAGTCGTAATACAGCGACGATACCTCGATGGCGGGCTGCGGCAGCGTCAGGCCATGGCAGCGGCGCAGGGCGCGGTTGATCATCGCCACATCGAAGGCCAGAAAATAGCCCACCAGCGGCCGGCTGCCGATGAACGCGAGCAGCCGTTCCAGGGCCTCGGACAGGGGTAGTCCATCGGCCACGTCACTGTTGCGCAGCCGATGCACCGCCACGCTGGCCGCCGGCACCTCCCCTTCCGGGCGCACCAGCAACTCCAGCCGCTGGCTCGTCACGATGCGCCGTCCAGCGATGCGCGTCGCACCGATGGCGATGATTTCATCGCGACGCACATTCAGCCCCGTCGTTTCGCAATCCAGCGCCACCCATTCATCATCGGGTGGCGGTTCGAACAGGAATCCCCAGCGGGGATCCCGCAGGCGCCTTTTCTGCCATGTCCGTTTCCAGCGCCACCAGCGCTGCAGCATCCATCGGGGCAGGGGTGGTGTTGTGATCATGTTCATTACGCGGTCCCCATCATGCTCATTGCATGACCCCCATCATCAGGCTCATTGCGTGGCCCCACCATGCTCATTGCACGGCCCCCAGCCGGAAGCGCAGCCGCAGCTGCGTTCTGAAGCGCCGCACCTCGGCCAGGGCATCCTTGAGCAGATCGCGCTGCAGCGGCGTCAGCCGGGCCAGATCGGCCTTGCCACTGACCGGCAGCCCCCGCGCCTGCTCATCCATGCCGGCCTGCAGCCGCAGGGCCATGAAAAAATGCAGGGCCTCGACCAGCTCCTGCGCGGTCTCCACACTGAGCACACCCATGTCCTGCAGCGCCTGGATGCGGGCCTCGGTGCCGGTCGCCTCGATGCGCGACGCCAGGGCCAGACTCCGGACCCCATGCACCAGTGGAAAAAGCCCCGCCTTCTTTACGTTCAGATGCGCCTCGCCACCACCCAGCATGCGCTGCCACCACCGGGTGGTGTCGCCGAACGCGTCCACGGCCGCCGCAAAGCGCGACATCATGGCATCGTCATCGGCCAGCCAGCACCAGATCTGCGTGCGCAGCGCCTCCAGCAGGGACGCATCTCCGGCCACGGCATGTGCATCCATGAAGATCGCCAGATCCATCAGCTGTTCTGCACCCGGCTGCACCAGCCAGTGGCGGATCCGCTGCTGCCAGGCCGTCTCCGTTCCCCGCCACGAGGGCTGGTTCAGCATCACCCCGCCCGAGCAGGGCGGATAGCCAAAGCGCGCCAGTGCTGCCGAAAACCGTTCGCAGATATCGGCCAGATCCTGCGGGGGTTCATAACCGTCCCGCAGCAGTAGCGCATTGTCCTGGTCGGTGCGCAGCAGCTGCTCTCCCCGCCCTTCGCTGCCCATCACCAGCAGGCAGCTGTTCCGTACCAGCGCCTCCGGTGCCAGCAGCTGCCAGGCACGCTCGAACAGCCGCCCGTTGAGCTGCTGCACCAGCTGTGCCAGCAGCCCTACCCGCACCCCCGCACGGAACTGCCGCCCGATCATGGCCGTGATCTGGCCGGCTGCCTGCGCCAGATCATCGAGGCTTGCCGCGTCCCGCAGCTGCATGTCGATCAGCAGGGAGTGGTTGGACAGGAAGCTGAAGACATCCAGCGCCTCCAGCACGCCCGCCACCTGCCCGTCCGCCTGCTGCACCACCACCCGGTGCACGCCATGCCGCAGCATCAGTGTCAGCGCCTCACCTACCTGCTGGGACGGGTGAACCGCAATCAGCGACCAGCTGGCCAGCTCGCCCACCGGCAGCGCATCGAGCGGCCGGCCATCCAGAACGGCCCGCTGCAGGTCGCTGGTGGTGAAGATGCCCAGACGGGCGGTATCGCCGGATGCCTGCACCAGCACATTGCGCGTACGCTCCTGCCGGAACGACCGAACCACCTCCAGCACCGGCATCGTCGCCGGCACCATCCGGGCCGGACGCACCCAGGCATCGGCCACCCGCGCCATGTGCAGCGACTGCAGTTCCTGCCCCGCATGGCGCCCGGCAGCGGCCCGCAGCTTCTTCCCCAGCGCGGAGAACAGCAGTGCACTGAAGGTATCGTTGGAGGCGATCAGCCGGTTGACGGCCTCGTGCGACAGCTCGTAGACCAGTACCTCATCCACCGCCACATAGCGGCAGCCCGAATACCCCGCCACCAGTGCCCGGCCGTCGAAGCTGTCGTTGGGCCCGTAGGTGGCCAGCATCTCCTCTCCCTCGAACTGCTGCACATAGCCCTTGATCACCACGAACAGGTGTGCAGGCCGCGCGCCGGTCTCCAGCAGCACCTCGCCGGGCCGGAAGCAGGCAATGTCGACCTGGTCGCGCACCAGCCGCTGTTCGGCCGGGTCCAGACAGTCGAAGGGCGAGACCGAAAAATTGAAGGCGTTGGGCATGGGTGTCTCCCCGGCTCCGGCTACAGAAACCGCCTGCCGGAACCTGCCAACGATGCTGCCGCCTCCCTGCGCCCGCGGCAACCCGGGGAAAACACGGCCCCGCGATTCACCGGCGCGCCGTCCATCGTTCATCGACGTGCCGCCGCCGTGAACGTACCACTCCCAGGACGTGTCGCCACAACGGACGTATCGCCGTGCGGCCGGTGACGGGTCGACACCGCATGACACACTCACCCGTTCATGGATGTGCCCGTCTCCGCGCAGACGCCCGTTCCAAGGTACACTGACGAGGCAGTCAGTTTCCTCCCGCATCCATGCCAGCCAGAAAAACACCCTCCAGCGCCATTGCGCCCCCCGCCCCCATCTCCGGCACACTCAGCGCCGAGGAGCAGGTCTTCGTGACTGCGGCCCAGCAGCATTGCCTGGCGCGCGGGGGCAAGCTCACCCCGCTGCGGGTGGATGTGCTGCTGCACGTGCGCAAGCACCCGGGTGGCATCAAGGCCTACGAGCTGCTGTCCAGCCTGCAGGCCGTCAAGCCGGGGCTGGCCCCCATGAGCGTCTATCGCGCCCTCGACTTTCTGGTCGATACCGGCCTGGTCCACAAGGTGGATGTGACGAGCAGCTTCATCCTGTGCGAACACGGCCAGCATCATCACGACCACGGGCTGCCCGTCATGCTGATCTGCCAGCAGTGCGGCAAGGCCGCCGAATACGCCGAACACAGCGACAGTACACTGCACGCCGCCCTCGACCAGCTGCGCGACCGGAACGGTTTTCTCGCCACCGGCCTCGAAATCAAGGGGCTCTGCCAGCAGTGCGGCGCGGCAGATGCTGGAACCGGCGGGCCAGACCCGAAGGCCTGAGCCTGCGGCTGACGCGTGTCATGAGGGGACGTTGTTCGTCAGGGAGCGTTCATCAGGGGCTCATGCCCCTGCGCCCCCCGGTGACAGGATCTGTCCACAGTCCCACAGACGGTGGTAGCCCATGCCCCCGAGCCCCCCTTGGGTGACGGCTTGATCAGGCCGATCAGGCCGCCTCGACCTCGGCGGCCAGCGCCGTGGTGACCTTGCCCAGCAGGCGGGAAAGCTGGCGTCGGTCGTTGGCCGACAGCGCCGAGAAGGCATTGGCCAGCACCTCGGCCTGCCCCGGAAACACCTTCTTGCTCACGGCACGCCCCTTGCGGGTGAGCACCACCAGATTGGAGCGGCGGTCTTCGGGATTGGCATTGCGCTCGACCAGACCGTCGCGCACCATGCCGTCCACCAGCCCGGTGATGGTGGCCCGGGCCACCCCTGCCTGATCGGCCAGCGTGTGCGGCGGCAGGCCATTGCGGTGCCCTTCCAGCAGGAACAGCAGGATGAAGCGTCCTTCGGACAGCCCCTGGGGCTGCAGTACCTGCGCACGGCGACGGTCGATCAGACCGGCCAGCGACAGCGCCTGCGCCGAGACGCGCATGCTTTCCACATCCGCCAGATCCTGACGCTCGGCCTCGGCCAGCAGCGCCTGATATTTGGGGTCAAGATCAGGTTTCATGTTCTGGATACTCTCTGGTTTGGGTGCGAACCATGCGGCAGCGTGATGCCTGCCGCTGTCGGGCATTCCCACTTCTCCTCTGCCCTTCCTTCGTTCTCATCCTACACCATCCACGGCGGGGCCTGCAGCCAAATACCCCATGCCGCCGTCCTGCAAAGCGGCACAGGAAGCCGGTTTCGGCCACTTCACCCCCCAATGACGCGGGATTTGGCCCCTGTTTTGTGAACCTGATGTTTCCTCCTCCACATCATCCTGACAGACACCTTGCAGGCCGCAGATTTTTGGTAACACTCCATCAGGAGATGAATCAGGCGAAACAGCGCTCCCCAAAAACCGGTGTCCGGCAGATTTCCACGGTCACATGCACCAGCATCGGATGGCGGGCCTGCAGCCGCCGGCGCAGATGGTCGGGTGACAGGTCAGGATGGGGTCGGGAGGCATCCCGTGTCTCCGGCGCCGTCAGTGCCACGATGCACGCATACCGGTCATGCGCCACCCGCCAGAGGTGCAGATCCTGCAGCGTCATCCCCGGCGCCTCCTCCTGCACGGTGTGACGCACCTCACCCACCAGCGGCCCATCCATCTCGGCATCCAGCAGCACGCGGGCGCAGTCGCGCAGCAGGCCCTTCGCCCAGACGCCCACCAGCACGGCGCCCGCCACCCCCATCAGTGGATCGAGCCAGTCGGCTCCCCACCATTTGCCTCCGAACAGCGCCACGATGGCCAGCACCGACGTGGCCGCATCGGCCAGCACGTGAATGTACGCGGCACGAAGATTCAGATCGCCATGAGCGGCATGGCCGGCCGCACCGTGCGTGTGGCCATGCGCGTGCCCGTGGTCATGGTCATGGTCATGGTCATGGTCATGGTCGTGGTCGTGGTCGTGGTCGTGGTCGTGGTCGTGGTCGTGGACATGATCCTGCCCAGCCCTCTGCGCGGGGGTATGGCCGGCACCGTGGACATGGGCATGTCCGGATGCGTGCCCATGACTGTGCCCATGACTGTGACTGTGGCCATGGCCATGCCCGTGACTATGCCCGTGATGATGGTGATGGTGGTCGTCCTTCAGCAGCCAGGCGCTGGCCAGGTTCACCGCCAGCCCCAGCAGCGCCGTGCCGATGGCCTGGTCGTAGCCGATGGGCAGCGGATGCACCAGCCGCTCGACCGATTCGACCAGCATGGTCAGCGCCACCCCCACCAGCAGCAGCGCGCTGGTGTAGCCACCCAGCACCTCGATCTTCCAGGTTCCAAACGAGAAGCGCTGGTCACGTGCATAGCGTGCCGCCATCCGGTAGGCAAAGACCGTCAGCCCCAGCGCCACCGCATGGGAACTCATGTGCCAGCCGTCGGCCAGCAGGGCCATCGAATTGACCGCCCAGCCCACACCGATCTCCACGCACATCACCACCAGCGTCAGCACCAGCACCCAGCGCGTGCGGCGCTCGGCCTGCGGATTGCCCTGCGAAAACGCATGGATCTCCCGGCAGTTGCCCGTCTGCATCGCGGGCGAATCCGGAGACGCGGTGCGTTCTCCCGGACCGTGAATCGCTGCAGGTGCCCGATCCGGCATCGCGCCATCCTCCCGGACCTGCCCTGCTACGGGTGCCGGAACCTGTTCCGGCCGTGAATCGTGCTGCATGCCCATCCTGCTTCCCCGACGTTTCCCCGACCTTCAGGGAGCTTCTGGCCGGGGTTTACCCTGCGTTCCCGCCCATCGGGAAGACATGTTCTGTATACTATACCCCAGTATAGATAACCCTACCGTGAGCATCGTTTCATGTCGCATACCGTCCACGACCAGAAGGCCCTGCTCACCCGCGTACGGCGCATTGCCGGCCAGGCCGCTGCACTGGAAAAGGCCCTCGAACAGGGCAGCGAGTGTTCGGCCGTACTGCAACAGATCGCCGCCATCCGCGGAGCCGTCAACGGTCTCATGGCGCAGGTGCTGGAAGGCCATGTCCGCGAACATCTGGGGGCCGAAAACGCCACACCCCAGCAGCGGCAGGAGGACATCGAGGTGGTCCTCACCGTGCTGCGTTCCTACCTGAAATAGGCACGCTCCGTTCCATCTCCCCGGCTGCACACCGGCCTGGAGCAGACCTTCACCGCTTCGCCATGGCTGTTGCGTTTCTGCTCAGGCAGGCCCGCTCCACAACCCCTGTTGCATTCCCGATCGGGTACCGGTCTGCCCACCATCCCGGTTCCGCCACCGCCGTTGCCTTCCCGCCGTGGCCGGGGGGCCCATGGCCAACTGCAGCGTTTACCATTGGGCACATGAACGTTCTTAATGCCCTGTGGCCCATCCTGCTGGCCCTGCTGGCGGGTGTGGCCTTCGGCCGGCTGGCGCCAGCCGCGCTCAACCACCGGCTGATCGGCCTGATCGCCCCTCTCATCTGGCTGATGCTCTTTCTCATCGGCCACGAATTCGGCGAAATCCTGCTCTCGGCCCGCGCGGTCGGCCAGATCCTGCGCAATGCCGTGATCATCACGCTCTGCGTCACGCTCATTCCGTCCGTCCTGATCTTTCTGTCCATGCGCCTGCTGCGACAGCGTCAGGAACGGCTGTCGGTGATGAATCCGGGGCATCCCGGCCACGCATCCAGGAACACATCCAGCAGCGCATTCGACGCCCCGGCAGGTGACCCTGCAACCATCCCCCAGCCAGCCGGCAACACCGCCCGCCAGAGCTTCGGCCAGCGCCTGCGTCAGGCATGGCCACCGCTGCGCGAGGCGCTGATCGCGCTGGGCATGGTGGCAGGCGGTGCACTGCTGTTTCTGCTGGAATCCTGGCTGGACTTCCATCTGCCGCTGCCCTCCAGCGGCACCTTCCTGCTGCTGCTGATCGGCATGGTGGGCATCGATCTGGCGCAGATTCGCCTCAGCCGGCAGTGGCTGTCGATCTCGATGCTGGCCGTGCCGGCGCTAGTGGTGGTGGGCTCGCTGCTGGGCGGCATGCTGGCTGCCTCGCTGACCGGCGAACCGCTGCGTCCGGTCATGGCCGTCTCCACGGCCTTTGGCTGGTTCTCGCTGTCCAGCGTACTGATTGGCGATGCGCTCGGTCATAGCTGGGGCACGCTGGCCCTCAGTGTGGATCTCTTCCGGGAACTGGTGGCCATCCTGCTGATGTATGTCATCGGCCAGCGCTGGCCGGAAATTGCCATTGGCACCGGCGGTGCCACCACCATGGACACCACGCTACCCATCGTCAAGCAGACCTGCCCGCCCGCCGCCCTGCCGCTCGCCCTGGTCAGCGGCTTCTTCCTCACGCTGCTGGCGCCCATCACGATGAACCTCTTCCTGGCGTGAGTGTGGGCTACATCAACCCCGTCGAACGCAGTACCGTAATGCCCAGCGCCGCCGAGAACATGGCGCCGAAGGTGGTGATGCCCACGATGTTGGCGGCTGCCACATGGTTGCCGCCCATGCTGCGTGCCATCACATAGCTGGCCGAGGCCACCGGCATGGCACACATCAGGAACAGCACCCCCATCGGAATGCCGCGCAGGCCGAAGGCCAGCCCCACCGCCACAGCCGCCAGCGGCGCTACCACCAGCCGGCCGATGCTCGCCTGCAGCGAAATGCCCGACAGGTCCAGCACCGACCGGACATCGAAGGAGGCCCCCGCACAGACCAGTGCAATGGGCAGGGCGATGTTGCCCATGTAATGTGCCGCCTGCATCACCGGTCCCGGCAGCCCGAGGTGCAGCCGCTGCAGCAGCATCGCCAGCAGAATCGACACGATCAGCGGATTGGTCAGGATGTTGCGGCCGATATCGAGCAGCCGGTGGCGTCCGCTGCGTGCCTGCGCCCGGCTGAGCGTGATGACCGACAGCACGTTGTAGAGCAGCGTGACCACGCCCACATACACGGCCCCCGACGGCAGGCCGGCATCACCATAGGCGTTCTGTACGAAGGCCAGCCCCATGATGGCCATGTTCGAGCGAAACACCCCCTGCACGAACACGCCCCTGTCGCGCACATCGGGCACGAAGCGCCAGGCATACAGCTCGGAGGCCAGGAAGAGCCCCATGGCCGTGGTCAGGCCCGCCGCCAGCATCCGCGCCTCTTCCCCGTAGCGGATGGTGCTGCCCATCAGCTGGGTAAACAGCAGGCACGGCAACGCGTAGTTGAAGACCAGCCGCGACGCCGTGGCCACGAAGGCCGAATCGACCTGCCCCAGGCGCCGCAGCACCACCCCGAAGGCCAGCAGCAGCACGCTGGGCAGCGTGACGCCCATGGCAAAGAGGATGGCATCCAGCAGGTCGTTCATCAGGGCTCTCCGGCACTCCGGTCGCCACCGGTTTCGGCGGCGACCGGAAAGGCGTGAGCATACCCCAGAAGAGCACGCACGAACCCGGACAGGAAGACCAGGCCCAGGGGCGCCGGATCAGCCGCGCTGCGCCTTCAGCAGATCGGCCACCAGGAAGGCCAGCTCCAGGCTCTGCGAACCATTGAGGCGCGGGTCGCAGGCCGAGGTGTAGTTGGCCTGCAGGTTCTCGTCGGTCAGGTTCTGGCCACCGCCACGGCATTCGGTCACGTCCTGCCCGGTCAGCTCCACGTGCAGGCCGCCGGCAATGGTGCCCTCGGCCTCGTGCACGCCGAAGAACTCGCGCACCTCCTGCACCACGTTGCCGAAGTCGCGGGTCTTCAGACCATTGGACGACGTGACGGTGTTGCCGTGCATGGGATCGCAGCTCCAGATCACCGGACGGCCACTGGCCTTCACCGCCCGCACCAGCGCCGGCAGATGCTTCGGCAGGTTGCCGGCCCCCATGCGGGTGATCAGCACCAGCCGGCCAGGCTCCTGCTTCGGATCCAGCGCGTCCATCAGGCCCAGCACGTCTTCCGGTGTGGCCGTCGGCCCCACCTTCACGCCAATCGGGTTGGCAATGCCGCGCAGGTATTCGATGTGCGCGCCGTCGAGCTGGCGAGTGCGCTCACCCAGCCAGAGCATGTGCGCCGAGGCACCATACCAGGCCGCCGCCTGCCGGTCCACGGCACCGCCTGCCCCCGGCGCGACTCCGCCTGCCTCCAGGGTACCCCCTGCAGCCCCTCCCACAGCCACCCCAGCACCACCACCTCCGCCTGCAGCCTGCAACGCGGCGGCCTGGCGACGGGTCTGCGCTTCGGGGCGGGTGAGGATTTCCTGCCGGGTCAGCGCTTCCTCGTAGGCCAGCAGCAGCGCCTCGTGCGAGGTATAGAAATCCACCGCATGCAACGGCGAGGCCTCCCCTTCCGCAAAGCCACAGGCCTGCATGAAGGCCAGCGCCTCGCCGATGCGGTCCGCCAGTTCCTGATAGCGCTGCCCCTGCGGGCTGGCCTGCACGAAGTCGGCCGTCCAGGCGTGCAGCTGGTGCAGGTCGGCAAAACCGCCCCCCGCCAGCGCACGGATCAGGTTCAGCGTCGAGGCACTGGCCGAATAGGCGCGCAGCATCCGTGCCGGATCGGGTATCCGGGCCTCTGCCGTGAAATCCAGACCATTGACGATATCGCCGCGGTAGCTGGGCAGCGTCACCCCATCCCGGACCTCGGTGTCGGCCGAACGCGGCTTGGCATACTGCCCGGCCATGCGTCCCACCTTCACCACCTTGCGGGCGGCGGCATAGGTCAGCACCACCGCCATCTGCAGCATCACCCGGAAGGTCTCGCGGGCCGCCATGCCATCCAGCGTATCGAAGCTTTCGGCGCAGTCGCCGCCCTGCAGCAGGAAGGCCCGGCCCGCCGCCACCTCGGCCAGCTGCGCCCGCAGCCGCTGCACCTCGCCCGCAAAGATCAGCGGCGGAAAGGCCTGCAGCTGACGCTCCACGCCGGCCAGCGCCTGCTCGTCCGGATAGGAGGGCATCTGGCGACCTGGCCGCGTACGCCAGGAAGACGGTGACCAGTCAGCCGCCGTGGTCCGGGAAGCAGAGGATGAAGAAGCACCGGCAGTAGCAGGATGGGTCATGGGCGGGGATACCTCGTCAGGAACCGGATGACTGCGCCGGAAACTGCTGCACCGGCAGGCGCCATCCATGAAGGAAGCGTGAATGCCGGTCATTATAGACAGCCGCCCGTGTTCACCCCGCCCGGCGGGAGGACGCCTCCCCATGAAAAATGCCCATCATCGGGGCAGCATGCCCCCATGAAAAAGAGGCTTGTGCCGCCTGAAGCGTGTCATGGAATCATTCATCCCCGCGCCCCCTTTGGGCGTGCAGGACAAGGTGGCAGGACCACAGAACCCGAATGGCTTCAAGGTACTGCCAACACAATCGAGCGCGCGCAAAGGGGCTTCCCCTCCCAGCTACACCGCAAAAGACAGCCTCTGATGGACGATACACGTCCCTTGCGCGGGGATTGCAGCCAGTTTTCAGGCAGCCGCCCGGCGCAGCGTCTTCGCAGCCGCCACCATGTGCTGCAGCGCCGGAATCACCTCGGCCCACTGCCGTGTCTTCAGGCCGCAGTCCGGATTGACCCACAGATGGCCAGCCGGAATGCGCTCCGCCGCCTTCTGCATCAGCGACACCACCTGCGCCGCATCCGGAATGTTCGGCGAGTGAATGTCGTACACCCCCGGACCGATATCGTTCGGATAATTGAAATTCTCGAACGCATCGAGCAGCTCCATGTTGGAGCGCGAGGTTTCGATGGTGATCACGTCTGCATCCATCGCCGCAATGGCCGCCATGATGTCGTTGAATTCCGAATAGCACATGTGCGTATGGATCTGCGTTTCGTCCTGCACGCCATTGGCCGTGATGCGGAAGCTCTCCACCGCCCAGTCCAGATACGCCTGCCACTGAGCCCGGCGCAGCGGCAGCCCCTCACGCAGCGCCGCCTCGTCGATCTGGATCACCTTCACCCCGGCCCGTTCCAGATCCAGCACTTCCTCACGAATGGCCAGCGCCAGCTGCCGGCACGACACGGCACGCGGCTGGTCATCCCGCACGAAGGACCAGTTCAGCATCGTCACCGGACCGGTCAGCATGCCCTTCATCGGCCGCTGCGTCAGCGACTGCGCATAGGTGGTCCAGCCCACCGTCATCGGCTGCGGCCGGCTGATGTCACCGAACAGGATGGGCGGCTTCACGCAGCGCGACCCGTACGACTGCACCCAGCCGAAGCGGGAAAACGCATACCCCTGCAGCTGCTCGCCGAAATATTCGACCATGTCGTTGCGCTCCGGCTCGCCATGCACCAGCACGTCCAGATCCAGCGCCTCCTGCTCGTGCACGCAGCGGGCGATTTCCTCCTTCATCGCGGCCTCGTAGCCGGCATCGTCCAGCCGGCCGGCCTTGTGTTCGCGACGTGCCAGGCGGATTTCCGCCGTCTGCGGGAAGGAGCCGATGGTGGTAGTGGGATACGGCGGCAGATTCAGAATGGCCGCCTGTTTCTGTGCCCGCACGGCATGGGCGCTGAGGCGCTGGTCGGGGCGCAGGGACGGTGACGTCTGGGCGATTGCGGCATCCACGGCCTTCACCGCCGCCTGCACGGCCGGATCGGTCACCCGCGGCGACCGGCGGCGCGAGGCCAGCGCAGCCCGGTTCGCGTCCAGGTCGGCCTTCACGGCGTCACGCCCTTCGTTCAGCGCGCGGGCCAGCACCCGCAGCTCGTCCAGCTTCTGCACGGCAAAGGCCAGCCAGCTGCGAATTTCCGCATCCAGCGACGCCCCTTCATCCGCCTCGCTGGCCAGATCCACCGGCACGTGCAGCAGCGAACACGAAGGCGCCAGCCACAGGCGGTCGCCCAGCTTTTTCGCCAGCGGCTCCAGCCAGTCGAGCGTGGCATCCAGATCGGTCTTCCAGATGTTGCGACCATCGATCACCCCCACCGACAGCACCTTGTGCGATGGCAGCAGATTGACCAGCGGCAGCACATCGTCACGCCCCCGCACGGCATCCACATGCACCCCGGCCACCGGCAGGTTGGCCAGCAGATAGGCGTTGTCCTGCAGCTGCCCGAAATAGGTTGCCACCAGCAGCTTCACCCGGTGGGACTTGAGCTGGTGATAGGCCGTATTGAAGGCATGCTGCCAGGCCTTGTCCAGCTCCGTCACCAGAACGGGCTCGTCGACCTGCACCCATTCCACCCCTTCGGCAGCCAGCACGTCCAGCAGCTCGGCATACACCGGCAGCAAACGGTCCAGCAGCGCCAGCCGGTCGGACCCATCCCGTGCCTTGCCGATGGCCAGATAGGTAACGGGGCCGATGATCACCGGCTTGGCCTTCACCCCCTGCGCCTTCGCTTCCGCCAGCTGTTCCAGCAGGCGTGATGCATCCAGCCGGAACGTCATGCCGGCCGAAAACTCGGGCACGATGTAGTGGTAATTGGTGTCGAACCACTTGGTCATCTCGCCGGCCGCCACGGGGGGGCAGCAGTCGGCGTCAGCACCGGAAGCGACCGGCGGGGCGAAGGCCGAATCCGCAGCGTTGCCGGCACCGCCAGCCTCCTTCGAAGCGGCCTCGGACAGCGAGGCAGCCACCGCCGGCTGCACATCCGTGGCACCAGCGGTCTGGGCCGCCTTCTCGGCATAGCCAAAGCTGCGCTGCACCGAACGGCCCCGGGCCACCCGGAAATAGTTGTCCAGCATATCGCCCCGAAAGCCCTGCACCCGCTCGGGCAGATTGCCCAGCAGGAAGCTCATGTCCAGCACCTGGTCGTAGAACGAGAAATCGCCCACCGGCACCAGGTCCAGCCCGTCCTGCTCCTGCCAGTGACGGGCACGCAGTTCCCTGCCCGTGGCCCGCAGCGCCTCACGGCTGCTCTGGCCCTTCCAGTACGACTCCAGGGCGAACTTCAGTTCACGTTTGGCGCCAATGCGCGGAAAACCGAGATTGTGGGTAGTCACCATGATGAATCCTGTCTGTAAATGGTGGGGACGCTGCAACGGCAAGCCGGGGTCGGGAAGCTGTGTTCCGGGACGCCCTTCCTGACGGGCGTTCTGGCGGTGTCATGGGCTCATTCGTCCCCACGCTGGTTTTGACGGTGTGCTGACAAGGTGCGCTACCGTCCGGGCGCCCCCGTTCGTTGCACGATAGCCGCCATGGTAGGCAGCCGGACTCATGACGTAAAATGGTATTTTTTCAGTGATCCATGAATGGCATTCATGCTTGAACGCATCCACCTCGCCATCGTTCAGGAAGTGGACCGGCAGGGTTCGCTCACGGCCGCAGCCGGCGCCCTGCACCTCACCCAGTCGGCGCTCAGCCACGCCGTGCGCAAGCTGGAGGAACAGCTGGGCACAGCCCTCTGGATCCGTGAAGGTCGCAGCCTGCGCCCCACCCAGGCCGGTGAATACCTGCTGGCCGTGGCCAACCGCGTGCTGCCGCAGCTAGACCAGGCCGAGGAGCGGCTGCGCCAGTTTGCCCGCGGCGAGCGCGGCACCCTGCGCATCGGCATGGAGTGTCACCCCTGCTATCAGTGGCTGCTGAAGATCGTCTCCCCCTATCTGACCGCCTGGCCCACCGTGGAAGTGGACGTGAAGCAGAAGTTCCAGTTCGGCGGCGTGGGCGCACTGTTTGGCTACGACATCGACCTGCTGGTCACCCCCGACCCCTTCTTCCGGCCCGGGCTGGTGTACGAACCGGTGTTCGACTACGAGCAGGTGCTGGTGGTGAGCGGACGGCACCGGCTGGCGCAGGCATTGCCAGACTCACGGCAGGCCATGCCCCATGTATTACCCGGCCAGCTGGCCGACGAGATCCTGCTCACCTATCCAGTCGAAACCGAGCGGCTGGACATCTACAACCAGTTTCTGATTCCGGCCGGCGTTCATCCGCACCGTCACAAGATCATCGAGAACACCGACATCATGCTGCAGATGGTGGCCAGCGGCCGCGGCGTCACCGCCCTGCCCCGCTGGCTGGTGGAAGAGTACGCACAGAAGATGGACATCGTGCCGCTGCGGCTGGGGCCGGACGGCATTGCCAAGCAGATCCACCTGGGCTATCGGGAGGGGGATGCGGAGGTGGACTACCTGCGGGGGTTTGTGGCAATGGCGCGGGAGGGGGATCCCCTCTCATGTCAAAGAACGGCCGAAAACTTAACATGAGGCTGGGCTCATGTTAAAAAAACGGCGTTTTTTTAACATGACAGCTGGCTATGGAGGGAAGAACGACCGCGCAGCAAGGGCAGGACAGAAGTTTTTGGCTCAAAAACACGCCAAACACCCATTGCGAATGGTTTAAATTTTATGTAAGATAGATCGACTTTTAAACCATCCCAACCCAGTCTCCATGACCTCCCAGATGGCAGATCGCATCCATCAGGCCCGGCTGGCAGCCGGACTGACCCTTGCCGCACTGGGCAGGCGGGTGGGTGTGTCGCACACCGCCATCCAGAAGTACGAGAAGGGTCTGGTCACACCATCATCCTCGCAACTGCTCAGGCTTGCGCAGGCCTGCGGGGTACATACCGAGTATTTCTTCCGCAGCCATCAGGTCACGCTGGTCCAGCCCCAGTTCCGCAAAACTGCGGCATTTGGCAAAACGGCCGAGGCTGCCGTGCGCATCCGGGTGGCCGAACAGCTCGAAAAACGCATCCAGCTGCTGGATGCCTTCCCGGAGCCCCCGCTGCCTGCGTTTGCGGTACCCAACACACTGCCCAGCCAGGTTGCCACACTGGACGAAGTGGAACAGTGCGCCGACACCGTGCGCCACACCTGGCAGCTCGGCATGGCCCCCATCGGCGACCTCACCTGCATGCTCGAAACCATGGGCCTGCTGGTAATTGCCGTGGATGAAAGCCACCCCGGTTTTTGTGGTCTGGCCACATCCGGCCAGACCACCGACGGACGGCTCTTCCCCGTCATTGCCGTGTCGCGACGCTGGCCAGGCGACCGGCAGCGCTTCACGCTGGCACACGAACTGGCCCACCTGATGCTGGAGGGTCGCACTGCCTCGCATCTTGACATGGAACGGGCTTGCGACCGCTTTGCCGGCGCCTTTCTGGCGCCCGGCGTGGCCGTACGGCAACGGCTGGGTCAAACACGACACGTGCTGGAATGGCGCGAACTGCACGCGCTCAAGCATGAATTCGGCCTGTCCATGGGCGGCTGGCTGCACCGGGCGCAGGATTGCGGTGTCATTTCCGATACAACCTACGCCGCCATGCACCGGATACTGACCGCCCGCGGCTGGCGCACCCGCGAACCCGGTACCCCCCTGCCTGAAGAGACCTCATGGCTGTTCGATCAGCTCGTCTACCGGGCACTGGGCGAACGCTACCTCAGCGAGAGCCAGGCCGCCGGGCTGCTTGGCCAGCCACAAACATCCCTGTCCCAGTTGCGCAACATGCACAGCACAGACCACACCAACCCTCCAGCCCCCCTTCCGGAAACACTCGCATGACCCGCACCACCCCACCTTCTGGCACAGACAGCACCGGGCAAAAGCCCAAACGGGGGCGCCCGGCCAAGGCCAAAGCGGAAGCCGCCCGCAAGAAGAACAGTGCCCTCGGCTTCGAAAGCACGCTCTTCAAGGCGGCCGACAAGCTGCGCGGCAACATGGAACCCAGCGACTATAAGTACGTGGTGCTGGGGCTGATCTTCCTGAAGTACATCTCCGACGCCTTCGAGGCCAAATACGCGGAACTGATGCAGGAGGACGAGGAAGCAGCCGAGGACCGGGACGAATACCTGGCCGACAACGTCTTCTGGGTTCCTCCCAATGCACGCTGGGCTTTCCTGCGGGAACACTCCAAAAGCCCCAGAATCGGCGTGGTGGTGGACGATGCCATGCGGGCCATCGAGAAGGACAACGAATCGCTCAAGGGCGTGCTGTCCAAGGACTACGCGCGCCCCGAACTCAACAAGATCATGCTGGGCGGGCTGATCGACCTCATCACCAACATCAAACTCAACAAGGACGGCGACAGCTCCAAAGACATTCTCGGCCGGGTGTACGAATACTGCCTCAGCCAGTTTGCCGGTGCCGAAGGCAAACGTGGCGGCGAGTTCTACACGCCCCGTTCCGTCGTCCGGACACTGGTCGAGATGCTGGAGCCCTACTCCGGTCGTATCTACGACCCTTGCTGTGGCTCGGGTGGCATGTTCGTGCAGTCAGAGCGGTTCGTGAAGGAGCACGGCGGCCGCATTGGCGACATTGCCATCTATGGACAGGAATCACGGCACGTAACGTGGCGGCTGGCCAAGATGAACCTGGCCGTGCGCGGCATTGATTCCGAAATCCACTGGAACAACGAAGGCAGTTTCCTGAAGGACGCCCTGCGCGACCTGAAGGCCGACTTCATCCTCGCCAATCCGCCCTTCAACGACTCCGACTGGAGCGGGGATCTGCTGCGCGATGACAAACGCTGGACCTTCGGCGTCCCGCCAGTGGGCAATGCCAACTTTGCCTGGCTGCAGCACATCTACCACCACCTGGCCCCCAGCGGTACAGCAGGTGTGGTGCTGGCCAATGGCTCGATGAGTTCCACGCAATCCGGCGAGGGAAACATCCGTACCGCCATGGTCGAGGCTGACGTGGTTGACTGCATGGTGGCCCTGCCCGGGCAGCTCTTTTATTCCACGCAGATCCCCGCCTGTCTGTGGTTCCTGACGCGGAAGAAAAACCCGGGCAAAGGCCTGTGTGACCGTCGCAAACAGGTGCTGTTCATCGACGCCCGCAAGCTGGGCGTGATGGTGGACCGTACGCGGCGCGAACTGACCGATACCGACATCCAGAAGATTGCCAACGCCTACCACGCATGGCGCGGGGAGAAAAATGCAGGCAAGTATGAGGATATCCCCGGGTTCTGCTGCTCGGTCTCGCTGGAAGAGATCCAGAAGCAGGGGCATATCCTGACGCCGGGGCGGTATGTGGGCACCGAGGAACAGGAAGGTGATGGTGAGCCATTTGAGGACAAGATGCGCAGGCTGACGGCGCTGTGGCAAGAGCAGCGCGCTGAAGGGATGCGGCTGGATGCAATGATTGAAGCAAACCTGAGAGGGTTTGCATTACTTGCCAAGAGCGCAAACAAATGAGAAACGGCGTAAACAAACGATGGACTAGAACCACCATTGGCGAAGCTTTCATTGTAAATCCGTTTCGTCCATTGAAAAAAGGTGTCACTACCCCGTTCATCCCCATGGATGCACTCCCTGCAAATGAGAGATCAGCAGAACGGATTGAAACCAGAGCATTTACCGGATCTGGTAGTCGGTTTAAAAATGGTGACACACTAATCGCAAGGATTACGCCTTGCCTTGAGAACGGAAAAACCGCCTACGTATCTTGCCTGAATGATGGAATAATCGCACACGGTTCGACTGAGTACATTGTACTTGGCACACGCAGAGGAGTAACTGATGGGCTGTTTGGTTACTATCTGTCTCGAACTCCAAACTTCAGAAAATACACCATAGGGCACATGGAAGGAACATCTGGCAGACAAAGGGTCCCAGCCAATGCCGTAGAAAACTACCAAATAGAACTTCCGAGCCTCAACGAGCAGCGCAGTATTGCACAAATACTCGGGACGCTAGACGACAAAATCGAACTCAACCGAAAAACCAACGAAACCCTGGAATCCATGGCCCGCACCCTGTTCCAGGCGTGGTTTGTTGACTTCGAACCAGTCAGGGCAAAGATGGAAGGACGCTGGAAGCGAGGCCAATCCCTGCCCTGCCTGCCTGCGCACCTGTACGACCTTTTTCCTGACAGGCTGGTTGGTTCTGACGAACGAGAATCCCCCGATGGATGGATTTTCGGACAACTGTCTTCAATCTGCAACCTCAACCCAGAATCTTGGACCAAGCGCAACCGTCCACAAAGTATTCATTACATAGACCTCTCAAGCACCAAACTTGGCCGGATCGAACAAATATCTGAATACAAAATAGATAACGCACCAAGCAGAGCACAAAGAATTCTTCTTAAGAACGACACTATTCTTGGGACTGTTCGCCCGGAGAACTGCTCGTACGCCTTAGTACATGATAATGGACTAACCGGAAGCACTGGATTTGCTGTTCTCAGACCGAAAAAACCCATTTATACGGAAATCGTCTACCTATCCGCAACATCACAATCGAACATCGACAGGCTATCAGCATTGGCAGATGGAGCAGCTTACCCAGCTGTTCGACCGGAAGTAGTATTAGAAACCATCATCCCCCAGATTCCAGATGAGCTGATTATTGAATTTTCCAAAACAACCAACCCCTTGTTAACGTCAATTGCAGAAAATGAAAAAATGTCTCGTACTCTCTCCCAACTTCGCGACACCCTCCTCCCCCGCCTCATGTCCGGCGAACTTCGCATTCCGGATGCCGAGCGCATAGCCGGGGAAGCACTGTAGCCCCATGGAGGTGACGACCAGGCGGGAGCTTCCCGCCCCCGCTCATCTCCACCACCTTAACATGAGCCCCGCCTCATGTTAAAAATTTCCCGTTTTTTTGACACGAGGAGGCCCTCATGCCGAGTCCGACCTACGCCATCCCCGCCCTGCCCCCCGCCGGCGTCGATCTCGAGAGGGTCGAGGTCCTCCGGGCACTGGCCCCGGCCCACCGGTACCTGGCCGAACTCAAGGGCAGCGCCCGCAGCATCCCCAACCAGGGCATTCTGGTCGACACGCTCACCCTGCAGGAGGCCAAGGCCAGTGCCGAGGTCGAAAGCTACGTCACCACGCAGGATGAACTGTTTCAGGCCGAGCTGTTCCCGGCCGAGAGCCTCTCGCCAGCCGCCAAGGAGGTGTCCCGCTATCGGGAGGCGCTCAAGCGCGGCTTCGAACGCATGCAGGACCAGCAGGACCTGCTTACCAGCGGCACGCTGATCGACCTGTTCCAGTACATGAAGAACAGCAGCGAGTCCTTCCGCCACGCCCCCGGCACGGTGCTGAAGAACGACCGGACGGGCAGGACGGTGTTCGTCCCGCCGCAGGACAGGGCCGAGATCACCCGCCACATGGATGCGCTGGAGCAGTTCATCAACGCGCCCAATGAGCAGGGGCTGGCGCTGGACCCGCTGGTGCGCATGGCCATCATTCACCATCAGTTCGAGAGCATTCACCCGTTCAGCGACGGCAATGGCCGCATCGGGCGGATCCTGTGTGTGCTGTACCTGGTGAAGGAGGAGCTGCTGGAACTGCCCGTGCTGTACCTTTCCCGCTACATCAACCGCAACAAGCCCGAGTACTACCGCCTGCTGCAGGCCGTGCGCGATGAAGGGGCCTGGTCGCCGTGGATCGTCTTCATGCTGCAGGGCGTTGCCGTCACGGCAGAAAGCACCATCCGGCTGGTTCATGGCATGCGCGATCTGATGGCCAGCACCAAGCAGCGCATGCGCGACGAGCTGCCCGGCGTGTATTCGCAGGACCTGCTCAACAACCTGTTCCGGCACCCGTACACCCGCATCGAAGCAGTAGTGAACGACATTGGCGTGTCCCGCCAGACCGCCTCCAAATACCTGAAGCAGCTGCAGGAGATTGGCATTCTGACCGCCCAGACCCGCGGCAAGAACACCTACTTCATCAACGAGCCGCTGGTGCAGCTGATTTCCGAGGGAGAATGACCATGGCCTTTCTGTCCGAAGCCGATGTGGAACGGGCGCTGCTGGAGCAGTTTGCGTCCCTGGGCTACACCCTGGCACATGGGGACGACATTGGCCCCGAGGGTAAGCATACCGAGCGGAAAAGCTATCACGATGTCATCCTGCAACAGCGTTTCACAGACGCCGTCACAAAGCTGAACCCCACGCTCCCGGAATCGGCCCGGCAGGAAGCCATCAACCAGGTACTTCAGCAGGGGCTGCCCAGCCTGCTGGAAGAGAACCGTCGCCTGCATAAACTGATGGCCGAAGGCGTCGGCGTCTCCCATGACGACAGCGACGGTTCACTGACCGGCAGCCAGGTCCGGCTGTTCGATTTTCACAACCCCGCCAACAACGACTGGCTGGTGGTCAACCAGTTCACGGTGATCAGGGGCCAGAAAGAGCGCCGCCCGGATGTGGTGGTGTTCGTCAACGGGCTGCCGCTGGCCGTCATCGAGCTGAAAGCCCCCGGCAGCGCCGGCGCTCACCTGCGCGGTGCCTACAACCAGCTGCAAACCTACAAGGAAGATATCCCCGCCCTCTTCCGCACCAATGCGCTGCTGATTACCTCGGACGGCATCAGCGCCCGGGTGGGTTCGCTGTCGGCCAACCTCGAGCGCTTCATGCCGTGGCGTACCACCGACGGCAAAGCCGTGGCAGAAAAAGGTACCGCCGAGCTGTCCACGCTGATCGAGGGGCTGTTCGAACATCAGCGCCTGCTGACGCTGCTGCGCGACTTTACCGTGTTTGGAGAGACCGGTGCCGGGCTGGTCAAGATCATCGCCGGCTACCACCAGTTCCATGCCGTACTGCATGCGGTGGCCTCCACACGCCGGGCCTGCGCGCTGATGTCCAGCGCCACCGAAGACCCGGCTGTCTACGGCCTGCCCGGCACCCGCAGCCAGAAGCCCGGCGACCGCCGCGCCGGTGTGATCTGGCACACCCAGGGCTCGGGCAAGAGCCTGCTGATGGCCTTCTACGCCGGCATGCTGGTGCGTGACCCGGCCATGAACAGCCCTACCCTGGTGGTGCTAACCGACCGCAACGACCTGGATGATCAGCTGTTTGGTACCTTCTCGATGTGCCATGATCTCATCCGCCAGTCCCCCGAGCACGCCAACAGCCGCAACGATCTTCAGCGCCTGCTCCGGCGCAACGCGGGTGGCGTGATCTTCACCACCCTGCAGAAGTTCGGCGAAGCCACCGGCGTACTCACGGACCGGGGCAACGTGGTGGTCATTGCCGACGAGGCCCACCGCAGCCAGTACGGCTTCCGGGCCAGAATGAACACCGGGTCCGGCGAAATCTCGTACGGCTTTGCCAAGTACATGCGCGATGCGCTGCCCAATGCCACGTTCATTGGTTTCACGGGCACGCCCATCGAGAGCAGCGATGTCAATACGCCGGCCGTGTTCGGCAATTACATCGATGTGTACGACATCAGCCGTGCCGTCGAAGATGGCGTGACGGTGCCGATCTACTACGAGTCGCGACTGGCGCGCATCGAACTCGACGAGAACGAGACACCGACCATCGACGCCGAAGTCGATGAGATCATCGACGATGCCGCCCCCGCCGATCAGGACCGCCTCAAGAAAAAATGGTCCCGGGTGGAAGCGCTGGTAGGTAGCGACAAGCGTATCGCCCTGATTGCAAAGGACATTGTCGATCACTTCGAGGGGCGCCTCACGGCACTTGACGGCAAGGCGATGATCGTCTGCATGAGCCGGGCCATTTGCGTCAAACTGTATGATGAGATCATCAAACTGCGCCCGACCTGGGACAGTGACGACGACAAAACCGGCGCCATCAAGATCGTCATGACCGGCTCGGCCACCGACCCGCAGGCATGGCAGAGGCACATCCGCAACAAGGCGCAGCGCGAGCAGCTGCGGCTGCGCTGCCGTGACCCGAAGGATCCGCTGAGGCTGGTGATCGTGCGCGACATGTGGCTGACCGGCTTCGACGCCCCCTGCATGCACACCATGTACGTGGACAAACCCATGCAGCGCCACGGGCTGATGCAGGCCATTGCCCGGGTGAACCGGGTGTTCAGGGACAAACCGGCCGGACTGATCGTCGATTACATCGGCATCGCACAGAACCTGAAGTCCGCGCTGCAGCAGTACTCCCGCAAGGACCAGGACAACACCGGCATCGACGAGCGCCAGGCCATCGATGTCATGCTCGAGCGGTACGAAATTGTCCGCGACATGTACCACGGCTTCGACTACAGAAGCACACTGAACGGCACACCCCAGCAGCGCCTGCAGACCATGGCCGCCGCCATCGAGTGGATTCTGGACATGCAGCAGAAGCTGGCCGAAGAGAAAAGCTCTGCAGAGGACAAAAAGGCGGCACACCGTGTCTATCAGGATGCCGTGCTGGCGCTCTCCAAAGCCTATGCCCTGGCCGCCGCCTCGGACGAGGCGCGGGAAATCCGGGAGGAGGTAGGCTTCTTCCAGGCTGTCCGCGAAGCACTCGTCAAGAGCGCTGCAGCCTCGGAGGGCATGAGCCCGCAGGCCATGGACCTCGCCATCCAGCAGATCGTCAGCCGCGCCGTGGTGTCGACCGAGATCGTCGACATTCTGACCGCCATCGGCATCAAGAGTCAGGACATCTCCATCCTCTCCGACGACTTCCTCGTCGAGATGAAGCAGATGCCGCAGAAGAACCTGGCCATGGAGGCCCTGCGCAAGCTGCTCGACGACAGCATCCGCTCGCGCAGCAAGGCCAATGTGGTGCAGGCCAAAGCATTCACGGAACGTCTGGAGGACGCCGTGGCCCGCTATCACGCCAACGCCATCACCTCCACCGAGGTACTGCATGAGCTGATCGAACTGGCGAAGGAGATTCGCGCCGCCCGTCAGCGGGGTGAAGAGTCCGGCCTGTCGGACGAGGAGATCGCCTTCTACGACGCCCTGGCGCAGAACAAAAGCGCCGTCGAACTGATGAAGGAAGATGCACTCCGGCTGATTGCCCACGAGCTGCTGACCAGCCTGCGTGCCAACGTGTCGGTAGACTGGGCGCGGCGGGAGTCGGCCCGCGCCAGGATGCGTTCACTGGTCAAGCGCATCCTGCGCAAGTACGGCTACCCGCCCGACCTGCAGAGCGAAGCGGTGAAGACGGTGCTGCAGCAGGCAGAGGCGATGCTGGCGGAGTGGTCGGAGGAACAGGGCTGACACCCCTCACAGTGAAACGCCGGATTCACTCCCTCAACCTGCGATGGGCTGGAGCAGCATCACGCTGTTCATCCGCCCCGTCGGCGGGGGATCTGGGCCGATGGGCTCGGTTCGTAAGCCTTGAGGCCCGCATCTCCCGTCAGAATCTGAACACGAAAACCAGCCCTGGTATAGTGTTCGACCACCTGCTTGATGGTCGCATCGCCAATCGACAGTCCTCCTTTGGCCAGGCTTGGCCATTCAGCGGCCATGGCTTTCAGTTTTTCTGGCTCCCACAATGTCGACTGCTCCGTGAACGCAGCCCATGGAGAAGCGGCATCCGCCGTTGCTGCAATATGCCTTGCCAGCGCAACAGCACATTCGTAGCGCTGTGACGGCGCCTGAGCAATATGATTACCCGTTTCGATCAGAGACGCGATGGGAAGAACCAGGGCGCTACCCTGTGCAGTTTCTTCCTCGACCAGCGATGCAATACGCTCCGGAGTCCATCGGTCCTCCAGAGGCCCTGCGGTCTCTCTTCCGGGCACCTTGAGCCAGCAACACAGCACCGAGGTATCAAGCACCAGAACTTTTCTGTGCGGGGTCATCATGAAGTCCTTCAGTGCAACGAAGCAGCACGGCCCCCGGCCTGAAGGCTCGCCTCGATCAACCCCCGGCTGGACAGCCGCCCCACCGTTCCCTGCGCCAGCAGCTTCGGCAGATCATCCAGGTCTTCGAGCAGGGTCAGCTCACTGCTTCCCGTTGCCGGATCACGGTGTGCCACCGTAATGAACGGCACCATTTCCGTTCCCATGGCATCGAGCAGTGCCGGGTTGTGGGTCGTGACGATGACATCCACACGCCGACGGGCAGCCTCTTCTCGCAGCATCCCCAGCAGCAACTGGGCACGCGACGGGTGCAGGCCGTTGTCCACTTCCTCCACCACCAGCAGGCTGCCTTCAGGACGCGTCAGCAACGCCACCAGGATGGCCAGAAAGCGCAGCGATCCATCCGACATGCCGCGGGCATCCACCGCTGTTGCCTGCCCTGATTCTGGCCAGGCCTCATCGCAGTAAAGCATCGCATCAGTGCCGAACTTGCCCACAGCTTCGGCATAGACACGCCGGATATCCCGCTCGGGCAACTGCCCCAGATAACGGGTCAGGGTTCCTTCGATGGCCTGCCTGCGCTGCTCGGGCAACGCCGCGAGTACGCCGGCAATATTGTTGGCATCTGGTTCCAGCTGGTCCGATAGAGGAGAGTACCCTCGCATGTGCGCAGGAATGGGATCAAGGATGAAGATGCCCTGTAGCGCACCGGTCACTGCAGACACCCCATCCTGAATCTCCTGCCGGTGCTTCTGCCCCACAAGTTGCGACAAGATGGCGTTGGCACGACTCATGGATCGTGGCGATCCCCGCTTTTCGTTGTACAAACGCGCCGTGACATTGGGGGCATCCGCCTCGCATTCATCCGTCCAGAACAGGCGAAGGGAGCCGCTCTGCACACCTCTCACCCCCTGCTCCCCTCGTTTGGCCGGGCGGTACTTGACACGTACAAGCTGTTCGCCAAGCAATTCACAACGGTTGGCCCGAACACGGACTTCAATGCGGTACTCGTAGTCTGTCAGGTCATCCGACCGCACCGTCACCAGCAGGCTGAACGTATCTCCCGGCTGCCGGGCAGCCCACTCCACCCCACCCCGCACGGCTCCAAGGGCCGCATCCCCCTGCAGCGCAGCCGTCAGCTGTGCTCCATGGGCAATCCGGTTGAGAAACAGCAGTGCATCCAGGGCATTCGACTTGCCACTGGCATTGGTGCCTATCAGCACCGTGAGCGGATCGACATGGAGCTTCGAGTCGCTGTAGCTTTTCCAGTTCTGAAACTCAAATGCGGTAATCACGGATCAATCTCCAGCACCCTGGGCCGAACAGTCAGTATGCACCACGCCATCCCCGCATGCCGAAGCAGCCACCAGCCCACGAAGAAGCCAACCATTCGGAAATTCCGAATAGTTGCCCCAGATGAAACGCCCTCCCCGCTCCATCTGCGTCATCAGGCCACCAACCTGCCAACAAAAACGCCCAACCTTTTGACGGGTCGGGCGTGGAATGGGGGTGGTGGAGACGAGGAGGATCGAACTCCCGACCTCGGCATTGCGAACGCCGCGCTCTCCCAGCTGAGCTACGTCCCCACGGTGGCAGGATGATAACACCAGTCCGGCAGCGTCCGCCAACCGGCCCGGCCGCGAGGCCCCCGAACATGAGGGGCTGGTGCAACAGGGGGCGCCCCCCAGCCCATGCCTGAAGCCTGATACTTGATGCCTGCTTCCGCCTCCCTGTGCTCCACCCCACGGCAAAAGGACCGAAGCCTCATGGCCCCGGCCCGTCGCAAGGCTTCACCCGGAGATGACCGGCCCTTCACGGCGCCGGCCTCCGGTCAGCCGGTCACTTCTCCAGCAGCGAACGCAGCATCCAGGCGTTCTTCTCGTGCAGCTGCATGCGGGTGGTCAGCAGGTCGGCCGTCGGCTCGTCACCGGAGTCGTCCACCGCCGGGAACATCTCGCGGCAGGTGCGGACCACGGCTTCCTGGCCTTCGACCAGATCCTGGATCATCTCGTCGGACGACTTGGTGTTGTCGCCATCGGGGATGCTCGACAGTTTGGCGTACTCGCTGTACGACCCCGGAGCCAGATGGCCCAGCGCGCGGATGCGCTCGGCAATCTCGTCCACCGCGGTGGCCAGTTCGGTGTACTGCGTCTCGAACATGGTGTGCAGCGAGTTGAACTGCGGGCCGGTGACGTTCCAGTGGTAGTTGTGCGTCTTGAGGTAGAGGCTGTAGGAATCGGCCAGCAGTCGGGACAGGCCCTTGGCCACGGTTTCGCGCTGCTGGTCGGTCATGCCGATGTTGATACCCATGTGTGTACTCCTGTGAGGAAAGGAAGGGGGGACTGGCTGCCGGCCAATGTACCACCGGCCTGCAGACGGCGTGTCCAGCCGCTGTATCCAGCTCTGACGTTGTACGACGTTCTGTGATCCGCCGGGCCGCCCTGCCTTCGGCCTGCAACCCGTCGTTCACGATGGCTGCAGTATAGGCCCATCTTCATAGCTTTTGCCAATTCATTCTTCAAATGGCATTGATAGCAACAGCCGATCAGAAAAAAGGCGCACCCGACAGAACAGGTGCGCCCTAATGGTGGCAGCCGGGCGGCTGCCTCTCCTCCTCCTCAACAGGGGCATTGGCACTGGGCCAATCAACGTCCCCTTTGGTGAACAGCATATTACTCCCGCCACGAAACAATTTCTGGCCCAAAGCACTAGGGGAAACCCTGAAAACCCCGGGTAAACCCTCATGCCCCCTGCCAGGCTCCCCGCTCCAGCAGACGCTTCCCGCCCCCGTCGCAAGGCCCGGGCGGAAGGATGCTTCTTTCGCGACTTCACGCAGTCGCGGGAGACCGGAGCATGCGAAGTACGGGTGTCACAGCGCGCCAGTGTGGAGCGAAAGAAGCATCCTGCAGCCCGGGCCGTCTCTCCCACGAAGCGTCTTCCTGCAATTCGCTCCTTCCCCCACGGGGCGTCTTCCGAAAATTCGGGCACAACCGGCCTGACCCTTTCAGGTTCTGCCCATCCGGTTCAGCATGATCAGCGCCAGCACCAGAAAGACGATGGACGGAATGCTGACGGCCAGCCAGGGCGGCCAGGTATTGATCAGCCCCAGGTTCGAGAACAGACCGTTCAGAATGTAGAACACCACTCCCAGCGAGATGCCGAAGAAGAGCTTCAGGCCGATGCCGCCGGCCCTTGCCTGCAGATAGCCGAAGGGCAGCGCCAGCATCAGCATGACGATGATGGCCAGCGGGTAGACCACCTTTTTCCAGAGCGCCAGCTCGTAGCGGTTGGCGTTCTGGGCGTTCTCCTTCAGGTGCGAGGTGTAGCGCCACAGCGCCAGCGCCGACATGCGGTCGGGGGCAATGGCCAGCACCGACAGCAGGGCCGGGTTCAGCTCCGAGACCCAGGTGAACTCGGGCGTCTTCTCGACGGCGGCATGCAGGGCGTCGTAGCCGGAAGCCGTCTTCTTCACGTCGAAGTAGGTGGTCTCCACGCCCTCCAGGCGCCAGCGGCTGGGCTCGCCCCGGGCGGCGCGCTGATAACGGCCCCGCTCGGCGTGGATGACGGCGGTCAGGCGGAACTCGGGGTCGAATTCGTGAATCTCCACCCGGCTCAGGCCGCCATCGGCCTCCAGCTGGCCGATGTTGACGAAGCGGGTCTGCAGGCGCTGGCCGTCGGGGCCTCGCACGCTGTCTTTCAGCCACAGGCCGGAGCGAAACACACCCACGCCCGATCCCTTGCCCAGCACGTCCATGCGCAGCTGCTGGGCGCGCTGTTCGGCCATCGGCGCCACCCATTCACCCGCCACGGCGGTGAGAATGGCCAGAAACACCCCCAGCACCAGCACACCGCGCAGGGCCAGCCCGCGACTCATGCCGGCGGCCCGCATGGCGGTGAATTCGGAGTTCTGGGCAAACTGGGCCAGCGCGTAGATGCAGCCGATCAGCGCAGCCACGGGCATCAGTTCGTAGATGTGACTGGGCAGGCCCAACAGCACGTACAGCACCGCCTGTGGCAGCCGGTAGCCGCCCTGGCCGATGTCATCCAGTTCGTTGATCAGGTCGAAGAAGGCAAAGAGCCCCAGAAAGCCCAGCAGCACGGCCACGATGCCGCTGGCGATCTCGCGCGTCAGGTAGCGGGCGATCAGCTTCATGCCTGCCCTCCCCGCGCAGCCGCCTCACGGACCTTGCCGCCCCGGATGCGGGCCACCAGCTTGCTGAAGCTGAAGCGTGGCAGGCTGAGCCGGCGATGGAACAGGTACCAGGCCAGCGCCAGCACCAGCACATGGGTGATCCACACCCCCACGCCGAAGCCCACCTTGCCCTGGGTGATCCAGGAGCGCATCACGCTGTTGAGGTTCGAATAGGTGAAGTAGATGAGCACGCCCACCACCATGTTGACCGAGCGGCCCAGACGCGGATTGACGAACGACAGCGGAATGGCCAGCAGCGCCGTGATGAACACCGACAGCGGCAGGCCGATGCGGTAGGCCAGCTCGCCCCGGGCGGCCGGCGTATGCTGCTGCAGCAGGTCGAGCGTGGGCATGCCCCGGGCGCTCTCGATCTGGGTGTTGACGGGCTTGGGATCGAGCCGCACGCCATAGTGCAGGAACTCCATCAGCGCGTATTCGGCGGTGCCCCAGGTGCCATCGTAGCGGCGACCGTCTTCCAGCACCAGAAAGCGGTCGCCATTGGGTTCGATCCGCACGTTGCCACCGCGCGAGGCCACCACCACCATGCGGTCGGCGTTGTGCTGGACCACGAACACGTTGGAGACCGTGCTGCGGTCGGCGCTCATCGATTCGACGAAGAACACGCGGTTGCTGGAGGTGGATTCGCGAAACTGCCCGGGCGCGACCATCGACACATCCTCGCGCTGGTTGAAGCGCTCGCGCAGCTCGACGATCTGCTGGTTGGCCCAGGGCGAGAGAATGAAGGTCACCCCCGCCACCACCAGTGCATAGGGCAGCACGAAGGTCATGACCGGGCGGATCCACGCCGTGAGGCTCTGGCCGCTGGCAAACCAGATGACCATCTCGGAATCGCGCCAGGCGCGTGCCAGCACCATCAGCACCGACAGGAACACCGTCAGCACCAGCAGCACCGGAATGAAGCCGATGGCGTTGAAGGCGATCAGCGGCAGGATGTCGGAACTGGCAATGCGGTCGCTGGTGGCGCGGTTGAGAAACCGGATCAGCGACGTGGTGACCAGGATGGTGAACAGCGTGGCAAACATGACGCCGGCAACGCTGTTCAGGTCGCGGCGCAACGACTGGCGAAAGATCATCACACTAGTTTACCTGCGCACGAGGGCTTCCCGGCATCCGGGCAACGGCAAAAGTGCGCGGCAGTATCGTGCCGGATACGGTTTGGCAAACGGCACGGACTGTTGCATCCTGTTCCAGGGTGGCAAACAGCCGCCCCGCCTGACAGAAACGCCCCGTGGGCCGGCCTATAATGGCCGTTTGCGCGCATGGTCGTCACGGCCACTCCCCTGCCCGCCGGCGCCCCGTGCCCATGGACGTTTGCGCGCGTGGTCGCCGCACCAGCCCTCTTCCGGAAACCGTCCGGCCATCCTGGGCGTCTGCGTGGCGGTTCCGCTTTCCGTTTTTTGCCCGCGAGTTTTCTTCATGACGATGCAGTTCTCCCTCAAGGCCACCGCCGCCGACAAGATCCGTACCCAGTGCCTGGTGCTGCCCGTGCAGGCCGGCAAGCTCACGGCCACGGGGGCCGCGTTCGACGCCCGCCTCGACATGACGCTGTCGGCCGCCCTGAAGGGCGGTGACCTGGGCAAAAAACCGGGCTCCACGCTGCTCGTACCCGGCATCAAGGGGCTGTCGCGCATCCTGCTGGTGTCGATGGGCGAGGACGACACGCTGTCCGCCCCCCGTTTTGCCGATGCCGTGCGCAGCGCCTTCCGCGCCGTGCTGGCCACGCCGGCCACCGACGTGTTCTGCGCCCTGCACGAGGCCAGTGTCGAGCTGCGCGAGCTGCCCTGGCGCGTGGGCCAGGTGGTGCTGATGGCCCGCGAGGCCGCCTACCGTTTCGACGCCTACCGCAGCAAACCCGAACCGGCACCGGCGCTGAAGGATGTGGTACTGGGCATGGACAACGTGGGCGAGGTGCGCTCGCTCACACCGCTGGTGGCCCGCATGAGCGACCTGGCCGACGGCATCGATACCGCGCGTGACCTGGGCAACCAGCCACCCAACGTCTGCAACCCGGCCTGGCTGGCCACGCAGGCGCAGAAACTGGGCCGCAGGCACAAGCTGAAGGTCGAGATCCTCGACCAGAAACAGATGGCCTCGCTGGGCATGAACGCCCTGCTGGCCGTGGCACAGGGGTCGGTGCAGCCGCCGAGGCTGATCGTCATGCACTACCGCGGCGCCGGTGCACGCCAGGCCCCCGTCGTGCTGGTCGGCAAGGGCATCACCTTCGACACGGGCGGCATCTCCATCAAACCCGCCGCCGACATGGACGAAATGAAGTTCGACATGTCGGGCGCCGGCTCGGTGTTCGGCACGATGCAGGCCGTGGCCCAGATGAAGCTGAAGATCAACCTCACGGTGATCATCGCTGCCGCCGAGAACATGCCGTCGGGCTCGGCCTGCCGCCCGGGCGACATCGTCACCACGCTGTCGGGCCAGACGGTCGAGATCCTCAACACCGATGCCGAAGGCCGCCTGGTGCTGTGCGACGCCCTCACCTATGCCGAACGCTTCAAGCCGGCCGCCGTCATCGACGTGGCCACCCTCACCGGGGCCTGCGTGATCGCGCTGGGCCACCAGCGGGCCGGCCTGTTCGCCAACGACGATGCCCTTGCGGCCCAGCTCAGGACGGCTGGCGACGATTCCGGCGACACCTGCTGGCCACTGCCGCTGGACGAGGCCTATCAGGAACAGCTGCGCTCGTCCTTTGCCGACATGGGCAACATCGGCGGCCGTCCGGCCGGTGCCATCACGGCCGCCTGCTTCCTGTCGCGCTTTGCCAAAAAATACGCATGGGCGCACCTGGACGTGGCCGGCGTGGCCTGGCGCTCGGGCACGAACAAGGGTTCGACCGGCCGGCCGGTGGCCCTGCTCACCCACTACCTGATGGACAAGGCGGGCTGATGGCACAGGTGCCGGTCCAGGACATGGCACACACCGCCCGCGTGGTGCCGACGGCGGGCATGGCATCCGTGGCCGGGCGGGTTTCGCGCGGGCCCCGGCCCACCAGCCTCCTGCCGCATGGCACGCGGGTCACGCCACCTGGCTGGCATGCAGCCCCGGCATCCACTGCGCGCCTCCCGCTGACCTTCCGGCAGCCGGCCTGTCACATGGCTGCCCGGTCTGCGGGCATGATGGCGTCCTGATGCAGGCAGCGTGCCCATGACCCAGGTGGATTTTCATTTCAACGTGCCGGACGTGGGCCAGTATGCCTGCCGTCTGGTGCGCAAGGCATGGCATGCCGGTCACCGGGTGGTGGTCTATTGTGAAGACACCCGGCGGCTGGCCCGGTTCGACCGCCAGCTCTGGGATTTCCAGCCGCTGGCGTTCGTTCCCCATGTCTCGGTCCGGCATCCGCTGGCGGCGCGCACGCCCATTCTGCTCACCGCCTCCGAGGCCGAAGTCCCGGCCAGTCACCGCCAGGTGCTGGTCAATCTGGGCGAACGCATGCCGCCTGCATTTTCCGGCTACGCCCGGGTGATCGAACTGGTCGGCAGCGATGCCGCCAGCCGCCAGGCAGCCCGCGCCCGCTTCCGTTCCTACCGGGAACAGGGCTACACCCCGCTCACCCACGATGTGGAAGAACGAGATGGCACCCGATAATCCCCTTTCTTCGCCGTCATTCCGGAGCAGCCAGCCGTTCGGGCCTTCCGCCGGAGCGGCAGACGCACCGGCCGGCGGCTCGACGCAGGCCCTGCACCCCGCCCCCGCCGCCAGCATTCCGGGGGTAAGCGATACCTCGGCCGCAAAACGCGCCATCATGCCCGCAACAGCAGATACCCCGGCCGCAGCAGGCACGGCAGGCCCGGTGACTGGCACGCCTGCCGGCAGCCAGCGTCATCCTTCGCGCCCGTCAGGTTCGGCAGACCAGCCGGACCGTGCCACCGGCAGGGACTGGTACGGCCGTTCGCAGTTCCCGGATGATTCCGACGACGACTATCTGGAAGACGACGAGGCCGGCCCGCTGGACGAAGATGCCGCCATCGCCACCCTGCCGCCGCTGACCGACGAAGACCGGGCGCTGATCAACAAGCTGGTGCATTCGATGCGCCTGCTGGACGTGGGCATTTCATCGCAGGCCGCCCACGAAGCCACCGGCAGTGCTCCGGTCCCGTTCCCCGAAGTGGCAAAGGCCGGCAGTACCGATCCGGCCCCGTTTGCCCCCCGCACCACCACCATTCCCCCGGCGGTTCGCCAGCCGCGCCCGGCCACGCCCGAGGACGAGGAAGCCATTCCGATGCTGACGGACGTGGTGAACGTGCAGCGCTACCACCCCGACCAGCTGCCGCGCAGCTTCGCGGATGTGGACTGGAGCGAGCTGGCCGGCCAGGTGCGCGAGAACGTGCTGGAACGGCTGCTGCGCCGCGGCGACATCCTGCTGGATGGCCAGATGAACCACGCGCTGGCCCCGGTCATCTCGCGCGCCGTCGAGACGATGACCCGCGACGTGCACGACACGCTCAACCGCCTGATCCGCGACATCGTGGCCCGGGCCGTGAACGAAGAGATCACCCGCCTGCACGCGGAAATGGCCCGGCAGAATCACAAGGACTGACCCCACGCCGGAAAAGACCACAAAATGCCCCGGATCGCCGGACAACCCGGCGCCGGGGCATTTTCATACCGGGGTACTGGTCACCCCTGGCTGGCAGGGCAGACCTCCCTGCCCCGGGGCATTTTCATGGCGTGGAGCCTGCCACCTGCCTGGCCAGACGGACATCCGGCCCATCATCAGCCCCAGGTGGACACTTTCCGGGGCCTTCGATGATCGAGCCTCAGCCCAGCTTCTCCCGCTGGCCCTGCACCTTCTCCAGCATGGCGCTGAACTGCGCCAGACGCTGGCGCTCCTGCTCGACCACGGCGGCCGGGGCACGCTGCACGAAGCTCTCGCTGGACAGCTTGCCATTGGCCTTGCCGATCTCGCCCTGCAGGCGGGCGATTTCCTTGTCCAGACGGGCGCGTTCGGCGGCCACGTCGATTTCCACCTTCAGCATCAGGCGGTGATCGCCCACCACCTGCACGGGGGCCAGCGTCTCTTCGGGCAGCGAGGCCACCCGTTCGGCGCTGGACAGTTTGGCCAGACCGGGCAGGTACGGCAGCATGGCATCGATACGTTCATCGGTGCTGGCCACCAGCAGCGGCACCCGCTGCTGCGGCCCCAGCCCCATCTCGCCACGCAGCGCCCGGCAGGCATCGATCAGCGCCCGCAGTTCGGCCATCCACGCTTCGGATGTTTGGTCGATTTTTGCGTCATTGCACACCGGATAGGGCTGCAGCATCACCGAATGGCGGCGTTCGGCCAGTGCCTGCGCCAGCGCCTCCCCTTCCAGCGTCTGCACACCACCGGGACCATAACGGTGCGTCAATGGCGCCACCTTCTGCCACAGTTCTTCGGTGATGAACGGAATCAGCGGATGCGCCAGACGCAGCGTGGCTTCCAGCACGCGCAGCAGCGTACGCCGGGCACCGCGGCGCTGGGCCTCGTCCGGGTGATTCAGTTCCACCTTGGCCAGTTCCAGGTACCAGTCGCAGTAGCTGTTCCAGACGAAGCTGTAGACGGCATTGGCTGCCAGGTCGAAGCGGTACTCGGCCAGCGCCTTCGTCACCTCGGCCGTGGTGCGCTGCAGTTCGGACACGATCCAGCGGTCCACGGGGCTGAAGTCCATGTACTGGCCCGGGCCGCAGTCCTTGTTGCAGGGTTTGGCAAAGCCGTTGTCGTGGCCTTCCACGTTCATCAGCACGAAGCGGGTGGCATTCCACAGCTTGTTGCAGAAGTTGCGGTAGCCCTCGCAGCGGCTGATGTCGAAATTCAGCGTGCGCGAGAAATTGGCCAGCGAGGCGAAGGTGAAGCGCAGCGCGTCCGTGCCGAAGGCCGGAATGCCGTCGGGAAAATGCTTTTTGACGTACTTCTCGATGCGCGCCTTGTGATCGGCACGCATCAGGCCACGCACCGACTTGGCCAGCAGCGCCTCCTGGCTGATGCCGTCGATCAGGTCCAGCGGATCCAGCGTGTTGCCCTTGGACTTCGACATCTTCTGCCCTTCCGAATCACGGACGATGGCATTGATGTAGATGTCCCGGAACGGCACCTTGCCGGTGAAATACTGGGTCATCATCACCATCCGGGCCACCCAGAAGAAGATGATGTCGTTGCCCGTCACCAGCACGTCGGACGGCAGGTAGCGCTCGAGGTCGGCCAGCGTGACCGGATCCTGCGCAGGCCAGCCCAGCGCCGTGAACGGCACCAGCGCCGACGAGAACCAGGTATCCAGCACGTCGGGGTCGCGGGTCAGCGCCCCGGTGTAGCCGGCGGCCTGCGCCTGCTGGCGGGCCTCCGCCTCGCTGCGGGCCACGAAGGTCTGGCCATCCTCGCCATACCAGGCCGGAATCCGGTGCCCCCACCAGAGCTGCCGCGAAATGCACCAGTCGTGGATGTTCGAGAGCCAGTGATCGTAGGTGGACGCCCAGTGCTCGGGGAAGAAGCGGATCCGGCCGGCGGTCACGGCCTCCAGCGCCGGCCGGGTGATGGCCGCCATGCCGCCGGGACGGCCGTCGGGCTGCGTTTCGCGGGTCTGGTCGACGAACCACTGGTCGGTCAGCATCGGCTCGACCACCTCGCCGGAACGGCCGCAGACCGGTACCATGTTGCGGTGCTTCACGGTATCGACCAGCAGGCCGGCGGCTTCCAGATCGGCCACCATTTTCTCGCGGGCGGCATAGCGGTTCAGGCCCCGGTAAGCCTCGGGCACGGCCTCGCCGGCCATATTGGCTTCCAGATCCAGCACCACGATCAGTGGCAGCTGGTGACGCTGTGCCACCTCGTAGTCGTTGAAGTCGTGCGCGCCGGTGATCTTCACGCAGCCGCTGCCGAATTCCGGATCCACGTAGCTGTCGGCAATCACCGGAATCTTCCGGCCGGTCAGCGGGAGTTCCAGCAGTTTGCCGTGCAGGTGACGGTAGCGCTCGTCCTCCGGATGCACGGCCACGGCCACGTCGCCCAGCATCGTCTCCGGACGGGTGGTGGCCACCACCAGACCGGTCAGTTCGGTACCATCGGCCGCCTTCTGCGGACCATCGGCAAACGGATAGCGGATGTGCCACAGATGGCCATCGCGCTCGGTCATGTCCACCTCGAGGTCGGACACTGCCGTGCGCAGCACCGGATCCCAGTTCACCAGCCGCTTGCCACGGTAGATGAGCCCCGCCTCGTACAGCCGCACGAACACCTCGGCCACCGCCTGCGACAGCTTCGGGTCCATCGTGAAGTAGCCGGACTGCGTGCCCAGGCTGTCGGCGTAGTCCCAGTTGGCCGAATCGCCCAGCCGGCGCATCTGCCGGCTGATGGCCCCGCCCGATTCGTTCTTCCAGGCCCAGACCCGGTCGATGAAGGCATCGCGCGACATGTCATGGCGCGACCTGCCCTCGGCCGCCAGCTGGCGCTCCACCACGATCTGCGTGGCAATGCCGGCATGGTCGCTGCCCACCACCCAGTTGGTATCATCACCCAGCATCCGGTGATGGCGAATCAGCGTGTCCATCAGCGTCTGCTGGAAGGCATGACCCATGTGCAGCGTGCCGGTGACGTTGGGCGGCGGCAGCTGGATGCAGTAGGCCCTGCCGGAGGGGGCGGGGTGTTCAGCAGTTGCAACGCCCTGCGCTGCGGCATCCACTGCCGCCTCACCGGCCTGGCCGGCGGTCGAAGCCCCCTGCCCGGAAGAAGGTGCGGGCTGGTTGACGAAGTAGCCGCGGGATTCCCACAGCGGGTACCAGCGCGCCTCGATGGCGGCGGGCTCGAAACTCTTGGGCAGTTGGTCCAGGGCGGAACCAGGCGTGGCAGCGTCGGTCATGAAAGCGCGGGAATGTGTGCGTCGAAAGGGTAGAGTTTAATCCCTTTGCATACGCCGACTCCATGCCTGCACGTTCAGACAATTCCGTCACGACCCGCTATCGGTCAGCAGTGCGCCTGTAAACCTCGTTACCAGAACGTCTCCCCACTGCGATGACGACGATCAGGATTTCCTGGTCCCTGACTTCGTAGACCAGACGGTAGCCGACAGTCCTGAGCTTGATCTTGTAGCGGTCCGGATGACCTGAAAGATGCGCTGAGGGAATTCTCGGATTCTCACAGCGCTCGAGGAGTTTTTTCCTGAACTGGGACCGTGTATTGGGATCCAGCTTGCGCCATTCCTTCAGCGCAAGCTCATGAAAGGCCAGCTCATAAGTCACTGGGCTTGACCCTTATGATCGTGCCACCCTGACGGGCATCAGCAATCGCGTTGAGTTCAATATCTTCAAGGCGTTCCAGCATCTCTTCGTAGACACTGGCTGGAACACAGTAGAAGGCCGGCTCGTTCCTGTTCAGAATGGCAACGGCAGCGCCCTCCCCTGCCGCAACCGTTGCCATCGGATTGCGTTTGAGTTCGGACACACTGGCCGCAACGTCTGCAAGCATCGGGTAAGGCATGACACGCTCACAAATAAAGACCTGTAAATAGCGCCAATAATAGCCCTGTTTACAGGTCTCTTCAAGGTATTTGCCAGCGTGGTCACCGCCGCCGCAACCAGAAGTGCGTCACCTCCCCCCGGTCCACCTGCGCCAGCAGCGTGTTGCCGGTCTGGCGGGCGAAGGCGCTGAAATCCTGCTTCGAGCCGGGGTCGGTAGCCTCCACCTCCAGCACCTGGCCGCTCTGCAGCGTGGCCAGCGCCTTCTTCGCCTTCAGGATCGGCAGCGGACAGGCCATGCCGCGCGCATCGACGTGCGCATCGGCATGATCGGGAGGACTGGAGGAAGGCAGGGTCTCGTTCATCAGCCCTCCAGCTTCTGCACCAGCTGGCTGCGCACCGCCGCCAGCGCACCGTCCAGCGCCGCCACGTCGGTCCCGCCAGCCATGGCAAAGTCCGGCTTGCCGCCGCCCTTGCCACCCACCTGGGCGGCCACGCCGGCCACCAGCTCACCGGCCCTGATGGTGCCCACCCGGTCGGCCGTCACCCCGGCCACCAGCTGTACCTTGCCATCGTTGGCCGCGGCCAGGACCACCACCAGCGACTTCAGCTGGTCCTTCAGCTGGTCCACCGTGGCACGCAGCGCCCTGGCATCCATGCCATCCAGACGGGCCACCAGCACATGTACGCCGCTGGCCAGCTTCTGCGCCTGCCCGGCCAGGTTCTGCCCCTGGCTGCTGGCGGCCTTCGCCTTCAGACGGTCCAGATCACGGTTCAGATCCTTCACCTGCGTCTGCAGCTGCACGATGCGCGCCGGCAGTTCGTTCACCGGGGCACGGGCTGCCGCGGCGGCCTCGGCCAGTGCGGCGAGCTGCTGCTGGATCCACGCCAGCGCGCCCTCGCCCGTCAGCCCGTCCACACGACGGATGCCGGCAGCCACGCCACCTTCGGAGGCGATCTTGAACACGCCGATCTCCCCGCTGCGGGCCACATGGGTACCGCCACACAGTTCACGCGTATCGGCCACGTCCACCACCCGCACCACGTCGCCATACTTCTCGCCGAACAGCGCCATGGCCCCCAGGGCAATGGCTTCGTCATACGGCAGCTGGCGGATGACCGTCTCGGCATTGGCACGTATTTCGGCGTTGACGATGGCTTCCACCGCCTGGATCTCGTCGGCCGTCATCGGCTTGTTGTGGCTGAAGTCGAAGCGGGTGTGATCCGGATCGACCAGCGACCCCTTCTGCGCCACATGATCACCCAGCACCTGGCGCAGCGCCTTGTGCAGCAGGTGGGTGGCCGAGTGGTTGCGGGTGGTCTTCGCACGGCGGGCCGCATTCACCTCGGCCGTCACGGCATCGCCCACCTTCAGGCTGCCGGCTTCCAGACGGCCATGGTGGCCCCAGACGGCGGCCTGGATCTTCTGCGTATCGGTCACGGCAAAGCGCAGGGCACCATTCGGGGCGGCGATCAGGCCATGGTCACCCACCTGCCCCCCGGACTCTGCATAGAACGGGCTGACATCCAGCACCACCACACCCTCGTCGCCGGCCTGCAGGGCATCTACCGGCTTGCCGTCACGGTACAGCGCCAGCACCTTCGCGGGTGCCGTCAGCACGTCGTAACCCACGAAGCGGGTGGCGGCACCGTCGTATTCCAGCAGCGATGCCCCCTTGAAGCGGCCGGCCGCCCGGGCCTGCTCGCGCTGGCGCGCCATGGCGGTATCGAAGCCGGCCTCGTCCACCGTCACGCCCCGCTCGCGGCAGACATCGGCCGTCAGGTCCAGCGGGAAGCCGAAGGTGTCGTGCAGGCGGAAGGCGGTTTCACCGTCCAGCACCGTCTTGCCGTTCAGGTCGGCCAGCGCCTGCTCCAGCAGGCTCATGCCGTTGGCGATGGTCTCGAAGAAGCGGGACTCCTCGCCCTTGAGCACCTCCTCGATGCGGGCCTGGTCGCGCTTCAGCTCCGGATAGGCCTCACCCATTTCCTTCACCAGCGCCGCCACCAGGCTGTACAGGAACGGCTGGCGTGCCCCCAGCTTGTAGCCGTGACGCACCGCACGGCGGACGATCCGCCGCAGCACATAGCCGCGGCCCTCGTTGCCCGGCACCACGCCATCGACGATGGTGAAGCTGCAGGCACGGATGTGGTCGGCAATCACCTTCAGCGACGGGCTGCCGGCCTCGGGCGTGCCGCCCGCATCGGCCACCGCCTGCGCGGCTGCCGCCAGCAGGTTCACGAACAGGTCGATCTCGTAATTGGAATGCACGTGCTGCAGCACGGCCGCCATCCGCTCCAGGCCCATGCCGGTATCCACGCTGGGCCGCGGAAGCGGATTCATGTTGCCGGCCTCATCGCGGTTGTACTGCATGAACACGATGTTCCAGATCTCGATGAAGCGGTCGCCGTCCTCGTCCGGACTGCCCGGGGGGCCACCGGCGATTTCCGGGCCGTGGTCGTAGAAGATCTCGGTGCACGGGCCGCAGGGGCCGGTGTCGCCCATCATCCAGAAGT